>ERZ887849.235-NODE-235-length-61593-cov-133.397007_pt1 | contig 61593 bp, 60 predicted proteins | sample MGYA00521267_ERZ887849 | MGnify/ENA primary metagenome ERZ887849 (study PRJEB32303, sample SAMEA104408601) | aquatic metagenome | biome: Brackish water; feature: Pelagic; material: water | place: Baltic Sea | collected 2014-06-06T16:11:00 | depth 2,863 m ... | reverse complement strand
GAAATCCGTTGTACCTGCAAGGGTACCCAGGGTTCGAATCCCTGTCTCTCTGCCATAACCAGCCCGCCGGTGATTTTGGGTCGTCTCGATCAAAGACTGAAGACTCCAGAAGTCGGACCGCGTCGGCAGATGAATTGCTAAAAATAGACCACCTCGAGACCGCCTACTCGATTTAGCGGAGGATGTGCGCATTTTGCTGGTCGCCTTGCACAGAGACGACAGGCCAAAGGAAGTCCATTTCTGTAAACCATGTAAATATATAAAAATAAATTAAAAATTTACCGTTTGGTTATTTTTGCATCAAACTCTTCATTCTCTTATTCAGTCCCATAAGACGCAATTCACCCATTTTACTCATCACAGACGTGTAATCGGTTGTCTCTTTATTCTGGCTCAATTTTGATTTGGCTTCCAATCGTTTAATATGAAACTCAAGTCCTACAATGCCATCAAGCTTTGTCTTCATATAGTCTTTCGGTGCGTCTCGCATTTTCCATGCGCCATCCCCATTGACGCGCTTTTCGTGCAGTTGCGTCAGCAGTCCAACAGCCGCAATTTTTTCCTTATCGTTATGCTTAAAGTACAATTCACCGTGCATATGGACGACTTGGTAATTCCAAGTTGGCACATGCTTATGATGCTGTGCTTTGGTTGGATACCAATTGGGCGAAATATAGGAGTCTTCTGCCTTAAAGATAAACACCGCCTTGCAGCCATCCTTCAAGGCTTCATGCATCCTGTTTGCGAATGCAATATGCCCAATCAGCTTATCGCCACGCCAAATCATTGGGAAATGATTGACTTCAAAATCATCACCGATGCTTGAAACACAGGTTGCAAGTGGGAAATGCTCTACGATAGACTTGATCTGGTCAAGATCATCCTCTTTGAAATGCTCTGGTAAGTACATTTTTCCTCATTTATAAACAGCTTATCCAAGCCATTCTGCCTCAAAAATAACTACAGGTTCAAGACCATCGCAATTGCCGATTTCGGGTCCGCCACTCATCAAATACATATGCCAATTTGCACGTCTTTGCGCCTTAGCGTTGGGTGCCGCGACGGCAGTGGTCGCGCTTCAACCATAGCAGCGCACCCGCAAAGTGCTCTACTCTGCCCTCTTAAGACGCCCAACTTATTCGTCTTCTTCCGTAACCTGTTCTTCTAAGATATTGTTCAATCGCTCTGCCACAGTTTCGTTCTCAAACATCCAAAAATTCCAGCCGTTTACAGTCCGCCACTTGTATCCATCACGCTGTATCAAAGTAAGTGCGGAAGCACTCAAACTTGTCTCAGCACCTTCAAATATAACCTTTTTATCACTACAAACTTCAGCCGTAATACTTTCATCGTTTGCGTAATAAAGAGTATCGCCTATTGATAGATTGGCATCGAATAATGAATAAGATTTTCGCGGCTTGCGTGTTGCCTTCTCAAGTGCACGCACGCCTTCTTCGTCTTCAGCAATATCAACCCGTGGCGTAACGTCTTTGCCACCTGTCAATTTCATGGCCGCAATAACACGCTGCGCATCAACCTCAAAAAATTCTCGCGTCGTTCTCGTTCTATGGTCTGCGAACACTTGATGCAGCAAATGTTCCACATGGTTTTCATCGTCAACTTCAACTGCGTATAGACAGCGGAACGGTAATGGCACACTTGTATTATCAAGCGAACGTAATCTTTGTTGTAAATTCGTTGTCTTACCAATCTTCACGTAGTTTTCGAATGCTGAATTAACAATAACGTATACGACACCCAATTTGCACACTCCTGTAGCGACTTCAAAGGCTACAAATATGATAAAATCGCTAAACCATAACGTCAATATAAGCGGGGTATGCTATAGCCCTGCGGCGCATTAAAAAAGGGCTGCAAAATATGCAGCCCTTTGTTTTATGTCGTAAATTCGAAGGTTCGAACTTAGCGTTTCGAGAACTGGAAGCTCCGACGGGCTTTGCGCTTACCGAATTTTTTGCGTTCCACGACCCGGCTGTCGCGCGTCAGGAAGCCGGCGGCTTTCAGGGCGCCGCGCAGGCTGGGTTCATAGAGTTGCAAGGCTTTCGAGATGCCGTGTTTCACAGCGCCCGCTTGGCCTGTCAAACCGCCGCCTTTGACTGTGGCAACCACGTCAAATTCGCCTTCAACACCGGCCACCTGCATAGGTTGACGCAAGATCAGCTGCAGAACAGGGCGCGCAAAGTAAGCGTCTTGATCTTTGCCGTTCACAGTCACTTTGCCGGAACCTGGTTTGATCCAGACACGGGCAACCGCGTCTTTACGTTTGCCAGTGGCGTAGCTGCGGCCCAAGTCATCGCGAACAGGTTCCCGAGGCGCTGCGATTTCAACCACAGCAGAGGTGCCTTCGGCGACCGCTGCCAGGTCTTCGAGAGATGTAATTTGATCTGACATCGCTTATACCCGTGTGTTTTTCTTGTTCATGACTTTTACATCCAATACGTCTGGGGCTTGCGCCTCATGTGGATGCTCGGCGCCTGCATAGACACGCAGATTGGTCATAATCTGACGCGACAGACGGTTACCTGGCAACATGCGCTTCACAGCTTGTGTCAAAACGCGCTCAGGATACTTGCCCTCCAGGATCGTGCCCGTGGTGCGGGATTTGATCCCACCTGGGTACCCGGTGTGCCAGTAGTTTTCTTTGTTGCGCTTGTTACCCGTCAGCTGAACTTTTTCAGCATTGATCACAATCACATTGTCGCCCATGTCCATGTGCGGTGTGAAGGTGGCTTTGTGTTTGCCACGCAGGCGCATTGCGATAATCGAAGCCAAACGGCCCAAAACAACGCCTTCGGCGTCGATCAGAATCCATTTTTTGTCGATATCTGCAGGTGTTGCAGAGAAGGTTTTCATTTTTTATACCCATCGAGGTTGGTGATGAGCGGGTTATAGAGATTGCCGAGATGCAGTCAACATCGAAATGCCATAAAAAACCGTTTAAAATCATTATCCTAAAAATAAGGTATTATTTTACCCCAACGCCCAGCCTGCCCCCCCTCACCCATCACGCGGAATGGCATAGGTCAGATTGGCGCGGGCCACCGGCTGGGTTTGGTCCGCTGAATAGATCATACTCTGACACACAGCCAGGGATCGGCCAAGTTTGACCACCTCATTTTTGCACAGTAAATCCGCGCCTGCGCTGGGTTTGCGCATGAAATCAATCCCGCAATTTGTGGTCACCGCTAAGGCTTTTGGGCCGATCAGCGCAAGAATATGCAAATAGGCCGCCACATCAGCCAAAGCGAACATTGACGGACCCGAGACGGTGCCACCCGGACGCAGATGCTTGTCCTGCACATGAAGTGCCACGTCCAGCCGCTCCGTGCTCAGGTCTGTAATTTCGAATTCATCCGCCACTTGCGGAAATTCGAGCAGCAAAAAAGCCTTCAGTTCCGCAGCGTTCATTTTAAGTGCCATTGTCGCGCTCCTTAGCTTTTGGTTATGGTGACGAGGAAGTTAATGGAGAGCAAGATGGCAATTTTGACACGCCGCGACGAAAACGCCGTCGCCTACCTTACAATGAATGCACCTGAGCGGCTCAATGCGCTCTCGGACGAGATGCTTGCCGCGCTTCAAAACACATTGAACGCATTGAAATCAGATAAAACGATCCGGGCGGTGGTGCTGGCTGGAACTGGAAAAGCCTTCTGCGCGGGTCATGATCTCAAGCAAATGACTGCGGCACGGCAAAATGCCGATGGCGGCGCTGCGGCCTTTAAGGATCTCTTTGATCGCTGTGCAACCTTCATGCAAACTGTGCAAGAAATCCCCCAACCTGTGATTGCCCAGGTTCATGGGATCGCGACCGCCGCAGGTTGTCAGCTGGTGGCCAGTTGTGATCTGGCCGTTGCAGCGGAAGGCACGAGGTTCGGAGTGAATGGCGTCAATATCGGCCTGTTTTGCTCAACGCCCATGGTGGCGCTCTCGCGCAACATTGCCCGCAAACGCGCATTCGAAATGTTGGTCACTGGCGAATTTATGACGGCCGATGAGGCCAAACACGCCGGCCTGATCAATCGCGTGGTGCCGGAAATTGAGCTTGCCCCCAGCGCCCGCGCCTTGGCAGAGCTCATCGCATCCAAACTCGGCTCTGCGGTCAAGACCGGCAAAACCGCCTTCTACCAGCAAATTCAGATGCCACTAGACCAAGCCTATGCCTACACCGGCAACGTCATGGTGGAGAATATGCTGAACCGGGACACTGAGGAAGGGATTGCCGCCTTTATTGAGAAACGCGATCCCAATTGGTCGCAAGACTGAGCTCTTCCCTTCTGCCGCGCATGCCATTACATCGCCTGCCATGACACAAAGATTAAACATCATCGGCGGCGGCATGGCCGGTTGCGAAGCGGCATGGCAAGCAGCACAGCTTGGCGTGCCGGTGACGATTTACGAAATGCGCCCAAAGGTGGAGACCTTTGCCCATCAAACCGGTGATTTGGGTGAGATGGTATGCTCCAACTCCTTCCGTTCGGATGATGACGAGCAAAACGCCGTGGGTTTGGTGCATTGGGAGATGCGGGCCGCGGGCAGCCTCATTATGGCCACGGCTGATAAGCATCGCATACCCGCAGGCGGTGCTTTGGCGGTGGATCGCGAACCCTATGCCAAAAGCATCACGGCGGCGATCCATGCGCATCCTTTAATTAACGTCACCTATGACGAAATCACCCATCTGCCCGATGAGGGGCAGTGGATTGTAGCCACGGGACCGTTGACCTCTGGCGCATTGGCCGAGGCGATACAGGCGGAGACGGGGTCAGAGGCCCTGGCCTTTTTCGATGCAATTGCACCGATCATCTATGCCGACAGCATCGACATGAGCCGCGCTTGGATGCAGTCGCGCTATGACAAGGGCGAAACCGAAGAAGAGCGCACAGCCTATCTCAACTGCCCGATGAGCAAAGCGCAATATGAGGCCTTCATCGATGCGCTGCTCGAGGCCGAGAAAACCGAGTTCAAACCAGGTGAAACAGCCGGGTATTTTGACGGCTGCCTTCCGATTGAGGTCATGGCCGAACGTGGCCGCGAAACCCTGCGCTTTGGCCCGATGAAGCCGGTTGGGCTGTGCAACGCCCATGATCCAGAGAATAAGCCCTACGCGGTGGTGCAACTGCGCCGGGACAACGCTTTGGGCACGCTGTTTAATATTGTCGGGTTTCAAACCAAGATGAAATATGGCGCGCAAACCCGCGTATTGCGTATGATCCCAGGCCTGGAAGAGGCGGAATTTGCAAGATTGGGCGGGATTCACCGCAATTCCTTCATCAACTCCCCCACCCTGCTCACGCCGCAAATGCAGCTAAAAAGCAAGCCCAATATCCGTTTTGCTGGGCAAATTACGGGCGTTGAGGGCTATGTCGAAAGCGCGGCCATGGGCATGGTGGCGGGCCGTATGGCGGCCGCGGAACTCTCAGGTCACACTCTGCCGCCGCCGGGACCCGATACCGGTTGTGGCGCATTGATCACCCACATCACGGGCGGCGCTGTGGCTAAGACCTTCCAACCGATGAATGTAAACTTCGGGCTTTTTCCACCAATTGATACGGTCAAGGGCGGACGCAAGCGGCGCAAGGAGCGCTACAAAGCCTATACGGACCGTGCCAAAGAGACGTTTTCAGCCTGGCTGGAGCGATAATCTCTTGCCAAAACAGCACCAAACTCTAGGCTATCGCCATGACGCAGGATCGCAATTTACCCACTAAATTCCCTCTCTGGGTGCCACGCCCGGTAGAAGAAACTTTGGAAATCTATGCCGATTGGGCCTCTCATTATGATGAAGATTTGGCCGAAGCCGGCTATGACACCCCGCGCCGCATTGCCGCGGCTTTAAAACCCTATGTGCAGCTGAATGACCGTATTTTGGATTTCGGCTGCGGCACCGGTCTGTCTGGCCTCGCGCTGCAAAATGCCGGATTTACAAATATTGATGGATTGGACATCTCAGCGCCCATGCTTGAAAAAGCCAGGGCGCGAGCGCTCTACACCAACCTTTGGCAAGGGCGCCCTGGTGAGATCACCGGTGTGACGGAAGGGCAATATTCGGTGATCATCGCTGCGGGCGTTGTTTCCCTCGGCGCCGCGCCGCCCGAAACTTTGAGCCTGATCATTGATCACCTAAAGCCCGGCGGGGTCATCGGCCTGTCCTTTAATGACCCCACTGTCGCCCATGGCAGCTATGATGCTGTTTTGACGACTGAGATTAACCAAGGTCGCGTCGAGCTGATGTATCGAGAAAATGGCTTGCACCTGCGAGAGCCCCCAATGGGCTCGGATGTTCTGATCTTGAGGCGCCTGTGATCCGCACACGCTTTGCCCCCTCTCCCACGGGCCCGCTGCATCTTGGACATGCCTATTCAGCCATCACGGCTCATGATTTCGCCCGCCGCCAGGGCGGCATGTTTTTGCTTAGGATTGAAGATCTTGATCAAAGCCGCGCGCGGCCTGAATGGGAGGCGCAGATCTTTGATGACTTGGCCTGGCTCGGCCTGACCTGGGACGGGCCTGTATTGCGCCAAGCCACACGCAGCGCGGCCTATGAGGCGGCTCTCACAGCACTTTTAGGGCGCGGGCTGATCTATGGATGTAAATGCAGCCGCCGCGATATTGCACAGGCTGCGTCAGCACCCCAAGAAGGTACACCGCCCAATTGGGGACCCGATGGGCTGGTCTATCCTGGGACCTGTCGTCCACATATAGCCGGCCATCTCCTTGCTGGGCCGGCGCGGCGGCTGGATATGGCGGCTGCGCTGGCGGGCTGCTCTGAGATCGCGTTTCAAGAGCTTTCAGATGACCTCATAACACCAATTGATCACATTAATAATGTCGATCATTTTATTGATAATATTGGAGATGCTGTATTGGCCCGCAGTGATGGTGCCGCAGCATATCATCTTGCGGTCGTGGTGGATGATGCGGCGCAAGACATCACCCATGTGGTGCGGGGTGCCGATCTGCTGAGCGCCACACCCATTCATGCCTTATTGCAACACCTCCTGGGCTACGCAAAGCCGATCTACCATCACCACGCCCTCATTCGAGATTCCAACGGTAAGCGCCTCGCCAAGCGAGATGACGCCAAAGCCATTGCAAAATTCCGAAGCGAAGGGGCGAGTCCTGACGATATCCGCGCGATGGTCGGGCTGCCGACACGCTCCAATTCATGATCTTATTGTAATATATTTCAGACAATTGGCTGACTTAATTCACGCGTATCACCCATGATAACCGACGTATAAAAGCAGCTGCGGCGATTGGTGTGGCAGGCCGGTCCTTCCTGCATCACGATCGCCAAAAGGCAATCTTGATCGCAATCGTACCGCAGATCGACCAATGTCTGCCGGTGTCCGCTGGTTGCCCCTTTCACCCAAAAACTCTGCCGTGACCGGGACCAATAGGTCACGCTGCGGCTGCGCAAGGTTTCGGTCACCGCTTCCGCATTCATCCAAGCCAACATTAAAACTTCATGCGTCTCAGCGCATTGAGCAATCACCGGCAACAGTCCGTTGGCATCATATTTTAACGTTTGCGGGTCGAACATGTCAGACCTCCTCTTGCATTTCACTTCTGCGGCTTATCTATTGGGTGCAACGGGGAATGTCCAAACAATGACTGAACAAATTGAGTTGATCAAACTTTATTCCACACGCATTCTCGCCCTCGCAGCGCAGATGCCGCATGTGGGCAGTCTGGACAATCCAGACGCCAGCGCCATGAAACGCTCGCCGCTTTGTGGATCGAAGGTGACGGTTGATGTCATTATGCAAAATGGCAAAATTACTGAATTTGCGCAAAATGTGAAAGCCTGCGCCCTTGGCCAAGCGGCGGCAAGTGTAGCGGCGCAAAACATCATTGGCCGCACCGCTGAAGAGGTGGTGCGCGCGCGCGATGAGCTGGCTGCGATGCTTAAATCCGGAGGGCCACCGCCCGGCCCACCGTTTGACGGTTTTGAGGTGCTCGCGCCCGCTTCTGAGTATAAGAACCGACACGCAAGCATTCTTTTATCGCTCGACGCCACAGCCGAGGCTTGCGCCAGCATCGCTGCACAAAATTCAGCATAATCCGATATATTGTTAACGCAGAATTAACCAGTTGAAGACACATTGACTGCAAATTTAATCAATTTTTTGATTAATTATCTTTATAACATAAAGCGCAGTCACAATGCCCGACCATACTCTGCATGCAATCGATGGCACTGCACCCAATGTTTTGGGGGGTGGATTCACTTGGGGAAACACAGGATCGTTCACCTATGACGAGGCCAATACGCAAATCGAAACCCTCGTGTTTACCGATAGTGATGCACAGCTGACAATTACGGATACCAGCTTAGAGCTGCTAAAATCGCTGAATGGTATCATCCACAATAGCAACGCAAGAGTAGGTGGGTCTTGGACGGTCACTGGCTCGGACGGAACGAGCTTCAAGGTTTGGCGCATGCTCGCGCCGTCTCAAGTGGAGGGCTACTTGCTTTTCACGCAAGATCTAACGGATGGGGTGACCTACAGCCTTTCGAACTTCTCTTTGGGCGATCCTATGCCCTATGCGCAGATCGCGCAGCAAACTACGCCCTGTTTTTGTGCGGGAACTTGGATTGACACCCCGGCCGGTGCAAGGCGCGTAGAAACGCTCTGTGTGGGCGATCTTGTGCGCACCCGGCACCACGGTCCACAAACCATCCGTTGGATCGGGAGAAGATCGGTAAAACTCGCACCCTATTTCCCCAAAGACAAATTAAGACCCATCGAAATTTCCATCGGTGCCTTAGGCCAGGGTCTGCCTCGTGAGCCCCTACGCCTGTCCCGCCAACATCGGGTTTTGGTGTCATCGCCCATCAATCAGCGCATGTTTGGCACGCAGGACAGCTTGATTGCCGCGGTAAAGCTCACAGATTTGCCGGGAATTCATATCGACACAGATTGCACTGAAGTGACATATATCCACCTCTTATTTGATCAACATGAGGTGATATTTGCCAATGGTGCGCCCTGCGAGAGCCTGCATACCGGCCCGGAGGCCCTGAAATCCATCTCCTCAGCCGCCCGCGCCGAGCTGTTTGCTATATTTCCAGAACTGATGACCGCACCAAGCCAGCACCGCTTGGCCGCGCTTTGCCCCGAAAATCGCCAGCAGCGGCAGCTGATCGCGCGTCACAAGAAGAACAAAAAACCTCTGCTCTGCCTTTAACACGTCACGCTTCCACCTTATTCAAGAGGCGCATTGCATCTGTGCCCTCGGCTAGAGGCTCGGGATAAACAGACCGATATAAAGCATCGCGATGATTGCGAATGCACCAATCGCATCCTTGATCGCCTCTTTGGTTTCCAAGCGGCGCGCTTCCTCGGCATTTGATTTACGGGCGTTTGAGAAAAAGTTGTCCATATTCTGCTCCCATTTATTTATTGTTGCCACTTTGTTCTCACAGGACTGCATGCATGTAAAGAACTTTTACGGAACATTTGCGAACAAAATATTTAACCCACTGATATTAAATGAACAGCCTGATCCTGTTCCATCAGCCAAAGCAGGATACGCGCCGCTTTGCCCCGATCGCCCGCAAGGGCCGGATCGCTTTGCAGCAGCATTCGCGCGTCTTGATGTGCTGTGGCCATCAATGCGCTCTGGTGTTCCAAATTGGCGACCTTAAATCGCGGCAGGCCCGATTGTGCGGTGCCAATCACATCCCCAGCCCCGCGCATCTTCAGATCTTCCTCAGCAATACGGAACCCGTCCTCGGTATCTCGCATAATGCCCAGCCGCCGCTCGGCAGATTTGCTCAACGGAGCTTGATACATCAACAAACAGGTCGAGGCGGCCTCACCGCGCCCCACGCGTCCGCGCAATTGATGCAGCTGTGCCAGTCCAAAATTTTCCGCACGCTCGATGACCATGATCGTCGCATTGGGCACATCGACCCCCACCTCAATCACCGTGGTGGCGACCAATACCTTTGTCCTCCCCGCCACGAAATCGGCCATTGCGGCATCCTTCTCTGCGGGTGCCAATTGACCGTGCACCAAGCCGACAGCCCCATCACCCAGGGCCGCGCGCAGAATTTTGAACCGCTCTTCTGCGGCGGTTAAATCCATGGTTTCACTCTCTTCGACCAATGGGCACACCCAATAGGCTTGGCGGCCCGAAGCAATGGCGGCCTTTAATTTAGAAATCACATCGGCCAAACGCGACAGTGGGACCGCGGCCGTGGTGATGGGTTTGCGCCCGGGCGGCTTTTCATAAAGTGTCGAGACATCCATATCGCCATATTGCGCGAGCTCCAAAGATCGGGGGATTGGCGTGGCACTCATCACGAGCACATCTACCTTCGTTCCCTTCGCGCCCAATGCCAGGCGTTGCTGCACCCCAAAGCGGTGCTGCTCATCAATGATCGACAAGCGCAGATCTTTGAAGGCAACCTCCTCTTGAAACACGGCATGCGTGCCGACAAGGATATCAATTGCGCCACTGGTCAAATCCTCGAGCTTTTGACGACGTGCGCTGCTTTTGTCCCGCCCGGTGAGCATATCAACCCGCACCCCAGCACGATCAGCCAAAGGACGTAACCCTTCTAAGTGTTGGCGGGCCAAAATCTCTGTCGGCGCCATCAAGACCCCCTGCCCGCCGCTTTCCACCGCCTGCAACAAAGCGATGAATCCCACCAAGGTTTTCCCGGCCCCGACGTCACCTTGTAGCAGCCGGTTCATGCGCCGGGGGCTGGCCATATCCGCCCCAATCTCAGAAATTGCTTGGCGCTGCGCTCCTGTGGGGGCATAGGGCAGTTGCTCCAAAACCTTGCTCTGCAATTGACCCGTACCGGCGGTGATCCGCCCGGTCTTAACACGCGCTTGCGCCCGCGCAATCGCCTTGGTCAGCTGATGGGCCAAAAATTCGTCATAGGCCAAGCGCGCCCGTGCCGGGCTATGGGCGGCCACATCCGCTGCGCCTTTGGGCGCATGAGCTTCGCGCACGGCGGTCGTAAGATCGGGCCAGCCATTGTCACGCAGAACAGACGGCTCGATCCATTCGGGCAAATCCGGCAGCTTGTCCATGGCCGAACGCACAGCTTTGGCCATGAGTTTGCCCGACACCCCGGCGGTGAGCGGATAGACTGGCTCGAATTGGGGCAGCTCGTCTTGTGCCTCAGGTGTCAGAATATAATCGGGATGCACCATTTGGGCGCGGTGATCAAACACCTCGAGCTTGCCAGAAATCAATCGCTCCTCACCCAGAGGCAAGATAAGCTCGAGATAGTCCCCTCGCGCGTGGAAAAAGATCAACTCAATCGTGCTTTGCGCATCCTCAACGATGATCCGATAAGGCTTGCCACGGACCCGGGCCGGAATATGTTTAACCACCCGCACGAGCACACTCAGCGTTTGAGGCGCCGCCAAACCTTGCACGCTTTGCACCACCCGCCGATCAACCACCGAATGAGGCAGGGTAAAAATCACATCGCGTGGCTTGGTGATTTTCAGTCCAGAAAAGGCCTTGGCGCTTTTCTCGCCCACACCAGCCAATGTGCTGAGCTCCGCAAAAAGCGGGAAAAGAATTTCGGGGCGCGTGCTCATAGCCCTTCAATCAATGCGATCCAGCCCTCTTCATCAAGGGTCTCAATTCCCAATTCTGCCGCCTTTTTCGCCTTTGATCCAGCGCCGGGGCCAGCCACTAGAATATCTGTCTTGGCACTGACAGAGCCGGAGACTTTCGCACCAAGCGTTTCCGCACGGGCCTTTGCCTCTGCTCGGGTCATCTGTGTCAAGGTGCCTGTAAAAACAACTGTCTTGCCTGCAACTGGGCTGCTTGAGCTGTCAATCTGCGGCGCCGGAATGACCTCGAGTTGCTCAAGCAACACCTGCAAGGCGGCAAAACGCGCGGGATTTTGAAACGGTTCAACCACTGATTGGGCCATAACCGCGCCCACCCCATCGATATCCACCAAGGCTTCCGCCGCTGCACTGCCGGCCACGGCGTTCCGCATGGCTTCGCTGAAGGCCTCCCAAGTGACGAAACGATTGGCCAAAAGCTTGGCCGCACCTTCGCCCACATGCCGTATCCCAAGGGCGAAAATCAAACGGTGCAGCTCAATGCGGCGCTTCGCGTCAATGCCCTCAAAGAGTTTTTGCGCGGATTTTTCGCCCCATCCATCGAGCTTGCTGACCTGCTGTAATTGTCCCGGCCCGAAACGGGCCTTGAGGGTGAAAATATCCACCGGCGTTCGAATCCAGCCCCGATGGTAAAATTGTTCAATCTGTTTCGCCCCGAGACCTTCAATGTCAAAAGCCTGCCTCGAGACAAAATGCTTCAACGCTTCAATGGCCAAATCCGCGAGGGGTTCTGCGCCAGAGTACCGCCAGACGGCATCGCCCGGCGCGCGCCGGCCCTCAATGCCCTCCTGTCTAAGCTTATCTGCGAAATCAAATGGCTGGCTATCGGCCGGTCGGCGCGACAGATCCACATCAGCGATTTTCGGAATGACATCGCCGGCGCGGTAAATTTGCACCCAATCGCCGACACGAATATCCTTGCCGCCACGGATGCCTTGGCCTTTGCTGTCACGTCCGGCGATATAATCTTCGTTGTGCAATGTGGCATTGGAGACCACCACACCGCCAACGGTCACCGGATTGAGACGGGCCACAGGGCTTAAAGCCCCTGTGCGGCCAACTTGAATGTCAATGCTGAGCAATTCAGTCCAGGCCAATTCCGCAGGGAATTTATGGGCTATGGCCCAGCGGGGGGTGGTGGCTCTGAACCCAAGCCGCGCTTGCAGCGCCAGATCATCCACCTTGTAGACCATGCCGTCGATATCATACCCCAGTTCAGAACGGGCCAATTCAACCGCTCGATAATGGTTGATCAACTCTTCGGAGGTATCACAGGTCTTGAAAAGGGGGTTGGTGGAAAACCCCAAGGCATGCAGGCGGGCCACCGCCGCCGATTGGCTCGGTGCTAAGGGCTCGGATAGATCGCCCCAAGCATAGGCGAAAAATAACAAGGGACGTGCCTGGGTGATCTGAGCGTCCAATTGACGCAAAGAGCCTGCGGCGGCATTGCGTGGGTTCGAAAAGGGCTTTTGCCCGGCCTGCTCTTGTGCGGCGTTGAGAGCTGCAAAATCTGCATGGGTCATATAGACTTCGCCGCGCACCTCTAGAACATCTGGCGCCCCGCTCAAACTCTTGGGAATATCGGCAATGGTAAGCGCATTGGCTGTGACGTCTTCGCCGGTTTCGCCATCCCCGCGCGTCACTGCGTGAACCAGCTGCCCTTTCTCATAACGCACCGCCAGTGACAGCCCGTCGATTTTGGGTTCGGCCGTCATGCGCATGTGGGATTGGGGGGGAAGATTTAAGAATTTTTTAAGCCGGGCGACGAAGTCCTCCACATCTTCCGCATCAAAGGCATTTGACAAGGATAACATCGGCTTGCGATGACGGATTTTGCCAAAGCCTTCCTTTGGTTTTGCCCCGACTTGATCGCTTGGACTATCTGTGCGCTTGAGATGCGGGAACTTTTGTTCAATCTGCGCGTTGCGCAGCTTGAGCCAATCGTAGGTGGCGTCATCTATCGACGGGTTGTCATCGCGATGATAGGTACGATTGGCCTGTGCCAAAGCCAGTGCCAAGCGCTGCAATTCAAGGGCTGCTTGGTCTTCCGTCATATCTGATACTGGTAGATTTTGCGCCATTCCGCCCCCCGGATTCTTCGGGGTAAACTAAGGATTGGATCCGATCCCGTCCAGAGGCCTTATGCTGTGAATTATGTACGGCTTTGGCCGATGCAGGGGCTGGATTCTGTCATGCCACACGGTGATTTGCGTTCATACATCGTAAAGCGACGTCAATGTCACAGGGTTTCTGACACCATCCACATTTGTCATCTTGCCGAAGTGTGAGGCCCAGAATGTTGACCGTCACGGCAAGCCATGCCTGAGCCTCTTAGGCCGAAATTGCCATATCTTGCGCCGCATCATCGGGCTTTGGGTCACGCAACACATATCCGCGCCCCCAGACGGTTTCGATGTGATTTTCGCGCCCAGTGGCTTCGCTTAATTTCTTTCTCAATTTACAGATGAATACATCAATGATTTTTAGCTCAGGCTCATCCATGCCACCGTAGAGATGGTTTAAGAACATTTCCTTAGTAAGTGTCGTGCCTTTGCGCAGACTCAACAGCTCCAGCATTTGATATTCCTTACCGGTCAGATGCACAGTATTCCCGCGCACTTCCACGGTTTTTCCGTCCAAATTCACCTCTATATCGCCAGTTTTGATGATCGATTGCGAATGCCCTTTTGAGCGGCGAATGATCGCGTGAATCCGTGCGATCAATTCCTCCCGGTGAAACGGTTTGGTCAGATAATCATCCGCCCCAGAGCCAAACCCGCGCATTTTATTCTCAGTATCGGTCTCGCCAGACAGGATCAGAATCGGGGTATCAATCCGAGCAACACGCAACTGGCGCAACACATCATGCCCATTAATATCAGGCAAAACCAAGTCGAGCAAAATCAGGTCGTAATCATAGAGTTTGGCCAAATCAATGCCCTCTTCCCCCAGATCCGTCGTGTAGACGTTGAAATTCGCATGCCCCAGCATGAGTTCAATACTTTTCGACGTGGCAGGATCATCTTCAATCAAAAGTATTCGCATAAAAATCCCCAATAACAGCTAAATACATCCTGAAATAAACTGGTTAATTTAATGTTACCCATAAACACTATTTCTGTAAACTATTGATCAAATTGGCGATACTTTTTCAACGCCGTGGCGCGCAGCGCTGACTCCCCGTGCCGGGCCACAGCTGTTTGCCAGCTGCTATATTCATCTTGGGTCAAGTCGTAGAGGCTACAGGCCTCCTCCAATGAAATCAGCCCAAACCGCACGGCTTTCACGACAGTCGCCTTGCGCGAGGCGACCCAGCGTTTTGTTGTGGGGGGCGGCAGGTCACCGCGACTCAAAAATCCGCCATCGGGCAATTGAACCGTGCGTGGACCGCGAACCTTGCGAATATGCATGTGCAGGCTCCTTTCTCGCGGCCAATGGACTGCAAAGCACTTAAAGTGTTGTGAAGCGCGCGATTTTTGTTATTATAATTTTGCTAAATTCTGCAGGACTGAGCACCTCCCATGAGCCATAAAACCCCTTTAAATTCCCTTGGTTTTGCCAAGGCGCCCGAAGACACGCGGGTGGTTGTTGCCATGTCAGGCGGGGTTGATAGCTCGGTTGTTGCGGCCGAATTGGCGGCGCAAGGCTATGATGTTGTTGGCATTACGCTCCAACTTTATGACCATGGAGCAGCACTCGCTAAAAAGGGTGCATGTTGCGCTGGCCGCGACATTCACGACGCGCGCCGCGTGGCGGAAGAGCTCAATTTTCCGCATTACGTTTTGGACTATGAGAATAAATTTCGCGAAGCGGTTATCGACGATTTTGCCGAAAGCTACCTGGCTGGGGCGACACCCGTGCCCTGTATTCGCTGCAATGAGCGTGTGAAATTCAAAGATTTGTTGCAAACGGCCAAAGATCTTGACGCAGATTGCATGGCCACGGGCCATTACATCCAACGCAAAACCGGCCCAACGGGTGCGCAATTGCATATGGCCGCAGATCACAATCGCGATCAAAGTTACTTTCTATTTTCAACCACGACCGAGCAGCTCGAATATCTGAGATTCCCGCTGGGGCATTTGACCTCCAAGGCTGAAACGCGCGCTCTGGCGAGCAAATACGGCCTTGGTGTGGCCGATAAACCTGACAGCCAAGATATTTGCTTTGTACCAGATGGTAACTACGCGGCGGTCATTGAAAAGTTGCATCCAGGTTCGGCACAACCGGGTGACATTGTCGATCAGAGCGGCAAAGTTCTGGGGACCCATGAGGGCATTATCCATTATACCATTGGCCAAAGACGCGGTCTTGGCATCGGTGGATTGACTGATCCCATCTATGTGGTCCGTTTGGATATCGAAAACCGGCATGTGGTGGTTGGACCGAAAGAGATGCTGGCGACACGGCACGTGCGCCTTAAGGAAGTCAATTGGCTTGGCGACAAGCCTTTGACTGACCAAGCCGAGTGGAGCATCGCCGCAAAAGTCCGCTCCACCCGCCCGCCACGCGACGCGGTTCTGCGCCCGTTGTCGGAAACCGAAGCGGTGGTAGAGCTGATGATGGCCGAAGAGGGTGTGGCGCCGGGGCAGGCTTGCGTTTTCTATGATCCCGATGGCAGCCGGGTTTTGGGCGGTGGTTGGATCACCCGGGATTGAGACTATTGGAGCCCTTTGAGGACCGCGCGCGCCGCACGATAGGGCAACTCTGGATCTCCACGGCCAAGGCGCGTCATCGTCTCCTCTATGGCTTGCGCTTGCGCTGCGGGAGCGCTCAGAATTTGCCGCAAAGCGGGTGCGATTTGTGCGGCTTTACAGTCTCTACCGACAAATTCTGGAACAGCCCGGGTCTCTGATACAAGGTTGACCAAGGTCACCGTGTCAATTTGGAGCATAGCACCGATGATCAACCGCGAGATGAGACCCATGTCATAGGCAATCACCATCGGCGTGCCGGCCGCTGCCAGCTCAAGCGATACGGTGCCAGAGGCCGCCAAAGCCGCTTTTGCGGCGCCATAGGCAACCAGCCGCTCTTCGGCAGCAGCCGCCGCGCTGAGCCCGGAGCCTGTGACCAACACTGTCTCCTGCGGCAAGCCCTTAAGCGCTTCGCGCAAGAGCGGCTCCAGATGCGGCAATGTCGGAAAAATCAGCTGGAAATCTGCGAAAAATGGCTCTGATAGGACCTGGCAGAACACGGGCAACAGGCGCTTGATTTCTGAGGGTCGAGATCCCGGCAGAATCACTAAAGACTCACGCGCTGGATCTAAGGCGTAGTCGGCTTGAAACTTAGCAATCTGTTTAGAGGTGATCGGGGCTTGCGCCGCGACCGGATGACCCACAAAATCGCAAGCCATGCCTTCGGCCTCCATATAGGGCGGCTCGAAGGGCAATAGCGCCAGCACATGATCAATAAAGCCCGCCATTTTCTTTGCGCGCCCCGCTCGCCAAGCCCAAACTGACGGCGCAACATAGTGGCAGGTTCTGATCTTCGGGTCCGCCGCCCGCACCGCCCGCGCCACCCTTAAGGAGAAATCAGGACTGTCGATGGTGATCAAAATATCTGGCTTCCAGGCCAGCACCTCCGCCACGGTCTGATCCAAGCGGCGCTTTAGGGCGAAATATTTTGGCAAGACTTCCGCCAACCCCATGACGGACAGCTCGGACATGTCAAACAGGCTGTCCAAACCTTCACTTTGCATCTCAGGCCCGGCGATCCCTCGAAAGGTCACATCCGGTGTAAGGTGACGCAACCCGCGCATCAGATCCGCCCCAAGCCGATCGCCGGAGGCCTCACCTGCCAAAAGGAACAGCTTCACAGCTTCGCCTCACACACCCATAGAAACAGCCCCAAACGATCCGCCTCAGCAATGACATCTGGTAAATCCAAGGCAACCACGCCGCCCTGCACTATGGCGACCCCCGCCAGCCCTGCCTGCGCCGCCTGCGCCATGGTCTCAGGGCCAATGGCCGGCAGGTCTATTCGCCGCTCTTGGCCGGCCTTCGGAGCTTTATAGAGCACCCCCCCTTCGGGCCAATCAGCGGGTCGAACGGCCGGGAGGCGCGATAACATCCACCGGGTGCCGCCAAAAGCTTCAACGGCCAAGATATGGCCAGACGCCACAACGCAGCCCTGCCCCATGTCCAAAGCTGAGAGCCCCTCAACCACCGTTTGAGCCCGCGCCACATCTTTGTGATCCTGAGCGTCAGCTGCGCGTTGGCTCAACACCCCGCCCGGCGGCAAAAGCTCAGGTACAAGCTGCGTAAAACCAACCACTTCAAAACCGGCCTGTTCGAAAATATTAATAACGATGCGTAGGGCGGCATCATCGCCGTCAGAAAGCGCTCGGGCAATCTGGCTCACAAGTGGCTGTGTGGCCGCGTCAATTTGTGCGGGATCGACTTTTGGCCGCCTAATCGCGCCGGCGAAACAAACCTGCTTAACCCCGCGGAGTTTCAAGTCATTCAAGAAAGTGCCGAGGGTTTCCAGGCGAAACGTCAAATCAACGGCAAGACCCTCGGGCCTAAATTGCTCCAGAGCCGCAATCAAAGGCACATGGGAGATGTTTCGAACGATCAGACCCGGCAAAGCACCCTGCCCGCATATCAGCGCCAGCATCCGTTTACCCCGGTGTCAAAAAGGAGCGACCGCTGTCGCCCAGAATAAAATCGACAATTTCCTGAACATAGGCACTGTCGGTTTCCTCCCCAAGTCGTTTCGCACGATCTTGAAACGCCCCTTCGCCCTGCGCCAGCATCTGAAAGGCGGCGCGCAGAGCCGTGATGTCTTGGCGATCCACCCCACGGCGCTTTAAGCCAACAAGGTTGAGACCATCCAACTGTCCCCGCGACGCCTGCACCAGACCATAGGGAATCACATCATTGGTCACCATAGTAACCGCGCCAATAATAGCGCCCTTTCCAAGGCGCACGAATTGATGCACGCCGCAAAGCCCGCCGACAATCACGTCATCCTCAATGACCACATGGCCCGCAATGGCTGCAGAATTGACAATAATGACCCGATTTCCCAAACGCGCGTCATGGGCGATATGGCAGCCCGCCATCAGCAAACAGTCATCGCCAATCGAGGTGACGCCGCCGCCGCCTTGGGTGCCAAGATTGATGGTCACATGCTCGCGGATGGTGTTGCGCTGGCCAATCTCCAGCTGGGACACTTCGCCTTTAAACTTCAAATCCTGCGGAATTTCACCAATTACGGCAAATGAGAAAATGCGCGTGTCTGAACCGACTTTGGTCTGCCCACGAATAACCACATGCGATGTGCAAACAACATTTTGGGCAAGCTCCACATGGGCCCCTATCCAACAAAACGGCCCAATCTCACAGCCCGCCCCGATGCGGGCCCCCGGCTCGATGACCGCTGACGGATGAATCTGTGCGGTGCTGTCGACGCTCACTTGGCGGTCTCCGGCAAATCCATCATGGCGGTGAATTCGGCCTCTGCCGCCATTTCGCCATTGACCAAACCACGGCCTTTAAATTTCCAGATTTTGGATCCGCCGCGCAGGGTCTCCACATGCAACTCCAGAACATCGCCGGGCACGACTTTGCGGCGGAATTTGCATTTATCGATCGACATAAAGTAGATCAACATATTGGTATCTGCCAAGTTATGGGTCACCCCCACCATAACAGCGGCCGTTTGCGCCAGAGCCTCAATAATCGTTACCCCCGGCATAATGGGCGTGCCCGGGAAATGGCCCTGAAAATGGGGTTCATTCATCGTGACGTTTTTGATACCCCGCGCCGATTTCACCCCGTCGATATCTTCGACACGATCTACCAGAAGAAAGGGGTAACGATGCGGAAGAATGGCTTGAATCAGTTGGATGTCAGCGCTTGCAAGTTCGGTCATGTATTTTATCCTTAATTTTAGTAAAGGTACCAAAGCCTGACGCGCCGTGCAACATTTGCCCGAACAGCCATTCTGGCGCCTGTTCGGAGCCAAGGCGCAAACCGAGGTCTAATTTTCAGCGGCCGGCTCGGTGGCAGAAATACTGGCCAGAAAGGCATCATCCACCCGCTCGACCAGAAGATCTGTGATATCGATGCCCTCGATGCTGCGTAAAACCGAGCGTTTCTCCAAGATCACAGTTGCATTGAACTCCCGCATAACCAGGTCAAAAAAGGGCTCAATTCGGCTAAAAAACAATGGCTTCAGATTCTTAAACTGCTCATCCACTTGCCTAATTTTTTCAAGCCGTGCACTGCGGATTTCCTGGACTTTCGCATCAAATGCGGCGGCGGCGGCGGCGAATTCTTCGGCAGACAGCGTCGCACGATTCTCTGTAAGCTGCAGCTCTTCATCTTTCAAGGCATTCAATAGGAGCGTATTTTCAGCTGCTACGTCTTGATTATCTTCGCGAAATTGCGCACGCATAGATTTGCCAAACAAAGAGGTTTCATAGGCCCGATCAAGATCGACCACCAATATTGAGGCCTCCTGCGCCGCCAAGGGCGCCGCCAGAAGCGCCCATAGCAAGCTAAGCCACAGTAAAGAGAATCGGAGCAACCTTGCACGGGCGCCCATCAGAAAGACGTCGAGACGGTGAGATCGAAATTTTGCGCCACGTCGTGTGCTGCTTTTTTAACCGCATCAGTAAAGTTAAAGCGCAGCGGGCCGATGGGCGTGTTCCAAAAGATTGATAAACCCGCCACTGCCCGAAGGGTGAAGTCATCGTATAAAATCGTATCCGGGTGTGCTTCGTTGCTACCCGATCCCACGTGGGTTGAGCTCAAGCCCCATAAGGAGCCCGCATCAAAGAAAGCACCAAACTCAATTCCGTATTCTTCAGGCAGCCCAATTGGAAATTGCGTTTCAAACCGCGCGACCGCATAGTACTCACCGCCAAGCGCGTCATTGATGGAGCTGTCTTTGTCGAATTCGCGCGGACCAACACCTCCAGGCGAAAATCCACGGAACTGGCCAGAACCAAGGAAAAAACGATCTGTGACCCGGCTTGAATTGCCACTCACAAAATTGAGTGCGCCGCCTTGAAGCGTCGCTGTAACTTTGAAGTCTTCATTCCGCAGATAGGTTTCACCGCCCAGTGTTACACCCGTGCGAACAAAACGCACATCACCGGTCAGGTCAAAATCTTGTGATAGGCGTAGGAACATTCCGGCTTTCGGGTCCAACCCTGTCCGCCGGTTGTCAAAAGAATAGGTGTAGCCCAAGCCGAGCGTTTTGCGGTGGCCCTCTTCCGCTTCTTCTTTAATAACTTTTGAATTTGTTGCGGACACACCTGAGAGCTCTTCAGTTTCGTAAAAGAACTTGGGTGTAAAAAATCCAGACTCGCTGACAGGGAATCCCAAAGCTGTATCAAATCTAGTGGCACGGGTATCATACCGGGCGTTGCTCTTACTTGTACCTTCGTAATCAAAACCAAAACTCAAACTAACGTCCCGATTGTAGAGCGACGGTTCTTTGAAAGCAAAATTGAAAGAGCGGGTGCTTGAAGTGGTATTAACGCCGAAACTGGTAGTTTGCCCCCGGCCCAAGAAATTTGCTTCCGAGAAGCTGGCCACCAATCCGACCCCATCGGCCGAATTATAATTGGCCCCGAATTTCAAGTTGCCGGTCGGCTTCTCAGTCACCGAAACTTCGACGATCCTTTGATTGGGTGCAGACCCCTCGCGGGTGGTTACATTAGAGCTTGCAAAGAAACCCAGCGCGCGAATCCGTTCGGCGCTCGCGCGAATTTCACGGGGGTTTAACGCATCTCCCTCAACGACTTTGAACTGCCGGCGGATCACCCGATCAAGCGTGGTCGTATTGCCTGCAATATCAATCCGCTCAACAAAAACGCGCGGACCGCGAGACAGGTTGAAATCAATATCCAAGGCCAGGCCTTCATTGTTGCGGGTCACACGCGGCTCAACACGCACGAAATCAAGCCCCAGTTCTAGAGCTCGGCGCTCCATCCGGGTGATGGTATTTTCGACCAGGGCCGGAGAATAAATATCCCCCTGCTCGATTTTAATCGCGTTTTCAAAATCCCCCGGATCCACGTCTTCAAGGTCTGACGTTGTGGTGATCTTGCCAAAAGAGAATTGCTGCCCTTCTTGAACGCGGAAGGTGAGAAAGAAGGAATCTTTGGTTTTCGACAGCTCTGAGGTCACAGCTTGCACTTGAAAATCAATATAGCCACGCGAGTTATAAAAATCAGTCAGAACTTGCTTGTCGAATTCTACCCGATCCTCAACATAGGTGTCGCGCTGTACGAATATCCGCAGCAGACCGGCTTGTTTGGTGTTCAAAACACGGCGCAACCGCCGATCGGAGAACGTCCGATTGCCCACAAAGGACAGACGTTCAATCTCCACAACACCGCCCTCCGCAATCTCAAAAATCACATCAACCCGGTTGTCCGATCGCCGAATGATCCGCGGTTCGACAGAGGCGGCTATGCGGCCTTGATTGGCATAGGCCTCAGCGATGGCATTGGCATCATCACGCACTTGGCTGACCGAATAGATCCGCCGAGATTGCGAGCGCACCAAAGCGCTCAATTGTTTTTCGCCAAGCCGGTCATTGCCTTCAAACACAACTTCATTGACCGTCGGAAATTCAACGACAGTGACCTTGAGCTTGTTGCCTTGGACCTCTGCCGTCACAGTTTCAAACAGGTTTGAATCGCGCACGCGCTGCACCGCGTCATTAACCTCACCAATCGCCAAAACGGCCGGGGTCTCGATCTCTGTGTAGCTGCGGATGGTTTCTGTCTCGATCCGCCGATTACCGTCGACTATAATTTCAGTAATTTTAAAATCATTTGCCTGCGCCGCCTGCACCATCCAGACGCAAGAGATCATCATGACACCAAAGGCGCGGATCAAAACGGTTGCCCGTGCCGCATGAGCTCCAAAAAGTTTCATCACAAATGTCCCTGTTGTGGCTTGGTTAATATTTCGTGAACTTATCGCCTCGCCGGCACTGTGTCAAAAAAAACTGCGTGCCAATCACCGCATTTTCCGGGCTTTTCCGCCACAGTGTCAGGTTACGGGCACATGAAATTCATGACCACAGCGAAGGCTGTCAGCGACAAAACCAAAAACAGCCCGATGGTCATCAAAATCTGCAGAGCAGAATCACTTGGCTTGCGCCCCGTGATCGCTTCATAAGCGCAAAATAGCAAATGCCCGCCATCCAAGACCGGGATGGGAAAGAGGTTCATCAAGCCAACCGCGGTCGACAATCCTGCGATCAAAGCAACAAAGGGCATCGCCCCCTGACGCGCCATCTGCCCAGCCGTCTCGGCAATCGCCACCGGACCGGAAATATTGCAGGCGCTGATCGAGCCGAGAACCATTTGCTTCAAACCTGCAAGAGACAGGGTAATGATCGACCAGGTGCGCTCAGCGGCCGCGCGGATCGCCACGCCAAAGGGCAATGGATCCGTACCCGGCTCAAAGAACGTCCCACCAGAAATGCCCACCAATCGCCGGTTTACAAATTCACCATTAGCGCTTGGAATCGCGACCGATTTTGCAGTGAGGCGCACATCAAATTCTGTGCCGGCGCGCCACACTGAAAATCCCATTTCATCTCCATCGGCCTCGGCCACGGTCTGTTGCAGTTGAGAAAACCCGTTAATGGCCCTTCCATCGATCCGCAAAATCACGTCACCGGCTTGCAACCCCGCCTCAATCGCCGCAGAGCGCGGCTGGACCTGCGCCACCAATGCCGGGAAAGGTACGGGCCCCAGCACAGAGCTGCGCCGCCCGTCCCGCATCACCGTGTAGCGCACGGGGGGCACGAGTGCCTGACCGATCGTCGCAAATTCTTCGTAACTGCGCACGTCTTGCCCCTCAACGGCCAAGATTTCATCTCCGATCTGCAGGCCCATTTCCCCCGGAACCGGGGTTAATTGCGCGATCTTCAAACTGCCATCATACTGGCCATGCCACATGAACAACCCACAATAGAGCGCGATTGATAGAATAAAATTGAACACAGGCCCGGCCGCTGACGTCGCGGCCCGCGCCCAAATGGGCGCCCCATGCATGGTTTTGCGCCGTTCTTCAGCACTCAGCTTTGGCAAAAGCACAGCATCTGGTGCGCTGGCGGCACTGGCATCTCCCTTGAAGCGGACAAATCCGCCAAACGGCAGCGCTGCAAATTGCCACCGCGTTCCATGCCGGTCCACACGCGAAAGGAGCACGGCGCCAAATCCCACCGAGAAGACCTCCGCATGGATACCGCACCAACGTCCGACGATGTAATGGCCATATTCATGCACCGCGACGATGACCGATAGAGCGATGACAAAAAAGAAGATCATCCAAATAAATCCGCCAAAAGAGGCAGAGAGTGCCGCGATATCAAACATTTATTGTCCGGGCCCTTTCGCGCGTGGCTTGATCGGCCTGCAACACATCCGTTAAATCACGAGGCGCGCCGCGCAGCAGCTCCGCGCGATCCATCGCGTGCAACGCCTTTTCAACCAGTATCGCCATATCTAAAAATCCAATATCCCCTGCAATAAAACGATCTAAGGCCACTTCCTTAGCCGCATTGAACGCAGCGCCCCACAGATTGCCCCGCCGCATCACCTCGCGCGCCAAACTTAGAGCCGGATAGCGCCCCTCATCGGCAGCATAGAAGCGAAACTGGCCGATCTGCGTAAGATCCAAGCGTGCGACATCCAGGGGGCGGCGCTCGGGATAGTGAAGCGCAAAGCCGATGGCGTGGCGCATATCAGGCGGCCCCACATGGGCCATCATCCCGCCGTCTTGAAATCCAACCATCGCATGGATCAGGCTTTCGGGATGAATAATCGTCTCGATCTGCGTCTCATGAACCCCAAAAAATTCTTTGGTCTCAATCAATTCCATGGCCTTGTTAAACATAGAGGCACTGTCAATGGTGATCCTTTGCCCCATGGACCAATTGGGATGCGTTTGCGCCTGCGCCGGGGTGGCCTTGGCGAGATCCGCCTGGGGCCAATCGCGAAAGGCCCCGCCGCTGGCGGTAATGATGATGCGCTCAACGGTCGAAATATCTTCACCTATTAAGGCTTGAAACACCGCGGAATGCTCACTGTCCACCGGCAAAATGGTCGCCCCATGACGCCGGGCCTCTGCCATCAAAATAGGACCTGCGGCCACAAGGGATTCTTTATTGGCCAGGGCCAAGGTCGTGCCTTGCTGCACCGCATGTAAACTGGGCGTTAGCCCCGCCACGCCCACAATACACGACATGATCCAATCGGCCGGCCGCTCAGCCGCTCGGGCGATTGCCTCAGCCCCCGCCTCTACCGCCACGCCAGATCCCGCCATAGCCGCCTGCAGCTCTGGTAAAAGATCGGCAAAGGCTGTGACAACCACTTCGGGGGAAAACTCAAGCGCGTCCTTGGCCAGCTGCGCAATGTTGCGGCCACCGCTCAAGGCCACCACCTGATAGGCCGTTGGATCGCGCCGCAAGAGATCCAACGTATTTTGGCCAATGGAGCCGGTCGCACCAAAGATTGAAACCCTGCGCATCACGATAAAAACAACGCGGTAATCAGGCCGAAAGCGGCGGCCCCACCGATAAATCCATCAAGGCGATCTAAAAAACCACCATGCCCAGGAATGAGTTGTGAGCTGTCTTTGACGCCCATGCGGCGTTTCACCCAGCTTTCTGCAATGTCACCCATCTGCGCACCAAAGGCCACGGCGATCGCAGCCGGAACGGACCACCAAGCCCCTGTATGCTGCATGAGATACAGCCCAAAAAGACCAGCCAGCGCCCATCCTGCCACTGTGCCGCTCCAGGTTTTTTTCGGGCTGATCGCGGGCCAGAACTTGGGCCCACCCATCAAGCGCCCAGCGATATAACCGCCAATATCTGATAGAATGACCACGGCTGCTAAGATCGCAATGCCAATGGCACCAAAGGTTAATGCCAAAAACCAAAAAGACAGCATCCCAAGCGTCAAGAGCGCGCCATAGCCGATATAAACCATCCGATTATGCGCGATAAACGCCGCTGCAAGCAGGATCGGAAGCAATCCTGCCGCGGCTGCTAGAGGCAAACTCTGCGTCAAAATCATGGGCTGGACCGCCATAGGCAACCATCCCACGGCGGCCACAACGGTCACCGCCAACAGGCGGCGGCCGCTGAGGCCAAACATGCGCGCCAATTCCCATTGCATGGCCACCACCGCAACCAGGCCAAGCGCTAAAACCCCTATGCGTCCCACATAGAGGGACGCAGAAAAAACAAGAAGCAATACAATCGCCGAGGCCAAGCGCAAAGGCAGATCTGCCCATCGGTCCTGTGTCATGCGGGAATTGCTCCGAAGCGGCGCTCGCGCGATCCAAAATTGGCCAGCAATTTTGTAAATTCACCGGCACTAAAATCAGGCCAAAGCGTGTCGATAAACTCATATTCCGCATAGGCGGACTGCCACAGAAGGAAATTGGAAATGCGCGCTTCGCCGCTGGTGCGGATCACCAAATCGGGATCAGGCAGTGAATGCGTATCCAAATACCGCGCCAAGACCTCCGCCGTCACCTCTTTTGCGGCCAGCTTGCCGCGCTCCACATCCCCCGCCATGCGCTGCGCCGCGCGCGTCACCTCATCGCGGCTCCCATAGTTGAGCGCGATGGTCAGGTGCACTTTGGCGTTTTGAGCCGTCAATGCCTCGAGCTCGTCCATCAGTCTGATCAGCGTTTTATCGAGCCGCAAGCGATCCCCGATGAAGCGAACCCGCACGCCCTCATTCACCAAATCCTGGGCCTCACGCAATATGTAACGCTTGAACAGGCGCATTAAGCCGCCAACTTCAACCTGGGTGCGCTTCCAGTTTTCTGTTGAAAAGGCAAATATTGTCAGATGCTTCACACCAACACTGGGACAGGCTTGGACGATTTCACGAATTCTTTTGGCCCCCTCGTGGTGGCCGGCCAACCGCGGCAGGCCGCGTTGCTGCGCCCAACGGCCATTTCCATCCATGATAATCGCAACATGTTCCGCGGATTGTCCCATCAATTAAAGTCCACTCTAAACCATCATGATTTCGGCTTGTTTGGTCTCCAATGCGGCATCGACCAATTTGATCTGCGCATCGGTCAGGGCCTGCACCTCTGTTTCCCAAAGTTTTTGGTCATCTTCAGACATGCCAGCGGCCTTGGCCTTTTTGATCTGATCCATGCCGTCCCGGCGGATATTGCGCACAGACACACGGCAGTTCTCCGCGTAGCCCGCGGCCACTTTTGTCAACTCCCGGCGCCGTTCTTCGTTGAGTTCCGGGATGGGCAGCATGATGATGGTGCCATTGGTTTGAGGGTTGATTCCCAGACCGCTTTCACGAATGGCTTTCTCGACTTTGCCCACCAGTGTTTTGTCCCAGACATTGACCGTCACCATCCGCGATTCCGGTACATTCACTGTGCCGACTTGGTTGATGGGAGTCATCTGCCCGTAAGCGTCCACCATCACCGGATCGAGAATAGATCCGCTGGCCCGCCCCGTGCGCAAAGAGGCAAATTCGGTTTTCAAAGAGACCATGGCCCCGTCCATGCGACGTTGCAGGTCATCAATATCAATATCTAATGGGTCATCCGACATGATTTTTCTTTCTTGAGTTGGTTAACCGTGGACCTTGGTATATGTTCCGTTGCCCGACAAAATCCCCCTGAACCCGCCGGGCTCATCTAGGGAGAATACAATGATCGGTAAATTATTGTCACGCGCCAAAGCGATCGCTGACGCATCCATGACCTTCAGGCGCTTTTGCAACACCTCATCATAGGTCACCGCGTCATAACGCACCGCATCGCTGTGTCGCTTGGGATCCTTATCATATATGCCATCAACCTGCGTGCCTTTGAAAATCGCCTCGCAGGCCATTTCACTGGCCCGCAATGTGGCTGCGGTATCTGTGGTGAAATAGGGATTGCCGGTGCCCGCTGCAAAAATCACCACCCTCTTTTTCTCTAAATGACGTACCGCGCGGCGGCGGATGTAGGGTTCACAGACCTGATCCATTGGTATGGCAGAGACAACTCGGGTATGAACGCCCTGCTCTTCCAGAGAGCTTTGCATCGCCAGCGCGTTCATAACGGTGGCCAACATGCCCATGTAATCGGCGGTGGTGCGCTCCATGCCCTGGGCAGAGCCCTGCAGACCTCGAAAGATATTACCGCCACCGATGACCATGCAAATCTCGGCCCCGAGATCGTGAACCGTTTTGACCTCAGCGGCGATCCGCTCCACAGTTGGGGGATGAAGACCGTAGCCTTGGTCTCCCATCAGGGCTTCTCCAGAAATTTTTAATAGAACACGTTTGAATTGACCTTGGGAACCGGAAGTTTGGTGCATTGTGCCCTCATGCTATTTTGGCCTAAGATGTCGCAAAAATCCACCAAGAGCAACGGCGTGTGACAGAGCAAATGAAAAAAAGCGGAAAAATGCAATAAATGGTGAATAAATCTTTGCTCTCAACGCTGGGCGAAACCCGCCCCGTTCTGATTGCCGGGGCAACTGCAAGTGGAAAATCCGCCCTCGCGCTCCAAATCGCGGAACAATTGGGCGGCGTCATCGTCAATGCCGATGCTTTGCAGGTCTACAGCGGTTGGCGCATTCTCACCGCGCGCCCTTCGGCCAAGGAAGAAAGCCGCGCACCGCACGCTTTATATGGGCATGTGGCCAATCACGAAAGCTATTCTGTGGGCGATTGGTTGCGCGACATCGGCCCGATCTTGAGTCCAGGCAAACGCCCGATCATTGTGGGCGGCACGGGGCTATACTTTCGCGCGCTGACAGAAGGGCTGGCAGATATCCCCCCCATTCCGGCCAATATTCGCGCTCAATCGGCGGGCCTTCTGTCTCAGGGCGGATTGCAGCCGATGCTGGAGGATTTAGATGATGAAACGCGCGCGCAGATTGATGTGCAAAACCCGATGCGGGTTGCGCGGGCTTGGGAGGTTTTGCAGGCCACCGGCCAGTCTATTCGGAGCTGGCAGGCACGGACCCCGCCGCCGCTGCTGCCTCTGGAGGCCTGTCATGCGCTGCATTTAACCAGCCCGGTGGATTGGCTCAACGACAGGCTGAAGCGACGCTTCGATATTATGATCGCAGAGGGTGCATTGGAAGAAGCGCGCCGCAATTTGGAGTTTTGGGACTCCAAATGGCAATCCTCACAGGCCATTGGCGCCCCTGAGTTGATCGCTCACCTGCAGGGGCAGTTCACTTTGGATGAAGCCAAGAGCCGCGCTGTGACCGCCTCAAGCCAATTCGCCAAACGCCAAAGAACATGGTTTCGCAAGCGCATGGTCGCCTGGCAAACCGTCGCGGCCGAGCAGCTGTAACGCGCAATGTCGCAAATAGACCATTGCGACGAAGCCGACACACCAAAATCGCAGCACTTCCCAATCCTTTCAGCCATCAAAACAGGAAACCTAGCCGGCAAAAAGCCATGTCTCCTCGTATTTAACAGCGCATTGCGAAAAAATTAGCCCCTGAAGTTTCGCCGGATGTCAAGGCGAAGGTCGCGGTTAAAACGAAGTTAAAACGTCGGTTTTGCGCTATTTTTCGCAAAATTTTACATTGACCTATGGCCCAATATGCGCATGAATGGGCCACAGTCAGTTTGCGTTGAGAAGGTCGCATAAGCGGCCCAGAGCACAATCTGTTATGACGTACGGTGTCACAGGGAGAAACACATGACCCAAAAAAACAATTTCATGCATCCAGCCGCAAAGATGTACGCGCAAGAAGTGAAGGACGGCAAGCTTGACCGTCGTGAATTCTTGTCGCGCGCAACGGCCTTGGGTGTAACAACCGTTGCAGCTTACGGCTTGCTGGGCCTCGACACCCCGGCCCAAGCGGGCGGCCACGCGAAAAAAGGCGGTACGATCCGCATGCAAATGGATGTGAAAGCATTCAAAGATCCGCGTACCCATGACTGGACGCAGATCTCGATCGTCTCAGCCGGTTGGCTTGAGTATCTTGTTGAGTATAACAGCGACGGTTCCTTTGAGCCAATGCTGCTGACCAGCTGGGAAGCCAATGCGAACGCCACACAGTATACTTTAAAAGTGCGTGAAGGCGTGAAATGGAACAATGGTGATGATTTCACCGCAGACGATGTTGCACGCAACATCATCGGCTGGTGTGACAAGAGCCTTGAAGGCAACTCCATGGCCGGCCGCATGGCGTCCTTGGTGGATGCAGACACGGGCAAAGCCCGTGACGGCGCAGTTGTGGTCGTAGACCAAAACACCGTTCATCTAAACCTTTTGCAGCCCGACATTACTATTGTGCCCGGTATGGCAGACTACCCCGCACAAATCGTTCATAAGTCCTTCACCGTTGAGACAGCTCTGTCAAACCCAGTCGGCACAGGCTTCATGCTGCCTGACGAATGGGAAGTTGGCGTTAAAGCCTCTATTGTCCGCAATGAGGGCTTTGAATGGTGGGGCTATGCCGCGGGTAAAGGCGGTCACGTTGATCGGATTGAATTCATTGACTATGGCTCCGATCCAGCAACCCATATGGCCGGTTTTGAATCCGAAGAATTTGACCTGAACTGGGAAAGCATAGGTGATTTCGTTGATCTCTATGACGCTCTGGGCCTTGTTAAATCACAAGTGGCCTCTGGTGCCACAATCGTTGTACGTCCAAACCAAGATCATGCGCCATACGACAATAAGATGGTGCGTCAGGCCCTGGCGATGGCTGTAGACAACGAAGTGTTAAACGAGCTGGGCAATGCTGGCCTCGGGGTTGCCGCGGACAATTGCCACGTGGGTCCAATTCACCCAGAGCATGACCCATCTGTCACACGCATGCCCTACGATCCGGCGAAAGCTAAAGAGCTTATGGACGCATCGGGACATGGCGATTTTGAGCATGAGCTGCGCTCACTCGAATCAGGCTTCTGGAAAGACACTTGTGATGCGGTCGCCGCACAGCTGCGTGACGCTGGGATCAAGGTGAAACGGACTTTGATGCCAGGCAGCACCTTCTGGAACGATTGGGCGAAATTCCCTTACTCAGCCACAAACTGGAACCACCGCCCCTTGGGCACTCAGGTTCTGGGTCTGGCCTATCGGTCCGGCGAAGCTTGGAATGAGTTTGCATGGAACAACGCTGAGTTCGATGCGTTGCTCGCAGAAGCCAACTCTTTGGCCAATGCCGATGAGCGCCGAGTTGTAATGGGCAAAATTCAAGCCCTTATCATCGAGGAAGGTGTGACCTGTCAGCCGTATTGGCGCTATGTGCAGCGTCACCATGTTGAAGGCTTGGTGGGCTGCGATATGCATATCGCTTATCTGCCTCAAATCTATAAGTGGGGCTGGGCAGCCTAACCCACACTAAATCAGAAGGCCGTCCCCAAGTTTTGGGGGCGGCCTTTTTCGACCGATAAAGCTATTACAGACTAATCAACGGGAATCCACACCATGGGGATGTTTATCCTACGCAGAACAGGTGTTATGCTGCTAACCGCTCTCTGCCTGACATTCATTGTATTTATCCTAACGACACTTTACCCAAACTTGGAAAAATTAGCCAAGAACCAAGGTAACTTCAGAATGTCGGATGCTGAAGTGGCCAGCTACTTGGGCAACCGTGGCTATACACAGGGCAAATTGCAAAACTATGGTGAATGGCTGGGTGTTTTGCCGGGCTATGTCATTGACGGTGTGGATGGGAAAACCCGCGGCCGCTGTTCAAACCATGGCGTGGTTGAACCTGATACACCGAAGTTTTGCGGCGTTTTGCAAGGCAATTGGGGATTTTCCAGCGTGTTTAAGGAACCCGTCAGTGATGTGGTCAAAACCCGTCTGGCGCTTACAGGTAAATTGATGTTTTGGGTGATGATCGTGATGATCCCCGGTGCGCTGATCATCGGCGTTTTCGCCGGTATGCGCGAGGGCTCGCGGCTGGACCGCTCACTCTCAACCGGAGCGATTGTCACCACGGCCACGCCCGAATATGTCTCTGGTGTTATTTTCATCGCGATTTTCACGTCCTCCGCCGTGGGATTGAAGTGGTTTAAGGGCTCGGCCACCTCCGCCATGGACAACGCCACATTGGAAAATTTCCTTCTGCCCGTGCTGACCATTGCGCTTTATGGTATGGGCTATATTGCCCGCATGACCCGCGCCTCCATGACAGAGGTCATGACCGCCCAATATATCCGCACCGCCCGGCTCAAAGGGGTCAGCTTTGCCAATATCGTGCTGAAGCATGCGCTGCGCAATGCATTGATTGCACCCTTCACCGTCATCATGCTGCAAATTCCCTGGCTCCTGAATGGCGTGGTGATTGTGGAAACCCTTTTCAACTTTAAAGGCTTTGGATGGGTGCTGGTGCAAGCCGCCAGCAACAATGACATTGATCTGCTTTTGGCGGTGGCGGTTGTTGGGGTGATTGTCGTGCTTTTGACACAGCTGATTTCAGATATCGGTTACGTCTTCTTAAACCCTCGTATTCGCATTTCTTAAGGAGACCAGTTCCATGCAACATCTATCCTGGACCGGCACCGTGGGTACGTATCTTAATCCCCTGTTTTTAATGGCGCTCGTCTCTTTCTTAATCCTGGCGGTAGCTGCCGCCGCGCGGGGGTTTTCCCCACGCGCAGATGGGCACAATTTAATCAACCCCACCCCACCCTCCATGTCCCTGATTGGCCCAAGCCTAGTGATTGGACTGGCGCTTTGGCTGTTGAGCCTCGCGGGGATCTCCCTGCTCGCCCCTCTGGCCATGGATAATATTTGGCTCTCACTAATCCTATGCCTCATATTGGGCGCTATTGCCGGATTTGTCCTGTTCCAAATTCCTGCTGAAATGATCTTCAAATTGGTCTGGTTAGCCTTCTACGTGTCGCTGATGTTGTTGGGCCTTTATCTGCTCATCGGTGTGTTCGTGAAGCCCGAAACCATGGGCATTGTTGGGGCAATCTCTCAACGCCTCATTCCCACCTGGATCGCTCTTGCGGTAACCTTTGCCCTGTCGATCCTCTTCAAACGCAAGCTGGGCCTATATGGCAAGCTCTTTGACAGCCCAATCGGGATGATCGGATTGGGGCTTGTGTTGTTTTGGATTTTCACGGCGATATTCGGCGCGGGCTTCGATTGGATTGCGACCCATGATCCTTTGGCGCAAGTCTCTGGCATGAAGAACAAACACCCCGGAATTCCGCTGCAGGGCGCAACCGAGGCGGATTACCCCTATTATCTGCTGGGCGGTGACACTTTGGCGCGCGACGTGTTTAGCCGCGCCATCTTTGGCAGCGGCATCGTGATCGTCATCGCGCCAGCGGCCACCATCTTTGCCTTTATGGTCGGCATTACACTCGGCCTGCCTGCCGGCTACTTTGGCGGGCGTTTGGACACCGTGTTGAGCTTCCTGTCCAACCTGGTTTTGGCCTTCCCTGTGATCTTGCTATTCTTCTTGCTGGTCACGCCAGAGATCGTTCAAACCGGCCTGCCCAATTACATGGCGGTGATACTCTTCGTCTTTCCTGTGGTTTTCATCGCCGTGGCGCAATATTCTAAGAACCGGCTCAAACCGGGCTTTTTGACCCTGCAATTCCCCATCCTGCTGATCATTGGCATTTGGCTCTACCTCAGCTTGGTATCTGAAACCGGCAAGCCCGTTGACGTTCTGCCGCCAATGTTGGATTTATTTGATGTGCCCGCCGAAATCTTGTTGGTCTTTGTTTCCGTGGTCTTTGTGAACTCTCCCACAGCCTTCCGGATTGTGCGCGGTTTGACCTTGGACGTGAAAACCCGCGACTATGTGGCCGCAGCTCAAACCCGCGGCGAAGGCCCTTGGTACATTATGCTGTGGGAAATTCTTCCCAATGTGCGCGGTCCGCTGATCGTCGATTTCTGCCTGCGCATTGGATATGCGACCATCCTGCTTGGCACTTTAGGATTCTTCGGCCTTGGGCTGGAATCGGAAAGCCCTGACTGGGGAACGACGATCAACGCCGGGCGTAAAATGCTCTCGGTCTATCTGGCCCCGCCCCTGGTTCCAGCCTTTTCGCTTATGAGCTTGGTTTTAGGTTTGAATCTTCTGGCCGATGGCCTACGTGAAGAAAGCTTGAGGGATTAATTCAATGGAAAAGCAAGACTATAACGGCCCAATCCTTGAAATTGATCAACTCTCGATTTCATTTTTCACCCGGTTGAATGAAATTCCAGCGGTCATGGATTTCAGCTGCACAATTCAACCCGGCGAGGCGATGGGATTGGTTGGCGAATCTGGATGCGGTAAATCCACAGTGGCCCTTGGGGTCATGCAAGACCTCGGGGTCAACGGCCGCATTGTTGGCGGATCCATCAAATTTAAAGGGCGCGACCTTAATCTCATGTCCGACGAGGAGCTGCGGGATATTCGCGGCTCCGAAATTGCAATGATCTACCAAGAACCCATGGCGTCGCTCAATCCGGCCATGAAAATTGGTAAGCAATTGATGGAAGTGCCGATGATCCATGAGGGGATCAGCAAAGAGGCCGCCTATGCGCGGGCTTTGGAAGTGGTTACGGATGTGAAATTGCCAGATCCCGAGCGGATCTTGAAATCCTTTCCCCACCAATTGTCCGGTGGCCAACAGCAGCGCATCGTTATTGCGATGGCGCTTATGTCCAAGCCGAGCCTTTTGATCCTAGATGAGCCGACCACAGCTTTGGATGTGACCGTGGAGGCGGCCGTTGTGGAATTGGTGAAGGATTTGGGTAAAAAATACGGCACTTCAATGCTGTTCATTTCCCACAATCTTGGCTTGGTCTTGGAAACCTGCGACCGGATCTGCGTGATGTATTCCGGCGAGGCGGTTGAGACCGGCCGTATTGAAGATGTGTTTGACAAAATGCAGCACCCCTATACGCAGGCCTTGTTCCGTTCGATCCCACTGCCAGGCGCAGATAAGAACGATCGCCCGCTGATTGCCATTCCCGGCAATTTTCCACTGCCGCATGAGCGGCCGAATGGCTGTAACTTTGGTCCCCGCTGCGATTATTTTGAAGCGGGCCGCTGTGACCAGGGCCACATCTCAATGGACACGGTGCCCCATGGGGAGCGGCACGGATCTCGCTGCCTGCGCTGGAGCGAGATTGATTGGGACGCCCCGCTTGAGTTGGCGGAAACCAAAACCAAAGCTGAGCCGGGCCGAGTGGTTCTCAAAATTGAAGAACTCAAAAAATATTATGAGGTCGCGGCCAATGCCCTCTTTGGAGGTGGCAACAAAAAGGTTGTCAAAGCCAATGAGACCTTAAGTTTCGAGGCCCGCGAATCCGAAACACTCGCCATTGTTGGCGAATCGGGCTGTGGCAAGTCGACCTTTGCCAAAGTTCTGATGGGCCTAGAGACGGCGACGGAGGGACATATCCTTCTGGAAGGCAAGAACATCGAAGGTATCGCCATTGAAGATCGCGACACAAAGACGGTGTCCGATGTCCAGATGGTCTTTCAAAACCCCTTTGATACATTGAACCCTTCTATGACGGTCGGCAGCCAGATTGTCCGCGCCTTGGAATTGTTCAAAATTGGTGAGAATGCGGCCGATCGCCAAGACCGGATGCTGGAGCTTCTGGATTTGGTCAAACTGCCCCGCGAATTTGCTGACCGCATGCCGCGGCAACTTTCAGGCGGGCAAAAGCAACGGGTGGGCATTGCCCGCGCCTTTGCGGGCGATGCGAAGATCGTTGTGGCCGATGAGCCCGTGTCAGCGCTTGACGTCTCTGTGCAAGCGGCAGTGACCGATTTGCTCATGGATATCCAACGCGAGCAAAAGACGACCTTGCTGTTTATCAGCCATGATCTGTCCATCGTGCGCTATCTGTCGGATCGGGTTTTGGTCATGTATCTTGGGCATGTGGTTGAAATGGGTACAACGGAGCAAGTGTTCCAACCGCCCTATCACCCCTATACCGAAGCGCTGCTCAGCGCGGTGCCAATCGCCGATACCTCAATTGAGAAAAAGCATATCGTGCTTGAGGGCGACATTCCATCAGCGATGAACCCTCCATCAGGCTGTCCGTTCCAAACCCGTTGCGGGTGGAAATCGGAAGTTCTTGGTGGTCTATGTGAAACCGAGGTGCCCAGCATCCGAAAATTGGCCGGGGGCCATCAGATCAAATGCCATCTGGCCGATGATATTTTGGCAAAAATGGACGCGGTCATCAAAATCGCAGCCGAATAGCCGTTCAAGCACGCGCATAGCCTGCATCAGCGGGGCTATGCGCTTCATTTTGGGTGCCGCCACGCAAAGAAAACTCATCCTCATCCCTTTCGATGGTTGCACCGCAGGGCAGTTCCAGAGATATATAGCGCAACGGAGCCGTGTCAGGCAGGCAGGGCTTACTTGATTAAACTTAACTCAAATTTAGCATAAATGCTGGATTGATAGAGAAACAACCTGGGGGCAATGGCTATGGCCGGATCAGTAAATAAAGTGATTATCATCGGAAACTTGGGACAAGATCCTGAAGTGCGCAGCTTTCCAAGCGGCGGAAAAGTTTGTAACTTTTCGGTAGCGACCTCCGAAAATTGGAAAGATCGCAACACTGGTGAGCGCCGTGAAAAAACCGAATGGCATCGTGTCTCCATCACCTCAGAACCTCTGGTGCGCGTGGCAGAACAATATTTGCGCAAGGGATCAAAAGTTTACCTTGAGGGACAGTTGGAAACCCGCAAATGGCAAGATCAATCCGGTCAGGACCGCTACACAACTGAAGTGGTGCTGCGCCCCTACCGTTCAGAATTGACCATGCTCGACAGCCGCGGTGAAGGCGGCGGTGGCGGCCAAGGTGGTGGGTATGTCTCCAATCAAGACGGCGGTGGCCAGGGCGGTTACATGGCCGATCCGAACCAGGGCGGCAATCAAGCGGGCGGCTATAGCAGCCCCGCGCCCTCAGCCGATCTCGACGACGAAATCCCATTTTAAACCATACCCCAGCGCAGAAGGCTCTCTGCGCTGGGGTCTTTTTCCACAATCGTTTTAAAGCGGATTTATGTCGCCCGCGGGCCCATCGAGGCCTCCAGCACAGATAATACGACCTCCTCAGAAACATCCGAGGTGACAAACGCCCGCCCGATGGCGCGCGCCATGATAAAATTCAATTGGCCCGCAATCACCTTTTTGTCCTGCCCCATGAGCGCAAACAGAGCCGCAGGCGTGGGCATTAAACCCTCGATATCGGAAATATCGGTTTTCATCCCCATGGCCTTTAAATGCGCCCGCACCCGTGACGGTGCCTCTTGGGCACACAGCCCCAAACGGGCGGAGGTCTCAAAAGCCAAAGCGCAGCCAATGGCCACGCCTTCCCCATGCAGCAGGCGATCAGAATACCCCGTGGCCGCTTCCAGCGCGTGGCAAAACGTATGCCCAAGATTGAGCAAGGCGCGATCCCCCTGCTCTGTCTCATCGCGCACCACAATCTGCGCTTTCATCTGGCAAGACACCCGTACCGCCTCACTGCGCGCCGCGTGATCACCAGCGGCCAGAGCGGCTCCGTTCTGCTCCAGCCACTCGAAAAATGGCTCATTACCGAGCAACCCGTATTTCACAACCTCACCATAACCGGCCAGAAAATCCCGAGGGGTCAACGTGTCTAAAACATCTATATCGGCCAAAACGAGACTGGGCTGATGAAAGGCCCCGATGAGGTTTTTACCCTGAGTGGCATTTATCCCAGTCTTTCCACCGACCGAGCTGTCCACCTGCGCGAGCAGGCTGGTTGGAATTTGAACAAAACGCACACCGCGGCGTAAAATGGCAGCGGCAAAACCCACCAAATCTCCTATCACACCGCCCCCCAGGGCGACGACAACGTCCCGCCGCTCCACTTTCTCATTCAAAAAGAAATCGATCGTCTGGCTCAAATATGGCCAGCTTTTCGTCGCCTCGCCTGCGGGCAGAACCAGGGACTCATGCGCAATGCCCGCGCCCTGCAAGGCCTCCGTCAACCGGCGCAAATGCAGTGGGGCGACGTTGCTGTCTGTGACAATAGCCACTTTGGCCCGCTGCAAAATAGGCCCAATCAGGCTGCCCGCTTGATCCAAAAGACCGCGGCCAATGTGAATATCATAGGCCCGATCTCCCAAAGGGACGTGAACCACCTGCGTCATGACTTCTCTCCTGATGGGCTGAATACTCCAGGCTGCGCGCGCAATGCGGCAATCACCTGCTCAGTCGTTTGGGCTATGGAGTAATTGGGATGGGATTGGACGGTGACATCGGCCAGCGCATATTGATCTTTGCGACCTTCAAATATGCGGGTCAATGTCGCCTTGGGATCTGCGGTTTTGAGCAAAGGGCGGGTATCCTTGCTGCGAACCCGCTCCCAGAGCAAGTCCAAATCAGCGCTCAGAAATACCGATATGCCAAGTTTCGAAATCAACGCGCGATTGTTGCCAAACATGAATGCGCCACCACCCGTCGACAAGACGCAGGGCGGGCCTTGCAGCAGCCGCTCCAACACTTTCGATTCGACCGAACGAAAAAAAGGCTCCCCATCTCGCTCAAAAATTTCCGCAATGGAGCGATTGGCGGCCAGAGATATCTCCTGATCCGAATCTTTGAATGCAACATGCAGCTCCGCCGCCAGTGCTTTTCCTACGGCAGTTTTCCCAGATCCCATCATCCCGACCAGAACGACTGTTTTGTTGAGCGACATCTGTCTTATTCCATGACTTAAGATTAACTTGCCTTGCGTCTTCAATGGCGCGATTGTTACAAAAAGACCATAAGCAAAACCGCGCCAAAGGAAAACTCTTCAAAATGCTCAGATTGCTCAAATATATTTTCTACTTGTTCATAGTGGCTGCAATCGCATTCGTGGGTTTTGCCTATCTCGGGCCTTTTTTTGGTGTGGATTTTTCCGCTCATATGCAAACTATTGAATTACCACTGACTTTGGATATCAACTGATATGAAGATTGCGCACGTCTGTTTTGTCGGCCTGCTCATGGCGCCGCCGCTTTGGGCTCAAACCGATGCTCCAATATCAGCAATTGATTGGCTGTCGCAGCCCGGGCTTGCGCCGCTCAGCGAAGAACCTTTGGTGGTTGGCGATCCAACGCGTGGGGCGGAACTGGCTGAGATTGATGTCATTGAACTGGATGCTCCTGTGGAGAAAACCTATGGGCTGATCCCGAGCAAGATTTCTGGCATCCCTGAAAATTTTTGGACGGATCTTGACCCCCGAATGCTGCGGCAGATCCTTAATTCGGTGCCCCTGTCCGGGCTTCCCGCGGCTGACGATCTGTTGCTGCGCGCGCTCTTGGCTGAAACCTTGGGCGATGAGACGGTTTTGAACACGCGCGTTCAAGCGCTGATCGAGCGCGGCGCGGTGCAGGCCGCCTATAGCCTTTTGGGACAGGCTCAGATCCAGTCGCAGGAAGGTTTTGCACTCTTTGCAGAGACGGCTCTTTTGACGGGCAATGTGGAACGGATGTGCCGCCAGCTCAACCTGTCGCGGCATCTGTCAGACAACGAGGCCTTGAAAGTCTATTGTCAGGCCCGTGTCGGCTCATGGAGCACGGCGGAATTAAATTTCTTCACCCTCGACACACTCGGCGCCTTCCCGCCAACCCTCTCATCGCTCCTGGCCGTTGATTTAGATCCAGAGCTCGCTGACAGTTTGGGATTGCCGAATGTGGAGCCGAACCAGTTGACCGCCTTAGAGTTCCAACTGCGCGCGGGCGCCGGCCAGCCGGTTCCAACTCAGGGCCTGCCTTTGAAATTTGTGCCCTCAGATTTGAGCCCCTCCAGCGGCTGGAAGACTCAGATTGAAGCCGCCGAACGTTTGGGCGCAGTCGGCAGCCTGCCCGCGGCGCAATTGCTTGAGCGTTATAAATCTGGCCAGCCATCGGCCTCGGGCGGTGTGTGGGATCGGGTGAATGCGGTTCAAAACCTAGATCTAACCCTGGCCGATCCGATCATTGACCCAAGCGACGAGCTGCTCGCATTTTGGACACTGATGCGGGCCCGCGGCCTTGCCGCCCCTTTGGCGCATGCTTGGTCACCGATGTTGATGAAATTTGATGCCTCTGGCGATGGAGATGATATCCTCTTCCAAATGCAGGTCCTCAGCCGCTCAAATGCTTTCGACTTTGAACCAACAATGGCCCGTTTACAGCGTATTAATCCGCATATATTGTCAGAAAATTATGATCGGCTTATGGCAGAGTTCAATCAAGAAATCCCGGCCAGCCTGCCCTTCCGCTCGGCCAATATGCTGCGCGCAACCGGATTGATCACGGATGGATTGGAGGGAAATGAGCTGGCTTTGATTGAGGCGGTGGCCCTTTTCCGTGCCATGGGGCTGACGCCACTGGCGCAACAATTGGCCTTGGAGTTCATGATCTTGGCCGATATGCGATGAGCCTGTCATGGATTTCCCTTTTCCTTGAAGCGCAAGCGGCGGATTTCGGTGCCGCGCGCAATACGCAAGAGGCCTATGGCCGCGACCTGAAAGATTTTCTGGCCTATCTTGAGGCGCGTGGCGCGGAATTTGCGACAGCCACACGCCCAATGGTCGAGGACTATCTGGTGCACTGCGAGGCCGCCGGTCTTGCCACCGCCACCAAAGCCCGGCGGCTCTCGGCAATCAAACAGCTCTACCGTTTCGCCTTTGAAGAGGAGCTGCGCAAAGACAACCCCGCCATTCAAGTCAGAGGACCAGGCAAGGACAAACATCTGCCAAAATCTCTGGGTCATGATGAGGTCGACCAGCTGCTGCTGCAGGCAAGGAAGATGCCAGAAAAACGCCATGACAAGCTGCGGTTAACCTGTTTGATGGAACTTCTTTATGCAACGGGCATGCGGGTGACAGAATTGGTCAGCCTGCCAGCCGAGGCGGTTCGCGGCAATCCGCAGATGATTTTGGTGCGCGGCAAAGGCGGCAAAGAGCGTATGGTGCCACTTTCCCCGGCAGCCCGCGAGGCGACACAAGTTTGGCTTACGCTGCGGGACTCCGACCCTGTGACGGAAAAATCCACCTTTCTCTTTCCCTCACGCGGGAAATTAGGCCATTTGACCCGCATTTGGTTTTTTCAGCAGATCAAGAAATTGGCGATTTGTGCTGGTATTGATCCGATCAACGTCACGCCGCATACTCTGAGACATGCGTTTGCCACCCATTTACTGGCTGGTGGCGCTGATTTAAGAGCTATTCAAACGCTTTTAGGCCATGCGGATATTGCGACAACAGAGATTTACACGCATATCCAAGAAGAACGGTTGCGCGAGCTGGTGTTGGAGCATCATCCCTTGGCACACCCCTTGAAAACAGGTCTGTGATGGAAAATTTTGACTTTGACTCTGGCTTTTGGATGACCTTTGGGGCGATTTTCGTCCTGCTGATCCTATCGGGGTTTTTCTCCGGCTCAGAGACCGCCTTGACCGCAGCCTCGCGCAGCAAGCTGCAAGCGCAGGCTGACAAAGGCTCACTTGGCGCCGCAAGGGCCTTAAAAGTGACCAATGACAATGAGCGTTTGATCGGTTCGGTTCTTTTGGGCAATAACTTGGTCAATATCCTGGCAACCTCTTTGATCACCGCGCTTTTCACACAGATGGTGGGCGAGAATGGCATTGTTTTGGCCACATTGGTCATGACATTTTTGGTTTTGGTCTTCGCCGAGGTGCTGCCCAAGACCTATGCGATTACCAATGCGGAAAGCGCCGCCATAAGGGTCTCGCGCCCCATATCCTTGGTTGTCTTCATCTTCGCCCCAGTGGTCAGCTTCGTGCGCCTTTTGGTGCGCGGCGTTTTATGGGTTTTCGGCGTCGCCACGGACCCTGATACAAATATTTTAGCCGTACGCGAAGAAATCGCCGGGGCACTCACGTTGGGCCATCAAGAGGGTTTGGTTGAAAAAGAGGACCGGGACCGTATCCTGGGCGCATTGGATCTCTCAGAACGCACGGTCGAGGAAATCATGCTGCATAGATCAGGCATTGAGATGATTGACGTCTCCTTGCCGGCCGAAGAGATTCTCTCTCAATGCCTGGAAAGCGCGCATACGCGTCTCCCCCTCTATCGCGGAAATCCTGAAAACATCGTTGGGGTGATTCACGCGAAGGATTTGGCGCGCGCAATGGTTAAGCTCACACGCGACAGCGCAGCCCGCAGCGAAGATTTGGCCAAGTTTCAGGTGCTAGATGTGGCGATGGAGCCCTATTTTGTTCCAGAAACAACCCCTCTGGATGATCAAATGCGGCAGTTTTTAAAGAGGCACACGCATTTCGCCTTGGTGGTGGATGAGTATGGCGCGTTGCAGGGGCTGATCACTTTGGAAGATATTTTGGAAGAAATCGTTGGCGAAATCACCGACGAGTTTGACACCAGTGACCAAGGGGTCACTGCGGCTCAGGACGGTCATGTGGTAGTTGATGGGTCTATGACCATTCGCGATTTGAACAGGGCGCAGGATTGGAGCCTGCCGGATGAAGAGGCCAACACGCTCGCCGGCTTGGTTATTCACGAGGCGCAGATGATACCCGCCGAGGGTCAAGTCTTCGTATTCCACGGATTTCGCTTTGAGGTCGCTGCCCGCAAAGAAAACCGCATCACACAGCTCAAGATATACAAGCTGTAAGCCTAGCGCAAAATGAGGGCAAATACCGCACCCTGTGCGAACTAAATGTTAAGGAACTGAGGTTATAAGCAAGGTGTGATAGAAGTTTTCTTCATGTCATACCTCCCTGTACTAAACCGCGCCTTCGGGCGCGGTTTTTTTGGAAAATGGTATAAAATTCTCATTGACGACCAAATCATAATTTGTTTTTCTCTGCCCATAGTCGGCAAGCCCGACAGGGAGAAAAATAAAGGCAGAGGTTTTTGGCAACAAATCCTCTGCTTTAATTTTTTCAGATTGCGCTCCCAGAGGCTGGCTGGCACATCAGTATAAATTTTAAGACAATTGTGGCAAGATCACTGTTCATACTGCGTGCGATAGAAAGGACCATTTGGTGTTTAAAGTAACAAACTATATTGGCGCGATCCTATACCTTCTGTTGTCCCACACTGCGCTTCAGGCGCAAACGGCTCAAATGCCGGCGGCAGAGGACTTCTCAACCGGTGAAGTTGTCGAAAGCACTCCGGCGATCGGCGACTACTATGCCAAAGGCAGCTTTGGGGATTGGACGCTGCGCTGTCTGAAAACAGAGCAAACGCAAGACCCCTGTCAGCTATTTCAATTGATGCATACCCCCGATGGCTCGCCCGTGGCAGAATATAACTTAAACCCCGTCCAATCGGATGGGCTCGTTATTGCCGGAGCCAATGTCATTACACCTTTGGAAACCCTATTAACCCAACAATTGACCATCCAAGTGGATGATGAAAATGCCAAAATATATCCCTTCGCATTCTGTGTGCAAATGGGCTGCGTGGCGCGCATCGGTCTCACGGAAGAAGATCTCGACAGCTACCGCTCCGGCGCGCAGGCCATCATCACCATGTTTCCCGCCGCGGCCCCAACGAAGCCCGAACGCCTTACATTATCTTTGACAGGATTTACCGCAGGGCATGAGGCCTTGATGGGCACAATAGGTAATTAATTGCGCATAGGCCCTAAATCGCTTTCAACGCCAGAACCGCATTCATGCCGCCAAAGGCGAAGGCGTTGGACAAAGTCGCCGTGACCTTTGCTTGACGGGCCACATTTGGCACCACATCAAGCGCGCAGTTGGGGTCTGGCTGTTCATAGCCAATGGTGGGCGCAATTACCCCGTCCCGCAGCGCCATGAGGCATGCAAGTAATTCCACAGCGCCCGTCCCGCCTATCAAATGTCCATGCATGGATTTGGTCGATGACATCATCAAGGCCGGCGCATGGGCGCCGAAAGCCTCCGTCACCGCCGCACATTCGGTCTTGTCATTGGCCGCAGTTCCCGTGCCGTGAGCGTTGATATAGCCAATATCTTGTGGATCTAGACACGCATCGCGGAGCGCTCCGCGGATGGCGCGCACTGCCCCCTGCTGGTTTGGCATCACGATATCACCAGCATCTGAGGTCATAGAAAAGCCGATGAGTTCCGCGAGCATTTCAGCACCGCGCGCCATGGCTCCCTCATAGGTCTCAAGCACGAAGACCCCTGCCCCCTCTCCTTGAACCATACCCGATCTATTGGCGGAAAAGGGCCGGCAAGCGGTTTTGGACATCACGCGCAGCCCTTCCCAAGCCTTTATGCCACCAAAGGTCAGCATCGCATCGCCGCCGCCGGCCAGCATCACCTGTGCCATGCCGCTGCGGACCATATGAAACGCCAATCCAATCGCGTGATTTGAGCTGGCGCAGGCGGTTGAGACAGTCAAGGAGGGACCTTTGATATTATGGGCCATCGACAGATGGCTGGCGGCTGCATTGGTCATGAGTTTCGGCACCACGAAAGGGTGCACCCTATTTTTGCCCTCTTCATAGACAGACCGAAAATTATCATCCCAGGTGTTCATCCCACCTGCAGCGGTTCCAAGAACCACACCCGTCGTTTCCGACAGCTCCTCCGTGATCTCCAAGCCAGACTGCGCCATCGCCTCGCGACTGGCCAAAAGCACCAGTTGAGTCACCCGATCATAGAGTGCCAATTTTTGCCTATCAAAATGCGCTTCAGGATCAAAATCCTTGATTTGCCCACCGATTTTTACAGATAACCTGTCCAGGTCACGCATCTGCAAAGGCCCAATCCCAAGCTGTCCTTCGCGCATGGCTTGCAAAGTTTCCGACACCGATCCACCCAAAGCATTAATGGTCCCAGCCCCTGTAATCACCACGCGGTTCATGGGCTAGGTCTGCTCCGCAACAAGGGTTTCAACCGCAGAAATAATGGTCGCCACAGATGATATATCAAATTCACTTTCCTGCGGGGCATTGGCATTAAACGGCACTTCGATGTCGAATTCTTCTTCGATCGCGAAAATACTTTCCACCACGCCAAGGCTGTCAATGCCCAGCTCCTCTAGCGTGGCCGTCAGGCTCACATCAGCCACATCCAGCAGGCCTTGCTCAGCAATGATTTGAATGACCTTGTCTTTTACACTCATAGGAACGCCTTTTTGCCCATTAAGGACTGTTGTCAGAGTCGGGCAGTGACTTTTTAAGCCGCGCGAGGTCTTTTAACATCCGCGGCAGGCGCCGCAAGTTTTTGTAGACCTCAAGCTGCGCCTCCATTTTCATCGCGGGATAACCCAACATCACGCGCCCCGCGGGGATATTGCTCAGCACTTTCGTCGCGCCGCCCGTTATCGCGTTATCGCCGATAAACAGATTGTCACTCACCCCAGTTTGCCCGCCGAGAACCACATTGTTTCCCAGCACGGAGGAACCGGCAATCCCGACCTGTGCACAAATCATACAATTGTTACCAATTTTTACATTATGGCCAATCTGGGCCAAATTATCAAATTTGCAGCCATCGCCAATCTGCGTGTCGCGGATTGTGCCGCGATCAATACAGCTGTTGGCGCCCAGCTCCACATCATCGCCAATCACCACCGACCCAAGAGAATGAATGCGGGCAAAGGCTTGCGGTTTGGCGCCTTTGCTGTCTCCCAGAGTCTCGCGCACATTCTCAATCGCAGAGCGCTCCGGTGTCACAAAAGAAAATCCATCCCCGCCGATCACCGCCCCCGGGTGTGCGATGAACCTTGCGCCGATACGCACCTCCGCGCCAATCCGCACGCCGGCCATCAATGTGGCCTCCGGGCCAATGGTGCAGCCTTCTCCAAGGGTCACATGGCTGCCGAGCCAGGCATTCTCGCCCAGCACCGCCCCCGCCGCGATATGGCAAAACGCGCCGATCCGCGCGCCGGGGCCAATCTCAGCCCCTGGTTCCACACAGGCCTGCGGATGAATGCCCGGCGGACCCGGCCGCCACCTATGATCAAAAGCTTGCGAGAGACCCACCATGGCAAAACGGGGCCGCGGAACAAGGATTGCGCCCAAAAGGTTGAGACTGTGCCAGTCGGTACCCTCGGCCAATAAGGCAATGCGGGCTTGGCCAAGCGGCAAGCGCTCCACATAGGATTGACTTGTCGCGATCGCCAAGAGGCTCCCTGCCGCATCTTGCGGCTCACAGGCGCCCGTGACTTGCAACGCGACATCCCCTACGGCTTGTCCGTTCAGCGCCTTCGCCAAGTCTTGTAAATTACATACGCTCATGAACGGTCGCCCTTTGCTTCACGCCCCGTTTATCCTGTGATCTCACCCATAACCACCCCTTGGCTTTGCAAAGCCTGCCAAATCTTTGCGTCACGGCCATAGACATCAGGGCGGAACTCCAATCCGCCTTCCGGCCGCGCCAGCGCCGTGCGGTAAAAGATATGCACGGGTATGCGGCGCACTAAATCGATCTGCACCTCTTCGCCTGTATCCAGGGCCTCCTGAAAGAGAGCCTTCGGCGCGTCACTTTGCGCTGCAAGGAGCGCATAGGCAAAATCAAACGGATCGGCCAAACGAATACAGCCGTGGCTGAAGGCACGCACTTCGCGCCCAAATAGGTTTTTGGCTGGGGTGTCGTGAAGATAAATATTATGCCGATTGGGGAACATGAACTTTACCAGGCCCAGAGCATTGCCAGGGCTGGGCGGTTGGCGCATGCCGAAGGGGAAGGTGTCCTCATTGAAACTTGTGAAATCCAGCCCCTCACGCCGCACAACATTGCCCAAATCATCGCGCAGCTCGAGATACTCCACCGACGCCGCATCCTCTTGTAGCATCGGCAAATATTCACCGACAACGATAGACCGCGGAACATACCAGCTCGGGTTGACGATCATATATTCCATAGTGTCGGAAAATTCGGGACTGCGCCGATCATCATCCACTGCTCCGACAACGGAATTGGTTTCAAAGGTCACCTTGCCGAAATCGACGATCTTCGCCTTGAAATCCGTCAAATTCACGGAGATATGCCGCTCACCCAAAGGTTGATTGAACCAACGCTCCCGCTCCAATGCCACCAAAACCGATGCCAAGCGATCAGCAGCCGCAACATTGACTTGCTCAAGGGTCAACTTGTTGGCCGTGCCGGTCTCGGCAAGCCCATGATCGGCCTGAAAGCGTTCCACAGCAGCCACAAGCGGTGCGTCATATGTGGTGGAATAGCTTCTGCTCAGATAGCCCATGGCGACCAAGCGATCACGCAGAAGCACCACTTGCGCCCCCTGCTCCTCTGGCTTTAGACGCTTGGCACTCACAGGTTGACCCCAGCCCCCCGCCGTCACCTGCCGCTCCAAACGCAGTCTTTCTTTGACAAGTCCGACGTATTGGCGGCTTTGCGGTGGCAAGGATTTGAAAAAGGCCTGCGGATCGCTGGCCTCCAAACCTGCCAATAGGTCAAGCGGTTTGCTGTAGCGCACTTTGCGGACAATTTCCTCATCAACCTCTGAGGGGATCAACAGACCTGACTGCACGGCGCGCGCATAGTCCAGAAACGCCGTTGTGAGCTCCGCTTCGAGCTGACCCAAAGCACTTTGACTATTGGCCGCCCGCAGTTTGGAGAGCACAGTTTCAGCATTGAACCGCGCTTTCGGCAGACCGTGCATCTCCGCATCAGCAAAGGCCGTGATGAGCGCCTCCAATCGCGCGCGCTCCTGCTCTGTTGGGCCCGTCCAAAACGAGCCATAATCCCGCGCACGATAAAATCCAGAAATACTGCGGTCAGAACTTATATATTGGGCCAAAGATTGCTTAAATCCAAAAGCTTGAGCTGCCAGCTCCGTGCTAAACAACACAGCCAAGACACTCGCCAAGACCTTGGCTATACGGAAATCAATTCGACCCATCATGTCGCGGCGCGCCCTCAGTTAGAATACGGTGACAATAAATGCGCATTTTAGGAGCAAAAGTCTAATGTCTTTTGCCAATTGAGCCGGTAGATTTTGCAGATTGTAACACTGAAAGCACAAAGCCCAGATAGGGCACCGGATCGCAAGGCCAGCGGATAGAGGCGCGCCCGTCAGAGCCAACCATGCGATAATTCGCCGAAATTGGAATAGTTCGAATTGAAACTATATTGGGCTTTGCAAAAATGGAGGAAATATGTCATATGAGCCTTGCACCTGGGGATAAGCGGCCGTGTTCTGCATGGATCGCGGTGCACAAGTGGGACAAAGAATGACAGACCAACCGAGCGTAATTTCACGACGTGGATTGCTGGGCGCTTTTGCGGCCACAGCCTTAATCGCGGCGCCAACCTATTCCAATGCCGCCGGGTTCTTACGTGGTGCAGGCGATATTCGTCGGTTGAAAATGTATTCACGGCGGACGGGCGAATCCTTAGATGTGATCTATTGGATTGAAGGTGACTATATCAAAGATGCCTTGACTGAGGTGAATTGGTTCATGCGTGACTGGCGGAGGGATAGGTCCCGCGCCATCGACACACGCACCGTTGACATCATCGCAGCCACGCAACAGCTGCTCGACACCCCCACCCCCTTCCTCATGCTGTCCGGCTACCGGACAGCTGAAACCAACGCGCTGCTGCGCAAACGCTCGCGCGGTGTGGCTAAAAATTCCCTGCATATGAAGGGGCAAGCCGCGGATCTGCGCATGCAGGGCAAATCTGTCCGTCAGGTGGCCCGAGCTGCCGCCTCCTGCGCTGCCGGCGGGGTTGGCCGCTATTCTCGCTCCAACTTCGTCCATATTGATTGCGGCGAAAAGCGCCTTTGGGGCCGCTAGTTTCACACGACAATTCTTGGCACCTTGCAGGCCTGTCGCCAGCCCCTGAGCGCTGCTGTGCGCCGTAACGGCGTAGAGGGTGGCCCCAATCAACGTATTTTTGGGGCCGTCCGTCGTGCAATGCGGGAATTCCGCGGAAAATGGGTTGTAAGGCGCAAGCGGCTTGATGTAAGAGAGCCGCAGCAGGCCTGAAAGGGCTTGTGTAGAGGCGCCGAGCGCTGCTTTGCCTCCGCCTGAAAAGACAAATGGTCCCGTAGCTCAGCTGGATAGAGTACTCGCCTCCGAAGCGAGGGGTCACAGGTTCAAATCCTGTCGGGACCACCATTTTCGAAAAACACGCCATGAAAATACCAAGCCACCCTCGCAATTGTCCGGCGCGCGCGCTAGCCTTGAGCGCGTAACAAGGAGTCTGCGTTCATGGTTCAGGAAGTCCAGCACGATCCGATTGATGCGGTCATTACATGGGTTGATGGATTGGACCCGGCGCACCTGCAAAAACGCCAGAATTTCATGGGCTCAGCGCCACATCTTTTCCATGAAAATGCCACAAACCCGCATCGCTGGGCCTGTAATGGCGAAATTTATCTCTGCCTTTCGTCCCTTGAGCACAACGCCCCGTGGCTGCGCAAAATATGGATTGTTGTCGATGATCAATCACCAGATCTGTCGCGCCTGAGCGTCGCTCTGCAGGCCAAAATTCACTTGGTGGATCACACAGAGATATTCGCCAATCATGGCGCGAGCCTGCCAACTTTCAACTCCCTGGCCATAGAGACCTTTCTTTGGAACATTCCGGGGCTGTCCGACCGATTTATCTATTTCAATGATGATGTTTTTCTGACAGCACCCTGTCAGCAAGCCGATTTTTTCACGAAACGCGGCCCAATTTTACGCGGCGCTTGGGCTGATTTCAGCGCGTTGCAAGACGATCCCGTGCAGATGGCTGATCCGGCTAAGTTCAATCACTACATGCAACTCAACGCGGCAGGCCTATGCGGTATGCCGCCCGAGCGCCTCTTTCGCGCGGCACATGTGGCGCATCCCTGCTCGCGCCGCACCATGGCCCAACTTCACACCCGGTTCAACGCTGCATTTCACGACAATGCGCGCTATCAAATGCGTGATATTCGCCAATTTTCGCCGCAGAGCTTGCACAATTATGCCTGTATTTTGCACAAGACCGCCAAGCTACATCCGATTAAAGATCACCATCATATCTACAGCGGACAAGGGGTTGGTGCAGCAGATGGGACAATCCCCGCGCTCTTGCAAAACCTTCGAGACGCCCCGGACCTCAAGATGCTCTGCGTCAACGACCTGCCACAACTCGAGGCGCTCTACCCCGACATTCGAAGCTGGCTGGCGCAACTCCTAACCGGCGCGCCTTAGAGCATGGGGCGTCACAAATGCACTAGCGGGTGAGCACAGCCGAGAGCGGCGCGATGACGCTATCGCCGTAGTTGGAATGGCGCAGCCAAAAGCGCAAAACTTGCCAAATTTCCGCAACCGGATCCAGCGCCACGACCGCTTGCCCCGTCTGCGCAGCTGTGTCTGCCGCAAAGTCCAGGGCGCTCAACACATCCGAGGCGCGGCGCATGTCATCAGAAATTGTCACATCGACCTTTGGCAACAAGCCTAGGTTTTCTTTCGCCAAATGGTCTTGCAACAGACGCAATTGCGCAGGAGATCGCGGGCCATGGTCATAATCTGAAGGCCAAAGCCCTGTGGCCATAGGCACGGCCTGCACTGAGGCATCCGTGATCAGCGCCACATTCACAGCAGTTAGGGTCTCGGGCAATTGCATATTGGTAAAAATTTCAAAACCCGCGGCGCGATAAAGCAGCATTTTACCCCGCGCATCCGCCGCTGTCCCATCAATTGCCACGGTGAACGGCACGCCAAGATCCAACAGCCCATCGGGGGGGGGCATTAACGGCCTGTCCATCAACACAATGCTTATAAGCCCCTTACCCGCCACCCGCTCGAACTCCAGAGCATAGCGCAGATAGGTCACCTCTGGCAGAGGCTCGGTTTGCACCAATCGCGGCGCGCTCACCTGCATAGCGCTCCGGTCATCGAGAGCGGTGACACTGGGGCGGCGCATCCCAGCCAAGCGGGTCGGAGATTGCGGCGAGAGGAGGGCAGAATCTCCTGGGTAGACCTGTGGCATATTTGCGGAGGGACGCAGTTTTTGAACCATCGGCAAAGTGGCCAATGTCTCAGTCTCACCGGTCAATACAGGTTTTTGCGCAGAAAGAGTCAAGCCGCGGCCAAGGCTGGCGGCGGTGGGGCCTTGCGACAAGATGGAGCGCGGCGCTGATAATTCCGAGGGGGGATCCAGATCAATCACCGGCACCTGCGCGGTCATAGCCGTATCAGGGCTTTGCGAGATCGGCAGAACCGTCACCTCGGGGTTTAGACCTTTGAGGTTCAAAACATCGTGGGACAGCGAAAGGACCACCAGCCCAGCCCCCCCAATGAGCGTACCCCAAATCAGACCATTGAAGAACGGTAGTTGCATCTATCACCTTTCAATCACCAAAAACGCCCTGTCACTCTTGACGATAGCATCGTTCCCTGAGCATCTATACCGCGACCAATCTGTCAATTGCGAGACCCATTGTTCCGAAAGAGCGCCGGTGGGGCAAAAAAAACATAAAGGACGACCCATGTTACTGCTGATCGATAATTATGACAGCTTCACTTATAATTTGGTGCATTATCTTGGGGAGTTGGGCGCAACGGTTGTGGTCAAACGCAACGATGCCTTGGACGTGCAAGAGGCAATGTCCCTCGGGGCCTCAGCGATTCTCCTGTCCCCGGGACCTTGTGACCCGGCGCAGGCTGGGATCTGTCTTGCCCTGACAGAGGCCGCCGCTGCCGCCCGCGTCCCGCTCATGGGGGTCTGCTTGGGGCATCAAACCATTGGTCAGGCCTTTGGCGGCTCGGTCGTGCGCTGTCATGAGATTGTGCATGGCAAAATGGGCAAAATGTATCACACGGGAAAAGGTCTCTTCGCGGACCTGCCGACACCTTTCGAGGCGACACGCTATCATTCATTGATTGTAGAACGCGCCACACTGCCCAACTGTTTAGAGGTGACTGCGGAATTGGAAGATGGCACGATCATGGGGCTTCAGCATAAAACCCTGCCCATTCATGGCGTACAATTTCATCCCGAGAGCATCGCCTCCGAACATGGGCATCATCTCATGCGCAATTTTCTTAACATGGCAAAGGAACTGGCATGACATCTGCGTTGCAACCCTTGATTGGGACAGCCGCCGACCGTCCCTTGACCCGCGCTGAAGCAGAGCTGGCCTTTGAGGCGCTGTTCAATGGAGAGGCCACCCCAAGCCAAATTGGCGGTTTTTTGATGGCGCTGCGTACACGCGGTGAGACTGTCGATGAATATGCCGCCGCCGCCGCCGTCATGCGGGCCAAATGCAACGCCGTGCGCGCGCCCATGGGCGCCATGGACATCGTCGGTACCGGCGGTGATGGCAAGGGCACATTGAATATTTCGACCGCAACCGCCTTTGTGGTGGCCGGGGCCGGCGTGCCTGTGGCCAAACATGGCAACCGCAATCTCAGCTCCAAATCCGGCGCCGCCGATGCTTTGGGCCAGATGGGCATCAATGTGATGGTGGGTGTCGATGTCGTGGAACGCGCCTTGGAAGAGATCGGGATCGCCTTTATGATGGCCCCTATGCATCACCCGGCCATCGCTCATGTTATGCCCACCCGTGCTGAACTTGCCACGCGCACGATCTTTAACATCCTGGGTCCGCTGACCAATCCCGCCGGGGTCAAACGACAATTAACAGGTGTGTTTTCAGCAGATTTGATCCGCCCCATGGCCGAAACCCTTCGGGCGCTTGGCAGCGAGTCGGCTTGGCTGGTGCATGGCAGTGCCGATGGCACCGATGAGCTTACCATCACCGGCAGCAGCGCTGTGGCCGCGCTTGAAAATGGCCAGGTGGTCGAGTTTGAAATTCATCCCGAAGACGCAGGCTTGCCAGTGCATCCGTTTGAGGCAATTCTCGGCGGTAGCCCCGAAGACAATGGCAAAGCCTTCGCCGCGCTTTTAGATGGCGCAGCCTCCGCTTACCGCGATGCGGTCTTGCTTAATTCTGCGGCCGCGCTGAAAATTGCAGGCAAAGCCAGCTCGCTGAGCGAAGGGGCCGAATTGGCCGCGGGCGCGATCGACAGCGGCGCGGCAAAAAGCAAAGTCACCGCCTTAGCCGCGCTCACCAGCGCCGCATGACAATTGGACTGAATATATGACAGACACTATTCTTGATAAGATCAAAGCCTATAAGCTTGAAGAGATTGCAGCACGCAAGGCGGCCGTCTCTTTGGCCGAGGTTGAAGCAGCCGCCCGCGCGGCGCCCCCCCTGCGCGGCTTTGCCAGCCGCCTCAAAGAAGCCGCTCAGACCGGTTATGCTTTGATCGCAGAGGTAAAAAAGGCCTCGCCCTCGAAAGGCCTCATTCGTGCAGATTTCGTTCCGCCCGCACTGGCCCTTGCCTATGAGCAAGGCGGTGCGACCTGCCTGTCTATTCTGACAGATGGGCCGTCCTTTCAGGGGGATGACAGCTATCTCACCGCCGCCCGCGCCGCCACAACCCTACCGGCGCTGCGCAAAGACTTCATGTATGACACCTATCAGGTCGCAGAAGCCCGCGCCTTGGGTGCCGATTGTATCTTGATTATCATGGCCTCCGTCTCGGACAGCCAAGCGGCAGAATTGGAAGCGGCCGCCACGGCCTGGGGCATGGATGCCTTGATTGAAGTGCATGACGCCGCTGAATTGGACCGCGGCCTTGCGCTCAAATCCTCCTTGATTGGCATCAACAACCGCAATCTCAACACCTTTGAGGTCACGCTGGACACCACCCGCAGTCTCGCGCAGCGCGTGCCAGCGGACAAAACCATAGTTGCCGAAAGCGGGATTTACACAGCCGAAGATCTGGCCGATCTGGCCGGCCATGGCGCCCGAACCTTCCTCATTGGCGAAAGCCTGATGCGTCAGAACGATGTGGCGCAGGCCACGCGAACTCTTTTGGCCAATCCGCGGATGCCAGATAGGATTTAAATGTCAAAACTGACCCATCTTGATGAGGCCGGACACGCCCATATGGTCGATGTCTCTGGAAAATCCGACACAGATCGCATGGCCACTGCCACGGCAATCGTGCAGCTCACACCAGCGGCCATGGCCATCCTGCTGGAGGGGAATTTGAAAAAGGGCGATGCGCTGGCTGTCGCCCGCATAGCGGGGATTATGGCCGCAAAGAAAACCTCTGAGCTGATCCCCCTATGCCATCCGTTGCCGATCACCAAGGTCGCGGTCGATCTTGAGACTGATCGGGCAACTCACCGCATCCTGATCACCGCCACCGTGAAAACACGCGGGCAAACCGGAGTTGAGATGGAAGCCCTCACCTCCGCCAGCACAGCGGCCCTCACGGTCTATGACATGATGAAAGCCGTCGATAAAGGCATCACCATTGCGTCTATTCAGCTCGAAGAAAAGCAAGGCGGCAAGTCCGGCACCTGGCGGCGTTCGGCGCTATGATTTCGGTTAGAGAGGCGCTTGACCATATTTTGGCACTCAGCGACGCGCTGCCAAGCGAAGACATTGCCCTGCAATACGCACAGGGGCGGGTTTTGGCCCAAACCGTCAGAGCCAACCGCGATCAACCGCCCTTCGCCGCCGCGGCCATGGATGGCTATGCAATCCGCGCCACCGATCTCGCAGCCGGCGCGCAAACATGGCAGGTGATTGGCGAATCTGCGGCCGGGCATCCTTTTTCAAGTCCCGTTGCCGCCGGCCAGGCCACGCGGATATTCACCGGCGCACCCCTGCCCCAAGGCACTGACCATGTCCTTATTCAAGAGAATGTCTGCGCCAAAGATGGACAAATCACGCTGATTGACGGTCCAAATGATGCGGCCCATCGGCGCCCTGCTGGCGGTGATTTCACCAAAGGTCATCAGCTGCGCGCCCCGCGCCGCCTGTCTGCGCAAGACATCGCGCTTTTGGCCGCAATGAATGTCCCGCGCCCGAATGTGACCCGCAGGCCGAAGGTTGCCCTTATCGCCACAGGCGATGAATTGGTACAGCCCGGCGATGCCCCCCGCGACGATCAAATCATCGCGTCAAACAGCTATGGGCTCGCCGCTATGCTGCAAAAAGCTGGCGCAGAGGCGCGAATATTACCGATTGCCCGCGATCGGTTGGGCTCCTTGGCGGAGGTCTTTGCCCTGACCCGTGATGCTGATCTGGTCCTGACCATTGGTGGCGCCTCTGTGGGCGATTATGACTTGGTGGCGCAGGCCGCGGCCGAGTTCGGGCTGGAGCAATCTTTTTACAAAGTCGCAATGCGCCCCGGAAAACCCTTGATGGCCGGGCATATGGGCGGGCGGGCGATGATTGGCCTTCCGGGCAACCCAGTGTCCGCCATGGTCTGCGGAGAGATTTTCGTGCTGCCCTTGATCGAAAAGATGCTCGGTCTGCCGGCCCGTCAGCGCGCGCAGCAAACCGCGCCACTGGCCCATGATCTTCCCGCCAATGGCGCCCGAGAACACTATATGCGCGCCACTTTGATAGATGGCGCTCTGCATGTGGCCACACGGCAAGACAGCTCTTTGCTAAGCATCTTGAGCGGCGCAAACGCACTCGCGATTGCTCCAATCCAGGCCCCCGCCATGCCCAAAGGCAGCGAGATGCGTTATATTCCTTTGTAAGTCATGCAAAACAGCTTGACACAAAAGGGGAACGAGAGTAGAACATTACCCAAACACGGCGAATTGACTCAACCTTGGGAGATGATGTCATGCTAACCAAAAAGCAATTGCAACTGCTTGAGTTTATCCACGCGCGCACGCAGGTCGATGGCGTCTCCCCATCCTTTGACGAAATGAAAGAGGCGCTCGATCTCAAATCAAAATCCGGTATCCACCGCTTGATTACGGCCCTCGAGGAACGCGGATTCATTCGCCGCCTGGCGCATCGGGCGCGGGCCATTGAAATTCTGCGGATGCCCGAACAGATGCAACCCGCGACACGCGGGTTTGCACCGCGGCTGATTGCTGGGGATCGTCCTGACCGGCCACGTGATGCCATTGATCTGGATTCGGCAGACGTGAGATCATTGCCGATGATGGGTCGCATCGCAGCTGGCGTGCCTATTTCTGCAATTCAAGACTACGCGCGTGATGTGGCTGTGCCGGGCGACATGATCTCAAACGCCGGTCAGCATTACGCGCTGGAGGTGAAGGGCGACTCGATGATCGAGGTTGGAATCAATGACGGTGACGTGGTGGTGATCCGAGAAACCAGCACAGCCCAGAATGGCGATATCGTCGTCGCCTTGGTCGAAGATCACGAGGCCACTTTGAAACGGTTCCGCCGCAATGGCAGCGCCATCGCGCTTGAAGCGGCCAATCCTGCCTATGAAACCCGCGTATTCCGCGACGATCAAGTCAAAGTACAGGGCAAATTGGTGGGCCTGATCCGCACCTATTAACGCGCTTTAAGGCCTGCTGGATCGTGGCCTTTCGCATCCCGCAACTCTGCGCTGTTCCAAAGCCTGTGTCCGATAGCCTGTCTGACCGTGATCCATTGCAGCCTGCCCGAGCTATCGAAGCGTCCTGCCACGCCCCCCGCAGTTGCCAGCGCCTCCAAATCAAAGCCACCGCAGGCCGGCTCAGACCGCCAATCTTGCACAACCACCAGCGCGGCTTGACAGGGGCGCATCGGGTGAGATCCTTTGTCCACAATCTCGAGCCAAGATGGCATAGCCCCATAGGCAGATTTTTGAGAGATGGGGTTCCCGTCATTCTCAAGCCAGCTGCGCGCCACAAAGCCCGAACCTTTTGCGACATTCAGAACCCTTGTACCCTGCACCATCACACCAACCAAACGCCCATCACCGCTGATCAATACATCCGGACGAGGAGACATAACCCAGCAAATCAAAGTGGCACAGGCGGGAATAACAGCAAGATATCGCAATCGACCCTGCCACAAAATTCCAAACAGCACAGATGCCGCCAGTAGACCCAATATCCCTGGCGGTGGTGCTTTGATATGGCTGACCGACTGGGGAAGATCTGCAACATGGCTCGCAACATCCAAAATTGCTCCTAACCCCAAGGTCATGCCCCAAAACCCCAACGCCTCTCCCCCAAAGGGGGCCAGCGCTGCGGCCAAAATCGCACTGGGCATGACCACAAACCCCATAATCGGAACCGCGACAACATTTGCCAAGACCCCGTAATGCGGCAGTATGTTGAAATGCGCCGCTGCGATCGGGGCAGTGGCAAGGCCAGCCACCACTGCCGAGACCACAGATCCCATCAAATACCGCGTGCCCGACGGCCAGCGCGCCGCCCATGTCCACTGGCTCATCGCGTTAAACACAATGATCAAAAGGCCAGTGGCTGCAAATGACATTTGAAAGCCCGGACCCAGCAGGGCCTCCGGCCGGAGCAGCAAAACCAAAATTGCAGCAATCGCCAGCGCGTGCAAGGTGATCGCACGCCGCTCGAGCAGCACAGCGGCGAAGATGGTAAAGGCCATAATATACGCCCGCTCGGTCGCAACACTGGCACCGGAGAGCATCAGATACCCCGCCCCAACCCCTATGCTCATCAGCGCGGCTATTTTCTTGATCGGCCAGTTTAAAATAAGATAGGGCAGACAGGACAAAAGGGCCCGCGTTAAAAAGAACACCAGACTGGTGAGCAGGCCCATATGCAGGCCAGAAATCGCCAAAAGATGCGAAAGATTTGCCGCGCGCAAGGTTTGCTGCACCTCTCGATCAAGATACATTCGGTCACCAACCGTGATGGCCACCGCCACCCCTGCGGTGCGGGCTGGCATATGAGCCGCCATATGCGCGCCGATCTTCTGACGCCATTTTTGAACGATGAGCCCGCCCTGATCGGCCGGTGCCGCGCGCCAGATCATCACGGGGCTGCGTGTATATCCCACCGCACCCAATTGCGCAAACCAAGCCTGTCGTTGAAAATCATAGCCATAGGGTTCAGCCGGCCCGGGCGGCGGCGACAAATGCGCTGCGAGCAAGACGATGTCGCCGATCTGTGGCATTTTCTCTTGTGCCCTCCCATGCAGCGCCACGCGCAAACGGTTTGGCGTGACGCGCTGCGGCAATGAGCCTAACACCAAGTGATCCAAAGTTAGGCGCGGCTTTTCAGACAGGCTGCGATCAATGCCGACAACCCGCCCCTGCACCGCACCATAAAACCGCTCTGACAGAACAGGGCCAGAGACCGCATGGGCCCGATATTGACTCCAGGCAAACCCACCCGCCAGAGCGGCGATCACGATTAGCAACCGCGCTATGCCAGTGCGAAATCGGATCGCAAGCCCCACACATAGACCCGCAGAGAGGCTGGCGGCTAGGAAGACCAATGGTCCTGGCTCGCGCGGCACTCCAAAATAGGCCGCAATTCCCAAGCCAAAACCAAAAGCGGTCCAATGCATCAGGTTTTGCGCCTGCGCCTGCAGAGCAGACTCCACCGCTGCCCAAATCCAAGACCAATGCTGCACTTGTCCTCTCTATGGATGCGCCTTAGGTACAGTCTGCGCCCTTTTCCTTTGCGAAAGATGAACATCATGTCTGACACCCCCGTAGTCACCCGTTTTGCCCCCTCCCCGACCGGAACATTGCACATTGGCTCGGCGCGCACGGCGCTGTTCAACTGGCTCTTCGCTCGGCGCCACGGCGGGCAATTTTTGCTGCGGGTGGAAGATACAGATAAGGAGCGCTCAACCGAGGCCTCAACCCAGGCCATCTACCGGGGGTTGGCTTGGCTTGGCTTGGACTTTGATGGCACGCCGGTCAGTCAAGCGGCCAATGCGGCGCGTCACGCGGACGTGGCCGCGCAAATGCTGGCAGCGGGCCATGCCTATAAATGCTTTGCGACGCAAGAGGAAATCGCCGCCTGTCGAGAGGCGGCGCAAGCGGAGAAACGCTCGACGCTGTTTCGCTCCATCTGGCGTGATGCCGAAGTGCGGGATCACCCTGACGCGCCCTATGTGGTGCGGCTCAAAGCCCCGCGCGAGGGGCAAACGCTCATCAAGGATCAGGTGCAAGGGGATGTTGTTATCCGCAATGATCAGCTTGATGACATGGTTCTGCTCCGATCAGATGGCAGCCCCGTTTATATGCTCGCTGTTGTGGTCGATGACCATGATATGGGCGTCACCCATGTTATTCGCGGCGACGATCACCTGAACAATGCAGCGCGGCAAATTCAGATTTACCTGGCCATGGGCTGGGATCTGCCAACCTATGCGCATATCCCGCTCATTCATGGGCCGGACGGCAAGAAAATGTCCAAGCGCCACGGCGCGACAGGGGTTGAGGAGTATCAAGCGCTTGGCTACTCGGCCGCCGGAATGCGCAATTATCTGGCGCGTTTGGGCTGGAGCCATGGGGATGACGAGTTCTTCACCGATGCCCAAGCGCAATCCTGGTTTGACCTTGAGCACATTGGCAAATCACCCGCGCGGTTTGACTTCAAAAAATTGGCCAATATTTCCGGCCAACACATCGCGCAGACCGATGATGCTGCATTGCTGCATGAACTGGAGGGATATCTGGCGGCAACCCAGGCTGACCCTTTGAGTGATGCACAAAAATCTCTCTTCCTGTCCGGCGCTTATTGCGTCAAGGAACGCGCGAAAACCATGCTGGAACTCATTGATAAATCATCATTTATACTCCAGTCTCGCCCTTTGAATCTGGAAGAGAAAGCGCTCCTAGCGCTTGATTCAGTATCCATTAGTATACTGAAGGAATTGACGCCGCAGTTGCAAAATGCTATCTGGACGCGAGAAGAACTGGAAGGTTTGGTTGAACGCCTTGCACTGTCCCATGAGACAAAAATGGGCAAGTTGGCAGCCCCACTAAGGGCCGCACTTTCAGGACGCGTTACCTCGCCGAGTGTATTTGACATGATGTTAGTGTTGGGCCGGGATGAAACCATTGCACGGCTAAACGATATAAGTTGAGCAGGCCCTTTGAGACCATGCTGAACTGGGAAGATGAGAATAATATGACCGATGACGTACAAAACATTGCCAAACTGAGCCTGAACGGGACCACCTATGACCTTCCGGTGATGTCGCCGACAGCCGGACCCGATGTGGTAGATATTCGAAAGCTCTATGCACAGGCCAATGTCTTCACCTATGACCCGGGCTTCACCTCAACCGCCTCCTGCGATTCGACCATCACCTTCATCGATGGAGAGGCCGGCGTATTGCTGCATCGAGGCTACCCCATTGATCAGCTGGCCTCGCAAAGCCACTATTTGGAAGTGTGCTTTTTGTTGCTCAACGGTCACTTGCCAAATGCAACTGAGCTCGAAGAGTTTGAAAGCCTGGTGACAAATCACACCATGCTGCACGAACAGATGGTCAATTTCTTCCGCGGCTTCCGCCGTGATGCCCATCCGATGGCCATTATGACCGGTGTTGTTGGAGCCATGTCGGCATTCTATCACGATTCAACCGATATTACCGACCAGCACCAGCGCGAGGTCGCGTCCATTCGTTTGATCGCGAAAATGCCAACAATTGCAGCCATGGCCTATAAATACACGGTTGGACAGCCCTTTGTTTATCCACGCAATGATGTGGATTATGCCTCAAACTTCCTGCGCATGTGCTTTGCGGTGCCTGCCGAAGACTATGAGGTGAACCCTATCTTGTCGCGCGCGATGGACCGGATATTCACCCTTCATGCAGATCATGAGCAAAATGCTTCGACCTCTACGGTTCGTCTGGCGTCCTCCTCTGGGGCCAATCCATTTGCCTGCATTGCAGCTGGAATTGCCTGTCTTTGGGGTCCGGCACATGGCGGCGCAAACCAAGCTTGCCTGGAAATGCTCAATGAAATCGGCACGGTCGACCGCATTCCAGAGTTTATCGCCCGCGCCAAAGACAAAGACGATCCCTTCCGTCTGATGGGCTTTGGGCACCGGGTTTACAAAAACATCGACCCGCGCGCGACGGTTCTTAAAGAATCGGCAGATGAAGTTCTGGAGCTTTTGGGCGTTGAGAATAACCCCATCTTGCAGGTGGCCAAAGAGTTGGAAAAAGCTGCCCTGGCCGATCCATATTTTGCCGAGAAGAAACTCTTCCCAAATGTTGATTTCTACTCGGGTATTATCTTGGAGGCCATGGGCTTTCCAACTTCGATGTTCACACCGATCTTCGCCCTGTCTCGGACGGTCGGTTGGATTTCGCAATGGAAAGAGATGATCTCAGATCCAACCATGAAGATTGGCCGCCCCCGCCAGTTGTATTGCGGCGAGACCACGCGGGACTATGTGGATATCGAGAAACGCTAGAACAAAGACCCTAACCCCCATTTCCGCTCTGTGGTGTTCTTGCACCCGGGAATGGGGGATTTAATCAAAGGCTCCTGAATCTAGGTGCATTTATTACGAATCTGGTTGATCGCTTTACGCGAACCTTGGAGAGACCAGCGCTCAATCGCCTCCCGAGCATCGGGATCACCAAGGAAAACCGCCTGACCTGCGGCCATTTCATCCACAAGTATTTTCGTAGAGGCCGCCGGCTCATCACGACGGTCCACGCCCACGAAAATCGAGGTTGACGCATCAATCTCATCGACAAATCCAGCAACAAGGCGCTCAGGCCTATCATCGATCTGAAATAGCTCGACTGTATCATCAACCGGCTCAAGCGCTGCAGGAAAGATCACTTCCAAATGTATTTTCTTTTCAAAGCACACAAGCCGCAAAAACGCCCCAGCTTCTCCCGCCTGCTCGGCAATTGTAAAGACACGCCCGTCATCTTCCCTCTCTTGAAAAACCTCCCATGCCTGTGCTTTCATTGGTCCCAAAGCCGCGATCAAAAACATAATTCTAAAATTCATGTAAAAATCCTTTTTTATTTCATCCGCTTGCCGCCTCTATTCGGCACGACTTGCAGGCCACAAATTGACCACTACATCTCTAAGATCTCTGCATAATCCAACAGCCAAGCCAAAACAATACGCCCGGTGGCAACACCAGGCTGCCCCCCCCGGCAGGCGCTGCCCTCATTTCATGTTGAAATGGCGTTATGCAGAGGTTTTTTTTTAGAAGCATTGCGGTTCCGGTCAAGCGTCGTAATGCACACCCCGTCGCCTGAGGATAGGTTAAATCGACCCTCCCTCAACACTCATCTATGTTACGTCACTTCATTACCGAACCCACGTCACCGACCTTCAAACTTGGCAGTGCGCTTGTCCAGAAAGGCTGTCACCC
>ERZ887849.233-NODE-233-length-62168-cov-13.290970_pt1 | contig 62168 bp, 67 predicted proteins | sample MGYA00521267_ERZ887849 | MGnify/ENA primary metagenome ERZ887849 (study PRJEB32303, sample SAMEA104408601) | aquatic metagenome | biome: Brackish water; feature: Pelagic; material: water | place: Baltic Sea | collected 2014-06-06T16:11:00 | depth 2,863 m ... | reverse complement strand
GGTAAAAACATAAACATATGAAAACAAAAATACCCCCGTAAAAGAAAAACACCAGCCTTGAGTGTCTCTAAATGTTCGGGGCAATGGTAAATCTAAATCTTTTTACCCTGCAAAAAATTACGTTTAAATCATCTGCTATTTGAGACCAATGAGTGGCTTCCCCGAAACCAACTAAAAATGATTTCTCCATCGATATTCAGGAAGCATCATGAACCGTTTGGGTATCAAATCCTCCCAAGGGGTTCAGCCTTGATAGGAAAAAACATTCGCTTTTGATCAATTCATTATCATTTAAAAAAGAGTATATTAAATTGATTTTCAGTTTATTATATGATTTAATATAAAATGGATAAACGCCATAATTGAAAACAAAGTGATGCAATCCGTATATTCAAGTAACCGAAAGAAAACAAACATGGCAGAGACTATTTGAAACGGAGTGGTACACTTCTGATCTGATCCGCCAACCCTCGGTGTTGGGGGTGATCTCTCGATAGAAATGTTGGGGATGCTTCCACCGTAAAACAATTTTCAATTGGGGAGGAGGCGATTGCGGTAGGCATACAGAGGGCCAGCATCTAGCTTTGCCGAATTTGTACATCCCGACAATACGAAAACTTTAGAGAGCGATCTGTGCAAACTGGCATAGATTTGTAATTTAGTTCAATTAAACCTCATTATGGAACATCATCCAAATCAAAGCGATTCCAAACAAAATCTCAAGATTGCCTTTTTTGTGAATTTGGGATTTACCCTCTTTGAATTGATAGGGGGTTATTATTTTAATAGTGTGGCCATAGTTTCTGATGCCATCCACGATTTGGGGGATAGTTTCTCCTTGGGTACTGCATTGTATTTAGATAAAAAATCAAAAAAAGAAGCCGACAAGAATTTTTCTTTCGGCTATGCTCGATTTTCTTTATTGGGAGCTTTGATAAACAGTATTGTTTTGATTTCAGGATCGGTATATATTATTTATGAAGCCGTTGGAAGGATACTTGAGCCAGAGCACTCTGATGCCACCGGAATGTTGATTTTTGCCCTGGTGGGAATTATTGTTAATGGCTATGCTGCATGGAAATTGAGCGGAGAAAAAACCCTAAACGAAAAAGTAATATCATGGCACTTATTGGAGGATGTATTGGGTTGGGTGGCTGTATTTGTGGTTGCTATAGTATTACATTTCAAGGATATTCATTATTTAGATCCTGCGCTCTCTCTTCTCATCACGACTTATATTCTTTGGGGTGTGACAAAAAGTCTCAAAGAAACCCTTTATGTTTTTTTACAAGGCGTACCCAAGGAAATAGATTTATTACAAATTGAAAAGCAACTCATTGCCATTGAAAACGTTCAATCTATACATCAAACTCATATATGGTCTCTCGAAGGAGCGCAACATGTATTTACAACCCATCTGAAATTAAAGGAAATTTTGGATTTCGACCAGATACTATTAACAAAACAACTGGCCAAAAAGATTTTAAGCCAATACTCCTTTTCACATTATACCATCGAAATTGAATTGGATGCAGAAACCTGTGACTTGATGGAACGTGAGCAAAAATCGAAAAGGCTAGAACAATAAAATAATGAAAGAAATGAAAACGAATTGAGAGAAGGGTATCCAATATCTGATGCAAAAGGCGTGCGTAGGCAAGGATCTGTAGTTGTACAAATACGGAGGAGTGCCAAATGCGTATAAAAACATTTACTACTCCATCAACACTAAGCATCAAAAACAATGAATTATCTTTGAAATAAAAATGCTTTTAAACGTCTCTTATAACGAAGCAGAGGTCAAGGAAAAGATTGATACAGCGGTTGGGAAGCCCTTTTCTTTACGGGAGCGCTGGGCCAAAGGAGGAATTGGCTCTTCCAAACTGGTGATCACCCAAACGTCTATTGAAATTCACAACCTATTGATATTGGACAACAATCGCAACACTTGTAATATAGAGTTGCGCCCCAAAGGCATCATTCTCAGGTTCAGAAGTCTTTTGGAAACCTATGCATGGGTCATTCCCTACTACAAATTGACCTTATACAAAGGGAAATCTCAGGAATATTCGATTTATAAAGACAAGCAGTTTGTAAAAGTGGCTGCAGATACTCAGGCGACCTTTACATTTTTCTCAAAACTCAGTACCGAGAAGGCCAACAATCGACTCCCTGGAATCGAAGATCTTTAATCCTAATTAAGGGGAGCGGTGAGTAGCTCCTGTATAGACCTGTCGGGGTCTTCCAATCGGCTCCTTATTGAATCGCATTTCTTTCCACTGAGCAATCCAACCGGGCAAACGACCAATGGCAAACATCACCGTAAACATTTCGGTAGGAATACCCAAGGCCCGGTAGATGATACCCGAGTAGAAATCTACATTGGGATACAATTTTCGATCCACAAAATAAGGATCCTGCAAAGCCTCTTGTTCTAATCTTTTGGCAATATCCAAAACCGGATCGTCTATTCCCAATTCAGACAAGACTTCATCGGCCGCTTTTTTAATGATCTTGGCCCTGGGATCAAAATTCTTATAAACACGGTGACCGAATCCCATTAATCGGAAAGGATCGTTTTTGTCTTTGGCCTTGGCCATAAATTTTTGGGTATCTCCACCATCTATTCTAATTTCTTCCAACATCTCAATTACAGCTTGGTTGGCTCCCCCGTGCAAGGGTCCCCACAAGGCAGAAATACCGGAGGCAATAGAAGCAAAGAGGCCGGCATGCGAAGATCCTACCATCCTTACCGTTGAAGTAGAACAATTTTGTTCGTGGTCGGCGTGTAAAATCAGTAATTTATTTAAAACATTGACAACAGTCTTACTGGCTTTAAAATCTTTATTGGGCATCCTGAACATCATATGCGCTAAGTTCTCTGTATAGGAGAGTTCATAAGTGGGATAGTTTAGGGGTAAGCCCTTCATTTTTCTGTGGGTCCAAGAGGCTAAAACAGGGAATTTGGCCAACAACATGATGATGGCTTCATAAAAATCCTTTTCGGAATTGATGTCGACAGAAGAGGGGTTAAATGCAATTAATGCGGAAGTCAAGGATGACAAAATCCCCATAGGATGAGCCGATTTGGGGAAGCTTTTCAAAATGATTTTAAAGTCTTCATCCACTAAAGCATAATCCCGAATGTCGTTTTCAAACTTATCCAACTGCTCTGTAGTGGGCAATTCTCCAAAAATCAGAAGATAGGCCACCTCAATAAAGGAATATTGATTGGCCAAATCTTCGATGGAATAGCCTCGATAACGAAGGATTCCTTCTTCTCCATCGAGAAAAGTAATCTCACTTTGGCAAGAACCTGTATTTTTGAACCCGGGATCTAAGGTGATCAAACCCGTTTGAGCCCTGAGCGTTTTGATGTCGATAGCCGTTTCATTTTCGGTACCATGAACAAGGGGAAACTTATAGTTTACCCCTTTATAAATAAGTTCAATTTCGTCTGCCATAAGTGTTGTAAAAGATTTACAAAATTAAGTAAATAAGGATCAAAAAGCAACAAGGAAGGTGAGGAGTTCAGCCTCCTGTATCCTTATTTTGTAGTGCTTATTGAATATTAAACGCTTTTTGTTGAGGATAAAAGGCAGCGTGCTCCAACTCTTCTTCGATTCTCAAGAGCTGGTTGTACTTTGCCATTCGGTCACTTCGAGAAGCCGATCCTGTTTTTATTTGCCCAGTATTCAAAGCAACAGCAAGGTCGGCGATGGTATTGTCTTCTGTTTCACCAGAGCGGTGGGACATTACCGAAGTATAACCGGCTCTATGTGCCATTTCGACTGCAGCGATGGTTTCGGATAAAGTACCAATTTGATTGACCTTAATCAAAATAGAGTTGGCAATACCTTCTTTTATTCCTCTTGACAAACGGGTTACATTGGTCACGAACAAATCGTCGCCTACCAATTGAACTTTATCACCGGCTTTTTCGGTCAAAGCTTTCCAACCGTCCCAATCATTTTCATCCATTCCATCCTCAATGGAAATAATAGGGTATTTTTCAGAAAGGTCTGTGAGATACTGTGCTTGTTCTTCAGAGGTTCTTTTGACCCCTTTTTCTCCTTCAAATTTGGTATAATCGTAAAGGCCGTCAACATAAAATTCGGCGGCAGCACAATCCAAAGCGATCTTCACTTCTTCACCCGATTTATAGCCCGCATTTTCTATGGCTTTTAGTATGGTTTCCAGGGCATCCTCAGTACCGTCGAGTGTGGGGGCAAAACCACCTTCATCTCCTACTGCGGTACTCAATCCTCGACTGTGTAAAACTTTTTTGAGGTGGTGAAAAATTTCGGAACCCATTTGCATGGCATGGGTAAAACTTTGAGCTCCTATAGGCATCACCATAAATTCTTGGAAGGCAATGGGGGCATCGGAATGTGATCCGCCATTGATGATGTTCATCATCGGAACGGGTAAGGTATGAGCACTGACCCCTCCCACATAACGGTACAAAGGCAATCCCAATTCGTTGGCTGCAGCTTTGGCTGTGGCCAGTGAGATCCCCAAAATAGCATTGGCTCCCAATTTGGATTTGTTGGGGGTTCCATCCAAATCAATCATGATTTGATCGATCTTATTTTGATCAAAGACAGATTCTCCAATCAACTCTTCGGCCAAAATTTCATTGACATTTTTTACGGCCTGAGCAACCCCTTTTCCCATATAGGCACTTCCGCCGTCTCTCAACTCGACGGCCTCATGTTCTCCGGTTGAGGCTCCTGAAGGAACCGCAGCTCTTCCCAGAATACCGTTTTCGGTGATGACATCAACTTCGACTGTTGGATTGCCTCTTGAATCAAAAATCTGTCTTGCGTGGACCTCAATAATTACGCTCATAGGATAAAATTAAACGGGTTGTGTATTTTTTTGTGTATGGTTTTTAATGTTTTGATAAAACTGATCAAAAAGGTAGATGGTATCGTTTGGACCGGGTCCTGCTTCGGGATGATATTGAACAGAGAAACAGTTTTTGTGGGTCATTCGTAAACCCGCTACGGTATGGTCATTGAGGTGTAAATGACTGATTTGGATCTCTTGATGAGATTCTGCAGCAGCTTTATCCACAGCAAAACCGTGGTTTTGAGAAGTGATTTCCCCTTTGCCCGTCAAAATATTAAGCACCGGATGATTGATCCCCCTGTGTCCGTTAAACATTTTGTAGGTGGGAATTCCATTGGCCAAAGCTATTATTTGATGGCCCAAACAAATCCCAAACAAGGGTAGATTGAGTTGGATGATTTGCTTGGCAACCGCCTGTGCTTGATGAAGAGGATCGGGATCGCCGGGGCCGTTGGAAATAAAATATCCGTCGGGTTCCCATTCCTGCATTTGGTCGAAGGTAGCATCGTAAGGAAAAACTTTGATGTACATTCCTCGGGAGGATAAATGTCTAAGAATATTGGTTTTAATCCCCAAGTCCAATGCAGCTACTTTAAATTCAGCATCGGGATCACCATAAAAATAGGGTTCTTTGGTGGACACTTTGGAGGCCAGCTCTAAACCTTCCATACTGGGTAATTGGGCCAGCTCTTTCGTCAACTCTTCCTCTCGCTCCAACTCGGTAGTGATAACGGCATTCATGGCGCCATTTTCTCTGATATAATTGACCAATGCTCGGGTATCGACATCAGAAATGGCAAACAGCTTATTTTCATCCAAATAGGCCTCTAATGAAGAATCGGCAGCTGGTCGAGAATAGTGATAGCTAAAATTTTTACAAATCAGACCGGCAATTTTGATCCCATCGGATTGGGCTTCCTCCTTTTGCACGCCATAGTTTCCTATATGTGCATTGGTGGTTACCATGAGTTGACCAAAATAAGAAGGGTCTGTAAAGATTTCTTGGTAGCCTGTCATTCCGGTGTTGAAACATATTTCACCAAAACGGGTACCCTCGGAAGCGACAGCTTTACCGAAAAACTTAGTACCATCGGCCAGTAATAATAGTGCTTTTTTTCTAGTTTTGTAAGTCATATTCTAGCGCAAATTAACATAAAAAAAAGGATAAACTAAACAGTTTATCCTTGAATAAAAGATGAAATTATCAACAACATGCTTTACTTGGCATCCTCTTCTTTATCGGTTTCAGGGGCATTGTTGTCGTCTTTCTTAGCCGTTGTTTTATCCTCGACTTTAGGAGCTGAAGCTTTGGGTTCCTCTACTTCATTTTCCGTATTTTGATCTCCTACAGCTTCGACAGCATTGGTAGCTTCTGATTTTTTTCGGGAGCGACTTCTGCGTGTTGTTTTTTGAGAAGTTGCTTTTTCAGTATTGTAAACTTCATTGAAATCTACCAACTCAATCATCGCCATAGAAGCATTATCTCCCAAACGATTCCCCATTTTGATCACACGGGTGTAACCTCCCGGACGATCCCCTACCTTTTGAGCCACATCTCTAAAGAGATCGGATACTGCGTATTTGTTTCGCAAAGCGCTAAAAACCAGACGTCGGTTGTGGGTTGTATCGCTTTTCGATTTTGTAATTAATGGTTCTACAAACTGCTTCAATGCTTTGGCTTTGGCTACTGTAGTATTGATTCGTTTGTGTTCAATCAAAGAACAAGCCATGTTCGCTAACATTGACTTTCTATGGGCTACTTTTCTGCCCAGGTGATTGACTTTTTTTCCGTGTTTCATGATTTATTGTCTAAAAAATCTAGTCTTTGTCTAACTTGTATTTGGCCAAATCCATTCCGAATGATAATCCTTTCAGGACCACCAATTCTTCTAATTCAGTAAGTGATTTTTTACCGAAGTTTCTGAATTTCATCAGATCGTTCTTGTTGAAAGACACCAAGTCTCCCAATGTATCTACTTCAGCGGCTTTAAGACAATTGAGTGCTCTAACAGACAGATCCATATCGATCAATTTGGTTTTGAGCAATTGTCTCATATGCAGAGATTCCTCGTCATAGGTTTCTGCTTGTGCTATTTCATCGGCTTCGAGGGTGATGCGTTCATCGGAGAACAGCAAGAAGTGATGGATCAAAGTTTTGGCCGCTTCGGTCAAAGCATCTTTAGGATGAATCGAACCGTCGGTAATGATTTCAAACACTAACTTTTCGTAATCTGTTTTTTGTTCCACCCGATAGTTCTCAATGCTGTATTTTACATTTTTGACAGGTGTAAAGATCGAATCGATGGCTATAACACCAAATGGAGCATTGGCTTTTTTGTTTTCCTCAGCGGGAACATATCCTCTCCCTTTTTCGATGGTGATTTCAATGTTCAATCGAACCCCTTTTTCTATATTACAGATGACCAAGTCGGGGTTGAGTACTTGAAATCCAGAAATATATTTCTGTAAATCCGCAGCTTTGAACTGGTCTTGTCCGCCAACCATTACGGTAACTTTTTCGTCCTCTACATCTTCGATCTGTCTTTTGAATCTCACCTGCTTGAGATTGAGGATGATTTCGGTAACATCTTCCACTATCCCCGGGATGGTAGAGAATTCGTGTTCTATATTTTCAATTTTAATTGAAGTAATTGCAAAACCTTCCAATGAAGATAATAGTACTCTTCTCAGTGCATTTCCCACAGTAAGACCATATCCTGGTTCTAAAGGTCGGAATTCAAATTTGCCCTCGAACTCAGAAGAGTCGATCATGATTACCTTATCGGGTTTTTGGAAATTTAATATTGCCATAGTTTTTTTCTTCCTGTGATTAAATTATTTAGAGTACAATTCAACGATTAACTGTTCTTTTATGTTTTCTGGAATTTGAATACGTTGAGGGATACTGATAAAGTTTCCTTCAAATATTTCTCCATTCCAGTTCATCCACTCATAAACCGAAGAATTGGATTGCAAAGAAGTAGTGATGGCTTGAAGAGACTTGGATTTTTCTCTCACACCAACAGTATCACCGGGATTCAATGTATAGGAAGGTATATTAACCACCTTGCCATTGACGGTAATGTGACGGTGTGACACCAATTGGCGTGCAGCGTTTCGGGAGGGGGCAATTCCCATGCGATACACTACATTGTCCAATCTGGACTCACACAACTGAAGTAATGCTTCACCAGTAACGCCTTTGCTACTGCTCGCTTTTTCAAAGATATTTCTGAACTGACGCTCTAAAATACCGTAGGTGTATTTTGCTTTTTGTTTTTCAAGCAACTGAATTGCATATTCAGATTTTTTTCCTCTCCTTCTGTTGTTTCCGTGTTGGCCAGGAGGGTAATTCCTTTTTTCAAAAGCCTTGTCTGGTCCGAAGATTGCTTCTCCGAACTTTCTAGCAATTTTTGATTTTGGACCGGTATATCTTGCCATATAAAGTGTTTGTGTTATGAATTAAGGTCTAATCCTTCGATAACAGGTTAAAAATAATTATACTCTTCGTCTTTTGGGAGGGCGACACCCGTTGTGTGGTAGTGGAGTAACGTCGACGATCTCGGTTACCTCAATACCATTGTTGTGTAAAGTTCTGATGGCCGACTCACGTCCGTTACCAGGTCCTTTCACATACACTTTCACTTTCCTTAAGCCTGCTTCCAAAGCTACTTTTGAAACATCTTCAGCAGCGGTTTGAGCAGCATAGGGAGTGTTTTTCTTTGATCCTCTAAAGCCCATCTTCCCAGCCGATGACCAGGTGATGACCTCTCCTTTGTTGTTGGTCAAAGAGATGATAATATTGTTGAACGATGCATTGATATGAGCTTCGCCAAAAGCTTCAACAATGACTTTACGTTTTTTAGTAGTTACTTTTGCCATGGTTAATTGCTGTTATTTAGTGGCTTTCTTTTTGTTTGCAACGGTTTTCCTTTTCCCTTTTCGGGTTCGGGAGTTGTTTTTGGTGCGTTGACCTCTCAAAGGCAAGCCCACTCTGTGACGAATACCTCTGTAACAACCTATATCCATCAAACGCTTGATGTTGAGTTGTAACTCTGATCGTAGTTCACCTTCTATCTTAAAGCTGCCCACAGCTTCTCGGATTCTCCCTGTTTCCTCATCTGTCCAATCAGACACCTTAGTATCTTCACTGACTTTGGAAATTGCCAATATGTCTTGTGCACGGCTCTTGCCAATACCATAGATATAGGTAAGTGCGATTACACCTCTTTTTTGTTTGGGAATGTCTACTCCTGAAATTCTAGCCATAATTTAACCTTGTCTTTGTTTGAATCGAGGATTTTTTTTGTTAATTACAAACAAACGCCCTTTCCTTCGGACGATCTTGCAATCCACACTTCGTTTTTTTAAAGAAGCTCTTATTTTCATTTTTCTATTTTAAAATCTATAAGTGATCCTTGCTTTTGATAAATCGTAAGGACTCATTTCTAATTTAACTTTATCACCAGGCAACAACTTGATATAGTGCAAACGCATCTTTCCAGAAATATGGGCTGTTACTACATGTCCATTTTCCAGCTCAACACGAAACATGGCGTTCGATAAAGCCTCGATGATGGTACCCTCTTGTTCTATTGCCGCTTGCTTTGCCATATTATATTGTTCCCGCTCTTCTGTTTCTACTGGTTTTGGACATCAATCCGTCGTAATGACGGTTCAGCAAATAGGAATTCACTTGTTGTATGGTATCGATGGCCACCCCCACCATAATGAGGAGAGAAGTACCGCCATAAAACAAGGCCCAACCTTGTTGCATGCCTATTAATTTTACGACTACTGCCGGAAAAACCGCAATGGCTGCCAAATATAAAGATCCAGGGAAAGTGATGTGCGACATGACCGTATCCAAAAACTCTGAGGTCTCGTTACCTGGACGAATACCAGGCACAAATCCACCACTTCTTTTCAAGTCATCCGACATCTTGTTGGTTGGAACAGTAATGGCAGTATAGAAATAGGTAAATACAATGATCAATACGGCAAACAATACGTTGTACCATAAACCAAAAATATCAGAAAAATTGGTCTGTAACCATTGGCCTACATTAGAATCTCCAAAAGCTCCTCCTGTATATGCAGGGGCAAACATCAAGGCTTGTGCAAAGATGATGGGCATTACACCGGAGGCGTTAAGTTTTAATGGGATGTATTGTCGGGATCCGAATACATTTTTTTCGTTGGTTCCAGCAGCAGTTCTTCGAGCATATTGAACTGGAATCTGCCTGACCGCCATTACCAAAAGGATGCTCAGTAATATGATGACCACCCACAACACCAATTCGATCAATATCATCATTAAACCTCCGTTATTTTCTGAAACACGGGAAACAAACTCCTGTGTAAAGGAAAGGGGAAGGTTGGCAATGATCCCTACCATAATCAACAATGAAATACCGTTACCGATCCCTTTGTCGGTTATTTTTTCACCCAGCCACATGGCAAATATGGTTCCCGTCACCAAAATGATGACAGAGGAAATCATAAACAATGGTCCTCTACCAATTACAAAGGCACTGTCGGGGACACCCAGAGCAGAAAGTCCATACAAATAGGCAGGGGCCTGAATTATACAAATCAATATGGTGAGCCAACGGGTAATTTGATTTCTTTTTTTATTCCCACTCTCTCCTTCTTTTTGAAGTTTCTGTAGATACGGAACCGCAATTCCCATCAACTGAACAACAATAGAAGCAGAAATATAGGGCATGATCCCTAAAGCAAAAACAGAGGCGTTGGCAAAAGCTCCCCCTGTGAAGGCATTGAGAATTCCTAATAAACCTCCGCCGTCGGTTCGGTTGGCCAATTCAGACAACTGCACTGAATCAATTCCGGGTAAGACGACTTGAGCCCCTAAACGATAAACCAACAAAAGGGTTAGGGTGGTCAGAATACGCCCACGTAACTCTTCGATGTTGTAAATGTTTAAAAGGGTCTCAATAAATTTTTTCATCTCTTAGGGTTAAATTGTAATGGCTTCACCTCCTGCTGCTTCAATTGCTGCTTTTGCAGTGGCTGAAAATTTGTGAGCGGATACTTTTAGAGGAGTCTCTAATTTTCCTCTACCTAATATTTTTACCAATTCGTTTTTACCGGCCAAACGCAGTTCGATCATGGTTTTGAAAGTAACTTCATTTTTAACTTTCTTATTTTCAGCAAGTCCTTGTAGCGTGTCTAAATTGATTCCTTTGTATTCGACTCGGTTGATGTTTTTGAAACCGAATTTGGGGACACGTCTTTGCAAAGGCATCTGACCTCCCTCGAATCCAATTTTTTTGGAGTATCCTGAACGGGCCTTAGCTCCATTATGACCTCTTGCTGCGGTTCCGCCTTTACCGGAACCTTCACCTCGTCCCAAACGTTTACCTTGTCTTTGGGTAGAACCCTCTGCTGGTTTTAAATTTTCTAAACTCATTTTTAAACTTGTGTGGTTATAACCAAATGTTTTACTTTATCAATCATTCCAAGAATGTTGGGGGTTGCTAAATGGGTAACCTCTTTTCCAATCCCTCTTAAACCCAATGCTTCGAGGGTTCTTTTTTGAGATTGCATTCTTTTAATGCTGCTTTTGACTTGTGTAACTTTTATCTTGGTCATGATCTGAATTCTTATCCGTTAAAAACTTTTTCCAAACTGATTCCTCTTTGTTGGGCAATGGTTTGGGGGCTTCTGAGTTGTAAAAGAGCATCAAATGTTGCTTTTACGACATTATGAGGGTTAGAAGATCCTTGAGATTTTGACAATACATTGTGAACCCCAACGGCTTCGAGAACGGCACGAACTGCCCCACCGGCTATTACTCCAGTACCTTCAGAAGCGGGCTTCAAAAACACCTTAGCCCCTCCGTATTTTCCTTTCTGTTCGTGGGGTAATGTTCCTTTGGCAATAGGGATACGAACCAAGTTTTTCTTAGCATCTTCAACCGCTTTGGCAATGGCCTCAGAAACTTCTTTAGATTTTCCAAGCCCTTGACCCACAACACCATTTTCGTCTCCTACTACAACAATAGCAGAAAATCCAAATGCACGACCACCTTTGGTCACTTTGGTTACACGCTGAACACCTACCAAGCGGTCCTTTAAATCCAGACCAGCAGGTTTTACCAATTCAACATTTTTATAATCTTGATACATATTTTTTAATTAAAAATTTAAACCTGCTTCGCGTGCGCCGTCGGCAAGTGATTTTACTCTTCCGTGATATAAATAGCCACTTCGATCAAAACCGATGGTACTTACACCCGCTTTTTTAGCACGTTCTCCAATCAACTTTCCAACCAATTGAGCTTCAACTACTTTGTTGTCAACTTTTGCGTCTGCAATTTCTTTTTCTCTAGAAGAAGCAGAGGCAATGGTTTTTCCATTTACATCGTCAATGACTTGCGCATAGATTTCCTTATTACTGCGATAAACAGACAAACGGGGTTTTACTGCCGTACCCTGAATGGTTTTTCTGATCCTTAAATGGATTCTATTTCTTCTTGCTGATTTTGTTAATCCCATGACGTATTGATTATGCAGACTTACCTGCTTTTCTTCTAATTTGTTCTCCTACAAACTTGACTCCTTTTCCTTTGTAAGGTTCGGGTTTTCTGAAGGATCTTATTTTTCCTGCTACATAGCCCAACAACTGCTTGTCGTGAGAAGTGAGTTTGATGATAGGGTTTTTCCCCTTCTCGGATATGGTTTCTACTTTTACCTCAGGGGCAATATCAAATAGAATGTTGTGAGAAAAACCGAGCGCAAGATCCAATTTTTGTCCTTGGTTGCTGGCACGATATCCTACACCTACCAATTCTAATTCCTTTGCGAACCCTTGGGAAACTCCTTCTACCATGTTGTTGACCAAGGCACGGTAAAGACCGTGTTTTGATTTATGGTCTTTAGAGTCGGAAGGACGATTTACCGTTAGGATATTATCGTTCACTTCAAAAGATACGTCGCTATAGTCTTGTATCAATTCTCCCAATTTTCCCTTAACAACGATTTTATCGGCTCGGATGTCAATGCTGACACCTTCGGGGATACTGATGGGATTGTTACCTATTCTAGACATTTTTGTTCTTTTTACTTCTGTTTAATATACGTAGCAAAGTAATTCTCCCCCCACATGCTGAAGCGAAGCTTGCTTTCCGGTCATTACTCCTTTTGAAGTAGAGACGATTGAGATCCCTAATCCATTCAAAATTCTAGGGTAACTTTCTGCGGAAGCATACTTTCTTAAACCAGGGGTACTGATTCTCTGTATTTTTTTTATCACGGGCTCTTTGGTCATCTTATTGTACTTAAGAGCGATTTTGATATTACCTTGGTGATTATCGGTTTCTTCAAACTTATAACTCAAGATGAAACCTTGATCGTATAATATTTTGGTGATCTCTTTTTTCAATTTTGAAGCAGGGATATCCACCACCATATGTCCAGCAGCACTGGCATTTCGGATACGGGTCAAATAATCTGCAATAGGATCTGTAAACATATATTTTAATTATTGAATTACCAGCTTGCTTTTGTTACTCCTGGAATTAATCCTTTGTTGGCCATTTCTCTAAACGTTACCCTTGATATTCCAAATTGACGGATGTATCCTTTTGGACGACCTGTCAATTTACAACGGTTGTGCATTCTCACTGGAGAAGCGTTACGCGGCAACTTTTGTAAAGCTTCGTGATCCCCAGCTTCTTTGAGGGCTTTTCTTTTTGCAGCGTACTTGGCAACAGTTTTAGCTCTTTTTCTCTCACGAGCTTTCATTGATTCTTTAGCCATAATTAACTCTTTTTAAAGGGCAATCCCAATTCACTCAACAATGACTTTGCCTCTTTGTCTGTTTTGGCAGACGTTATAAAGGATATATCCATTCCTGAAATTTTATTTACCTTATCTATATCAATTTCAGGGAAGATGATTTGTTCGGTAATTCCTAAATTGTAATTACCTCTTCCGTCAAAACCGTTGGCTTTAACCCCTTGAAAATCTCTTACTCTGGGTAAAGCCGTGGTGACCAAACGATCTAAGAATTCGAACATACGCTCTCCTCTTAGGGTCACTTTGGCACCGATGGGCATTCCTTTACGTAACTTGAAAGCAGCCACGTCTTTTTTGGAAATGGTGGCCACGGCCTTCTGTCCGGTAATGCCTGTCAATTCGTCGAGGGCATAATCGATTAATTTTTTGTCGGCAACAGCCCCGCCTACACCTCTACTGACGACGATCTTTTCCAGTTTGGGAACTTGCATTACATTCACGTAACCAAACTCTTCCTTCAACGCCGATATGATGCGTTCGTTGTATTCTTTCTTAAGTCTTGCTTGATAACTCATTACACTACTTCATTATTTTTTTTCGCAAAACGAACCTTGTTTCCTTCTTCCATTCTGTACCCTACTCGAGTGGCTTGCCCATCGTTAGTGATCAAAGAAAGGTTAGAAATATGGATCGGTGCTTCTTTTTCTATAATACCACCTTGAGGGTTTTGGGCACTGGGCTTGGCGTGTTTTTTGATCAAATTCACGCCTTCAACGATGGCCTTATTTTTTTCGCGTATCATTTTAACCACTTTGCCTTCCGAACCTTTGTGTTCGCCGGCAATGACCCGTACTTTATCGTCTCTTCTTATTTTTATCTTTCCCATAATAAAGGATTAAAGCACCTCGGGTGCTAATGATACGATTTTCATAAACTGTTTGTCGCGAAGCTCTCTGGCAACGGGACCAAACACACGTGTTCCTCTCATTTCGCCTGTTGGATTCAACAATACGCAAGCATTGTCGTCGAAACGAATATAAGAACCATCGGCACGACGCACCTCTTTGGTGGTTCGAACAACAACTGCTTGAGATACTTGTCCTTTTTTGACCGTTCCCGAGGGAGAGGCTTCTTTTACGGTAACCACAATCTTGTCTCCCAAGGAAGCGTATCTCCTTTTGGTTCCTCCCAATACTCTAATCGCCAAAACTTCTTTGGCTCCGGTATTGTCAGCTACTTTTAATCTGGATTCTTGTTGTAACATGATTATTTAGCTCTTTCTATTATTTGGACCAACCGCCAGCATTTTGATTTACTCAAAGGGCGTGTTTCCATTATTTTTACAGTATCTCCAACATTACAATCGTTGAGATCGTCGTGAGCTACGTATTTTTTTGTTTTTAAAACGTATTTACCGTACATAGGATGTTTTACCCTTTTGACCTCTGAAACAACAATAGATTTTTCCATTTTGTTGCTGGTCACTATACCGATACGCTCTTTTCTTAAATTTCTATTTTCCATATCCTCAGGCGGTCATTTGATTTTGCTTGGCGGTAATAGCCGTTAATAATCTGGCTACAACTCTTCTTGCCGATTTAATCTGCAACGGGTTTTCGAGCGGACTTACCGCATGATTCATCTTCAAATCGGAGAGCTGTTTTTTGTACTCCGCCAATTTGTCTTGCAGGTCCTCAAGGGATAATTTTTCGATTTCTGATGTTTTCATTTTCTTCTAAAATTATGCTTAAAAATCTCTAGCAATGATGAATTTAGTTTTGACAGGTAATTTTTGAGCTGCCAATCTTAAAGCCTCCTTGGCGATGTCTAAGGGGACACCGGCAATCTCGAACATGATTCGACCGGGCTTTACGATGGCCACAAAATATTCTGGAGCTCCTTTTCCCTTACCCATACGAACTTCTAAAGGTTTTTTGGTAATGGGTTTGTCTGGAAAGATTTTGATCCACAATTGTCCCTCCCGCTTCATGTATCGCGTGGCGGCAATCCTTGCGGCTTCAATTTGTCTGGAGGTAATGAATTTTGAATCCAAAGACTTGATGCCAAACATACCATTGGAGAGTTGGTTTCCTCTTTGGGAAATTCCCTTCATGCGACCTTTTTGCGCTTTTCGGAATTTGGTTCTTTTAGGTTGTAACATTTTACCTATCTATTATTGTTGTTTCTTCTTCTGGGTTGGCGTCCACCAGCTCCAACGCCTTTATTGTTTGCAGCACCTGTCTTTTTAGACATACCGACCAATGGTGAAAGCTCTCTTTTTCCAAAGACCTCACCTTTCATGATCCATACCTTGATCCCCAAACGGCCATAGGTGGTGTGGGCTTCTACCAAGGCGTAATCGATGTCTGCTCTAAAAGTTGACAAAGGGATTCTTCCTTCTTTATAGGATTCGGAACGCGCCATTTCTGCACCATTCAAACGACCGGAAATTTGAATTTTAATTCCTTCGGCATTCATACGAATAGAGGCAGCGATGGCCATTTTGATGGCACGACGGTAAGAGATTCTACTCTCAATCTGACGGGCCACACTGGCGGCTACTAAGTGGGCATCCAATTCGGGACGTTTGATTTCAAAAATATTGATTTGAATGTCCTTATTGGTTATCTTTTTTAATTCTTCTTTGAGCTTATCCACTTCTTGCCCCGCCTTACCGATAATGATTCCAGGACGAGCTGTGGTGATGGTGATGGTGATGAGTTTTAGGGTACGCTCTATGATTACATTAGAGACGCTGGCTTTGGCCAAACGTGCGTGGATGTATTTTCTGATTTTATCATCTTCAGCAAGTTTATCCCCATAATTACGACCGCCATACCAATTGGAGTCCCATCCTCTGATTATTCCCAAACGATTCCCGATAGGATTGGTTTTTTGTCCCATATTAATTTTCTAAATTATTAGCCCCTATAACTAAGGTTACGTGATTGGAGCGCTTTCTAATTCTGTGTGCTCTTCCTTGTGGAGCAGGACGAAGACGTTTCAACATCTTTCCGCCATCCACTTTAATTTCTTTGACAAATAAAGCCGCCTTTTCTACATCGGCTTCTTCATTTTTGGCTTGCCAATTTGAAATCGCAGACACCAAGAGTTTCTCCAGTTTTCTAGAGGCTTCCTTAGGGCTGAATTTTAAAATCGCCAAGGCCTTGTTTACGTCTTCACCTCTAACTTGATCGGCAACCAATCTCATTTTTCGAGGAGAAGTAGGGCAATTGTTCAGTTTGGCAAAAGCAATGCTTTTGTTGGCTTCTTTGATCGCCACTGCGGTTTCTCTTTTACGCTTTCCCATGTCCGTAAATTATTTTTTTCCTTTATTTTTCGCCCCAGCATGTCCTCTGAAAGAACGGGTTGGAGAAAATTCACCCAATTTGTGTCCAACCATATTTTCTGTAACGTAAACGGGAACAAACTGTCTGCCGTTGTGCACTCCAATGGTTTGTCCCACAAAGTCGGGAGTAATGAGTGAAGCACGAGACCAAGTCTTGATCACTGCCTTTTTGTTTTCTTCTATGTTTTTCTGAACCTTTTTTTCAAGGCTAAGCGCAACGAAGGGTCCTTTTTTTAATGAACGAGCCATAATTGATTATTTTTTTCTGCGTTCTATGATGAATTTGTTACTCGCTTTCGTCTTAGAACGGGTTCTAAATCCTTTAGCAGGAATACCATTTTTAGATCTAGGATGTCCTCCAGAGGCACGTCCTTCACCACCACCCATGGGGTGATCGACAGGGTTCATTGCAACCGGTCGGGTACGAGGTCTTCTACCGATCCAGCGTGAACGTCCAGCCTTACCTGAAACCAGTAACTGGTGGTCGGAATTGGAAACAACGCCTATGGTTGCCATACACAAAGTGGGTATAGAACGGGTTTCACCCGAAGGTAATTTAATGGTCGCCAATTTTTTATCTCTCGCCATGAGCTGTGCAAAGGCACCGGCACTTCGAGCAATTACTGCTCCAGCACCTGGGTGTAATTCTATACAAGAAATGATGGTACCCAATGGAATTTTTGATAATTGCAATGCATTTCCAACTTCTGGGGGTGCAGTATCTCCTGAACTTATTTGCTGTCCCACTTGAAGACCATTTTGAGCAATGATATAACGTTTCTCTCCGTCTTTATATTCCAATAAGGCGATAAAGGCAGAACGATTAGGATCGTATTCAATAGATTTTACCTCAGCAACAACATCAAATTTATTTCGTTTGAAATCAATGATTCGGTATCTTTTTTTGTGACCTCCACCACGATGGCTTACGGTCATTTTTCCCGTGTTGTTTCTTCCTCCAGTACGCTTTTTCGGAACGAGCAAACTCTTTTCCGGCTTGTCAGTAGTAATTGCGTCAAATCCATTTACTACTCTAAAACGCTGCGCGGGGGTTACTGGTTTTAATTTTCTTACTGACATCAGACGCGTTTAAAGATTACTATAAAAATCTATGGCATCTCCCTCAGCAACTTGAACCACGGCCTTCTTAGTGGCGTTGGTTTTTCCTGATTGGACACCCGTTTTGGTGTATTTTGTTTTTCTCTCTGGACCGTAGTTGAGGGTTCTTACTTTCTCCACAGACACTCCGTAAGCTGCTTCTACTGCTTTTTTGATTTCTACCTTATTCGCTTTGGTATTGACCAAAAAACTATAACAGTTATGAAGCTCACTGGCGGCAGTGGCTTTTTCGGTAATTATAGGTTTTATTAAAATATCCATTGCGTCTAAGCTTTATTTAAAATGGTCTGAATTTCGGCAATAGCACTTTCAAATAACACCAAATTCGATGCGTTGGTTATTTGATAAGTGTTTAATTCTAAGTTAGTTACAACTTTTGAATGTGCCAGATTTCGAGAGGACAAATATACATTATTATTTGGTTCACCCAAGACGACCAAAGACTTTTTGTCTGAAAGACCTAAGGCTTTGATTACCTCTAGATAGCTTGATGTTTTGGGGGCATCCATATGAAAGTCTTCGACAATGGTGATGGAATTTTGTTGGGCCTTAATACTCAGGGCAGATTTTCTGGCCAATCTTTTAACTTTTTTATTGACTTTTTGGTTGTAATCTCTTGGGGTGGGTCCAAAAACTCTACCTCCACCACGGAAGAGGGGATTCTTGATGCTACCGGCACGAGCAGTACCCGTTCCTTTTTGTTTTTTGATCTTTCGGGTGCTTCCCGCGATTTCAGCTCTTTCTTTGGATTTGTGATTCCCTTGACGCTTGTTGGCCAAATGTTGCTTTACATCCAAATAGATGGCGTGATCGTTGGGATCTATTCCAAAAACCGATGGGTCTAACTTAACCTTTCTACCGGTCTCTATTCCTTTATTGTTAACTACTGATAATTCCATTATTTCCGAACGATTACGTAAGAATTTTTATGACCCGGAACACAGCCCTTGACCACCAAAAGATTCTTTTCAGTTACCACTTTAACTACACTAAGGTTTTGCACCTTTACTTTTTCATTTCCCATTTGACCTGCCATACGCATTCCTTTGAAAACCCGTGCAGGATAGGAGGCTGCTCCGATAGACCCTGGTGCTCTCAAACGGTTGTGTTGACCGTGTGTAGCCTGTCCCACTCCAGCAAAGCCATGGCGTTTGACCACTCCTTGGAAACCTTTTCCTTTGGAAGTTCCCGATACATCGACAAAATCTCCTTCTTTAAAATGATCTACCGCTATGGTATCTCCTAATTTGTACTCTACTTCAAAATTCTGGAATTCGACAAGCTTTTTCTTGGGAGCTGTATTTGCTTTCTTGAAATGCCCTTTGGCGGCATTAGTAGCTCTCTTTTCTGCCTTGTCATCGAAACCCAGTTGAAGTGCATTATACCCGTCAACCTCTTTGGTTCTGACTTGGGTAACCACGCATGGCCCTACCTCCAAAACAGTACAAGGGATGTTCTTCCCATTTTCGTCAAAGAGACTGGTCATGCCGATTTTTCTTCCTATTAACCCAGACATTTGTTATTGTTTTATGATTATACTTTTATCTCTACTTCTACACCACTTGGCAATTCCAATTTCATCAAGGCATCAATGGTCTTTGAAGAAGAACTGTAAATGTCCAACAAGCGTTTGTAAGAATTTAATTTGAATTGTTCTCTCGATTTTTTATTCACGTGAGGAGAACGCAATACTGTAAAAATTTTCTTGTGAGTGGGTAATGGGATAGGACCCGTAACCACAGCACCCGTAGTTTTTACAGTCTTTACAATCTTATCCGCAGACTTGTCCACCAAGTTGTGATCGTAAGATTTTAGTTTTATTCTAATTTTTTGGCTCATTATTATTTTTTTATGAGTTGTTTCCTTTAATGGCTGCAATCACACCTTCAGATATGTTAGAGGGCGTTTCGGCATAGTGGTCAAATTCCATAGTGGAAGTTGCACGTCCCGAGGAAAGGGTTCTTAGGGCGGTTACATATCCAAACATTTCTGATAGTGGAACTTGAGCCCTTACAACTTTTGATCCTGCTCTATCGTCCATAGAGTTGACCTGTCCTCTACGTCGGTTCAAATCTCCAACGATATCCCCCATGTTTTCTTCGGGCGTCAAAACTTCCAATTTCATAATGGGCTCCATGATTACGGCTCGGGCCGCTCTTGCAGATTCTCTAAATCCTAGTTTAGCCGCCAATTCAAATGAAAGGGAATCCGAATCCACAGGGTGGAATGAACCGTCTTTCAAAGTTACTTTCATGGCATCCACTTCAAATCCTGCTAAAGGACCGTTTTTCATGGAATCTCTAAACCCTTTTTCTACAGAAGGAATATATTCTTTAGGAATATTACCTCCTTTGATTTCATTGACGAATTCGAGTCCTACCTTTCCTTCTTCGGCAGGCTCAAGAGTAAATACGATATCGGCGAACTTACCACGACCTCCCGTTTGTTTTTTATACACTTCGCGGTGATCTGCAGCTGCGGTAAGCGCTTCTTTGTACTCTACTTGAGGTTGGCCTTGGTTGACCTCAACCTTGAATTCTCGTCTGAGTCGATCGATGATAATATCCAAATGCAATTCTCCCATTCCAGAGATTACGGTTTGTCCTGAAGCCTCGTCGGTTTTCACTTGGAAGGTAGGATCTTCTTCTGCGAGTTTGGCCAAAGACATTCCGAGTTTATCAACATCGGCTTTGGTTTTGGGCTCAACAGCAATCCCAATTACGGGATCGGGGAAGTCCATACTTTCAAGTATGATCGGAGATTTCTCGGCAGAGAGGGTGTCCCCGGTTTTGATGTCTTTAAAACCTACGGCTGCTCCAATATCCCCTGCCTCAATAAAATCGATGGCATTTTGTTTGTTGGAGTGCATTTGATAGATTCGTGAAATACGCTCTTTTTTGGCCGTACGGTTGTTCAACACATAGGATCCTGCATCCAGTCTTCCCGAATAAGCTCTAAAGAAAGCCAGACGACCTACGTAAGGATCGGTAGCAATCTTAAAAGCCAAAGCCGAAAAGGGCTCTTTAACATCAGGTTTTCTTGCAATTTCCTTCCCCGAATCAGGGTCGGTACCTATGATGGCTTGTTTGTCTTCTGGAGAAGGCAAATAGCGACAAACGGCATCCAGTAAAAACTGAACTCCTTTATTTTTGAATGAGGAACCACAAATCATAGGGATGATACTCATTTCCTGAGTGGCTGCCCTAAGTGCATTGTGGACTTCGTCTTCTGAAATAGAATCGGGATCTTCGAAGTATTTTTCTAAAAGATTCTCGTCGTATTCAGCCACGGCTTCTATGAGCTGTCCTCGGAGTTTCTCCGACTCCTCTTTTAAGTCTTCGGGTATGTCGATAACATCGAAAGTAGATCCAAAGTTGTCATCATGCCATACGATGGCTCTGTTTTTGACCAAGTCCACGATTCCTTTAAAATCTTCTTCATCTCCAATGTTTAACACAATTGGAACGGCGTTGGATTTGAGCATGTCTTTTACTTGTTGGCAGACGTTGAGGAAGTTTGATCCTTGTCTGTCCATCTTGTTGACAAATCCAATACGAGGGACTTTATAGTTGTCGGCCAAACGCCAGTTGGTTTCCGACTGAGGTTCTACCCCATCTACTGCAGAAAACAAAAAGACCAATCCATCGAGTACTCTGAGTGATCGGTTTACCTCTACCGTAAAATCGACGTGACCGGGGGTATCAATAATATTGAAGTGGTATCCATTGGCATCTTCAGTGGGATTACCTTGTTCGGTGGGAAATTGCCATGTACAGGTTGTAGCAGCAGAAGTAATGGTAATTCCTCTTTCTTGCTCTTGCTCCATCCAGTCCATTGTGGCAGCACCGTCGTGTACCTCACCAATTTTGTGGCTCACTCCAGTATAGAATAATATTCTTTCTGTAGTGGTTGTTTTTCCTGCATCGATGTGAGCAGCGATACCAATGTTACGGGTGTATTTTAGATCTCTTGACATTTTTGATTAAAATCTGAAGTGTGAGAACGCTTTGTTGGCCTCAGCCATTTTGTGGGTATCCATTCTTTTCTTCACAGCAGCACCTTCTTCTTTGGCAGCCGCCAATACCTCTTGGGCAAGACGTAAAGCCATTGATTTTTCATTGCGCTTTCGTGCAGCTGTAATCAACCATTTCATGGCCAAAGAGACTTTTCTGTCGGGACGGATTTGCATCGGAATTTGGAAAGTGGCTCCTCCTACCCTTCTGCTTCTTACCTCAACATGAGGCATTACATTGGATAAAGCATCTTTCCACAATTCTAAAGGTGTTTTTTCTTCGTTTTGATTGCGTTGTTCAACAATTTCCATGGCATCATAGAAAATATTGAATGCCGTAGATTTTTTGCCATCCCACATCAACATATTCACAAAGCGTGTGACCAATTGGTCATTAAATTTTGGATCAGGAAGGAGCGGGCGTTTTTTAGCTTGTCTTTTTCTCATAATTAGTCATTAAGGAATTAAGGCTATTTTTTGGGTCGTTTGGCACCGTATTTAGAACGGCGTTGTAAGCGACCTTCTACACCTGCAGTGTCGAGTGCGCCTCTAACAATGTGATATCGGACTCCCGGCAAGTCCTTAACTCTTCCGCCACGGACCAATACTATCGAGTGCTCTTGGAGGTTGTGTCCTTCTCCCGGAATGTAAGCATTGACCTCTTTTCCATTGGTCAAACGAACCCGAGCGACTTTACGCATCGCCGAATTCGGCTTTTTAGGCGTGGTGGTGTACACACGGGTACAAACCCCACGTCTTTGAGGACACGAATCCAAAGCAGCCGATTTACTCTTCTTGGTAATGGTGACTCTTCCTTTTCGTACTAATTGTGCTATCGTTGGCATAAACTTTTATAAAACCCCATTTTTATGGGCGTGCAAATGTAGAAATTATTTTTTTCTATTCAAACCCTTAACCCCCAAATTTTGTAGTTTTTTTTAAAAAAACAGCATCCGAAAAAATGATCCCATCGAATATCCCTTTTTTAAATCCAAGGGATCCTTTTGATATTCTAAAATTATTTCCGCTTGTATCGGTGTATTGGCATGAAAAACGCAGAGATTTTTTTTTATTCTTTGATTGGAATTCAGCACTACTCATAGAAGATGAGCAAAGAAAAAGACCTGCAATAATTTTACATAATGATAAAAATGACCAAAAGAAAACCTAAACTTTAAAACAACTGTAGATCATTTATAAATGAGTATTCTAATTGTTACAGGTGTCACTTGAGCCTACCATTCCATTGAAAAATAGGATTATACCGTTTATTTGAATAATTTCGCACAAAAATTGTTGATACATGTTGTATTGAAGTTGTGTTGAAGTTTAAAATTTAATTATTTACTATATTAATAAATGAAATATATACTCTACTCCTCCGCATTCTTCTTCCTTTTTCCCTTTTTGATTTTTGCTCAACAGAACATCACTGTCAGTGGAGTTGTCTCAGATGAGATGGGAATGCCTTTACCGGGCGCTACTGTACTTGAAAAGGGAACCCTCAATGGTGTTTCAACAGATTTTGATGGCCATTATACCATAGAAGTACTGGAGGGAGCCCGTTTGGATTTCAGCTATGTAGGCTACCAAGCTCAATCGGTTGTGGTTTCTTCCGAAAGCCCTATAAATATTTCTCTAATGCCCGATAATGAATTGGAAGAAGTGGTGGTTGTAGCCTATGGAGTCCAATCCAAACAATCCATTGTAGGGTCTGTGGCGGTCATCTCAGAAAGTGAAATTCAATCCCAACCGGCGACCACCATCACCCAAGCCCTTCAAGGAAGTGTGCCCGGAATCAATGTCATCAATTCTGGAGGGATACCGGGAACCAATCCCACCATAAGAATCAGAGGGATAGGCTCGATTAATGCTTCGGCATCACCCCTGATCATTGTCGATGGTGCCCCTTTCAATGGCAATCTAAACAGTATTGCCCAAGAACAAGTCGCCTCTATTTCGGTTCTTAAAGACGCTTCTTCAACCGCATTGTACGGGTCTCGAGGTGCCAACGGTGTTATTATTGTAACCACTAAATCTGGAACCCGATCAACACCGACAAAAATTTCTCTTTCAACCGTTTACGGTAATTCCACCATGGCGACTCCCATGCACGATTTAATAGGCATTGACAATTATACCCAATTTTTTTGGGAAGCCTACCGCAATAATGAACTGTATGAAAACAAGCTTTCTCCTGAAGCGGCGGCTGCCGCTGCTTCTTCCAACTTAGTCTCTGCAATGGGCTACAATCCTTATGGAATTCCCGAGCCTGTGGACAATCAAGGAAATTTATTGGGGGATGCTTTATGGGATACCGACTGGAAAAAAACAATCCTTAATCCCAATGCGTATAAAAGACAACACGGCTTGTCTGTCAATGGGGGCAGTGAAAAAACCTCTTTTTATTTTGGTTCGAACTATCTCAAAGAAGAAGGGCAAGTCAAAACCACTTATTTTGAACGATTTGCCACCCGACTCAGTGTCGATTCGCAGGTCAATGATTATATCCAATCGGGTCTCAATTTATCCTACACTACCTCAAAACAAAATTCACCCAACCAATCGGGAAGTAGTTATGCCAATTCTATTCAATGGATTTATACTGTACCGGGTTATTATCCATTATACAGAAGAAACAGTGAGGGTACTCTAATCAATGATAGTAGCGGTTCTCCAGTTCTAGATTACGGAAATAACAACAGTCAAATTGTAAATGGAGTGAGGCCTGCCCTGTCCAATGAAAATGGACTGGGTTCCATCATCAACAACGAAATTCTGAAAAGCAGAACCTATGTTTCTATGAATGGGTATATGAAGGTGGATTTGCTTCCGGAACTGAATTTCAAATCGAATATTTTCTATGAAAGAGCCACAATCGACGATTTCCAATACACCCATAATAAGTTTGGTGCTGCCTCAAGTGTTCAAGGAAGAGTAGCACAAGACCGTAATTTTTTCACCACGCTAAACGCCATTCAAACCCTTAATTACACCAAAAGTTTGGGGTTGCATCAGATCACTGCAGCGGCTATATTTGAATCTTATCAATTTGAAGAAAATCTATTACAGGCGCAAGGAACGGGTTATTTACCGGGGGTGAAAGTACTCAATGGGAGTACTGTTCCGGAAGGGGTTGGAGGTGCCGTCAATGAAGAAAGAATATTGAGTGCCATCAGTCGTTTAAGTTACCACTACAACAACAAATATTTTGCGGAATTTTCATTCAGACGGGATGGGTCCACTCGGTTTTCAAAAGATACCCGATGGGGGAATTTTTATTCTTTGGGTGGCTCTTGGATTGCATCCAATGAATCCTTTTTTGAAAATATCGACTGGCTCCATTACTTGAAATTTAAATTCTCCTATGGAGAATTGGGTAATAATAGAGATATCGGGTATTTCCCCTACCTACAAGTCTTTGAATCGGGTTACAATCAATTGGACAATACAGGAGTAATTTCCTCAGAGTTTGTCGATCCCTATTTATCATGGGAAAAAACAGCCCTGTACAACATAGGAACCGAATTCGCTCTTTTTGACGGTAAACTAGAGGGAATGATTGAATATTACAGCAAAGAATCTATTGATTTGATTTACGATAAGCCTCTGGCCCTTTCCACAGGTAACGAATCGATCAAAACCAATGTTGGAGCCATCAAAAATTATGGCTTAGAATTTTCCCTCAGCTCTATGATCCTAAAACAAGAGGACCTTAGCGTTAAGTTGGGACTCAATTTTTCATTCGACAAAAATAAAATTACCGATCTAACACAAGAGGAATTCATTAATGGCACCAAAAAATGGCAAGTTGGAAAATCCCTCTATGAGTTTTTCATAAGAGAATCTGCTGGGGTAGATCCCCAAGACGGCTACCAGATGTGGTACAAGGATGTAGAAACCGAAGATGGAGAAAAGACAGGAGAAAGAATAACCACCAAAGAATATGGTGAAGCCACCCGATACTATTTAGATAAATCTTCTCTTCCGGAAGTCATAGGAGGGTTGAGTACGAATGTGGCATACAAAAATTTTGAACTGAGTGCTTTAATCAATTTCAGTTTCGGATCCTATGTATACGACAGCGTTTACGCAAGTCTGATGAGTGGTTTTGAGTCTTCAGGAAGAACGGGACACCCTGATCTTGCTAAGAGATGGCAAGCACCGGGAGACGTGACCGATGTTCCGCTGTTACTGAACGGACAAAATGACTTCAACTCTTCTTCTTCGCGTTTTTTATTTAAAAACGATTATGTACGCTTGAGAGGGCTCAATCTCGGTTATACTTTCGAAGAACGCTGGATCGAAAAATATCAGATTCAAAGTTTGAGGGTGTATTTCCAAGGTGATAATATATTTACCTATCAATCGCATAAGGGAATTGATCCTGAGCAAGCACTATCTGGAATGACCAACTCCAGATCGCATCAAATGAAAACCTTTTCTATAGGGGTGAATCTCCAATTGTAAAATCTTTTAAAAATGAAAAAACAATACTGTACACTTTTGGTTTTGAGCAATTTACTGCTGTTGGGTTGTGAGAAAGATTATTTGGATCAACCCAAACCTACAGAAACTGTAAATGCATCCGTAATTTTTGAATCTGTTGACGGAGTAGAGGCTTTCATGTCTGGAATCCTCAGGCTGAGTCGCTCTCAATTTGAGCGAACCGACTCAGGAGGGCTGTATTCAATGTATTTTGCAAGAGTCGTAAAAGGAAATGATCTTGTACTGGGCTACCAATGGTACCTTTATGATTACGAAAATGACAACAGGGAGTCCACTTACGGTCGTACCACTTTCAGTTGGGAATTCCCCTACTCCATGATCAATCAATTGAACCTTTTGATTGATGGAGTGAAAAAAAGTAGTAAGCTCTCCGAACCCGAAAAAGATGCCTTTTTAGGGCAAGGATATGCCCTGCGCGCTTTTTATTATTTCCAATTGGCCATGGAATTTCAACATACTTATTCCTACGACACCTCACTTCCTGCCCCTCCGATATACAAGGAACCGGCACTGGAAGGAAAAGCCATGTCCACTATGGGTGAACTTTACGATTTTATTCTTTCGGATCTCAATACTGCTGTTGAAATTGTTCCCGAAACCAGAGTCAACAAATCATACATCAACCGAAATGTTGCCTACGCTATTTTAGCCAGAGTTCATCAAGTAATGGGCAATTGGCAAGAAGCAGCCAATGCCGCTGCTATTGCCCGACAAGGCTTTGAACTCTCTCCAAGTGAATACCGTTTGGGTTTCGACGACATCAATGCCCGTGAATGGATATGGGGAATGCCCCAGCGTGCGGATCAATCCAACTATTTTTACATCGCCCCCCATGCCTTTACAGACAATGTAAATGATGGATATGGATTGGCTTTTTGGAATAAAGAATTTGTATCCCTCTTCACGCCAACGGATGTAAGAAATACATTTGTAGATCTTTATAAGGTTGGTAATGGGAATCAGTATTATGCAAGAGCTTCCTCAAAATTTACTTTTGATTTCAGCTCCGACATTCCCATCATCAGGTCCCCCGAGATGCTGTTGATCGAAATAGAGGCGAAGGCCCGTTTGGGAAATGAAAGTGAAGCTTCCGGCTTATTGTTGAGTTTACAAAAAAATAGAGATCCCAACGCGAGTGCCAGTGGTAATAGCGGAAACGCTTTAATTGAAGAAATTTTGGTGGAAAGGAGAAAAGAACTTTATGGAGAAATGGGAGTAGAATGGTTTGATGCCAAAAGACTTCGTAGAGGCATTACACGCACAGGAAATCACCGCGTAGGAAGCTCAGCCAGTCTTCTTCCCGACGATAAAAAGTTTTTTCTGAAAATTCCTCAAAAAGAGATCGACACCAATAGCTTTATCGACGAGTCCATCAACAGCAATCGTTAAACCATTCCGACTGCTTTTTGCCATTACCGATCGATTCGGAAAAATAAATCGAGATTTCTACTGGGTAATTTCTAAATTGCAGTAATGAAAGAAGCTCAAGAAATTTATGGAATCCGTGCCATCATGGAAGCCATTATTCAGGATAAAACCATAGACAAAATATGGTTACTCAAGGGACAACAGGGACATTTGTTCAAGCAGTTGGAACAAAAAATCCACGAAAAAGGAATTTCCTTTAGCTATGTTCCTGTGGAGCGACTGGAAAGGTTTTCACATCAAAATCATCAAGGTGCGGTAGCCCGAATTGCTCCAGTCAACTTTGTTGCATTGGAAGAGCTGATAGAAAATAATTTAACCCAAAAAAGCGTTTACCTCCTTTTAGACGGCATCACCGATGCGCGAAATTTAGGCGCTATCATCAGAACGGCTGCAGCAGTAGGTGTCAAGGGAATCGTTTTGCCACAGACGGGTTCTGCTCCAGTGAATGCCGATACGGTAAAAACTTCTGCTGGAGGTATTTTTTCTGTTCCATTGGTGAAAGTAAACCATCTGAAAGACGCTCTGTTTTTGTTTCAAGCCCATGGCATCAAAACAGTAGCCGTGAGCGAAAAAGCCGAAAAAACTGCTTATGAATACCCTTTTGAAGGATCATTGGCACTCATTCTGGGGGCGGAGGATAAAGGAATTCAAAAAGGACTTCTCAACATGGCTGATGATTCGGTAAAACTACCCATGAACGATCAAATGGATTCACTCAATGTAAGCGTTGCCTGTGGTATTATGCTGTACGAAGTAAAACGACAACAGTTTTATCGTTAAATTTTATGTGACATGAACACCCCTTTGGCTGAAAGAATGCGTCCTAAGAATTTGGAAGAATACGTAGGGCAAGAACATCTGGTGGGTCCCAAAGGAGGCTTGACCCCTATCCTCAAAAGCGGAAATCTTCCTTCAATGATTTTATGGGGTCCTCCAGGAACGGGCAAAACCACCTTGGCTCGATTGCTTGCTCTTCAAAAAGAAAGACCTTTTTATCAACTCTCCGCCATCAATTCGGGGGTAAAAGAAATCAGAGATATTCTTCAAAAGGCAGAACACAACGGCGGTTTGTTTTCCGGCAAAAGCCCCCTTTTGTTTATTGATGAAATTCACCGATTCAGCAAATCTCAGCAGGATTCGTTATTGGGAGCTGTTGAAAAAGGAAGTATTACGCTTATTGGAGCCACAACAGAAAACCCCAGTTTTGAAGTCATCAACGCTTTATTATCTCGATGTCAGGTTTATGTTCTCAATCCACTCAACAAAAGTCAATTGCAGCAACTGATCTCAAATGCTCTGCATCACGATATTGAAATAAAAAATAAAAAGGTTGAAATACTCGAAGACGATGCATTATTGAAAATCTCTGGGGGAGACGCCCGAAAACTGCTTTCAGCCCTTGAACTGGTGATCAACAGCTCCAACGAACCCATAAAAATTGACAACGCCTTGGTACTGGAAAAGGTGCAAACTCAGATGGCCATGTTTGATAAAAATGGGGATTTACATTACGATATCATTTCTGCCTTTATTAAATCCATACGCGGCAGTGATCCCAACGGTGCTGTTTATTGGTTGGCCAGAATGATTGAAGGCGGCGAAGATGTAAAATTCATTGCCAGAAGGATGCTGATTCTCGCCTCCGAAGACATTGGCAATGCCAATCCCAATGCATTGGTTTTGGCCAACAGCACTTTTCAAGCCGTCCATGTATTGGGTTTTCCAGAAGCGAGGATTCCACTCAGCCAATGTGCCCTTTACCTCGCCAGTTCAGAAAAAAGCAATGCCTCCTATACTGCAATCAATAAGGCACAGCAGATGGTAAAAGAAACTGGTGACCTTGGAGTCCCTTTACCTCTTCGCAATGCCCCCACTCAATTGATGAAAGAATTGAATCATGGAAAAGGCTATCAATATGCCCATGATCACGACAATAATTTTTCTGATATGGAATTTTTACCGAATGAAATTGAAGGATTTCGGTTTTATGAACCCGGAGAAAATGCTAAAGAAAATCAAATTCGAAAATTCCTGAAATTGAGGTGGAAAGACAAATACGGATATTAATTTTTCCTCCAGAAAAATGGAGTAAATAAAATCAATACTGTAAACAATTCCAACCTACCAATCAACATCAAAAAAGAGGACCAATATTTACCCAAAGAGGGTAATTGACTGTAATTGTTTGCAGGACCAAAATCCCCAATGGCTGGACCTACATTTCCAAGGGAAGAGGCTGCTACTCCAATTGCATTTTCAAAATCCAAGCCGATCAAACCAAAGACCAAACTTCCTACAATAAATGAGATCATATACAGAATGAAAAAGCCTAAAATATTTCCTATGATTTCTTTACTCACTACCTTTCCGTTGTATCGGGATTGAATAATGGCATTGGGATGCAAAGCTCTTTTGAATTCCAAAAATCCACTTTTAATCATCAGCAAGTGTCTCACCACCTTAATGCCCCCCGAGGTACTTCCAGCGGAGCCCCCTAAAAACATCAAACCAAAAAAGAAAATGGTCATAAAGGGCGTCCAAGCAGTGTAATCCGCTGTTACAAATCCCGTTGTGGTTACTATGGCTAAAACCTGAAATAAAGAGTGTCTCAAGCTGCTTTCAATTTTTCCCCAAACCTCAGGATGATCAAAGGAATCGTTGGTCAAATCTACTTGTGTAATCAATACGATGAAGACAATGATGGAAAAGACAAAAATAAACTTGGCAAAGGTCAAGAATTCATTGTCTTGAAAAATCTTCAAGAATTTGCCCTTAAAAGCAAAATAACTCAAGACGAAATTTGAGGCAGCGAGAAACATAAAAACAATAATGATGTACTGAACCCAAGGCAGATGATTCCAATGGGCTAAACTGTCATTTTTAGTGGAAAATCCACCCGTTGACATAGTACACATAGCGTGATTGACAGCATCAAAAAGAGACATTCCCGCTACATACAAAAGCAAGGTTTCTGCCACGGTATAGGAAACATAAATCAACCATAATCTTTTGGCAGTATCCGTAATTCTGGGGTGTAATTTGTCACTGTTGGGTCCTGGAGCTTCGGCGGTAAACAGCTGCATCCCTCCTATACCCAATAGCGGTAAAATTGCAATAGCCAAAACAATGATTCCCATACCTCCAATCCAATGGGTCATGCTACGCCAAAATAAAATTCCGGCAGGCAAGGATTCAATATCCTTGAGGATGGTGGATCCCGTTGTGGTATACCCCGACATTGTTTCGAAAAAAACGGAGGGTAAATCCTCAATGGAGTCGGTCAATAAAAAAGGAGTCATTCCCGTAACCGTCATCAACACCCATCCCAAGGTTACGATGAGGTAGCCTTCTCTTTTTTGGATTTGAGCTAAGTGGTTTCTGGAAACCAACATCATAAATCCCCCTAAAGTCATGACCAAAAAAGCGGAAAGTGTCATCTCAAAAGTCACCCCATCTTTCATCAACCAACTGGTCAAGGCGGCCAAAAGCATCAATCCTCCATTAAAAAGCAATAAAACGCCTATAATGTGGAGTATCACTTTAAAGTTGAATTTGGACATTTTAGAATTTATAAAAACAAACTTTCAACGCGTTTTATGGCACGAGGCATGGCACAAACGACCACTCGGTCCCCTGGCATTATGATATAATCTCCAAGGGCTATAACCCCCTCACCCTCGCGAATTACCCCTCCTATGGTTGCCAGTCTGGGAAAATCTAAGTCTTTAATTTTGAAATGAGCCACTTTAGAATCCGGATTGACGACAAACTCTAAAATTTCGACATTGAGATTGTTCAAGGTAGTCATGTCTACAACTTCTCCCCTTCTGATGTACCTAAAAATGGTATTGGCAGTGAGTAGTTTTTTATTGATCAAAGTATCGATTCCAATGGCTTGAGACAGATGAAAATAATCCATATTTTCAACCAAAGCAATGGTTTTTTCAACCCCCTTTGAGCTGGCCATCAAACAAGACATAATATTGGTCTCTGAGTTTTCGGTAACCGAAATAAAAGCATCCATTGATTCTATGGACTCTTCTTCCAACAATTCAGAACTTCTTCCATCCCCATGAATCACCATCAAATCGGGTAATTCTTCAGAAATTTCCATTGCCTTGAGCTTGTTTTGCTCCAAGAGTATCACCCGAAACTTTTTTTCACAGAGTTCCCGAGCGGTATTAATTCCGATTTTGCTGCCCCCAAGAATCATTACATTTTTTATGGGTTTGTTACTTTTTCCTGAAAGTTTCTGAATTTCATCAACCCCTTCTTTTAGAGTAATAAAGAAAACCGTATCTCCTGCTTCAAAGAGAGTATCCCCCCTTGGGATAAGGGTAAACTGGGTTCCTTTTCGTTGGATTGCAATAGGCATAAAGTGAACATCGGGAAAGATAGAGGCAGCTTGCTTAACCGTTTTTCCTACAAAAGGAACATCGGTCCCCAATTGTGTTCCTATCATGGTCAAAGCGCCTTCTTCAAATTCATAACTGTTACTGAATGCGGATTGATCTAATAATTGCTGGATTTCTTGGGCAGCCAATTCTTCTGGTGAAATGAGTTCATCTACTCCAATATCTTGAAAACTAATGGACTCATCGGTGTTCGTATATTCAATGTTGGAAATTCTGGCGATGGTTCTTTTACAACCCAGTTGTTTGGCCAAAGCACAAATAGTAATGTTTACCGTCTCGGAAGAGGTTACAGCAATGAACAAATCAGATTCGGCTGTATCCGAATCTTTTAACACTGCTAAAGAAGAAGCATTTCCTCTAAGCGTTTTGATGTCTAAATGCCCCTCGGCATAATTTAAACGCTCCCGCTCAGTGTCGATTAAGGTAATGTCAAGAGATTCGTACGAAAGAAGTTTTGCCAAATGGAAGCCTACTTCGCCAGCTCCTGCGATTATTATTTTCATAATTTAAGTTCGAAAACTTACTGCAAATATAATAAAACCTTTGAGGTCCCTTTTTTAATTTATTGAAATCATAGTCGGAATCATTTATTATATCTTTGCACATGGCCAAAAAACAAGTGCTGCCCTACAAGGACAAAAAAAGTTCAAAAAAAACACAAGTCCGTCAAATGTTCGACGGAATCTCCCCTCAGTACGATCTGATGAATCGTATTATCTCTGGTGGAATCGATATAAAATGGCGCAAAAATGTAGTGTCCATGTTGATTGAAAAGCAACCTGAAAAGATTTTAGATGTAGCTACTGGAACCGGCGATTTGGCCATAGCACTTCTTCAAACTAAAGCCACTGAAATTATCGGCATCGACATTTCAGAAGGGATGCTCGATATAGGTAAACAAAAGGTGAGAAACAATCAGTGGGATCAAAAAATCAAAATGCAAATCGGGGACAGCGAAAACATTGACTATCCCGATGACTATTTTGATGCCGCCACAGTAGCTTTTGGGGTAAGAAATTTTGAAAACCTCGACAAAGGACTTTCAGAAATACTGAGGGTACTCAGGCCTGGAGGAGACTTGATAATATTGGAAACTGCCGTACCCAACAATTACCTCCTGCGACAATTTTATCACTTATACACCCAGTTTATAATGCCTGTTATAGGTAATTTGTTCTCCAAAGACAAATCTGCCTATCAGTATTTATCGGATTCTGCAGCCGCTTTCCCTTTTGGAAAAGCCTTCAACAATATTTTAGCAAAAAATGGGTTTATAGAAATAGAAGATATTCCACAAACCTTAGGGGTAGCTTCGATTTATCGTGCACAAAAACCTGAAAAATAAAAGACTTCTTTTTGTAGCCTCTCTTCTAATGCTGGGAATTCATTGGGTTCATGCACAGTACCCCACAGTAAGAGAGACCATTACCAATCTTCCTAATTTTGATGATCGTTTCATTCACTTCGGATATTTTGTAGGAATCAATTCTTACGATTTTAAGTTTTCTTATGAAAAAGATTATTATCGTAAAAATTACCAGGATATTGAAGTGCTCTCAAAAAATGGTTTTAATGTGGGACTTCTTGCAGACATGAGGATCAATAAATACATCAACCTTAGAATAGAGCCTGGACTGTATTACACCAAACGAGATTTGATGTACCCTCCAAATTCAAGATTCAACAATGATTCGGATCGATTGAGAGAGGTAAAATCTACTTATATTCACCTCCCCTTAATGGTGAAGTTCAGTACCGAACGCATCAATAATTTTAGACCTTTTATACTTACTGGAATTTCAACTGATTTTAATTTGTCGAGTAATCATAAAAACACAGATGACAACTTCAGTAATGTTTTTAGAACCAGTCCAAAAAACATGAACTATGAGATTGGTTTAGGGTTTGATTTTTACTTATTCTACTTCAAGTTTTCACCTTCCATCCGGGGAATATTCTCTATGCAAAATGAACTCGTCCCAGACAATCCAAATAGCTCCGGTGCAAGTCCTTGGACCAGTCCAATTTCTAAAATGGTGAGTAGAGGTTTTGCCCTCAATCTGACTTTTGAGTAGTTCATAAGTATTTAGGGGCGGAAAATTTCATTCAACAAGATGGCAGTGGCATTGGCAACATTGAGGCTTTCGGGACCAGCGTCTGTCGAAAATGCTGGAATGGTAACGCGATTTCTGATTTTTTTTAATAATTCTTCTCCGATACCGTGAGATTCACTCCCCATTACCAAAAGACCGTTGGAAGAAAACGTTTGTTCATAATGAGAATTCCCGTTTAGGGTAGCGGCGTAAACCTCCGATTCACAATGATCCACCAATGAAACAAGATCCGTGTAGTGGCATTGAACTCGAGCAATTGAACCCATAGTGGACTGCACCACCTTGGGGTTAAAACAATCGACTGTGTTGGGACTACAATATATATTTTTGATCCCAAACCAATCACACAATCTTATGATCGTTCCCAAGTTCCCAGGATCCGCAATACTGTCTAAAGCAATCGAAAAACCATGGCCCCCGATAGGCGTTTGCTTGTATTTAGGCATGTGAAAAATGGCCAGTATAGGGCTGGCTGTAAACAAATGGGATACACTATTGAGTAGCGATTGTTCGATGGGCGTATGGGGAATGTCTTGGGGAGCATGAGTAGCATAAATTTCATGGGCTTTCCAGCCCGAATTTAGTAATTCACGAACTACCTTTTCGCCTTCAGCCACAAACAAACCCGTTTCTTGTCTGTATTTTTTTTTATTTAATTTACGGATATGCTTTAGTTGATTTTTGCTTAACATTCAAAAAACGTAATTTTAGCGAATATTCTTTTCATGGGAAACTACTTATCATCAAAGTTAACGATAATCTTTGTTTTGATTACAACACTCTCTGGGTGTACTAGTGCCAAAAAAATTGCGGGGGAAAAATACTTGCTGGAGAAAAATGTGATCTTCAAAAACAAGCAAGAGTTGATCCAAGATCCCGTAAAGTTTTTATTGGTGGATCAGCCCAACAGAAAAGTACTTGGGATTCCTCTCAAAAGAAATCTTTATATATTGGCAGCTCCCCATCCCGATTCGGTATTTAACGCATGGCTTCACCAAAAACCTAAAAGAAAAAAACGTTTGGATAACTGGCTCTCTCCAAAACAAGTAAAGGAATTGGGCAGGTACAAATCGGGTTTTAACCAATGGCTCAAGGAAAGTGGGGAAGCCCCCGTTTTTTTAGACACGGTAGCCACTCGAAAAAACATCAACCGTTTAAAACAGTTTTACAAAAACCAGGGGTATTTCGATACCGATGTCAAATCTGAAAACATTTTGGGGACTCGACAAAAAGCAGTCGTTCATTATTTTGTTGAAACAGGGGATCAATACACCATAGAGTCCATTGATAAAAATATACATTCTCCTGCCGTGGATTCACTTTATGAATTGTCTTTGAAGGAGCGTTTGATTCAAAAAGAAAATCCTTTTGAAATCGATCGATTTGAAGCAGAAAGAAGCAGACTCATTAACTTTTTTAGAAACAATGGCGTATATAATTTTCAACAAAACAGTATTCAGTTTACCGCAGCCATTGACAGCAGCGGGGTAGATACCAAAATTCCTGTTTTGGTGAACATTAATGATCTCCAAAAAAGAGAAAATAATACCTTAAAAAATGTTCCCTATCAAATACACCCTGTTTCAAAAATTAATGTGTATTTGGACACTCCTGGCCAATTGGGTCAATTGTCTGGTTTCACAGACAGTTTGGCCTACAAGGATTTTACCCTTTATTTTAAAGGCAAATTAAAATACAAGCCTAAAGCTTTGGAGGAAGTCATCTTTATTCAAAAGGATAAACCGTATAGCGATTTGGAAAGGACTCAAACCTATCGATATATTTCTAATCTCAGGAATTTTAAATACCCCAGTATTACCTACAGTCTCATAAACCAAGACCATCCTGACTTGGAAGCCAATATTTTTTTAAACCCCAAAGAACGATTTTCTATGGAGTTTGATGCGGATCTTTCACATTCCAATATTCAAGATTTTGGATTGTCGCTGGGAACTTCCTTTGGCATCAGAAATATATTTAGAGGGGCAGAAACCCTGGAAATAGGAGTGAAAAATACTTTAGGATCTTCAAGCGATATTGCTTCCATCGATCGACAATTTTTCAACCTTTACGAATTGGGATCGGACATAAAACTGAGATTTCCAAGAATATTGCTTCCCCTAAATGTGGACCGCATTATCCCCAAAACCTACAACCCCTCAACCGATATTACTTTTAGTGCTACACTCCAACAAAATATTGGGTTGGATAAACAATATTTTGGGGCCAGCTATCAACTCAATTGGCAACCCAATGCTTTGGCGAAACTCAATTTAAAATTCATTGATCTAGAATTCATCAACAATCAAAACATCAACAATTATTTTAATGTTTACAGAAATTCCTTCGATAAGCTGAATGAAATTGGTAAAATTTACAATACCAATCCAGACAATATGGATCTCTTAGGCAATCTTAAAATTCCTTCGGGAGCCAATAATTTCATCTCGGAGGTGCTCAACCAGCAAACCCTCTTAGACAATCAAAATAGTAAATATCAAGAGGTCAATTTGATCAGAGAAAGGCAGACCCGTTTGACCACCAACAACCTCATTCTTGGTTCTTCTTTATTGATCAACTACAAAAGTCAAGAAAACATACTGGATGAATCTTTTTTTCAACTGCAATGGAAACTCAGTTTGGTCGGAACTTTGTTAAATAAAATCATCCAATCAACTAATGCCCAAAAAAATGAAAATGATCAATATGAAATAGCAGGAGTTACCCCATCGCAATTCATCAAAACAGAATTAAATTTCATCAAGCACTGGCAATTGTCGACAGAAACTGTATTGGCTCTGAGAACTTTTGGAGGAATTGCTATACCTTTTGGAAATGCTAAAAGTATTCCTTTTACCCGCTCCTACTTTTCGGGGGGGTCTAATGACAACCGCGGATGGAGGGCCTATGAATTAGGGCCTGGAAGCAGCAACAACCTCAATGAGTTTAATGAAGCCAATTTGAAAATCACTTTAAATCTGGAGTATCGTTTTCCATTGATTGGAAATTTGAATGGTGCGCTATTTGTGGATGCGGGAAACATTTGGAATGTTCTGGACAATGTTGAGGATCCCGATTATCGTTTTGATGGGTTTAAAGATTTGAGTGAAATTGCCATGGGAACTGGTTTTGGGTTGAGGTATGATTTTGATTTTTTTGTTTTCCGTTTGGATACAGGTTTTAAAACCTATAACCCTTCCCTTCCTCAAACGTCTCGATGGCAAACGCATTATGCGATCAAAGATGCTGTTTTTAATATTGGAATAAATTATCCGTTTTAAACTCAAAAAGTTTGATACTTTTGTTCAGATAAACCCACTTTAATGAATCAAAATTTTCCAACAGGAGTATTAACAGGAAGTTTAGTACAAGAACTATTTCAATTTGCAAAAGACAAATCCTTTGCCCTCCCAGCAGTCAATGTAGTAGGGAGCAATACAGTAAATGCAGTATTAGAAACCGCAGCCGAATTGAATAGTCCCGTAATCATTCAATTCTCCAATGGGGGTGCTCAGTTCATGGCTGGAAAAGGCTTTTCCAACGAAAATCAGAGAGCGGCAATAGCGGGGGGAATAGCAGGAGCCAAACACATCCATGAATTGGCCAAAGGCTATGGTGCAAGAGTAATCTTACACACCGACCACTGTGCCAAAAACCTTTTGCCTTGGATTGATGGATTATTGGATGCGGGAGAAATTTTCTACCAACAAACGGGAAAACCTTTATACAGTTCTCATATGCTCGATCTTTCGGAGGAACCTCTTGAAGAAAACATCGAGGTTTGTAAAAGCTACCTTGCTCGAATGGAAAAAATGGGCATGACCCTCGAAATCGAACTGGGGGTAACTGGAGGCGAAGAAGATGGAGTTGACAACACGGATATTGATGTTTCTAAACTTTACACTCAGCCAGAGGAAGTAGCCTATGCTTATGAAGAATTGAGCAAGATAAGTTCCCGATTTACTGTAGCAGCTGCCTTTGGAAATGTTCACGGAGTTTACAAGCCTGGTAATGTAAAATTGACCCCCAAAATTTTAAAGAATTCTCAAGCGTATATTTCACAAAAATTTGGAGTGGCAGACAATAGCGTTGATTTTGTTTTTCACGGAGGATCTGGCTCTTCGATCGAAGAAATTACTGAAGCCATAGGCTATGGAGTCATCAAATTGAATATTGATACTGACTTGCAATTTGCCTTTACCGAAGGAATCCGTGACTATATGGTCGATAATATTGATTATCTCAAAACACAAATCGGAAATCCCGGAGGGGCCGATTCGCCCAACAAAAAATATTATGATCCCAGAAAATGGCTCAGAAACGGGGAAGAAACATTCAAATCCCGCTTGAAAAAAGCCTTCGAAGACCTTAACAACGTCAACACACTTGATTGATCTTTAATTTTAGGAATTAAAATGTTACTACTATGAGCTGGTTCAAAAGAAGCGAAAAGGGTATTCAGACTAAGACCGAGGAGAAAAAAGACATCCCCAAAGGACTTTGGTATAAAACTCCAACCGGAAAAATAATTGAAACCCAAGAATTGGCATCCAATTATTATGTTTCTCCAGAGGACGATTATCACGTTCATATTGGAAGTAAGGAATATTTCGAAATTTTATTTGATGACAACCACTTCAAGGAATTGGATGAAAAGCTTAAGTCCAAGGATTTCCTCAATTTCAAAGATTCAAAAAAATATGTGGATCGTCTGAAAGACGCTCAAAAAAAATCAGGCTTAAATGATGCCATAAGAACAGCAGTAGGTAAATCTAAAGGAAAAGATCTAGTCATTGCCTGTATGGATTTCAAATTTATTGGTGGATCCATGGGTTCTGTAGTGGGAGAAAAAATCGCCAGAGCCGCTGACTATGCCATAAAACACCATCTTCCACTGGTCGTCATCTCAAAATCTGGAGGGGCAAGAATGATGGAATCTGCTCATTCATTAATGCAAATGGCCAAAACCTCAGCAAAATTAGCCGAATTGGCAGAAGCCAAATTGCCCTTTATTTCTCTTTGTACCGACCCCACAACAGGGGGGACTACAGCCTCTTTTGCCATGCTTGGAGACATCAACATCGGTGAACCCGGTGCTTTGATTGCTTTTGCGGGACCAAGAGTAGTAAAAGACACCACGGGTAGTGAATTGCCCGACGGTTTCCAGAAAAGTGAATTTTTACTGGAAAAAGGATTTTTAGATTTCATTTGTCATCGAAAACAACTGAAATATAAAATCAACCTCTATCTCGACTTAATCCTCAATCAACCCATACGAGATTAAATCTATCAATTAAATTGTGGTTTTAATTAATACCCGTATATTTGCAAACATTTTTTACATAATAATTATTGAAATAATATTGGCATGTACCTAAGCAAAGAAGTAAAAGAAGGGATTTTTAAAAAACACGGAAAATCCGAAAAAGACACAGGTTCCTCAGAGGGTCAAATCGCATTGTTCTCTCACAGAATCAACCACCTATCCAATCACCTTAAAAAGAATAAAAAGGATTTCAACACGGAACGTTCCTTGGTAAAACTTGTAGGAAAACGCCGTCACCTTTTGGATTACCTCAAAGCAAAAGATATTGAGCGTTATCGTTCTATCATTAAAGAATTGGGATTAAGAAAATAATCTCAATCGCTCTAAAAGCACATCTATTTACTGAATCGGTTTTTCGTTGGTTGCTGCAACACACAACAAGATTAATTTTACAACCAACATAGAAAAAATGATACCTAAAACATTTACACAAGAAATTCGTCTTGAAGACGGACGAACCATTACGCTCGAAACGGGCAAGCTTGCCAAACAAGCCCACGGATCTGTAGTAGTGAGAATGGGAGACTGTATGCTATTGTGTACAGTAGTTTCCAATTACAAATCAGGACAAGTTGACTTTTTACCCCTTACGGTGGATTACCGTGAAAAATTTGCCGCTGCAGGGAGATATCCTGGTGGTTTTTTCAAAAGAGAAGCAAGACCCAGTGATGGTGAGATATTAACCATGCGAATTGTGGATCGCGTTTTACGCCCCCTCTTCCCCAAGGACTATCACAACGAAGTTCAAGTCATGATTCAATTGATGTCTCACGACGAAAACGTAATGCCCGATGCTTTGGCAGGATTGGCTGCCTCAGCCGCCATTCAGTTGAGTGACTTCCCTTTTGAATGTGCCATTTCAGAAGCTAGAGTTGCCCGATTGGACGGAAAATTCATCATCAATCCCAGCCGCGCCCAGTTAGAAGCTTCCGATATCGACATGATTATTGGTGCATCAGCAGATTCTGTTATGATGGTGGAAGGAGAAATGGACGAATGCAGTGAGGAGGAAATGGCCGATGCTATTAAATTTGCTCACGAAGCCATCAAGGACCAAATTGACGCTCAAATGAAATTGGCAGATGCGGTTGGCAGAAAAGAAGTTCGTGAATATGACCAAGAAGAAGAAAACGAAGAACTTCAGAAGCTGATCCACGAAGCTGCCTATGACAAGTGCTACGCTATCGCCAAAAAAGGAACAGCCAAAGCAGAACGCAGCAAAGAATTCAGTGAACTGAAAGATGAAATAAAAGCTACTTTCACAGAAGAAGAATTGGAAGAAAAAGGCGATTTGATCAGCAAATACTTCAGTAAAGCTCAAAAAGAAGCCGTAAGGGAACTGGTTTTGAGCGAAGGAATTCGTTTGGACGGAAGAAAAACAGACGAAATAAGACCGATCTGGTGTGAGGTAGATTACCTTCCTTCTACCCACGGTTCGTCAATTTTTACCCGTGGCGAAACCCAAGCACTGGCGACAGTAACCTTAGGCACCTCAAGAGAAGCCAATCAGATTGATATGCCTTCCTTCGAAGGAGAAGAAAGGTTCTACTTACATTACAACTTCCCTCCTTTCTGTACTGGAGAGGCACGTCCTCTTAGAGGAACTTCGAGAAGAGAAGTGGGACATGGAAATCTAGCCCAAAGAGGATTAAAAGGAATGATCCCAGACGACTGCCCCTATACGGTTCGTGTTGTAAGTGAAGTATTGGAATCCAATGGATCATCATCCATGGCAACCGTTTGTTCTGGAACTATGGCTCTTATGGACGCAGGGATAAAGGTAAAAAGACCCGTTTCTGGTATTGCGATGGGATTGATTTCTGATGGGGATCGTTTTGCTGTTTTAAGCGATATTTTGGGAGATGAAGATCACTTGGGTGACATGGACTTTAAAGTGACAGGGACCCGTGAAGGAATCACTGCTTGTCAAATGGACATCAAGATCAAAGGTTTATCCTATGAAATTTTGGTAAAAGCATTGAAACAAGCCCGTGAAGGCCGATTACACATACTCGAAAAAATGGTAGAGACCATCGATAAGCCCAATGAGAGTGTAAAACCTCATGCACCCAAAATGGTGAACATGACCATTCCCAATGAATTCATTGGAGCAGTAATTGGACCTGGAGGAAAAGTCATTCAAGAAATGCAAAAAGAAACCGGTACTACTATTGTCATTGAAGAAGATGGTGACGTTGGAGTGATTGAAATCTTAGGGGTTAATCAAGAGAAAATTGATGCGGCAATCCAGAGAATCAACAACATTACTTTCAAGCCTACTCCTGGAGAAATATACCACGTAACCGTTGTTAAAATCTTAGATTTTGGAGCTGTGGTAGAATTTGTTCCTGGAAATGAAGTTTTACTTCATATTTCGGAAGTTTCTTGGGACAGAATCGATAAAGTCACCGATGAAATCAATATGGGAGATACTTTTGATGTTAAATACTTTGGTATTGACCCCAAAACAAGAAAACAAAAAGTTTCAAGAAAAGCTTTATTGCCTCGTCCTGAAAGGGATAAAAACTCTAAAAGAGAATAAATAATGATACTATTGTAACATTTTTGATTTTTAAGCGTATAATAAAGTGAAAACTAATATTTATTCATGAGACAACTCAAGATCACTAAACAGGTAACCAACCGCGAAACCGCTTCTTTGGACAAATACCTCCAAGAAATTGGGAAAGTAGATTTAATCACAGCCGAAGAAGAAGTTGAATTGGCTCAAAGAATCAAGGCGGGAGATCAAATTGCTTTGGAAAAATTAACCAAAGCCAACCTTCGATTTGTTGTTTCTGTTGCCAAACAGTATCAAAATCAAGGCTTGACATTACCGGACTTAATTAACGAAGGTAATTTAGGTTTGATCAAGGCTGCTCAACGTTTTGACGAAACACGTGGTTTTAAGTTTATATCTTACGCGGTTTGGTGGATCAGACAATCGATCTTACAAGCATTGGCAGAGCAATCGAGAATTGTCCGTTTGCCTTTGAATAAAATTGGTTCGATCAATAAAATCAATAAAACTTACGCCTTTTTGGAGCAAGCGCACGAAAGAGCGCCTTCTGCCGAAGAAATCGCGAAAGAATTAGACATGACCATCAATGACGTAAAGGAATCGCTCAAAAACTCCGGTAGGCATGTATCTATGGACGCTCCATTGGTAGAAGGAGAGGATTCTAACCTCTATGATGTACTCAACAGTGGTGAATCTCCCAACCCAGACAAATCCTTACTTCACGAATCTCTAAGAACAGAAATCGAAAGGGCCTTAGAGACTCTGACTCCCAGAGAGGCAGATGTGGTAAGATTATATTTTGGATTGGGCGATCAACACGCCATGACTCTCGAAGAAATTGGAGAAACTTTTGATCTGACGCGAGAAAGAGTGAGACAAATTAAAGAAAAAGCCATCAGAAGACTCAAACATACCTCTCGCAGTAAGATTTTAAAAACTTACTTGGGCTAAGCTAATTTTTGAAAATGGTAACCCTCATTGCGCCTTCACTTTTAGCTGCAGACTTTGGAAATCTAGAACGGGACTGTAAAATGGTCAATGCCAGTGAAGCCGACTGGTTTCATATTGACGTAATGGATGGTGTTTTTGTACCCAACATATCTTTTGGTATGCCTGTATTAAAATCCATTGCCTCTCATGCTCAAAAACCATTGGATGTTCATTTGATGATTGTAGAACCAGAACGTTATATCGATACTTTTGCCGCCTTGGGTAGTGATGTACTTACGGTCCATTACGAAGCTTCAACTCACTTGATGCGTACTCTACAATCCATAAAGGAAAAGGGAATGAAAGCAGGTGTCGCTTTGAATCCGCATACACCTGTTGAATTATTGGAACCCATCATCAATGAGATCGATTTGGTCTGTTTGATGAGTGTGAATCCCGGTTTTGGAGGACAAAGTTTTATCGAATCCACGTATAAAAAAGTTACAAAACTCAAGTCCATTATTGAAAAAGAAGGAGCTTCAACATGGATTGAAATCGACGGTGGGGTTACCGATCAAAACGCCAGCAAGTTGATGGAGTGTGGCGCAAATGTATTGGTAGCGGGTAGTTTCGTATTTGCTTCCGAAGATCCAATAAAGACCATTGAGGGACTCAAAAATATATCTTAAAAAAGGGGAGGTTGAGTACCTCCCCTTTCTTATCAATTGAAATCCACACTGAACTGAACTCTTCTGTTTTTAGCTCTTCCCTCAAATGTTTGATTGTCGAAAAGAGGTCTTTCTTCTCCAAATCCTTCGGTTCTTAACCTGTCGGGATTTACGCCCTTCTCAATCAAAAATATTTTTACTGCATGGGCACGTTTTTGAGAAAGTATAAGATTTCCCTCGGCTTTACCATCACTTGAAGTATGGCCTTCAATCACTAGGTTCCCCTCAGGATTTTTTACCAATAGGTTTTTAATTTCTTCTAAAGCATCGAATATAGCTCTTCCAATAATTCTATCACTTCCTGCCATAAAATTAATTTGAGTAGCCAATTGATTTAAGGTTTGAACCACTTCGTTAGAAAGCTCAGGACATCCGTTATTTTCTATAGTTCCTGCCTGTTCAGGACAAGCATCTACCGTATCATTTATACCATCTCCATCGGAGTCTTTCAAAGGACAACCACTATTTTCAGCTAATCCAGCCTCTAATGGGCATATATCGTCTTTGTCCGCAATACCATCTCCATCGGCATCTGGACACCCTTTTAGGTCTGCTAATCCCTCTGTATCGGGACACTCGTCATCTTTGTCCGCAATTCCATCTCCATCCCTATCTGGGCAACCGTTCATGATCTCGGTACCAAACTCTTCAGGGCAATTGTCTACATGATCAGGAATTTGGTCTCCATCCGAATCGGGACAGCCATTAAATTCTTTTAAACCCGGAACATCTGGACAGTTGTCATTTTTATCTTTGATACCATCTCTATCAGAATCTCGTCCATCAAAAGAATAATAAAAACCTAATTGATGACGAAAATGCTTCACTCCAGTATCTTCTAGAGGCGATAGATAGAGGGTTTCAAATGATAATCCTGCAAAGTCAGTAATTTTTACATCAAAACCAAAACCACCGGTAATGTTCATAAAGGTTTTAGAGGAGAGCAAGTTCAATTTTTTGTTGTCGTCATAAACTATATCCGAAATACCGTAACCAATGGTAAGAAAGGGATTGATTCTTTTGGGGAGAAAGAAGGTTTGCTTAAAAAATCCGCCTGCAGCAAAATACTTATAATTGGCATTTTCATCGCCTTCAATTTTTTTAATCAAGTTGAGTGATACCCTGGCACCCACCGAAAAACCATTAATAATGGAACGGCTTATGTATAAGGTAGGGCCTCCGAAATTCCAATGATCTGACACATTGAAAAAGTCTTCAAACATTTTCCCTTGAGGAGCAAAGGGCTCATTACCTTTAGCACCGGTAGGGTATACATCTACCACGTTAAAGCTAAGTCCTACGTGCCAAGGAGCATCTCTGTTTTGAGCCACAAGGGAGGTTAGGGTTAAAATAAAAAAGGTGAAGGGTAAAATTAATGAGGACTTCATTTGAGATAAAGATTTGTTGGACATGTTGAAAAGATTAAGGTTTATTACTTCTAAAGCATGATATTGATTAAGTTTAGACAGTATTGAGGTTTTAGATTGGGTCTGGTAAATCATATGATACCTAATATCAATTAAATATAATAACAATTATCAAAATGTAGTAAATTTAATTATTGAAGTTAAGCGCAGTATCAATTAAGGCTAAGTGAGAATACGCTTGGGGGAAATTACCCAACAATCTTTTGGTTTCAAAGTCTATGTCCTCACTGAATAATCCTAAATGATTGCTGTAGGACAGCAATTGATCAAACATGGCTTTTGACTTTTCCTGCTCCCCTATTTTGTATAAACTATTGATAAACCAAAAGGTACATACCGTGAATGAAGAACTGGGTGTTCCAAAATCATCATCATTTTTGTATCTAAAAAGTAAACCCTCATGAGATAAATCCTTTTCAATAGCCTTAACCGTTTTGATGTATTTGGGGTCTTTGGCCTCCATAAAACCGTAGGGCTCCATCAGCAAAACAGAGGCATCCAGATGTTCCGTGCCGTAAGACTGTGTGAAAGCCTGAACTTTCTCATTCCAGGCGTTTTCTATAATATCATTGTAAATTTCTGTTCGGAGTGCTTCCCATTTTTTGGCAGATCTTCCTGACTGGATGATTTCGGAAATTTTTATGGCCCGATCTACAGCAACCCAACACAAAAGTTTGGAAAAAGTAAAATGACGGTCTTCTTTTCTAAATTCCCAAATCCCCTTATCGGCTTTTTTCCAATTGTGTTGTACCACCCACACTATAGATTTGACAATCGACCAAAGTTCCTCGTGTTTGTCGGTTTCTTCAGTATATTTTTCAATTTGGAAATGGATTGCATCCATCAAAATTCCATAAATATCGTTTTGTTTTTGAGTAAAGGCTGCATTTCCTATTCTCACAGGTTTTGACCCTTTATAGCCCGATAAATGATCTAAAGTTTTTTCAGTCAACCTTTTTTGGCCATTGATCCCATACATGATTTGCAACTTTTCGTCTTTGTCTGGAATAAGATCAATGATAAAATCGATGAAATTTTTTACAATTTTAAGGTGTCCCAACTTTGCAATAACCTTGATTACCATAGAAGCATCTCTGATCCAACAAAATCGGTAATCCCAGTTTCTTACCTCTCCAAGGGTTTCTGGTAAAGAAGTAGTTGCTGCCGCGAGCACAGCTCCTGTTTTTTCAAAAGTCAATAATTTGAGAGTAATCGCACTTCTGATAATTTGATCTTTATATGGATTATTAAAAGTCGGAGTTTTGAAACACCAGTTGATCCAATAAACCTTTGTTTTTTCAAACTCAAATTGTACATCATCAATTGTAAAAGGCTTTATTTTTTCATTATACGATATTTTAAAAAAGCAATCTTTTTCGATAGAGATTTCCTTTCCGTATAGCACAGAAGACTTATCCAAATCGGTATAAAGGGTCAAAGAATCGTAATTTTTCTTATTTACAATGCTGATGATGAAATCGTCTTTCACATAGCTCTTTGTTTCACCTTGAGCATATTCCAGCCGAGGATCATACAACACCTTGATCAGGGGTGTACCTTTGATTCTTTTTAGGATTCTTGAAATTTCGGGAGGGGCATAATAAACTCCATTGTCCTTTTGATATCGTGGCATAAAGTCAATCAATTGGAAGGCATCTGTACCATTGTCAAAAAGAGTGAGCAAAACAGCTGTATTATCTAGGTATTTTTGAGTAACTTTATAAGATGCGTCGCATTCTATTTTAAAAAAACCTCCTTTATCATCATCCAATATTTTTCCGAACACTGAAGGAGAATCAAATTGAGGCAAACAACACCAGTCTATTGAGGAATCCTCATTGATAAGAGCCGATGATTTGCAATTTCCTATAATTCCATAATTTAGGTTGTCTGTAGGAGGGATAGACTGCTTTAAATGCATAATTTGGAATAATTAAATTGATTCATTAGAGTAATGGCTAAAAATATTATCGTATCGAATAGGCTTCCTATACAGCTGACTAAATTAGATAATTCTTTTGATTTTACCCCCACCAGTGGAGGCTTAGCAACCGGAATGAACTCAGTACATAAGGGGCAAGAATCCCTCTGGATAGGGTGGCCAGGCATCTCTATCGATGAGATTGACAAAAAGACATGGGGTAGAGTAAAAAAATCATTAAAAAAGGAGGGGTATTTTCCTGTATCCCTAAATCTTACGGAAATCGAAGATTTTTATTACGGCCTCTCTAACAAGTCCCTTTGGCCCCTTTTTCATTACTTTATCGAGTTTTCTGTATTCAATAAGGAACAGTGGAAATCTTATCAGGAAGTCAACCAAAAGTTTGCCGACACTGTGTTGAAAAATATTGAAAAGGGAGATACCGTATGGATTCACGATTACCAATTACTGCTGTGCCCCAAAATGATTAAAGAAGTCCGTCCGGACGTAACCATAGGGTTTTTCCTACACATCCCCTTCCCCTCTTTTGAGATTTTTAGAATTTTTCCGTGGAGAGAAGAATTATTGGAAGGAATGCTAGGAGCCGATTTGATCGGATTCCACACCTACGATTATGAACGACATTTCTTAAGCTCCGTCAAAAGGATTTTACGAAAAGAAGTCTCCTTTAATCGGGTAAACTTAGGCACACGAGAAGTCGTTGTAAACACCTTCCCGATGGGGATCGATTATAAAAAATTCAGAGAGGCTGCCCAGAATCATCAGAACATGGCCACCGATGAAAAATCTGACCTCAAAAAACAATTGGAACTCCACAAAAAAGAATCCCAGAAGGGAACTCTGATCCTTTCCATAGATCGTTTGGATTATACCAAAGGGGTTGTCAACCGAATCAAAGCCTTTGAATTATTTTTGACCAAATATCCCGAGTACCTCGAAAAAGTCCGATTGATCATGCTTACAGTTCCCTCCAGGTCAAATGTTTCCGACTATAAAAGGCTAAAAAAAGAAACCGATGAAATTGTTGGGCGTGTCAATGGAAAGTTTGCCACGATTAATTGGACCCCCATTTGGTATTATTACCGAGCTATGGCATTCGACGATCTAATCGACTTATACATGACCTCGGATGTCGCAATGATCACGCCCGTAAGGGACGGGATGAATTTGGTGGCCAAAGAATTCGTAGCCACTCGTATCAAAGGAGATGGAGTATTGATTTTGAGTGAAATGGCAGGCGCTTCTAAAGAACTCTATGAATCCCTCTTGATCAACCCATTTGACCTCGATCAGATGGCTGAAGCTCTGTTAACGGCCATCAAAATGCCCGAAGAAGAGCAACAAAAAAGAAATCTGAGCATGCAAAAAAGACTCAGCCGTTATTCTGTAGAGCATTGGGCCAATGAATTCATGAAGGCACTGAAAACCAAACACCAAAGCAACGAAGAATCTTCAGTCCTCAAAATCAATGACGCGATTCAAAAAACATTTGTCCAAAAATTTAGATCGGCAAAAAAAAGAATGATCTTTTTGGATTATGACGGGACGCTTGTGAGATATAACCTCAACCCCGAATTGGCCGTTCCCAACGAATCTTTATTACAACTGCTTCAAGACTTGGTGCAATTCCAAGATACCGAAGTTGCCATTGTCAGCGGAAGAGATCAAGATTTTCTTGAAAAATGGTTGGGACATCTTCCCATAACTCTGGTGGCAGAACACGGTCATTTCATCAAACACAAAAACCAAAAATGGGCCGCTAAAGAAATCCATCAAAAAAACTGGAAAAAAGATCTGATCCCCTTGATGGAAACCTTTACAGATCGGACTCCAGGAACTTTTGTAGAAGAAAAAAGAAACAGTTTGGTCTGGCACTTCCGCAAAACCGATCCCGAATTGGCCGCAGAGCGTGTTGTAGAGCTCAAAACCGTATTGAGCAGCTTGATCTCCGATGATTTGCACATCATGGATGGAGATAAAGTAATTGAGGTAGTCAGCGGACGTTATAACAAAGGAACGGCCGTTTCTGAAATCATTGGAGACAAAGAGGCTGATTTCATTCTCTGCTTTGGAGATGACGTTACCGACGAATTTATGTTCAATGACCTACCCAGCCACTCCATCAACGTCAAGGTCAGTAAAAAATCCACCCAAGCCAACTATTTTATTGACCATATCGAGGCGGTTCAATCGCTACTCAAAGCGTTGATTAGTTGAAATTAGTCTTCCCCATGTTTTTTTTGTATAATTATTAATTAATTTAAAAAACACCTGACGATGAACAGAAGGCCTTTTTTAACGACCTCCGCTTTGGCATTACTCTCGCTTCTATTTCCTGCACAGGCTTTTTCTACAAGAAAAAGATTGCCCAACGTGCTTATATTAGGAGATTCTATATCGATCGGTTACTATCCATTTGTGAAAGATGCCTTAGAAGGTAAAGTCAATCTGCATCGACCCACCTTACCACAAGGTGGTTTTGAAAATTGTGCGGGTACTACCCATGGTGTTTCAAAAATAAAGGAATGGATCGGAGATACTCAATGGGATTTAATTCATTTCAACTTTGGACTGCACGACATCAAACACATTGACCCGCAAACCGGAAAAAACAGTTCCCGTTTCGATGACCCCCAGCAAGCCTCACCAGAGCAATATGAAAAAAATCTAGATTTTATTGTCCAAAAACTGAAGAAGACAAACGCCAAATTAATTTTTGCTACGACTACCCCCTATCCCGACAGTAATCTCAAACCCGCAAGAAAACCAGGGATGCATAAGGTTTACAATACTGTAGCGCGCCACGTGATGGAAAAACACAACGTTTACATCAATGATTTGCATGCTTTTGTTTTGCCCAGAATACAGGAATTACAACGCCCTCAAAATGTTCATTTTTCTGAATTAGGCAGTCAAGAACTCGCAAAAATAGTCGTGAAAACGATCCTAAAATATCTTTAACCAGAAATGTTGAACATTCGTTTATTCCTTTTAAACCTCCTAATTTTCAGTTGGGCCAATGGGCAAGAACATCGTTTTGAGGTGAAAACAACTCATATAATAGGAGAAAATACCGAGTTTTGGAAAGCCGCTGGTTCCGATCATCTTTTTTACCACAGTCTTAAGCCCGCTGGACAATATTTACTCAATAGGATGAAGGCAACGGATTCTCATCATTATTTGCGTTCTCATCATACGTTCAACCAAGATTTGAAGCACGGAGTCCTCAGAGGACAAAACATTTATAGCGAAGATGCAAAGGGTACCCCTATTTACGATTTTTCAAACCTAAACAATGTTTTTAGAACCTATGTTGAAAATGGAATAAAACCCATAGTAGAATACGATTATCTCCCCGAGGCATTGATTCTAAATGAGGGAAATGTCTCCTCCGGAAATGATGAGGGCATGACAATACTTAATACCGGACCCAATGATTGGAAAAAATGGTCTGATTTAATGAAAGCTACCACTCAAAATTTTATTGACGAATTTGGAATAGAAGAAGTCAGGACTTGGTACTTTGAAGTATGGAATGAACCCGATGGATGGCCAGAGGAAGAATGGGAAGTGTTTTATAAAATGTACGATGTATTTGTTGATGCCGTGGGCTCGGTAGATGAAAAACTTCGAGTGGGTGGACCCGCTTGTTATCATGAATATTTTTTAAAAGCTTTTTTAAACCATGTCGCCAATGGAACCAATTATGTGACGGGCAAAAAAGGAAGCCGTATTGATTTTATCTCTTATCACCTCTATGGACTTTCAGGAAAATGGTTGAATCTTTTGCCACACATTCAGCCTCAAGTTCAGCGATTCTCCCAATCTGTATTGTGGCTCAAACGCTTGATCAGTGCTTATCCCTCCCTTAAAGGCACCCCCTTTCATATCAACGAATGGGGACTTTCGTCCAATTACTACCGCACCGTTGAAGATTACCCTGACTTGGCTTATCGAAATTCCATCAGTTCCCCCCTATTTTTATTCAAATTGGTTGATGCACTGTATCAAATTGAAGATCATCACAATTTCCCGACCTCATTGTTGCTGTATTGGGGGTTTTCTTGGGAAGCCGATGAAAATGAATTCTTTACCGGTAAAAGAGAATTGTTGACTGGCGGTAATACCCCCAAACCTATTCAGACAGGTTTTGAAATGTTGGCACAACTACAACCCAATAGAATAGAAGTGATCCAAGAGAAAAACAACAGTCGAATAGGCATGATCGCGACGCGATCGGAGGAAAAAATTGTCCTTTTGATGTACAATTATGAAGAATCGGATGGCGAAAATGTTGAAGGAAACGACAAAATACAACTTCTACTTTCAGGACTAAAAGATACACTCGGCTATCGTATTGATTCCATAATTCTGGACTCAGAAAACAACAACACCTATCAAACATGGTTGTCTATGGGGCGACCCAAAAAGGCTTCATCCATCGACCTAAAACGGTTAGAAAAAGCTGCTTCACTCGACATCAAAAAAAGTAATGATTTTAAAACGAATGGTCTGGGAGAAGCCCACTTAGATTTAAATCTCAAAAGAAGATCTGCTCAACTATTGATTATAACTCCAAAATAAAAAAATCGTGAAATACCTTTTCCTTTTTTCTTTTATAGTTTGTCAGGGACAGCTATCTACCCCCAAAATGATAGATAGTTTTCAAACTTTCGACTCTTATTCCGATATTAAATACAATGAGTTTTTACGTCCACAATTTCACTTTTCCTCAAAAAAACATTGGATCAATGATCCCAATGGATTGGTACACTATAAAGGAGAATATCATTTGTTTTTTCAGCACAATCCAAAATCCATTCATTGGGGGAACATGACGTGGGGGCATGCAGTGAGTGAAAACATGATTCATTGGGAACAATTGCCCCATGCCATTTTACCTTACGGAAATGGCACCATTTTTTCTGGAACAGCCGCTGTGGATTACCCCAATTCTCTTCGAAAAAATACCGCAAAAGAAAAAGCCATTGTAGCCTATTTTACTCATGCTCAAAATGACAAACAAGATAAATTTTACCAAGCTGCAGCCTACAGTGTGGATAGAGGAAGAACATTTGAGCTGATCGACAATGGAGGGCCTATGGTTCCCAATCAAGGTTTTGACAGAGGAGAGCGAGATCCAAAGATTTTTTGGCACGCGCCCACACAAAAATGGGTATTGATTTTGTGGATTAAGCGGGCAGACAAAAAAGATAAAGACGATTTGGGAAAAGTTCGATTTTTTGGTTCTACCGATTTAAAAAATTGGAAAAAGCTAAGTGACTTTGACCGAAGATGGGTTTATGAGTGCATGGATTTGGTTGAGCTTCCGGTGGATGGAAACCCAGAAAATAAAAAATGGCTCATTTACGATGCCAGTTTTGATTATGAAATCGGAACATTTGATGGTATTAGCCTGTCCACCGACAAAAATAACTATCTGGGTGATTTGGGAAAAAACTACTATGCCGCACAAACTTTCAACAACAGTCCAGATGGGCGAACCGTCATCATAGGTTGGTTCAAAATCAGTGATCATAACTTATATGTCGATCATCAAATGCCTTTCAATCAACACCTGTCTTTCCCGGCCACCATGGAATTGAAAACCACGGCGGAAGGAATTCGACTATTCCGCTGGCCCATAGAGGAAATAAAAAGCCTTTATAAAAAAAGCATCGTTCATCAAAACATAGCAGGGGAGGAACTCAATCAAAAACTTGAAAAGGAGGATTTTGACGGAATTGATCTTTATGCCGCTTTTGACCGCAATCCTGCACCGACTTTTGAAATCGATATTCGGGGGCAAAAGCTTGTTTTTAAAAAGGGTGAATTTTATTTTGGAAATCAAATGCTTCCTACTCTCAAACAAAATAAAGTTAATGTTAGGATATTATTAGATCGAACTTCGATTGAAATATTTGTAGATGGAGGCTACTCGGTATTGTCAAACTATACCGTCCCCTCAGCGGAAGATAAAACCATAAAAATATCCTCCGACCCTTCACTATTGTTTGACACCTTTGAGGTGCATGCGGTAGGCTCTATTTGGCAACCATAATATTTCTCATCAATCTATTTTATCGATTTCTACCCAAAAAGGAAAGTAGTTATTTCTGCCTTTTCTGTAAAATGGGGTAAAATCGAATGGACCCTTGGCAAATGAAACACTCTTCCAGACCAGCACATCCTGATCCGGCTGAGGATTGTGCTTCACATTGATGCTTTGTCCCATTTCGAGCATCATATCTCCTCCCTCAGGTAGGGGTTCTAAAAATTTAAATTTGATGTTGTAAAGACCTTTTTCCATATCAACTGTCCAATAAGAATAAAGCTCATCTTGATTCCAAACCCCTCTTTGACCCCCTGCATCATTTCTATTTAAATAAACAGGGTTTTCAAACGGAGTCCCCACACTGATTCTTGGGGGATGGTGCAAATTGGGAGCATTACTCAATTCAAAAATCAATTCATCCATCTCCGTCTTAAGGGAGGTCGCTCTTTCTTCATCTTGATCTACCAAATTTATTTTTTCAAAGGGATCTTTTTTCAGATTATACAATTCAAATTGTTGGAGGGAAGCATCGAAGTCGGTTTTACCCACAAGTTTATAATCTCCTTTTTGTAGCGCAACGTTATTGTACATTTCGGGAAACTTTCTAGCCCAATAGGAAAAGAAGCTACGCTGGGGTAAGGTTTGTCCCTCCAATGCAGGAATAAAACTTCTTCCGTCAATTTTTCTGTCATTGGGCAATGGAGCACCACACAACTGAGAGAGGGTAGGCAGCAAATCGATATGAGCGGTCATTTGATCCACTTCTTGATTGTTTTTAAACCTTGAGGGATAACGCATAAAAAAGGGAACACGAATACCTCCCCTATAAACACTTCCCTTTCTGCCTCGCATTCCAGCCACATATCTAGGCTGCTGAGGACCATTATCGGTCATGAAAATAACGATGGTGTTTTCTGCAATACCCAATTTCTCGATTTTCTGAAATAATTTATTGAGGTTATCGTCTATGTTCGTGACCATTGCATAAACCCTACGCGCATCTTCATCATTCTTTTCGGTCATCCCATCATCGGGCAAGAGCTCGGGATCGATATCTTTTGAAGGATTTATGTCTTTGTACATCTGATAGTATTTGTCGGGTACTTGTAAAGGAGTGTGGGGGGCGTTGAAAGACAAATAACAGAAAAAGGGTTGATTTTGGTTGGATTCAATGAACTCTATGGCATTGTCAGTAAATATGTCCGAACAATAGCCTTCATAGGCTTTTTGCTTATTGTTGTGCCACAATACAGGATCAAAATAGCTGGTGTTTTTTTTGAAGAAATTGGTAAAATCTCCAACCTGTCCCATTCCCCCTGCCAAATGGATGAGCGACTCGTCAAAACCTTGATCACTGGGTCGCGAGGGGTAATTGTCTCCCAAGTGCCATTTTCCAAATATTCCGGTAGAGTAATTCACTTTTTTGAGCATTTCGGCCAAAGTAACTTCGGAAGGCGCCATAATAGCACCGCCATTATAAGTATCTCTAACTCCTGTTCTGAGTGAATATCTACCGGTCATCAAGCTGGATCGAGTTGGAGCACAAACAGGAGAAACATGAAAATTATTGAATCGTATGCTTTGTCGAGCAAATGCATCGATCGCTGGAGTGATGATGTTAGGATTATTGTGAAGTCCCAAGTCACCATAACCTTGATCGTCTGTGATGATCAAAATTACATTGGGAGGAACTGTTTCGCTTTTTTTCTGACAACTCAGTGTGAGGAAAAAAAGAAATAGGGGTAATATGTTTTTATGGTTCATTTTTCTAAATATGTTTTATGACAGGTACCGCTTCCAGCTGCGTACAAACATAGGCTGCAATACGGGAAGCTTCTTTATTGATTTGATCTAAAGGTTTTTGGTTGAGCCAACCCATTACAGCTGCTGCAGTAAAGGCATCCCCTGCCCCTACTGTGCTTTTGACAATTATCGGTTCGGCAGAATCATAAATACTGTAATGCGCTTTACTGATCATAATCGATCCTTTTTTCCCTAAGCTAAGGATACAAAACTTAAGGTCAAATTGGTACATCAAGGCTTCCAATCCTTTAGAAGGATTGGACGGCAAGTTGAATAAGGATATGATTTCTAAAAATTCCTCTTCGTTCATTTTTACAACATTGGCCAATTCAAGACTTTGGAAAAGCATTTCTGGGTTGTAGTAATCTTTTCTAAAGTTAACATCGAAAACCCTCAGGCAGTTTTCGGGGGTTGCCTTTAGAATTTTGAAAATCGTATTTTGAGAAATGACATTTCGCTGAGCCAAGGTGCCAAAGCAAATCGCATCAAGACATTGGGCAATTTTTTTTTGAGTAATCTCAAACTGAATATGATCCCAAGCCACATCTTCTTCAAAGGTATAGGTAGGAATCCCACTTTCATCCAAGCTCACCCTCACACTCCCCGTAGCATGTGTATCGTTGATCTGAAGTCCAGAAATATCCAATAGGGCCCCTTCCAATAATTCTATGGCGCTTTTTCCCAAATCATCTTTACCTACAGCACTTAGAATATAACTTTTGGCTCCCAATTGTTGGGCATGAGCAGAAAAGTTCGCAGGAGCACCCCCTAACTTTTTAGCATCGGGAAAAATATCCCATAAAACTTCTCCCAGACCAGCAATTTTGAATTTTTTATTTTCGATCATCACCCCTTTATAAGATTCGGATTCTAAAACGGGTAAATTACAAAACTATTTGAAAAACAAGTTTTATTTGGCTCTTCAATAAATTTTTTCAAACTGTTGAATCTGGGTTTTGTATTGATTTTTTTGAATATTTATTTACTATATTTAATAGAAAGTATATTAAAATTCATCAATTTCTTCCCGATCAGTTTTATTATCCTCTCCTGTAATAAAGGAGAAGATATAGATTCCGGTTCTCGCCAATACATTATATATAGGGCCTATAGTTTTGAAGAAAAAGACAACAAAGTAGTCTCTGTAAAATTAAATGCCCCTCTGGAGGGAGTCGATACCCATATTGCAATGATTACAGCTATTGAAGTTGAAGAGACCCATGGGGTAATCGATATTGATTTTACCATCGATATTTTTGTGGATCTGAACCACTTTTTTTATACCCCACAATTGAGGAACCTCATCGGTATGCCATTTTTTTATCTATATTTAGATAAATGAAATAGGATGGGTAGAAATCAACATCTAAAACACATAATCATCACCCTTATATGCATCAGTTCGGGATTGAGCCAGTCCCTTGAGAATAAAAGAATAGCCGGTTATAGACCCATATGGTTCGAGCTCAATCAAAAGTATGCTTATGGAGATAAATACTCTGGTGCCTTGGGAACTTATACCGCCAAACATCATCCCTTGGCCCTCTATGCTGCTGAAGTAAACAAAACCTTTTTCGTTTATGGTGGGACAAAATCCTCGGAGAGTAAACACCTTCTTTGTATGATTGGAGAATATGACCACGCATCCGGTATGGTCTCTCAACCGCTTGTGGTTTGTGATAAAATGGGGGTAGATGATCCTCACGACAATCCCTCAATTTTGATTGATAATGAAGGGTATATTTGGGTTTTTGTGAGCGGCAGAGGGAGAAAACGGATGGGGTTCAAATACAAAAGTAAACGTCCGCTGAGCATTGATGGTTTTGAAAAAATAACTTCGGAAGAAATGACCTATCCTCAGCCCAAAAAAACAGAGACCGGTATGTTTAATTTTTTTACTAAATACACGGGGGTAAGGCAATTGTATTTTGAAAAAAGTGAAAAGGGTACAGAATGGTCAGCCGATATCATGCTGGCTGCCATCCCTGAAGAAAAAGGAGAAAAATCAGGGCATTACCAAGTCAGTGCTCAATTCCAAAATAAAATGGGGACATTTTTTAACCGACATCCTAATGGCAATGTTGATCAAAGAACGGACCTTTACTATCTTGAGACGATAGACCAGGGCAATAGCTGGACCAACTCAAACAAAGCGATGATCACTATTCCTGTTACAGAAAAAAATTCCCCCTCAAGGGTTATTGATTATGCCCGTCTCAAAAAAAACATCTACCTCAAAGACATGATCTTTGATTCACAAGGAAATCCAATTTGCCTCTATATCAGAAGTAACGGGCATGAACCCGGCCCCGAAAACCAACCCTACGAGTGGTGTATTACCCAATGGAACGGTTTGGAATGGGTTACTCACCTCATTACCCAGTCGGATCACAATTATGACATGGGCAGCTTGTTGTTTTTTGAAGAAACGCTCTATTTGGTAGGACCGACTGGAATAGGTCCCCAAAAATGGGGGGTGGGTGGAGAGTTACAATTATGGAAATCGGAGGATTTGGGAAAAAGCTGGAACAAAGAAAAAGACCTCACTCAAGAAAGTTTAATGAATCACTCCTATGTTAGAAAATCCGAAAATTTCAAATCTCCTTTCGCTTTTTTTTGGGCCAATGGTGATGCGCACCAGTTCAGCAAATCAGAATTATTTTTCGGTAATTTAGAGGGAGAAATATGGCAACTGCCTTATACTATGCAAAAGGAAAAGGAACTCCCAAAACCTATACAATGAGTTGATAGATTAGATTCGATGATAAAAAAAGTCACCCTAATGAAAAAATTAGATTTGAGGTATTTCGAAGAATGCTTCAACATTACAAATCATAAATTATAAAAACCATGAAGTCCTCCATTAGAATTCAATTGTCGTTCATGATGTTTCTCCAATTTTTCATTTGGGGAGGTTGGTTCGTCACCTTAGGTACTTTTTTGGGAAATAATCTCAATGCCAGTGGTGGGCAAATCGCTATGGCCTTTTCGACTCAATCTTGGGGTGCCATAATCGCTCCTGTGTTTATAGGATTAATTGCCGATCGCTATTTTAACGCTGAAAAGATTTTGGGCGTCCTTCACCTCTTGGGAAGCGGATTGTTGTACCTGATGTCTCAGACCGATGAATTTTCTGTTTTTTACCCTTATGTATTTGGTTATATGATCCTTTATATGCCCACTTTAGCATTGGTCAATTCGGTCTCATTCCATCAAATGAAGGATACCGCTACAGAATTCCCAGTGATCCGAACTTTTGGTACCGTAGGATGGATCATTTCTGGTATCGTTATCAGTTATGTTTTTGGTTGGGATGCCAGTGATTCGATCGCTGCAGGTGCATTGTCTAATACTTTTAAAATGGTGGCTTTGGCCTCCTTTTTATTAGGGATATTTAGCTTTAGCCTGCCTAAAACTCGCCCTTACGGCCGCGATCAAAAAAACTTTTCTGTAAAAAGCCTTCTGGGTTGGGATGCCCTAAAATTATTGAATGATCGTAATTTCCTTTTATTTTTTATCGCTTCGATTCTGATCTGTATCCCCTTGGCTTTTTATTACCAACAGGCCAATCCATTTTTAGTAGAATTGGGAATGAACAATCCCACCGCAAAAATGTCCTTAGGACAGGTCAGTGAGGTATTATTTATGCTATTACTGCCCCTATTCTTTATGCGCTTTGGGTTTAAAAATACCATTTTGGTGGGGATGTTGGCTTGGGTAGTTCGTTATATGTTGTTTGCCTATGGCAATGTTGGAGACAGAACTTTTATGTTGATCATCGGTATTCTACTCCACGGAATTTGTTATGATTTTTTCTTTGTTTCGGGGCAAATCTACACCGACTTCAAAGCTGGAGAAAAAATAAAAAGTGCTGCCCAAGGTTTGATTACCCTTGCTACCTATGGAGTTGGAATGTTGATAGGATTTTGGATCGCCGGTAAGACCTCAGACGCCTTTATCACGGAAGGTAATCTTCACGATTGGGGTATGATTTGGAAATTTCCTGCCCTTTTTGCACTTGGGGTATTTATTCTTTTTTTACTCATTTTCAAGAACGAAAAAATCAACTATAAAAATTAAAAGACATGATCTAAGAAGGATCATCCCCCTACCTCACTCAAGCGCGGACCTAAGAAAGATAACGCCAAAAAAACGCCAAGTCTACTTGATCGTTTTTTGTAGTACACAACTTATATGTATCCCTATCATACGGTAGTTCAAACTTCAAGGAGGGTCTAAGTTTAATTTTAAAACTAACTTTTTTTTATAAAAAAACCCACAGCTTTCAGGTTGTGGGTTTGAATGTGGCTTAATACTATATTCATAATAAAACAATCACTCGTTTTTATACATCCATCTTGGTCGGTGTTCTGTAATAACTTTTTTTTTAGTTCCCGATGCTATTTCTTTTGAATTATTGTTCGGTTTTTGAAATAACTTAAAGATTTTTTTATAAAAACTCATGTATTCGTTATTTTTAATAGTGATAAAGAGTGTATTAAATAAAAGACACTTTTCCAGTTGCAACGTCATACATTGCGCCTACAACTTTAATCTCACCGTTTTCGATCATTTCATTTAAAACAGGGCTATCCTTTTTGAGTCTGGCAATATTCAAATGAACATTTTGAACAGCCACTTCATTAACGAAATCAATATTCTTTGAACTTCGATCAGTGGCTTCAGATGTTTTTACTTCATCTAAAGCAGGCGAAATATTATCAAGCATAGCAGTTAAGTTACCAAGTTCTGCATGATCGCAGGCACCTTTTACTGCTCCACAAGATGTGTGTCCCAAGATTACAATCAACTTTGATCCAGCAAGTTTACAGGCAAATTCTAGACTGCCCAAGATATCTCGATTTACAAAATTTCCTGCAACTCGAGCATTAAAAACATCTCCTATACCCTGATCAAAAACAATCTCAGTAGGAATTCTGGAGTCTATACAACTGACTATCGCTGCAAAAGGATACTGCCCCTTTGAAGTAAGTTCAATTTGCTTATCGAAGGAACGGTTCAGTATTGATTTATCTAAAAATCGCTGATTTCCATCTTTTAAAAGTTGAACGGCTAAATCAGGGGTTACTTCAGCCTGTGAATCCTGAGTGTGAGTGTGGTTGATTAGTAAATTTTCCATATTATTTAATTAAAAATTATTGTGTATTTTTTAAAGAATTTAAAGCGTTTTATAAAGCTCTTTCTTAGGGTTTTTTCTAAAAAAGTCTAAGTAATTGGATATATTTTCGGCTATCCCTCTTTCAGAAACGAGTTTGATGGAGATATTTCTAAGTTTTGCTTTTAATGAAAAATCATCAAGAATTTCAATGATGTCATTATCCAGATAAAATGTCTTTCTAACATCAAGTTCTAAAGATGAATTTTCTGGCAAGTTGTCCAACTCTTTGATTATGGCACCTTTATGAAAAAATGTTACCTGTTCAGCCAAGGTCATTTTTATTTTACCTTTATCCTTGTTTTGCTCCTCGATGTGAAGAAAGTGAGAGTTTTGGTAACTTTTAATTAATACTACGGCTATACCAACCATTAAGCCCAAAGCAAGACCTGTAAGTAAGTCTATAAAAATAATTCCCAACACTGTAGTTACGAAAGGAACAAATTGCTTCCATCCTAAATTATACATTGTTTTAAACAGGGAAGGTTTAGCTAATTTATAGCCTACCACAAATAAAATAGCAGCCAAAACGGAAAGGGGAATCATGTTCAATAACCTAGGAATGAGGAGTACTGAAATTAAAAGGAAAACACCGTGGACGATAGCTGATATTTTTGTTTTATTGCCCGATTGAATATTTGCAGAACTTCTTACGATCACTTGCGTAATTGGAAGTCCACCGATCAATCCAGAAAGTATATTTCCCGTACCTTGTGCAAACAGCTCTCTATTAGTTGGCGTAATTCTTTTTTCAGGGTCTAGTTTGTCTGTTGCTTCAACACATAAAAGCGTTTCTAAACTAGCCACGATAGCAATAGTAAACCCAACCACCCAAATTTGAGGGTTTGTAATAGCAGCAAAATTTGGAAAACTAAATTGCGCTAAAAAGGAGCTCGTATCTAGAGGTACAGGAACAGCAACTAACTGATTGGAATTAAAACCAAACAAACCAGGATCGGTATTTAAAGCATAAAAAATAATTCCAACAATTACAGCGACTAAAGGACCTTGAATTAATTGGAAGATTTTTGCCTTTTTTGAAAGAATGGTATCCCATAAAAAAAGAATTCCTAAGGAAATAAGTGCAATTACAGTGGGACCAAGACTTATATAATTGATACTGTTGATCATGTTTGAAAATATGTTTTCACCACCAACTTGCAATAAAGTAATATCACTTTCAACACTGGTATCATAACCAAAGAAATAGGGTATTTGTTTAAGAATAATTATAATCCCAATACCAGTAAGCATGCCTTTAATCACAGAAGAAGGAAAATAATACCCAATAATACCTGCTTTAAAAACTCCTAACAACACCTGAATGGCTCCCGCAAGCACAACGGCCAAAAGAAAGTTTTGAAATCCACCAAGTGTTGATATGGAGGACAGCACAATTGCTGCAAGACCAGCAGCTGGACCACTGACACCAACTTGAGAGCCACTAATCGACCCAACAACAATACCGCCAATAATACCCGCAATTAATCCGGAAAAAAGTGGTGCCCCACTTGCAAGAGCAATACCTAAACAAAGGGGTATTGCAACAAAAAACACAACAATACTTGCAGGTAGGTCATTTTTTAAATTTGAGAAATAATTTTTCATTTTTTATATTTCTTCTGCAAATATATATATATGTAAGTAGTACTAACAAATAAATTATATTATTTTTTTTAAGTTTATTTATACTTACAA
>ERZ887849.232-NODE-232-length-62186-cov-13.030886_pt1 | contig 62186 bp, 42 predicted proteins | sample MGYA00521267_ERZ887849 | MGnify/ENA primary metagenome ERZ887849 (study PRJEB32303, sample SAMEA104408601) | aquatic metagenome | biome: Brackish water; feature: Pelagic; material: water | place: Baltic Sea | collected 2014-06-06T16:11:00 | depth 2,863 m ... | reverse complement strand
TTTTGCAATGGATTCGAAGAGTTCGATGATTTCGCCTTTGGCAGCAAATACTTTAGTGTTGTAGGCGTTTAGATCATCGTTCATAGCACTTATGGATTGTTTGATGAAATCAAAATGACGGGGACTGTAGTGGGGGTCTTCGAATAGCTGATTTTCAAAAACATAAACAATCAATACCCTTCGTTTGGATTTCAACGCATGGTAAAGCGGAGGATGATCCTCAAGTCTGAGGTCCCTTTTTAACCAAACCATCTGTATGGGTTCTCGATTAGAATGCATCGGGATTTTCGATTATAATCAGCGCTCTTTTTTTGATTTCTTCTTTTTCCAGTAAGGGTATTTTGTCCAGTAAACGCAACATCATCGCCATCCGATTGTTCTTGCGGAAAAATTCTTTTTTGTCGTCTAAGAAATTCCAATACAAACTGTTGAAGGGACAGGCATTTTCACCGGTTCTTTTGGATCGATCGTAGCGGCATTCTTCGCAATAATTGCTCATTTTGTGAATGTATGAACCCGAGGACACATAAGGTTTTGTAGCCACAATACCTCCATCTGCCCACTGACTCATTCCTCTTGTATTGGGCAGTTGTACCCATTCTACTGCATCGGCATAGATGCCCAAATACCATTCATCTACTTCATCGGGATGGCATTGGATCAGTAAAGCAAAATTACCGGTAATCATCAATCGTTGTATGTGATGGGCATAAGCCGTCTCCAACGAATCTGTAATGCTTTCTTTTAAACAATTCATTTTTGTATGGCCTGTCCAAAAGAAATCGGGCAATTTGTTGAAGTTGTCTAATTTGTTTTTGAGTTTGTAATCTGGCATTTCACGCCAATAGATTCCGCGCATGTATTCTCTCCATCCTACTATTTGTCTTACAAAGCCTTCGACTTGAGAGAGTTCTATCCGGTCAGGATTTTTATGATAGTGATCAATCACCTTTTTCATAACCTCAAGAGGATGAAGGATTTTAGTGTTTAAGGCAAATGAAATTCTAGAGTGAAAGAGATTGCGTTCTCGGGTGTGCATGGCATCTTGGTAATCCCCAAAGTGGACCAATAAATACTCACAGAAATAATCCAGTTGTTCGAGTGCTTCTTTTCGGTCGGCTGGAAAAAGATACTGCTCAGGCTTATAGCTACCTAAGGTTTCGATACCCGATTTGATTATAGAGTCGTACACTTCTTGACTCCTTTTGGTATCGATTGAAAAGGGAGGGGGAATGAGGGGATCTCCCTTCCACTTTTTGCGATTGTTTTTATCAAAATTCCACTGTCCTCCCAAGGGTTTTCCTCCCTCCATCAATAGATCGTATTTTTTTCGCATATCGCGGTAAAAAAATTCCATGATCAATTGTTTTTTACCCTCAAAAAAAGTGTTTAAGTCCTCTCTTTGGGTAAGGAAATGCTCGGTGTCAAAACTTTCCGATTCGATAGGGATACTTTTGACTATTGTAACCAACTGTTTGTCCAAACGATATTCGTCGGGTAGCAGGTATTCAAACTTTGTAATTCCTTTTTCGGTGATGATGGTTTTGATGTTTTCGTCTAAAGATTTTCGGGAAGCATCAGAATATATATTATAGTAAATAATTTTATGACCTTGATTTTCTAATGCTTTTGCAAAACTTCTCATAGCGGTAAAAAAAGCTACAACTTTTTGGATGTGATGCTTCACATAATCCGTTTCTTGCCGCATTTCAAAAAAGACATATAGGGTATTCTCCTCGACTTCCTTAAACCATTGATGTTGGGAGTTCAATTGATCACCTAATACAAGTCTTAATTTCATTAAAATAAAGTTTTTTGGAGCCAAAGGTTCTGAAACTTAGCCTGTGGATCATAACGTTCGGCTTGCCATCTTACATCAAATTTTCGATCGCGAGGGTCATTGCCCACTCCAGAAACATACATCCAGTTGCCGTAGTTGCTGTGAACATCATAATCGATGAGTTGGGATTCAAAATAGGCGGCTCCAATTCTCCAATCCATTTTCAAGTCTTTGGCAAAATAGCTGGCTACATTTTGTCGTCCACGGTTGCTCATCCATCCTGTTCGATTCATTTCGATCATATGGGCATTGACAAATGCTTCTGGAGTTTGACCATTAGCCCATTGCTCAAAGATTTTTTGAGAATCGTTCCATGGATATTTACGATTCAATATTCCTCCGATTTTAAAAATTTTAGTGCCGTGTTTCAATGAGATGCATTTGAAATAATCCCTCCATATCAACTCAAAAATCAACCAGTAAGTGGATTGATTTTTTTGAATTTCTTTTTCGTAGCGTTTGATTTCCCAATAAATCATTTTTGGAGAAAGGGAACCTGAAGCAAGCCAAGGTGAAAATTTGGAACTGTAGTCTGGCCCTATCAAACCATTGCGGGTATTTTTGTAGTAGGATAATTTTTTACTTTTCCAGAAATAATCATCCAAACGGTCTAAGGCATTTTGGGTTCCACCTTTAAATGGAAATGCAGTTCTGGCGTCGAGATCTATGTCCTCCAAGCCCAAATCGGAGAGTTTGGGAAGTGGGGTTTCGAGCTCGATCAAATTGGTCACAGGTAGTGCATTATGTGTTGCTATTAGGGTTCTGACCGAAACTTCTTTTTCGCATTTTTTCCTATAATTCCCGAATACCTCTGGTGTTTGATCAACCGAGAAAGGAAGGTCATCGGGGTGAAGCAAAAATTGATCATAAGATCGCTCCCATTGGAGGGAAGTCCCCACTTTTTGTGCGATTTCTTCCTCTTGCTTTTTTTCTTCGCTCGTCCATTCTTTTTGCAAAAAAATAGTTTCGACCTGATATTGGTGAATGTATTTGGGGAGGGAGGACTCGGGAGCTTTAAGGTCAATGATCAAAGAAATATTGAGTTTGGCCAATGCTTTTTTAAGATCAAGGACACTATCGATAAGAAATTGAGTGCGGAACTTATCTGTTTTTTTGAATCCCCACTTGTTGATTTCAAAGTATTTTGGAGAAAATGCATAGTAAGCAATCACTCTTTTTTGAGTCGTCATTGCCTTGTGAAGACTTTGATGGTCTTCCACTCTCAAATCATTCCTGAACCAAACCAGAACGGTTTCTATGCTTTCTGACATTTTTTACTGCAATATTTTACGTTTTCCCAATCTCTTTCCCACTTCTTTCTCCAGAGAAAAGGACGCAGGCATTGAGGACAAATTTTATGGGGTAGGTGTTCTTTTTTTACGCCTCTCATGAAGGGTTCAAAGCCAATTTATATGCGGTTAAACAGCGTTCACGAGCCATTTTATGTTCTACTATAGGTTCGGGGTAACTGGGTTCGTTCAGATCCTTTACCCACGTTTGGATGTAGGCCAAGTCTTTGTCAAATTTTTTAATTTGCTCGTGGGGATTGAATATTCTAAAATAGGGAGCCGCATCTACTCCACAACCGGCACTCCATTGCCAGTTTCCCACATTACTCGACTTTTCATAATCCAAAAGCTTTTCTGCAAAATAAGCTTCGCCCCAACGCCAATCGATCAGCAAATGTTTACACAAAAAACTGGCCACCAGCATTCGTACCCGATTGTGCATAAATCCCGTTTGGTTGAGTTGTCGCATTCCAGCGTCCACCAAAGGATAACCTGTTTTTCCTAAGCACCATTTTTCGAACTCTTTTTCGTTATTTCTATAAGCAATACGATCGTATTGTTTCTTGAAACACTGATTTTCTGTATCGGGGAAATGCCAAAGAATTTGCATAAAAAATTCCCGCCATATCAGCTCTTTTAAAAAAGTTGAATTTTCTCTTTCTGCACTTTTTTTAATCCATTTTCTTGGGCTTTGAGTACCAAATCTAAGATAAACGCCCACACGAGAAGTACTGTCCGTAAAAGGAAAATTTCGGGTCGCTTCATATTGATCGATCATTTCATCATCGAGTCTTGAAACTTTAGGAACTATTGTAGAGATTTCAAACCCCATTTCTTCGAGGGTAATTTGAGGCAGAGGCGTTTGATTGTAAAAATTATCTAACAGATTTTCCGAGGGATAGTTTTCAATCTCAGATTCCTCAAACATTACCCTCCATTTTCGAGAGTAGGGGGTGTACACTACATAGGGTTTTCCATCGTCTTTTACCACTTCATTTTTTTCAAAAATAACTTGGTCTTTATAGGTGTTAAATTCAATTCCTTTTGCATTCAATAGCTTTCCGATTTGTTCATCACGTTCGATGGCATAACGCTCGTAGTCGTTGTTGGTGATGACCTTTTCAATGGGAAACTCTTTTGTGATTCTTTCAAAAATAGCCTTGGGAGTGCCCCGATAAATTCCCACCGAGCATCTGTTCCTCTTCATAGCGCTATTGATGCCGCCCAAGGCTTTTTGAATGAATGTTAATCTGTGATCGTTTTTTTCTAATTTATCGATGATTTCTGAATCATAGATGAATATAGGAATGACCTTATTTTTTCCTTTTAATGCTTCATACAAGCCTCTGTTGTCCTCCAACCTGAGATCTCTTCGAAACCAAAAAACGGTAAACTTTTCCATGATGGTTAACTTTTAATACTCCCTATTCCACCATCGAGAGTTAGGGTTTGTGCAGTCATCCAACTGCTCTGATCACTGAGTAAAAACTGAGTCGTTTGGGCAATTTCTTCCGCTCGCCCTAACCTTTGCAGCGGATGTCTTGCAGCTGCATTACTTTTTTTAGTGTCATTGTTCAAAAACTTTTCAGCCAATGGGGTATCCACCAAGGAAGGTGCAATTACATTAAATCGAATTTTGGGAGCCAATTCAGCAGCCAGAGAACGAGACAAACCTTCTAAGGCTCCTTTGGCCGTGGCCACTGAGCTGTGAAAAGGCATTCCGGTTTGCACCGCAACCGTACTGAAAAAAACCACACTTGAGGGCGTTTCGTTGTGTTGCAGTCGTCCCAAAACCGCCTGTACCGTTTTGATCGCTCCCATAACATTGATTGAAAAATCTTTGAGGAACACTTCGGGTTTTATAGCTTTAAAGGGCCTTAGGTTGATGGTTCCTGGACAATAAACCATTCCGTGAAGGATTTCGGGTAGGCTGGAGACTTCCAATTCGTCAATCTCTACATCATATGGAATGTGGGTTGCCAATAATCCATTCAATGATTCCTTAGAACGATTGGCCACAAAGAGATTGTGATCTTGATGCATCTGTTTGACCAGTTCGAGACCAATACCTGAAGTTCCTCCTACAATCAGTATGTTTTTTTTCATTTTAGCTTTTGTATTCTCCGAATAATTCGTTCAATTTTTTCTTTCGGTATTCAAATATTTCTTTTAATTTGGGTTCTACCACTAAGGGATGAGCCATTTGACCTAAAAAACCAAGAGGTATTTTGTAGTCAATAATATCTTCCATCTCAATCCCATTTTTGATGGGGTGGATGAAATGTTTGTGATGCCAGAGTGAATAGGGGCCAAATCTTTGCTCATCTACAAAGTATTCTCCTTCCTTTACATGGGTGATTTCTGTTACCCATTGGGTAGGAATTCCCAATATCGGAGTAACAATATACTTTATGATTTGTCCCGGGTACATTTTTTTTTCGTCTCCTCCCAAAATTTCAAATCCCATGTAGTCTGGGGTAATGGTTTTTAGGTTTTTGGGGTCGGAAAGAAAACTCCAGGCTTGCTCCATCGTAATCGGCAAGTTCTGTTTTTGGTGGAGGCGGTATATCTTCATCGATTAATTATTTTCAAAGATACAAATTGTCTAAGAATTTTATAAAAATATTAAACAAAATATAAATATTTTATCAAAAGTCTATATTTGATTTGGGATTCTTAAATTTGAAAAAAACATATTATGAGATACGCCTACTACTTTTTGATTTTAAATTTTTTATGTCTTGGTGCTTTCGCACAAGTGACCACTCCACAACCCAGTCCCAGAGGAAAGGTGACTCAGCAGGTGGGTTTGACCGAAGTGGAATTGGATTACTCCAGACCCTCAGCCAGAGGAAGGAAAATTATGGGTGGCTTGGTCCGTTATGATGAAATTTGGAGAACAGGGGCAAATCAAAACACTACGGTTTCTTTTTCGGATGCTGTGAATGTTGCAGGTCAACCCTTGCCGGCAGGAAAATACGCTTTGTACACCCGTCCATCGTTGGATCAATGGGAAGTGTATTTTTACAAAAAAAATAATATGGGAGATGCTTCCGGTAAGTGGGAGGACGATCAGGTGGCGCTCACGGTAACCGTTCCGTCGGTTTATTTTGATCCCATGGTCGAAACATTTACCCTCTCTTTTTCTGACTTGAATAATAACGGTGCCTCTCTCAATTTGATTTGGGAACACACCTTAGTAGCGATTCCTTTTACGGTGCCTACTCAAATGAAAGCGATGGGGAGTATAGAAAAAACCTTATCGGGTGAGCCCAAAGCAGGAGATTATTATCAGTCAGCGGTTTATTATCTGAACGAAAATATCGATCTCAATCAAGCTCAAACATGGATGGAGAAAGCCTTAGAGTTGCAAAAAAACCCAGCCTATTGGATGTACCGTCAATACGCCTTAATTTTATCCAAAAAAATGGACAAAAATAAAGCAATTGAAGCGGCTAAAAAGTCTTTAGAATTGGCTGAAAAAGCAGGAAATAAAGACTATGTTATCATGAATAAAGCCTCTATTGCCGAATGGAGTAAATAGTGTTTCGAGAAAACTTTAACCCCTCTTTATGAGGGGTTTTTTTTGGGTTAATTTTTGGGAAAAACGCATGCCAAAACCGGCCAGAAAGCATTGGGAGACAGCCTATCTCCTCGGGTTTATAACGAATTGAAGTACAAAAGCCGTCAATAGAGTAAGCAATGCTCCAATGACGTTCAACCAGAGAAAACTGACCCAGTCCAAATAGTAAATCAGCAGCACTATGGCCTCGCTGAGGAGGGCGGCAAAAAATACTGCATTGGCTTTGATGGGCTTAAAAAAGATAGCGATAAGAAAGATTCCTAAAATGGTGCCGTAAAAAAGGGATCCGATGATGTTGACGAGCTGGATCAAGTTTTCAAAAAGATTACCCACCATGGCAAAAGCTATGGCTATGAGTCCCCACAAGAGGGTAAACCCCCGTCCTGCCCAGACGTAATGCTTTTCATTATGAGTATTTTTAAAACGTTTGTACAAATCTACGACTGTGGTGGCAGACAGGGCGTTGATTTCAGAGGCAGAAGAACTCATGGCAGCAGAGAGTATGACGGCCAATAATAATCCAATCAGGCCTTGGGGTAAGTGGTTGAGGATAAAATAAATAAAAACGTAGTCCTTATCGTTGGATTCAATTTGAGGCTGGTTGATCTCAATGATTTTTTTTGCTTCCTTTCTGTTGATTTGCGTCTGTTTTTCAAGCTCGAGGTATTTTGCCTGTGAGACCGTATTGGAGAAAAAATCTTTTTCTTGAAGTTGTTTTTGTTTTTCTTGATGGAGGATATCGTTGGCAATCTCTAAAGCTTCAAACTTTTCTCCACCCGAAGATGTTTTAATTTTTTCTAACGCATAAGGATTAAAATGGAGCGGGGCCTTTTCAAATTGAAAAAAGACGAAGACTAAAACGCCTGTCAATAAAATAAAGAACTGCATTGGGATTTTTAAAAACCCATTCATGATCAAACCTCTCTGACTTTCGGCCAATGATTTTCCCGAAAGGTACCTTTGTACTTGACTTTGGTCCGTTCCAAAATAGGACAGGGCCAAAAACAGCCCTCCCGTAATTCCACTCCAAAAAGTATAACGACTGTTGGGGTCAAAACTAAAGTCTAATACCTTGAGCTTATCATTCATTCCTGCCAATTGAAGGGCATTGGAAAAAGTAAGATGTTCGGGTAGGGCTCTGACAATAAAGATGAAGGCGATTATCATCCCCGAAAAAATAACAAACATTTGTTGTTTTTGGGTGACATTTACGGCTTGTGTACCCCCTATTAAGGTGTAAAACACCACCAATAATCCAATGATAATGACCAATAATTTAAGATTCCAACCCAAAACGACACTGAGTATAATGGCTGGCGCATATATGGTAATACCAGCAGCTAAGCCTCTTTGGACAAGGAATAAGGCCGCTGTTAGGGTCCTGGTTTTAACATCAAAACGGTTTTCAAGAAACTCATAGGCGGTAAAAACTTTCAGTTTGTGATAGACGGGCAGAAAAAAGAGGCAGATGATGATCATGGCAAAAGGCAAACCGAAATAGAACTGTACAAAACCCATCCCATCATTGAAGGCTTGACCTGGAGTGGACAAAAAGGTAATGGCGCTGGCTTGGGTGGCCATGACAGAAAGACCTACGGTGAACCAAGAGGCTTTATTTCCCCCTCTTATATAATCCTGAATGTTTTGATGCCTATTGTTTTTCCAAATCCCATAAAAAATAATGGTGATCATGGTGGTAAAAAGTACTTTCCAGTCGATTAGTTCCATCCATTAAAATTTTTCATGAATAAATAAAAAAATCCCCAAAAAAATAATTGGGTAATTAGGAGTAACCAATAGATTTTGTTGAGGCCTTTTTTCATGGTTTTGCGATGAGGTTAAAGAACAATCGATAAGCTCCAGGGACTCCTGCGGGCAGTTGTCGGAAAAAACTCAAACCCGTGTAGATGATTCTCCCTTTTCCGAATGGAGCGACCAATAAGGATCCTTTTTTTGGAGATTCTCCCTTATCGTTCATCTCCAATAGCGGGGTAAAGGGTTCGTCCCATTCATCCGGAAAATATAGGCCCCTCTCTTGCACCCAATCTTCAAAGTCTTGAGCCGTAATTTTGTTGGGATGATTCAAAATAGGGTGTTCAGAATTTAGGATTTGTACTTCTGCATTTTCGTTCGACACCCGATCTCGAGAAAGGCGTAATCGGATGGGGGTGAGATCTTGAGTGACTAAACTTCTACTGGTATTGTATTGAATCAAAAGGTTTCCACCCTCCTTAGCATAGTCCCAAAGTGTTTTGTTTTTATAGGCCAAACTCCCCTTAACATTGAAAGCTCTTATGCCGACAATCACAGCATCGAAGGGTTCCAACTTTTTTAGGGTTATATCGTCTGCTTCCAGAATCTCTACTTCAATCCCTAGGGCCGACAAACTTTCGGGTATGGCGTCACCTGCACCTTGAATGTAGGCTATCTTTTCTACCCCGGTTTTTAGATTCAATGCTACGGCTTTGGTATGGGCTGGGGAGACGAGGTATTGCTTAGGAAAATGATCGTACTCAATTTCCATCAAGGCACCATTAAGCGTATTTAAGGAGGTAGTCAGTTTAGGTTTTAAAAGGGATACCGATGATTGAGTGGGGGCAATCACTTCAAAAAAATAATCGGCTTCATTTCCTTTACCCCTTAGGTTGACCTGAATAGAGGCAGGAGAAAATTCCCAGTCTTTAGGGGCAACCAATTTTAAGGTTCCCGCTACAGAAGGTCCAAGATTTTTGACACTTACTTTGACTCTACGCTTTTGACCAGTGGCGAAAAGATGGACTGGAGCATCGAGTTGAATACTGGCTTGTGGTAGGATTTGAAAAGGAGTAATGATTTCTCCTCTGACAGGGTCAGTTTGTCTGAATTGAAGAGGGAGGATGGTACTCAATTTTTTTCCCTCAATCAAAAAAACAAGCTCAGCAGAATAGGCGGGGGGAGTTTTGGCTTTTCCAATCCATTCTTTTTTAGAAGTGGTGTACATCCCTTGACCTCCTTCTTGGATCAACCAGTAAGGACTGCTGATCGAGCCCGTTATTTTTGTGTTGAAACTCTTATTCAGTACGGTATTGATTTCAAGGGCTTGATTCACATCCAATTGATTTTCCCTCCATTTTATTTGACTTAGACTTACTTTTATCGGGCTGGGATTGTTGACCAAAAGTTTTAGTTCCACATCTTCTCCCAAAACTCCAAAAGGGATTTGGGAGTTGAATTGGAGATCCATTCCCAAGCAGTTGAGAATTAGGGAACTGATCTCCTTGGTTTTTATTTCTTTCCAATGATTGTCTTCTAATTGGCTGATCAAAGTCTTGACTGCCATCAATGGGGCAACACTTTTATAAGGAGCCGAAAAATCAAAATTTCCGATAATTTTTTCAATCGCTATACCGATTTTGTCTCCACCTTTTACTCTCGACCATTGAGTATTGATGCCTTCAAAAGGGTCGTTACTGTTGATGTTTTTTCCTTTAACCAGCGCTAAGTACTCTTTTGTTTCTCCCAAGGCCGCTGCACTCCCAAAGCCTTGAGATTTGTGTTGACTTCTACTCCATGCGGCAATTTCAGAATTGGTCTTTCCCGAAAGGGGGTCAAAAACGCCCATATCGATTTCAAGCATCCCTGTTTTACTGGCCTTTTCAAAATTATCCCTACTTCCATAAAAATACCATGAGGTGTTGTGAAACAAGCGTTGGGGTTGCCATAGGCCTTTGTTGGCTTGCAAATATTCAAATGCCCACTCACTGATCATCGCTGAGGCGGTATGATGCCCATGAGTTCTTTCTGCGCTATTGCTGTCAAATCGGTTAATGATGATGTCGGGTTTGAATTTTTGTATCCGATCAATCGTCTGAGCCAATACCTCCTCTTTATCCCATATGGAAAGAGTTTCGGTTGGATTTTTGGAATATCCGAAATCATTGGCCATGGTGAAAAACTGTGATCCCCCATCAATTTTCCGGGCGGCCAACAGTTCTTGCGTCCGGATCACTCCCAAACCTTCTCTGAGTTCAGGACCGATCAGGTTTTGCCCCCCATCACCCCGCGTAATCGACATATAAGCGGTGCGGGCTAAAACATGATTTGAAAAATAGGAAATTACTCTTGTATTCTCATCGTCGGGGTGGGCGGCGAGGTAGAGGACAGTGCCTAAGAAATTTAATTTTTTTAATTGTTTGTAGATCTCAGAGGAGGATTGAGCCTTGATCGACGTGATAAAAAGCAAAAACAGGAATAAGCTTGCAGTGCAATGGGGTCTGAATTTTTTAATCATCGATTTTGGTGTTCTAGGATTTGAACAAATCATATTTCAAAACTAATTTTAGTTAAGTTAAGTCATTCTTCTTGAACGATGAGGAAAATTTTTTCTTTCACTTGAGCGAGAGGAAGCCCCACTACATTGGTATAGCTTCCTTCAATTCTATTGATTCCAACAGAACCAATCCAATCCTGTATGCCATAGGCTCCTGCTTTGTCCAATGGAGATTCTTTTTCGATATAATGATCTATTTCTTGTTCCGTTAAATCTTTAAAATAGACTTCGGTGATTTCGGTAATTATTTCAAACTTTTGAACTGTAAGAAAACCAACAGAGGTGATCACTTGATGGGATTTTCCGGAAAGAAAAGTCAACATTCGTTTGGCCTCTTCATTGTTTTTCGGTTTTCCCAAATATCGATTTTCACACCAAACGATAGTGTCGGCGCTAATGACCAATTGACGGTCTTGTATTTTACTGACAAAAGGGGCATTTTTTTGTTTCACAATAAATTCTGAAATTTCTTTTCCTTTGAGGGAAGCTGGGAAGGATTCATCGACCGAAAAAGATTGGATTGAAAAGGGGATATTCAAACTTTCCAAAAATGCTTTTCTTCTGGGCGAACCAGAGGCCAGAATGATTTCGTAACCCTTGAGAGGAATCATAATAGAATTACTGACTTGAACCATCCGAAAAATTCCATTTGCCTTGAACCCTCAGGACTTGTTCTATAATCTCCCTAACACACCCCTCTCCCCCTTTTTGATGAGAAACATAATCTGCAATACTTTTGACATCTGGCACAGCATCTTGAGGACAGGTGGCCACCCCCACTTTTTCCATAACAGCCAAATCCGGGATATCATCGCCCATGTAAAGGACCTCTTCGGCTTTCAAATCATAGAAATCGAGAAAGTCTTTAAGCGCAATTTCTTTTTGGTGAACCCCTAAATAAACTCTGTTGACTCCTAGGTCTTCCAATCTTTTTTTAACACCTTCGTTGCTGCCTCCAGTTATAATTCCAACCTTAAAACCTTTGAGCAAAGCATGTTTTAATGCAAAACCATCCCTTGTATTCATTTCACGATACATTTCTCCAGAGGAGGTTACCAGTATTTTCCCATTGGTCATCACACCATCCACATCGAAAATAAAAGTGGTGACATGGTTCAGAAGGGTTTTATAGTTAGTATTCATGTGTTTTTTTGGATTGAAGAGGTTAAATTTAAGTATAGTTTTTTAAAGTTTTCGTCCTCCAATAAATCAAGGTGTTTGTCGATAGTTTCTTGATCTTTTCTCATAGCAGGTCCCGTTTGAGCAATTTTGGGCCCTTTGGTCATTGCTTTTTGATAGGTTTCCTCAATCAGGGGATGGAAAATGTCGAACGGAATTTGATGTTTTTGGGAGAGCTCACTTCCCAATTGTAATATATGGTTTCCAAAATTATTGACAAATACGGCAATCAGATGGATCAGAGCTCTTTTTTCGGAATCAATATGAAGAGGAATTCCCCCCAACATTTGGGACAAATCATTCAAAATTTTTTGATCTTTTGGATTTGTAGTTTCAATACAAAAAGGGACTTTGTCAAAACGAATGTGCTGCTCCTTTGTAAAAGTTTGAAGAGGATAAAAAACGGCCTTCCTCGACGAGCCTTTGATTCGATCTATGGGAACGCCTCCTGCACAATGGGCCACTACTCCTTTGGGGCTTATTGTTTCACTAACGGATTCTATGGCGGTATCCCTAACACATAGTAGATAGAGATCGGCGGGGACAAGTTCAGAAAGCCGATCTGTAATCATCAGTTGCTTTTTTGCAAAATCAATTTTCTCAATCGACCTACTGTACCACTGAATCAAATTTACTCCACTCAATGAACGGAGTTGTTCATAAAAATGAAACGCCAAATGACCCGCCCCAAGGAGTACAATTTTTATCATGCCTCAAAAATACATAAAGTTATTTTCCTTAAATTTACAGAACCTAAATCTTACTGTCATGAATATTTATTCTGCCTTTCGCAAGGAGTTTTTCTCTAAATTCTATCTTTTAATTCCTGTTTCCATAATGGTGATTGCATGTCTGGGATCTGCGGCGGCCTATTTCATCGCAATCAAAGGCAATTCTCTCTTCAATTTTTTTCAAATGTTTTTCTGCGTCGCTGCGGCCATGAGCTATTTAGCTGTTTTATTGGGTCAATTTAAAAAAGAGACTTTATTCAAAGTGCTGATGATGGCCTTGTTACTTGAAACGATTCTCTTGGCGTTTAATTTAGCCTTTTGAAGTTACTATAATTCGGTTTCAACTGGTATCTTTGCACATCGAATGTAGCGTTGAAATCTGAGATGAAAGAAAAAATCCTAAAGTATCTATTTTCCAACCAATTGATGGCCCTTTTGTTCATCTCATTCGCTATGGCCATGGCTTTTGGAACTTTTATTGAAAGTTGGTACAGTACCGATACTGCCAAAATATGGGTTTATAATGCCTGGTGGTTTGAATTGATTTTGGGACTTTTCATGATCAATTTTTTCGGAAACATGTTTAAATATCGACTCTTGCGAAAGGAAAAGTGGGCCATACTGATGATCCATTTGTCGTTTATTCTGATTATTTTAGGAGCTTTTATCACACGATATTTTGGATTTGAAGGGGTAATGCCGATTCGTGAAGGAGCCGTTGAAAACACCTTTTTATCGGACAAAACCTATTTGACTGTTTTTATTGAGGGTGAAATCGATGGCATTCCGCAGCGCAAGACCCTGGAGAAGGATTTTCTTTTCTCCGAACATGTTGATAATGATTTTAAGTGGGAAAATGAATTCAACGGACAGCCTTTCTCCATTCGCTTCGAAAGTTTTAAAGAGGATGTAACCGAACAGTTGGTGTTGGACGATACTGGTGATCGCTATCTCAAAATAGTAGAATCCTCCGATGGAAGTCGCCACGATCACTCCCTTAAAGAAGGGGAAGTCGCAAATATTCACAATATTCTCTTTACACTGAATAATCCCATAGATGGAGCAGTAAACATCCGTTCTGAAGGGGGGTTACACTTTATCACAACCCCCTTTGATGGATCCTACCTCAGAATGGCCGATCAACAGTCTGGTCTTGTTGAACAAAACAAGGAAGCGGAATTGCAATTGCGTTCACTTTACAATATTCGTGGGTTTCAATTTGTGATCCCTGAGCCTCCGCTGAGAGGTAAATTCGATTGGGTTAAGGCGGAAGAAGGATCTCAAGGAGCTCAGGATGCCTTGCAACTGCAAGTAACCTCTAGTGGAAAGCAAGAATCTATTGTCGTATTGGGGGGAAAAGGAAGGGTCAATAACATGAAAAAACTAACCTTAGGTGGCTTAGATTTTTACCTCAAGTATGGTTCTAAAAAACTGAATCTTCCTTTTGGCATTCGACTGAATGATTTCATCGCAGAAAAATATCCTGGCACAGAAAAAAGCTATTCTTCTTTTATGAGTAAAATCACAGTTGAGGAGAGCCAAGCATTCGATTATGATATTTATATGAACCACATTCTGGATCATAAGGGGTACCGGTTTTTTCAAGCTTCATTCGATCCTGACGAGAAAGGAACAGTACTTTCGGTTAACCATGATTTTTGGGGGACATGGGTAACTTACGTCGGTTACATTTTGCTTTACCTGAGCATGATGGGTATTTTCTTTATAGGAAAAACCAGGTTTAAAGACCTTTCCAAGGCTTTGGATAAAATCAAATCAAAAAAGGATGCCCTTGTTGCTTTCGCATTCCTTTTGGTTTCAATGGGGCTCAATGCTCAATCGCACGAGCATCAACCTGCAAAAGTTTTTGATTTTGATTCTGTAGTCAAGGCCAATGCCATTGATAAAGAACACGCCCTAAAATTTGGAAGTTTAGTGATTCAAGATCTGGGAGGTCGAATGAAACCAGCCAATACTTTTTCTTCAGAGTTGTTAAGGAAAGTCAGTAAGAAAGACTATTTCGGGGAACTCAATGCCGATCAGGTCTTGATGTCGATCGTAGAAAGCCCTGCCTTGTGGTACAATGTACCGATCATTTACCTCAAAAGAGGTAACGACAGCCTTCGTAAAACCATAGGGGTAGATTCTCAACAGAAGTATGCTTCTTTGGTTTCTTTTTTTGACCAAGAAGGCAATTACAAAATTTCCTCTCAACTGGAAGGGGCTTATCTCAGTGCCGTGCCCAATCAATTTCAAAAAGATTTTATTGAAGTAGATAAAAGAGTCAACCTTTTGTATTCTGCACTAGAAGGAAAAATTTTACGCGTATTCCCCATTCCCAATGATCCCTCAAACAAATGGGTTTCTTATCCAGAGCTCAATGAAGCCCCTTTTAGGGGTAAAGATTCCTTGTATGTACATAACATATTACCCCTGTATTTCAATGCGTTGAGACTGGCCCGAAAGGATAACGACTACTCCCAAGCTGAAAATCTATTGCAAAGTTTAGAGGGCTTTCAGAAAAAATTTGGAGCCAATATAATCCCCTCAGAACAAAAAATTGAAGCTGAAATTCTCTACAATAAATACGATATTTTTAAAAAGCTTTTCAGTGGGTACCTTTATGTTGGATTGTTTTTATTCCTGCTTCTGATTGGGAAGATTTTCCGGGAGGGAAAAATTTTAAACGGGACCATCCGGCTTTTAAAAGGGGGTGTTTTTTTTCTTTTTCTTTTGCACTCCGCAGGATTGATTGCGCGTTGGTTTATTTCGGGTCATGCCCCTTGGAGTGATGCCTATGAATCCATGATATACGTGGCATGGGCCACCATGTTCTTCGGTTTGATTTTTGGAAGAAAATCGGAGTTAACTTTAGCAGCTACGGCATTTGTTGCTTCGATGATTTTGATGGTGGCTCATTGGAATTGGATGGATCCTTCTATAGCCAATTTACAGCCTGTTTTAGACAGTTATTGGTTGATGATACACGTAGCGGTTATTGTGGGCAGTTATGGCCCCTTTGCCCTAAGTATGATCATTGGTTTGGTTGCTCTTATACTGATCTCTGTTGCCGGGAAAAAGAATCGTAAAAAGATCGACCTAAACATCAAAGAATTAACCATCATCAATGAGCTCTCGTTGACGGTTGGATTGATCATGCTCACCATAGGAAATTTCTTGGGAGGTATGTGGGCCAACGAAAGTTGGGGACGATATTGGGGCTGGGATCCCAAAGAGACTTGGGCCTTGATCAGTATTTTGATCTATGCTTTTGTGATTCATATGCGATTTGTTCCTGGACTCAGAGGGAATTGGACATTCAACTTTATGAGTGTTGTTGCCTTTGCCAGTATATTAATGACCTATTTTGGAGTAAACTTTTATTTGGTAGGCCTACATTCTTATGCCAGCGGAGATAAGATTATCACCCCAAGCTTTGTTTATTATGCTGTGGTAATAGTTGCCTTATTAGGGTCTTTTTCTTACTGGCGCTACCAAAAGATTTTTAAATCTTAGAAGATTATTTTTTGTGAATTTAATTCGTTCAAATGAAACCCTTTTTTTTAATTTTTACTTTATTGTTGGTGGGCTGTGAAAAAGAAAAGATTGAACTTCTCACTGATTTTGAACGTAACAAAAAAAAATGGGAATCTTTAACTATTGATTCCTACACTTATACCTTCCAGATCAGCTGTTATTGTACATTTGATACTACCGCACCCAAAAAGGTAGAAGTTTTAAAGGGTCGAATTCACCAAGTGAACAGAATGCCCTACGATAGTGAACTTCATTGGGGTGTATTGACCATTCCACAACTCTTTGATAGAATTGAAGAAGCGGAGAAGAACAATGCTGTGGTTGTAGAGGTTCAGTACCACCCAGAAAAAGGCTATCCTGTTTCGGTTTATATTGATCAAGACAAAATGATCGCCGACGAAGAAATGGGGTACTCAGTGACCGATCTTTATCATTAGATCTTAAAGGTTTCAACAAAACCGTCTTGATCAATGTCCTTTGCCACCATTTCTAAGGCTTTTTCGACAATTTCAGCAGCATGATCGGCGTCGAACCCCAAAGCGATTGTCAATTTTTTGAGTAATTTTTTTTCATTGTCATCGGCTATATGATCCGTAAAAACCATTCGACTCAAATCGTATAGTCTCTCCAATCGTGAGTTTTTGTCAGCAGGAGGATCAATTTTATACTGCTCTGGAGCTTCCATAATTTCAGCGACCAAATCCGGTTCGATTTCAAGATATATGGCCAATCTATCGATAAAATCCTTTTCCTCTTCAGAGATATGTTCATCGGCTAATGCCAAACTGACAATTGCCGCAAAATGACCCTTGTTTCTGTTTTTAAAGCCAGGAGTGTACAATTGAGAAAAATCCATAAAATATTTTTTTAAAAAAATAATGTATAATAAACTTAAGGAGAATCTAGGGATAATCACTGCATTAAAAAGTGATTTTTATTTCTTTTTTTTGGGGAATGAAACTGAGGGGTTGGAGGCATATTCAAAACATTCTAAATCGAAGTAGGGGAGAGCAGCCAGTAAATGATCGAAAATGTCCGACATGATGTGCTCGTAATTCACCCAAACCTTATCCTTTATAAAAACATAAACCTCTAGAGGAACACCTTCCGAACTGGGAGGCAATTGTCTTACCATTACAGTCAAGTTTTTATTGACCTCAGGGTGATTTTGTAAATAGGCAAGAGCATAACGTCTAAAAAGACCAATATTGGTCATATTTCTTCCATTGAGCAATAAAGATTTGTCGGTCCCATTGGCACGATTTTCGGCCTCAATTTCCGCTTTTCTCTGAGTAATATATGGAGCGATTCGTTCTATTTTTTCCAACCTATTGAGGTGTTCTTCATCAACAAATGCGATACTGGAAACACGGATTAATAGAGCGCGTTTGATTCTTCTACCTCCCGATTCGCTCATGCCTCGCCAGTTGATGAATGAGTCTGAAACCAACTTATAAGTTGGGATGGAGGTAATGGTGTGGTCAAAATTTTGAACTTTAACCGTCGAGAGGTTGATCTCTATTACATCTCCATCAGCATTATAGGAATTCATACTGATCCAATCTCCAATTCTTACCGTGTCATTTATGGTTACTTGGATACTGGCCACAAAACCCAGTAAAGTGTCTTTGAAGATCAACAAAATCACTGCAGATAGGGCCCCTAAGGTGGCCATAAAGGTACTGATGTCTCTGCCGGATAAAAAAGAGAAAATCACCATAATTCCAATAAACCACACAAAGATCATAATGACTTGTATGTAGCTGTCAATGGGTTTGTCTTTAAAATTATTAAGGGTCTTGAGAAAGTCTTTTATGGTATTCAATAATCGCCTTACCAAAACAATGGTCAATATGGCTCCCATTACATTGAGGAGAGTCATCCCCATTTGCTCCATGATGGGTAAAGACCTCATTGTGGAGGGGAAAAGGCTTATCAATAAAAAAAGGGATGGGAAATAGGAGAGGGTTTCTGGAATTTTATTTTTGATCAGTAAATCGTCAAAAATTGATTTTGTTTTTACAGAAACTTTTGAAAAAATCACCCGTAAAATTCTTCTATTCAGCAACCAAATGGCAAAAGAAAGCACAATAACCACTAACGAATGGGTAATGACTTCTATATTTTCAGCCATATCTTCATGGATTCCAAGGCGCTGATAAAAGTCCAGTAGATACTGTTTCATAGTGTGAGATGAATAATCGTCTAAATTACTTTAAAATACAATTGTAGGGGTTTATATCAATAAAAAAACCCCTGTGTAGGGGTTTTGTAATGGGTGTTGAAGTGATTAAAGAACCGTTATGGGGATTTCTACCCTAACATTCCCCCAGCCCGCATGGAGAATAGCATTGTTGCCCTCTCCTGAAAAAGCCATTGAGAAAGCTTCAAGAAACTCTTTTGAATCTAAAACGGGGACTTCGACTCTCACCAAATCATTTGACTTGTCGTAACCATATGATCCCCAAACATTAATGGCAGAATTGATGATGATTTCTGTGGTTCCATCTTTTGGGTAGGAGTAGAGGGTATAAGTTCCAGCTTTCACAACAGTATCTCCAATTTTGACGGACTTAAAAAATCTAATTTCAGTTGCTTCGTTGGCGCCAGTTCTCCAAATCTTATTTGGGGGGACAAGATCTTCGAGTGCCCTGCCTTTCAATTGAGGACGGCTGTAGGTTACCACAATGGCCTTATCCGTTACACGATTGGAGGTGGGATATAAAACACGATCCATGGGGCTCTTGTCTAAGCCCTTGAACTCTTGTGCTTGAGTGAGCGTAGCCGTTGCTACCAAAATAACGATGAGTAGTTTTTTTATCATAGTTGATGGTTTAGTTAATATTTAATTGTTGCATATCATTTCAACACCACAACAAGAGGGCGATTTGATTTTGCCTTCACATTCTGGGCATCTGGAAACTTGTACTTCTGTACCGTCATCCAATTTGAGAACATCATCAACGAGTGGTTGATCGCATTTGGCGCAACTGGCGTTGACTGCCATTCCACAAGAATTACATTCGTATGTTGCCATATTTTTTATTTTAAAGGTAATGAGTTTTAATTTAAATCATTAAATGTTGTCTGGATTTTTAATTTATTTAACTTCTAAAAAATGACTTCCCGACGGAAAATCACTCAAATGAAAATGGTCTTTTTCGATATGAGCTTCGGTGATTTTTCCGTTGATATAAAGCTTTTTACTTCCCTTTGTAGCAGGAATTAAAATATCGCCCTTGACCCCTCCTGGAATTTTGATTCTCAGCGAATAGCTGTTGTCGGTTTGTTTACTTTCTACCGAGACTTCTCCCGTAATAAAACTGGTTTTCAACGACGCATGGCTTAGGGTGCCTGTTTTGGGATGTATTTTTATTTTTTGAGCACCAGGAGTCATGGGCTCTACTCCCATTAACTTTCTGACAATGATGTTGGCAGGAACACCACCCCATGCGTGATTTAAATCCAAATTGGGTTTATATCTTTTGTCCCAGGCTTCCATGGTGATGGTCGATCCATATCGAATCATATTGAACCAACTTCTTTCTGTTGTGGCCGCCATAAGTCCAATACCGTGTTGGGCACCCCCTTGATCAAAAAGACCTTCTAAAAGTATTTGTGAACCATATACACTACAGGCCATTTTTTTTTGTTGAACATAAGCGACTACCTTTTCGGTATCCTTTTCGGGAACTAATCCAAAAGTGAGGGCAAACATGTTGGCATGCTGCGACTTGTGGTTTGTATCTTCTCCATCATTGATTAAGCCATTGGTCTTATCCTGAAAGTAGTCTGTGAAAGCTATTTTTACTTTTTGAGCTTGGCTTTGGAATAAAACGACATCTTCTTTTTGATCCAGATCAAAAGCTATTTTTTCCATTATTGTGAGGGCGCCATAATACAAGGCATTGACCACTGCGTTATAGGTTTGATATACATAACCGTCGTTTTCTCCAGGATATTCTTTTTCATTCCCCATAAAGTGTTCGAGATTTTCAAAACCTCCAGGAGGGGCGGCTTGAGGCCAATCTACAATATCTCTCAGATTATTGTTTTTACCCCAATGATCTTTGTGTAATCTTTCAAAAAAAGCTTCCGTTTGTTTTCCTGTAAGTGTACTGATCAAGCCTGAATCATCGGACAATTCCATGAGTGTTTTTATTTTTAGCTCTTCATAATAATTTTCTATAAAGCGGATGTCACCTGTGTAGAGGTAATCATACCATGCCATCAGAATATTGTACAAAGTCCATTCAGTAGGCCATGTGGGGTTGAATAAAAGATGCTTCATACTGCCCCGAGCAATCCCGTATTCGGCATCAACAGCGTAGTGAGAAAGTTGGTTGATGAACGCATCGGCTTCATAAGGAATCCTTTCTCTATCGCCATCTACATAATATCCACAAAAACTGGTAACTTTCATAGAATACTTACAGAAGTCCCAAATTTGATTTAAAATTTCATCACTACAATCAAAAGAGGATGCGCTTTCCTCAAAGGTATAATTCACTACCGTTCTAATGACCTGATCGGTTTTTAAATCATTTGAATATCCTTTTACTTCTACGTACCTAAAAGGATATACCTCTCCAATGTATTCGGGCATTTTGATCATAAAGCGGTTCATAGCCCTTTTGGGGTTTGCTGGCCAAGGAATTTCGTACCAGTGTGTCCCCGGTTTTAATTTGAGATAGGATTTGTGGAATCGGATATTTTTACCCGGGATAGAGTCGATAGATAAAGTGTTTTTTTGTTTCATCTCCCCTACACTGATGAGGATAGAATCTTCATTTTTTGATGTCAATTCAAGTTTTAACTTGGCAAAAGCATCTTTTTTAAAATCTATAAAATAAGCTTGAGCTGTTTTTTCGACCTTCTCTGGATATTGCTCGGTAGCAATGAGGGGTTCTTGGGAAAATTTTTCGTTAGACGAATCGGCGGCGACGACGAAGGCTTTTGGATCGGAATATTCTGAGACCTGCTTTTCGTTTTCCCAATATCTAATTTTCCAATAGTAAACTTTGTTTTTTTGAAGAGGGGCTCCTTTATAGAGAGCTGAAGATTTTTTGGAATTGGTTTTACCACTGTCCCAAAGATCTCCGATATTTTTTTTTAAACTTACTTCATTAGTGCCTACTAAAATTTGGAAAGCGACAGTGTTTTGGGATTGATCGTCAAGAATCCAATTGAAAAGGGGATTTTGGGATTGAACTTTTGCAATTTCATAACGCCCCTCCGATAAAACTTCATCATTGAGCAAAAGGGATTGTTTCTTCCCATTGAGTCCTACATAATCTGAATTTCTCATCAAGTCAGTCCTCAATCCATTGGGTTTGAAACTTTTCTGCTCACAGCTGAGCAATAACAGGGAGCTGATTAGGGCGAATAGGGAATAGTATAATTTCATTACTAAAAAATCTAATTTTATTTTTGATACAATTCTTTAAACTTATCTGCGAACCTTTTTCCTAAAATCTCCAAACCTTCGTGATCGTAATGGGTTCCATCAAAAGTTGAAGTTCCTTCAGATTTTATCGATCCTGCGTGAGGTATTTCGGTATTGAGTCTTCCCAGCATTTTTTTAAAATCCTCATTTTCGGGCAAGTCCTTGTTCAGTTCCGAGGCAATGAATATCATTTGATCGTTGTTCAATTCTTTTCTCAAGCCAAAGAGGATGGCCTTTAAGTTATCAAAATAGCGGGTATAGTTAGGATCCTTATCTCCGAGATTACTTTCTCCTTGAAGCCATAAAGTTGCAATTACCTTCCCGTTTTTTCCTGAAGCTATTTTACTCCTTCGCAGGGCCTCTTGATAATAATGTGTTCCGGGTAACCACTCCTCGATTTTGGTTCCTCCTCTGGCATTGACCACCATTCCTATGGGTTTGATGAGGTCATCATTTGACAGTTCTTGCGCAAAAGAATACCCCAAATTGAACTTTTGCATTGTGGCTACTTTGCGTATTGAGGAGTGAATATTAAGAGGACTTTTTAAAGGGATCCATTGATTCAGACTGTCGAGGAGAAATGTGTTTTGGACGATTTCAAAATCTTGTTCAAACAGTTGGGCTCTACCAGCCATATTGGACTGTCCAATCAATAAGATGATTTCTTTGGGTTGCTCAAACTGCGCCTGTGCGCTTCCAAAAACCACGAAAAGCCCAACAAACAAATTGAATAGAGAATTTTTTTTTGGATTGGGGAGGCATTTGGTTTTGCATTTAAGCATATTCATAGTAATATATTAATTAAAATGGGAATTTTTCCCTTTGTATTTGAGGAGCTCGAAACGATCGAACAGTTCTCCAGTGGCGGTGAAAGATTGATAAATCAAACGGTCTCCATCAATAGAGATGTGTTGAAACAATTGGGTTTTTTCTCCCACCTTTCCTTGCTTCGCACCATATTCGTCCCAACCGGCTGGATCAATGGAGTACATTTTCCCTCCACTAACAGACACAACATATACGGGTCCAATAACAGTTTTACTCTTGGAGTCTTTTTTCAATACAACCGTATCTTCGAAGATGGCTCCTCTGGCATAGGTGTGATCGTGTCCCTGAAGAGCTAAGTCAACCTGATATTTTTCAAAAAGGGGTTTCCAGTGTAACCTGAGATCCGGATTATCTCTCCCTGTCGAAGCAGAAAAAACGGGATGATGGTAGGTTACGATGACCCATTTTTTGTCTTTTTTAGCTAATATCTTTTCAAGCCATTCTGCTTGGAGTTCAATTTCGCGATTGCTATCGAGGGCAATAATCCTCGTATCGGGATAATCCACATAGTAGCAGGTTTTATCTAATCCTTTAGGCCCATTGCTGGGGAAACCAAACTGTGCCGTCCATTGAACCGAAAGCTTTTTATCGGTTGAACTGCTGCTTCCTTTAAAAGTGCGATATTCGTGATTTCCGGGTACTGCTATGGCAGGAATTTCACTGTGTATGAAGCTTCCAGCAGCGAACCACTCATTCCATTCATTTTCATTGTGAGCAGTATTGATCAAGTCACCAGCATGGATGAAAAAGTCAGCATTGGGAGCTTTTTTGTACGCATTTCTGATGACCCTCGACCATAACTCTAAAACGTAGTTTTGGGCGTCTCCGACATACAAAAACGATAGGGGAGCAGCTTGGTCATGTGCTGTTTTAAACTGATGCCATTCACTTTTGAAATGATCATTCCCCACCCGATAAGCATATAGAGTGTTGGGGGTCAAGTCGTTAATCTGAACTTCAAAAAAAGAGGATTCAAAACCGTTTTTCTCTGCTATTGCAGAGTTGACAAGTGTTCTTTTGGCGGTGAAACGCTTCTTTTTTTCTCTGAAATCAGGTCCTGGTCCTGCTTTGGCAATTTCCACATACCCTATTTCATTACTCGAAAGGGTTCGCCAGTTTATACCAATGGAGTGAGAGGGGTCAGCCGTAGCACTTAAAACAACATGATCGGGGAATTCATCTGGAGCTGCCCATTCCTTGATGATTTGTTCGAGTTTTCTTTCCTCATTTTGAGAATGTCCAATGGTTGTGGAAAGTATAATCAAGGCTGTAATCAGTAATTTCTTTTTCATAAAGTAAGTATATGTGGGTCATAAAGGTATACAATAAACCGCCATTTCAATTATTGTAAATTTAATGGCGGTTGTATGGTTTCGGTGAATTCTTAGAAGCTGGCGATGTCAATAGATTTATACCAAATTTCCATATCTCTTTTGGCATGAAGCTGAATCCCCACAGGTCCGACCAGATTGGCCTCTTCCAAGGTATAATCCATTACCGATTTGCCATTGAGCCAAACTCGATATCGGTTGCCGATGGCTTCGGCTTCCATGGTGTTCCAATCGTCTTGTTTAAGCAAACTACCTGCCAAAAAGGCTTCTTTTGGATATCCCTGTTTGGGAACGTATGGAGATCCAGTCATGTCTCTTTTCAAAGAGCCTGAAATTCCGATTTGTATTTGAGGATTTTTGTCATCCTCTCCTCGCATAAAAATTCCAGAGTCGACTGTACCCGGTCCAAATTTAAACTGGAGTCGAACACGAAAATTTTCAAACTTTTCTTTGGTCCAAAGATTTGAACCTTTTTGATCTGGGCCGCTTTTTACTTTCAAAATCCCATCTTCAACCAACCACCAAATATTGTTTTCAGGCAACATCCACTGGGTAAGGTCTTTACCGTCAAAGTAGCTTTTATACTGCGAATCGACCAATGAAAAGGTATTGATTTCTTTTGGGCTTAATACGGAACCACTGTGAATCAGCATCCGATAATGAAAGCTAACAGACTCCCCTTGATCCAAAGCAAAATTTAAGGTTTCTTTTCCTTTTGAGAAAACACCTTGTCCCAGCGGATTGGCCGAAAATAGCCCGTAGTCTCGGGCGTGCCAATAGGTAGGATATCCCACATTGTTGGGGTTGTCCATGATGGTGATCGATACAGGCTCCTCTTTGATCGTGCTGTATAGTTTTACCCATTCAGCACGAGTCCCCCAAACCTCGTTACCTTCTACACCTTCGCTACTTAGGTAATTTCCATTGACTCCAGTATTGTCCAAAACCTTTACCTCTGTTGGGTTGCCTTGGGCATCCACAAAAACAGCGGGTTTATTGGAGGGTAATTCCAGAGCACGAGTGACACGAACTCCAAAAACACCTTCCTTATTGTCTTTGAAAGAAACATTTTCGAGGGCCTTTAGAGTAGTATATCGGTCCACAATTCTTGTATTCCCTTTTTGGGAAAATGTAAATACAGTAGTTTCATCCAACAGGCTTTTTCCCGCAATATTTTGCCAGTGGCTTTTAGTCGTCAGACTTGCATTTTCTTGATCTATTTTTACAATTTCGCTGTGGACAATCTTTCCGTAATCTTCCAGTTTGTCCTCAGGAATGGCATCCGAGTTATTCCAAAAATCCAATCCATTAACGTCTCCATAGTTGAACCAATGGCCCATATGATGGGGATGATCAACTCGCTCTCCTGGTATTGGATCGATGGGGAATCCTCGGGTAAGTGTTTTGCCACTGGCAGTGATCAAAGGAAAAAGTACCGGTTTGGGTAACGATCCTTGATAATGATAGCTTGTAAAAAGAGTACCGTTGAGCTGAACATCAATCTTTTGATTTGCAGTGTCGTTAATAAAAACAACCGAAGCGGATTTCGCTTCGGTTGTTTTGGGTTGTTCATCGCACGAACTCATGCAACTGCTTAGAATAGCGATTAAAAAAAACGTCCTAATCATCGCACGGATTTAATATTTAAAGACCTTACCTCCAGCGAGCACTTCTTGATTTACCTCATCGAAAGTGGCCTTAAGCCCTGTTCTCATGGATGCGGTAGTCATGATGTTTGCAATGGAGTGATTGTATCCAGCTTCAACAGGTGCGTTGGTTTTTTCTCTTGAACGGATACATTCTAACCAATTCAACATATGGTTGGATGTCATGTCATCTACTCCTGTATTGGCAGAAGTTACCACTTTTGTATCGATATCAGACAATGAGAATTCCTCCAACAGATTGGGTTTCATATTCATTGCACTGGAATAACGCTCAATAAGTCCTCCATTAGGAGTCACTTTATTGGTTTTCATGTTGAGCTCTCCTCCATTGGAGTAATAAATTTCCTTGGTTCCTCCAGCAGAGTTGGTGAAGCGTGAGGAATATACCACTTGGAATCCAGAAGTAGGATCATTTAAGGGACCGTAATCAAATACAGCGGTCATGGTATCAAAGTTGGAACGACCGTCTTTCCATAGATAGATACCCCCATTGGCGGCGACACTTCTTGGGTGTGCCAAATCGGAGAACCAGTGAACAGTATCGATTTGGTGAGCCATCCATTGTCCAGGAATACCTGAAGACAAAGGCCAGAACAAACGGTATTCTAAATATTTTCTTGGATCCCATTTTTGGTAGGGACGATTCATCAAGTATCGTTTCCAATCCACGTCAGATTCTTTGATATCGCTTACACTGTTGGGATAGACTCTCCACCTTCCGGGTTGATTGACATTCCAGGTCATTTCTACCATTACCACATCTCCAAAAGCTCCGGATTTCATGTATTTATTGGCTGCATGATAGTTTTTTCCACTTCTACGTTGTGATCCCACTTGAAGAACAATACCTGCTTCATTAGCAGCTTTTTTCCCCAATCGGGCATCGTCCATGGTCTCAGCAAAAGGTTTTTCTACGTATACGTCTTTTTTGGCATTGGCTGCCTCAACAGTATGAAGTGCGTGTTGAAAATCTGCCGTAGAGATGATGACTGCATCGATTTGATTTTTGTCATACATTTCCTCATTATTGCGCCAGACTTCAATAGAATTTCCTGTTTCTTTCTCCAAAAATGCCTTTCCTTCTGCTCTTCTTCGGTTCCAGATATCAGAAACCCCTACAATCTGACAATTTTGTTGTTTGCTATGTTGTTGAAACGCAGGAATAAGCGAACCTTTGGCTCTTCCAGAAAATCCAACAATACCGATATTAAGTCGATCATTGGAACCAATGATTCTTCGATAACTTTGGGCGCTCATTGCACTGCTGGTAGCGCTTACAGTACCCACTCCAGCTATAACCCCCGCCGATACCAGCGAAGCATCCTTTATAAATTTCCTTCTGTTTAAATCCATTATTACAGTATTTAATTAATTATAAAACTGTGCGCGCACACGCACTCACTTCAAATTTAAAATAATTTTAATTATAGACACCTATTTTCCACAATAATTGCAATCATTACGATAAAAATTTTAAACTATTTCACTTTATTCGAAGTACCATGGAGTTGATTCAGTGCATGATTGAGCACTCGCACCACGTATTTATTGTAATCCGTTTCAATGTGCTCCTGCACTTTTTTCTCAAGTATTTCAAGAGGTTTTGCAAAATCATCTAAAACCAATGCCGCTTGTAATCGGGTCCATTCGTTCTCATTTTCTAATCCTTGCGAAAGTATTTTGATCAAGGTGCCCGAAGACTGTTTGTGTTTGAGCAAGGCCCTTGCAGCACTGATTCCGACATTGATGATCGAATCTTCTAAATTTTGATTTAACCGTTCAATAGAGGCTGGTTTTATTTCTTTGTCAAGATTGTAAAAGCCTTGTCCTGCCCAATACCGAACTGCCTCGTTGGGATGATTCAGCCCATCAAACAAAACCGCTTCATCTTTTGAAGATGACATCAAAAGCAAAGCATTGTAAAAATCTTCTTGCGAACGTATCAGCTCGAAAATCGGTTGGTTGTTCTGGTCTTCCCAACTCCGCATTATGGCCTCGGGGATCAATCCAACATCCATTACTTTTTTCATCCATTGGTCATGAACAGATCTCAATTTGGATAGCTCCTCTTTCATGCTTGGGTCGGAAGCAAGGTCGTTAAACTCATTAGGGTCTTGACTCAAATCGAATAAAGATTCAGTCGGTTTTGTTGGGGCTACCATTTGAAGACCTTCATTACTCAGCAGTCCTGCTTTTTCAGCCTTTCTAAGTTCGGTCATCAAGGGACCTTCCTCAGGGGTGTTCATGTACTGAATAAAAGATTTATTTGGTTCGTAATAGCGGAAATACTTGTACTTTTTGGATCTTACACCTCTCTGAATATCATAGCGCTCGTCCATTCTTCCTCTGGCCAAGAACACATATTCTCGCTCTGCTTTTAAGTGATTTCCCAAAAAAGCCTGTCCTTGCATAGTGTTGGGGATTTCAGTACCGGACAATTCTATCACTGTAGGAGCCAAGTCAATAAAACTCACCAATTGATCGATTTCGCTTCCTGGTAATGCGGGGTAGAGGGATTTGAAGGGTTCTGGAATGTAAACGATCAAAGGTACTTTTACTCCTGTATCGAACAACCACCTTTTGTGACGAGGCAATCCCGTACCGTGATCTGAATAAAAAAACACGATGGTATTTTCGCTTTCACCTGCCTCCTCTAATTCTTTAAGGAGTTGATCCACCACCCGGTCCATAGTGGCGATATTATCATAATGTCTGGCCAATAGTATTCTTACCTCAGGGGTATCGGGATAATAGGGAGGGACTATTATTTCTTCTGGCTTCGTCCTCAATTCATCCGGTAGTTCTTCGGTCAGTCGGTCATGTTTTTCCTTGTTGTTGATACAACTTTCATGGGTCATCGTCAAATTAAAAATCGAAAAGAAAGGGGTCTTTTTTCCAGGTCTGTTTTTCCAATGGGCGGTTTTACTGGATTCGTCCCAAATGGTTCTTTTTAAATCAAAATTATAATCTTCTTTATTGTTGTTTGTACAATAATATCCGGCCTTTCTCAATATTTCGGGATACAGCTTTACGCTTTCTGGAACTCTTCCCGAACTTTTCATTTTTTGGGAATAAGATCGCATGTGTAAGGTTCCCAAAGAAGAGGGATACATTCCTGTAATAATGGCATTTCTTGCCGGCGCACAAACGGGAGCATTGGCAATGGCATTGTTATATTTGAATCCTTTAGATGCCAATGCATCTAAAGCGGGAGTATGGGCCAATTTATCCCCATAGCAGCCCAAATTGGGACTGATATCCTCAACCGTAATCCACAAAATATTAGGACGTTTTGGGTCTTCCTTGGAGGGGTTTTTACAACTCCAAAAAAACAGTGTAGGTATTAGAACCAAAAAAACGGGTTTGAACCTAAATATCATATCGACAATTAAAATTATTATTTACGGATTTCAAACGGATTGGCCCAGTCATCAAATAATGTTTTCAGCTGTGACGCTCTTTCTGTTTCGGTCTCAATTAAGTCAAATTCTTCAACAGGGTCGGTTTCCAAATTGTAAAGCTCCCAAACATTTTTATGGGCTACCAATTTCCACTTCCCCTCCCTAACGGCTTTACCCTCATTCCACTGCCAAAATATTGGAGTCTCCCTATCGGAGGAAGGATCTCCCAAAATTTGAGCTAAAAAGCTTTTGCCTGGGGTAGGTATAACAAAGTCCCCTTTAAATGTTTGGGGGTAGCTGGCTCCAATAACCGATTGGAGGGTGGGGAGGAAGTCAATAAAATGGATGGGTTTGTGCGAAACAACTCCTTTATTTTTTATTTTTTTGGGCCAATAGGCGATCAGGGGAGTTTTGATGCCTCCCTCATGACTCCAATTTTTGTATTCCCTGTAGGGCGTATTGCTCACATTAGCCCAATTTTTACCCAAAGATTTCCAATTGGTCATTTGTCCAATTTCTCCTGTACCCCCAGAAATAGTAACTACCTCACTGGATCCTCCATTGTCTGAGGTAAAAAGAATTAGGGTATTGTCGAGTGTACCTTGACTTTCCAACGTCTTCAATAATCTTCCTATATTTTGGTCCAATCGGTCAATCATTGCAGCATATACAGCCATAGTTCTGCTTTCTTCTTGTTTTTCTTGGGTTGAAAGGGAATCCCAGTTGGAATGTTCTGATTTAGACAAGACAGCATTTTCAGGAAGAACTCCTATTTTTTTTTGTTTTTCAAACCTTCGCTTGCGAATGACCGCATACCCTTCATCATAGTTGTTTTTGTATTTTTCAATATCCTCAGGCCACGCCATTAGAGGATCATGAGGTGCAGTATAAGATAAGTAGAGAAAAAAAGGTTTTTCAGCTTCGATTTGTTCCATCCATTCCAAGGCATAGTCTGTAAACACATCGGTACTGTAGAATGTTTTGGATTCTGGCGTGTAAGGGTTAAAAACTTCTCCCTCTATTACCCAATTCCTATAGGATACGGGAGACTTCTTTAATCCTTTTTGGGCCGGTTGTTCTTCCCCTTGTCTTTTTAGGCCTGGATTAAAATGATTGGCGGCGCCATCCAATAGCCCACTGTAACGATCAAAGCCCCGATCAACAGGATTTTCTGTACTGTGGTGTTTGCCAGACCATAGGGTGGTATATCCTACCGATTGGAACAGTTCCCCTAGGGTAATGGCATTACGCATAGGCTGTCTAAAATCTTTGTGGTATCCCGTTTGTTGTGAATACAAGCCGGTGAGCAATGCAGCCCGGGAAGGAAAACATTTGGAAGTATTATACGCATTGGTAAATCGGATGCCGTCGTGAGCCAACCGGTCAATATTGGGAGTTGCAATCTCACTTCCATAAGCACCTAAGTCCGAAAAACCCATGTCATCCACCAAAATCAGGATTACATTGGGAAGGTTTTTCGGACCAAGGGGTTTATTACAATTCGATAAACTGAATGATAGAATTAAAAAAAGGAGAACCCTAAAACTCACGAATCTTTATGTTTTTAAACTTCACATCGCCAGGACTGTGATCTTGAAGTAAAATTCTTCCTTTTGCTCCTACACCAAACCCTTTATGTTTAGCATACTTACTCTTCTTGATGAGGTTTTTCATGGACTGTGAAAAACGATCATACTCTACCACTTTTATATTGTTTATCCAATGTTGAACATGTCCTCCATTTACAACAATTCTTCCTTTGTTCCAGCTTCCAGGACCATTTGATCTGAGGTTGCCCCGATCCTTTTCAGATAGATTTTCGGCAGTGATAAGGTCATAGAGTGAACCAATCGTTCTGTTTCCTTCTACTCCTTTTGAATGATCGGGATGGTTTTTGTCGAGTATTTGGAACTCCATACCAATTGTTCTGCCATCTCCCTCAGTCAATGCATCGACAAAGTATTTTACACCACTATTGCCCCCTTCATTGAACATGAAATCGACTTCCAATTCAAAGTTGTCAAATTTTTCTATGGTGACAATATCACCTGCTTTTTTGAAATCGTTAGAACTTTTATGTTTTAAGAAATGAAGTATACCGTCAACGATTTCAATTCCATCGGATGGGAACTGATCCGATTGGGCACCTTTCCAACCTTGGGTTGATGTTCCGTCCCAAAGCAACCTCCACCCTTTTCGTTTTTCATCTTCGGTGAGAGAATTGGTCAAATAACTCACTTGTCTTGCATTGGATTGATTACTGGATTTGTATTGATCCAGATTTTCGGTTGCGATATTGATGTTTTTCCATTGGATGGTTTTTCCTTCTTCAGAAGGGTCTCTGATGGAATGCACCTGGAGGGCAATAAATCCTTCAGCGGTCATATCGTCCACAAGATTGGCACATTGAACGCCATTGATGAACGTTTTTATGGTGTTTCCGATGGCTTCAATTCTTACCTTATTCCAAGAGCCATTGTTGAAAGCAGCCCCCCCCTCAAGATTTATTGTAAGCGGATACAACCACCCCCTTCGACCCTCGTCGTATATTCCTCCTGTCCACGCTCTTTTGCTGGTGTCCAATTCAGATTGATAACCATGAACTCTTCCATTTTTATACTCTTTCATTGAGTTTGACCTGAATTGAATTCCAGAATTGAGTCCAGGGGCTACCAGCACTTCCAATTCTAAAATAAAATCACTGTACATTTTTTTGGTACACAAAAAGGTATTGGGCGTTCCCACCCTTGAAGTTCCTACTATGGCATTGTCTGCTATATGATACTTTGCGGTGCCATTTTTGATCTCCCAATTCGATAAATCCTTACCGTTAAAAAGAGGTTTCCAGTCGGACTGGGCGGTTACCGTTGAGCATAAAAATAAACTCACTGTAAATACAGCCAGTTGTCTAAAAAAGTTAAATTTGGTTTTCATATTTATATTATGTTTCTATATTTAGTGTGCGTACACGCAAATGTAAACAAAAATTAATTTTTACAATACATTAAAATATCCTTGGTGTGAAATATATAATTACTGTCTTTTTATTCGTTTTATGGAGCTGCGCCCCTTCTCCATCACAAAAGCTTGATCAAAAGCCCAATATTATTTTTGTAATGTCAGATGATCATACCAGCCAAGCTTGGGGAATTTATGGAGGTGTTTTGGCGGACTATGCAGTCAATAAAAATATCAAACGTTTGGCAGCAGAGGGAATGGTTTTGAACAATGCCTTTTGTACCAACTCTATTTGTGTTCCCAGTCGTGCGGCTATACTTACGGGTCAATACAGTCACAAAAATCAAGTGTATACCCTTAACGATGCCCTGGATCCCGATCGGCAAAATGTAGCTCAATTGCTTCAGAAGTCAGGTTATCAAACTGCCCTGGTTGGAAAATGGCACCTCAAAGACAAGCCCTCTGGTTTTGATTTTTTCAATGTACTTCCAGGTCAAGGGAGGTACCATAATCCTAAGTTAAAAAATAATGATAACTGGGAATATGGAAATAGTGGGGGGGAAGTTTATCGAGGATTTTCTTCCGATGTGATAATGGACGAGTCTCTAAAATGGTTGGAGGGTCGAGATCAAGAAAAGCCCTTCATGCTCATGACTCATTTCAAAGCAACCCATGAGCCTTTCGACTATCCAGAGCGATTCAATGAATTATTTGAAAACGATACACTCCCCGAACCTATTTCTCTGATGGATTTTGATCCCAAGCAGTCGGGCAGAAGCTTTGAAGGTCAAATTCTTGAAATTTTGGCCGAGCGATGGACAAAAGCTTCTGAAGAAGATAGAGATCGCTATCCGGGACTCCCGTTTGATACAAAAGGACTGAATCGTGAACAGATCAGAAAAAAAACCTATCAAAAATTTGTTAAAGATTTTTTGAGGTGTGCCGCTGCCATTGATGACAATATCGGTAAAATGTTAGATTATTTAGACGCCAACCACTTGACAGAAAATACCATAATTATATACACTGCCGACCAAGGATATTTTTTGGGAGAGCACGGGATGTTTGACAAAAGAATGTTTTTGGAAGAATCAGCCCGTATGCCTTTTGTAATCCGTTACCCTAAGGAGATTCCTGCGGGAAAAAGAACAGACGATATTGTTCTGAATATCGATTTCCCCTCTCTCTTATTAGACTATGCCAATGTAGCTCAACCCGAAACTTTTCAGGGCAAGAGTTTTCGTAAGAACCTGATTCTGGAAACCCCCGAAGATTGGAGAGATAAGATGTATTACCGCTACTATGCCCACGCCCTCAACAGGCCTGCTCATCTTGGAATCCGTACAGAACGCCATAAATTGATTTTTTATTACGGACTCCCATTGGGGATGAATGGGACCTATACGGATCAAGCTACGCCTCCTGCTTGGGAATTTTACGATTTGGAGCTTGACCCTGCTGAACTCAAAAATCAATATGAAAATCCAGCCTACAAAACCATCATTCAACAATTAAAAAAAGAGTTAGTGGAGTTGAGAGAACAGTATGGAGATGCCCAAACAGATGGGGTTGAGTTGAAGAAAGTCATTCAAGAATACTGGTAACACTAATCACTTTGAATGCAATACCAATCCTTTGGATGGTGCGTAGGAAGAGGAGTGTTTTATATTTCTTAAATTATTAAAAAAAAGATCTTTTAAACTGAAAACAAAAAAAAACATTATCGTAATTCTGGTTTTGACCATAAGTATGTCCTTCCAATCGGATCAAACAATACGACCGACCCAAGCCCCCAATATTCTCTTCATTGCGGTCGATGACCTCAGACCCGAATTGGGAATTTATGGAAATCAAAGGGTAAAAAGTCCCCATATAGATCAATTGGCCAGTGAAGGCAGCTATTTTACGAATCATTATGTTCAAGTTCCAACCTGTGGTGCCTCTCGTTTCAGTTTGATGACAGGTTTACGACCTCAAAAAAGAATCCACATCGAAAATACAGCCTTCTACCAAGAAATGGCCAATCGAGAGGAAAGAGAACAACCAGAATCTTTTGTCCATCACCTCAGAAGAAATGGATATACTACCGTAGGGATTGGCAAATTGAGTCATTCGGTAGATGGATGGGTTTACGGCTATGAAGAATCCCCATCCCATATTAAAGAAATGCCCCACAGTTGGGATCGTTTTGTTTTTAATCCTGGAAAGTGGGGCACGGGCTGGAATGCCTTTTTTGCTTATGCAAATGGCGAAAATCGACAAAGTTTAAAGAAACAGGTAAAACCATATGAATACGCTGAGGTGGACGACGAGGGTTATCCCGATGGGCTCATTCTGAACAGCGCAGTTCAAGAATTAAAAAAATTAAAGGCCCAACGAAAACCATTTTTTCTCGGAGTAGGTTTTTTCAAACCTCATTTACCCTTCAATGCTCCTAAAAAATATTGGGATTTGTATGACAGGTCCTCACTACCCCTAGCAGACGATCCCTTTATACCCAAGAATGTCCACCCCAGTAGTGTAGGGAACATGGGAGAATTTAACAATTACAAATTATCTGACGAAAAACCGTCTCTCGATCAACCTATTTCAGACGAGTACGCAAGAAAGCTAATACACGGATACTATGCGTCCATCAGTTATATAGATCATCTTGTCGGAAAACTGATCGGTGAGCTCAAGTCACTCGACTTGGATAAAAACACGGTAATAGTGCTTTGGGGAGATCATGGTTGGCATTTGGGAAATGATCGAAAATGGGGAAAACACTCTCTTTTTGAAAGAGCTCTAAAAAGTGCCTTAATCATAAAGTTGCCGGGAGAAAAGCATTATAACCCAAAAATCAAAGCCATTGTCGAGTCTGTTGATCTCTATCCCACTTTGATGGATTACTGTGGAATAAAGCCTCCCTATGAACTGGATGGAGAAAGTGTATTGAAACTGATACAATCCAAGGAGACGGATTCCGAAAATTTAGCTTTTAGCTTTTGGAAAAATGGGGTAAGCATGAGAACAGACCGGTATCGCTTGACCCAATTTTACAGAGCAGAATCCCCACAAATAGAGTTATACGACCATACCAGCGACCCCAGTGAAAACAACAATATAGCTTTAAGTCATAAAAAAATTGTGGATTCGTTGATTCCCGTTTTAAAACAGAAAACACCCCAATTTTATGATACTCCCTAAAAAAGTTTTATTGCACTTTATTTTCCTCACAAGTATTTGACCTTCTTTCAATTAAGAGGATCGCGTGAATATTGGATGTGACTTTTGGTGATTTTTTTTTATTTATTAAATATAATTTATTATTTTTGTAAGTCGTGTGCGTACACGATTGTGTTAAACAAAACAAAAATTTTAAACTTATGAAACAAAAAAGTTTTCTAACGACTCTGTTAACTTTGCTTTTTTTGACATTCAATTTGACTTTTGCTCAAAGGAATGTTTCAGGGACGGTTACGGATGAGTCTGGCGTTCCATTACCCGGAGTAAACGTCATTATCAAAGGGACTGACAATGGAACCTCTACAGATTTTGACGGAAATTATTCAATCAATGTGTCTGACAACGATGTCATTTCATTTTCTTTTATCGGTTTCCTCGAGAAAGAAATTGAAGTAGCAAATGCAGATTCTTTTAGCATTTCATTGGAAATGGGATCTGCCGAACTCGATGAAGTTATTGTCAGTTCAGGATATGGCACCATCAAGAAAAGAGATTTAACAGGAGCGATAGCTCAAATAGAAACTCAAGTAATACAAAGATCCAACCCCATTCAAGCTGCTGCTGCTTTGCAGGGACAGGTAGCAGGTGTAAATGTTACCAAAAGTAGAGGAAAACCTGGTGATGCATTCGACATCAACATTAGGGGGTTAAACAATTTTGACAACGAAAAAACACGACCTTTGGTTGTAGTTGATGGGATTTTGGGTGCAGATTTGAACGACATCAACCCGGTTGACATTCAAACCATTGACGTTCTTAAAGATGCTTCATCAACCGCTGTTTATGGAGCCAGAGGAGCCAATGGTGTTATTATCGTGACTACCAAAAAAGGGGTTTCAGGAAAACCCAATGTGTCTTACAACGGGTATTACGGTGTTAAAAATATGACCCAAATGCCCAAGATGATGACTGCTCAACAATTTTATGAGGTATATCAAGACGAAGATAGATTTGGTAGTGGTTTTACCGCACAGGAAATGTATAATATCGAAAACGGTATTTCAGCCGATTGGATTGATATGATCTCTCAAAGAGCTACTCAGCAAAATCATACGGTTGCTGTTTCTGGTGGATCTGAATCTACTACCTACAATTTTTCTGCAGGGAAGCAAGAAGAGGAAGGAATTATAATGCATAATGATTATTCACGTCTCAGTTTGAATGCCGGTATTGAAAGCAAAGTAAGTGATAAATTCAAAGTTGGTTTTACAGCCTATATCACTGATAACATTAGAAATTGGGGGTCTCCTGAAGCAGTTCGATCTGCCTTGAGAGCACGACCTACTGGTACGGCTTATTTTGATGACATCCAATTCCCAAACAAGAGGGACACTAACTTTGGTCCAGCAGGAGATTATGCCTTTTTTATGGGTATTGACGACTCTCAGGTGATAAACCCTCTGGTAGAACAAGATCCAGAGAACTATCAAAGACAAAGAAAATCGAATTCAATGATCGCGAACGCTTATCTTGAGTATGAAATCATTTCTGGTTTGAAATTTAAGACTTCCTATTCAGCCTACAATAACGTTCAAAGAGAAGGGGAATACAGAGGTACTTTATCGAAATCTCAAAAGGGTTCACTACTTCCAAGAGCGGCTACCAACAATATCAAAACAGCTAACTATACCATTGACAATACGTTGAGTTATCAAAAGGAATTAGGGAAACATTCGATTAATGCGATAGCCTTATTCAGTATATTCGAGGAGTATCGTGAATCTATGGATATTCAAGTTGATAATCTTCCTTTCAGATCTTTGTGGCACAATTTGGGCTCTGGAGCAACCATCAGAGCCTACGGCACCAACCTTCAAGAATATTCTATTGCTTCTTACATGGCGAGGATCAACTATAGCTTCGATAGTAAATACTTGTTGACTATTACCGGAAGACGTGATGGCGCATCTCAGCTTTCAGACGAAAACAAATGGGCTTTTTTCCCCTCTGCTGCTATTGGATGGAGAATGTCTGAAGAAAGCTTTATTCAGGATTTAGGATTATTTTCTAACTTAAAATTAAGAGCCAGTTACGGTGAAGTGGGAAACAATTCCAGTATCAGTCCCTATGCCACTCAAGCGAATATCTATCAAACCTATTACGACTTTGATGGCTCAGGTTCATTGGGTTATACTATCAATGCTTTATCCAATCAAGGACTGGTATGGGAGAGAAGTAAAGAGATAAATTTTGGACTTGACTTTTCGTTAAGCGGTATTAAACTTAATGGTACGGTAGAGTACTACAAAAGAAATACCGAAGACCTAATCTTGGACGATAAGGTTCCACTTTCAACTGGTTTTAACAATGTTGTGGACAATGTAGGTGAGATAGAAAATTCGGGAATTGAAATTTCATTAAACTCTATCAATTTAACTCTACCTGATTTTTCATGGTCGACCAACCTTACCTTTACAGCCAATCAAGACAAAGTTGTAAAACTTGCCGGTGGTGTTTTAGAAGACAAAGGAAACAAGCGATTTGTGGGAGAGTCGGTAAGAGCTAATTATTCGTATAAATTTTTAGGCATCTGGCAACTTGGAGAAGAAGCAGCAGCTGCTGAATTTGGTCAGGTTCCTGGTCAAGTCAAAATCATGGATTTAGACGGTAACAAAACCATTAATTCTGATGATAGAATGATTTTGGGCAGCGAAACACCTGATTGGACTGCTGGACTCAGAAATCAATTCAATTATAAGAATTGGGATTTATCCTTTTTTATCTACACAAGACAAGGAGCTATGTTCTCCAACGCCTATTTAAGATCAACCATGGCGGAGCTTAATTCTGATAGATATAACAGAACATCGGAACTCGATTATTGGACACCCACCAATCCAAGTAATACCTATTTTAGCCCTGTAACGGGTCCAGGATTGAATTCAAACACCAATGAGAGCAGGGGCGGAAGTTCCAGAGTTGGACTCAGCTACCAGTTGGCAGATTTTGTGAGAATTTCTGATATAACAATGGGGTACAGTTTACCACAAAATGTTCTTGACGAACTCGGTGTTTCTCGATTTAGAATCTACGGTCAATTACAAAATCCATTTGTATTTACTGATTTTCTTACTTTCGATCCTGAATATAATTCGGATTCTTATAACGATGATCTTCCCGCAATGACAGTACTCTTGGGAGTTAACTTAAATTTTTAATTTCAAAGACATAGACATTATGAAAAACATAAATGAAATTAAATCAACAATGAAAACACTAAATAAAATCACAATCGCTTTTGCGTTGGCAATGATGATCAGTTGTGATACTGATGAATTGTTGTTGGAAGAAAGTATATCCAATCAAACGGCTAGTTCTTACTTTTCCACTCCGTCTGGTTTTGAAGATTTGAGTAAATCTATCTATCCATTACTAAGACCGATCTCTCAACTCAGAGCACTTACATTAAACGGCACAGATCTCTTTTCAAGAGCCACGGCTTGGGATATGGTTGGAACACAGCAGAATCCTGGAATTGAAACCTACGGTCCAGAATTTACCGATGGTGTAGCTGAAGTTCAGGACCTTTGGACTTACAATTACAAAAATATCAATAGGGCCAATACATTGATTACCCGTTCTGCAGATTTGGAAAGTTTTTCCTCTTATGCAGCTACGCTTAAAGTTAGAGTGGCCGAAGCTAAGTTTATGAGAGCATTCTCTTATTTTTCTCTTGTACAACACTTTGGTGACATTCCAATGCCACTTGAAGAAACTACCTCTGCCAATAAAGAGGTAACTCGAGTTCCATCTGCCCAAGTTTATACGCAGATTATTTCAGATTTATCAGAGGCTGAAACGGTATTACCTGCTTCAAATTCGGATTATGGAAGAGCAACCAAAGGAGCCGCTCAGCATTTATTAGCGCGAGTGTATTTAACCCGAGGTTGGAATTTCAACAATTCACTGGGTGGGTCAACCGCCGATTTTACCTCAGCTAGAGAATACGCCGACAAAGTTATCGCTGCCTACCCCTTGGTGAGTAATTATGCCGATTTATTTCCGAAAAAATCTGAAAATCCAACCCAACAAACTTTTGGTCCTGGGAATCAAAATGCACGTAACAGTGAAGTTGTTTTTGCGGTTCAATATTCGGATCAGGCTTTGACCAACAGTAATGAAGTTGCGGATCAAGTTGGTGCTGAAGTTACCCCAGATGTAGGTAATAATTCTCACAGTATTTTTGGAGGAGGTCCCGACGAGGTTCCTGGAAGCCCAGGTAGAACGACGGATTATAACAGACAACTCGGAGTTCACAATACACTACCCGGAGTTTGGAGATTATTTGATCCCAACACCGATTCTCGCTATGCTTTGAATTTTGTTGAGAAAGTTTATGCAGTTGTGAATAACCCTGGTTTTGTTCCTGCTCCTGGTGTTACTCCTATTGATATCAAGGCTGGTGATCTAGTCCTTGAGTTCAGAGATTGGAATAATCCTGCCACTTCATTGGCCGAAAGAGGTAAAGATGTTGGTGGAAACATGGATTATGCCGTGATCAACATTGATGAAATTGGTAAAATTGAAGAGTCAAATTTTCACGGAGCCAACAAGACTCCCATGATGTGGAAGTTTTGGGAGCCTGGAATTCCTTACGGAAATGGTTTTGGTCAATTTGATCATCCCCTCATGAGATCTTCTGAGGCGTATCTCATTGCTGCCGAAGCCATTGTAAAGGGAGCCAGTAATGGATTCATTGGATCTGCTGTCGATTATTACAACGCAGTAGTAAACAGAGCCGTTGGCGCTTCTAATTCAGCCAATATGGCCTTGGAGCCTAACAATCTTACTTCTGTCGCAACCAAAAGCTATAGAGCTTCTGGAAGCGTGACCATAGACATGATTCTCGACGAAAGAGCTCGCGAATTTATGGGAGAAGGTTTGAGATGGTATGACCTGAAGAGAACAGGCAAACTCATTGAAAGAGCTAAAGCGTTCAATCCTTGGATTGGAGGTCTTAACTACATCAAAGAACATCATTATTTGAGACCGATTCCTCTTTCTGAGATTGATCTTGCCAATTCTGAAGTCGCTCAAAATCCAGGCTATTAATTCAATAGTCTGAGTAAGATTTTTTTCTTATCAAAACCCGTTTTTGTAAATGATCAAAAACGGGTTTTTTTTAAAACATCACTTTTACGCTTTATTCGGAAATTTGAAAACAATGAAGATTTTCTATCTTTTTTCGTTTTCAGTATTGCACTTTCTGCACAGTATAACTTTGACAAACTTCAGCAAAGAATGCGACTCTTTTTGGAGGATGCCCTATTGGATCGCTCATTTTTTTGCTGTTTATTTGAGGATAATTCAAATAAATAATTGATTAATAATCATTAAAATAAATTTAAATTTACCAATGTGTTCGCACACGAAAACTATAACTTAACGATATAAATGAAACCCATTTTTTCAGGTACTATTCCTATCTACGTTTGTCTAATAATCTCACTCATGGACCTTTCTGTGGGTAACGCTCAAAACCAAAAGAAACCCAATTTCATTGTAATTCTCACCGATGATCAAAGCTGGGTAGGAACCTCCTTTTTGGCGGATCCCGATGATCCGCGTTCCAAAAGTGATTATTACAAAACCCCCCAAATGGAACGATTGGCAAAAAGCGGAATGCGAATGACCAACGGTTATGCTCCTGCACCCTTTTGTTCTCCGACCAGAAAAAGCATATTAACAGGCTTGACCCCTGCCAAGCACGAATATCAAAAAGACAGGAAAAACTGGGTAAATACATTTAGAAAACAAATGACCATCCCCAGGATACTCAAAAAAGCAGATCCCGAATATGTTACCGCTCACTTTGGTAAATGGGATGCCCGATACGACGATTTTACCCCAGAGGAAATGGGATACGACTTTAGCGACGGACTCACCGGCAACAATACGGGCGGAGGAAAAAGCTCTTGGAGTATGAACGGACAGGAAATCCCATTCGAAATGGGGGATGCTTGGCCCAAAGCATACGACGATCCAAAACTCATTTTTTCGCTTACCCAAAGATCGAATGATTTCATAGAGGAACAAACCAATAATAATAAGCCCTTTTTCATTCAAATCTCCCATTATGCAGTTCATTTAGCGATCACCTACAGTCAAAAAAACTTTAATAAATATAGTAAGCAAATTAAAGGGCAAAAACATTTCGTTCCTGAGTTTGCAGCCATGACGGAAGATATGGATGAGGGAATTGGAATGCTACTCGACAAAGTGGCTTCTCTTGGAATAGCAGACCATACTTATATCTTTTTCCTGTCAGATAATGGTGGAAGAACTTCTATTCCTATTGGACCCGAGCAGCAAGTAGCGAGAAACTTTCCTTTGAGAGGAGGTAAGGGGTCCATGTATGAGGGAGGACTTAGGGTTCCGTTCATTGTTTCAGGGCCCGGAGTGCCCCAAAATTCCCATACAGATGTTCCTGTAACCGGTTTGGATATATTGCCCACTGTGGCCAGATTGGCAGGGTTTCAAGGGACACTTCCTCAAATGCTTGACGGAGGAAATATGGAGCAACTCATTCAAAGCAAGGGAACAGAAAAGGTAGCGCGCAATAGCCCCTATTTGATTTTTCATCAAGCGGCAAACCGAAAACCCACTTCCGCCATTCGATGGGGGAACTATAAATTGGTTAAAGATTGGAAAATCAATAAATTAGAGCTTTTTGACCTGTCTAAAGACGTGGAGGAAAAAAACGATCTTTCCAAAAAAATGCCTGAATTGGTTAAAAAACTAAACAATGCCCTGACTCAATTTCTTTTTGAGGCCAATGCTGAGATCAAACAAACCGAAACTTAAATTTTATCCATGAAAAACTCCAGAAGAAATTTCATCAAACAATCCGGCGGCGTCCTTCCGCTTTTATTTGTCCCCAGTTTTTTCTCTGCTTCATCCTTTAATACTTTAAAAAAGGTAAAAATTGATGAGATCAATTTGTTTTTAATCAACGTGACCAAAGAACGAAATTTTAGTTTTGGGGTTTGGAAAAACAGACAACACGTTATGTTTAATATAAAAGCGCGAAATCATACGGGTTGGGGAGAAACAAAAGTAGCCAGCAACCAACCCGATTTTGACTTAAAGGCTTGGTCTGAAGAATTCATAAAACTGAAAGGAATGAATTTGGTCGAAGCCATAGAGGAAGTGAGAAATCAATTTCTTGAAGGGAATTGGAGGCCTATTGTCACTGAAGGTTTATTGATGACCCTCTACGACTTGATGGGTAAAATTGAAAACAAACCCACCGTCAAAATGTGGGGTTTAAAAGGGGAAGCCCCTGTTCCGGCCATTTTTTGTATTTTGGAAAAGGAAGAGGATAGTGTGATCAAGCAAGCCAAAATTGCAGTGGAGCAAAACATGCACAGATACGTCAAAATTAAAATGTTTGGAGATTTTGAGGTCGATAAAAGAAATGTCAGTGCATTGCGAAAATTTTTGGGCCCGGATTCTTTTATACTCGGCGATCCCAATCGTGGATACAAGAATATCACAGATCTGAAGGAGTTATCTCAAATAATGATAGCGCTCAACCAAGCGGGAATGGATGGGGTAGAAGATCCCTCCGATTTGAAGAAAGAGGAATTGATATACTTACAGGCCAATGTGGGTAAATTGTCTATCGTTCCAGATCATATCATGCGTCCCGCTTCCAAAAGCATCAAATCTTTTGACGATCGAATGGGGAATTATTTCAATCTGCACCCCAACTGTATGGGTACCTTCACCGAAATAAACGATATTGCCAAATTGATTAAAGCTTCGAATAAAGGGATTATGATCGGAGACTCTAGCCTGATCGGGGCGGCTTGTACTTTTTGGCAACAATTGGCCATTGGCAACGAAGCTTCCTGGGTGGAAGCCATGGAAAAACCTCAAGAGCAGGATGCCTTTTTAAAGTGCATCGAACAAAAATCGACCCGAATGGACGAAGAAGGTAAGGTAGTGGCAGATTTTAAACCCGGCTTTGGATTAAAAGTCAATGAAAGTAAGTTACTATCCCTCGCAGATGCACATTTAAAAATTTAAAATATTTAATAAAAATGAAAAAACTACAACTCTTTATTCTATTGATTACAACTTTGGCTTATGGTCAACGACCTGTTGATTTGGTCAATCCTTTAGTAGATTCTGCCAATTCCAGGTGGTTCTTTTTTACTTCAGCGACCCGACCCTTTGGAATGGTAAATCTGAGTCCTGATATGGGTACTGCTGGTGCTTGGGAATCGGGGTATCGTTACAATCAAAAAACAATAAATTTTTTCAGCCATATTCATGCATGGCAACTGTCGGGAGTGCCGGTTTTACCTACCACGGGTGAAATTAAAGCGCACTTGGGTCCAAAAGCTTATGGTTCGGCCTATTCGCACGATCGCGAAACCGTGGAGGCGGGCTATCACGCAGTGGTATTGGATGATTATAATATCAAGGCTGAGCTGACCTCAACGGTAAGAGTTGGCTTTCACCGTTATACTTTTCCCAAATCCGATCAAAGCGCCGTTATTTTGGATCTGTCGGCCCAATTGGGGCCCAGCGGTACAGAAAGTGGCTATGTGAAAAAAGTATCCAACAAAAAAATTAAGGGTTATGCCGTAATGGAAAAAACCATAAGACGTCCCAAGGCGACCAAGGTTTTTTTCGCCATCCATTTCAACAAACCCTTTGAAGCGCTTCACGCTTTCAAAGACGGAAAACTTCTTGGAGAGGTCAAGGAGTTTGAAGGGGAAAAAGGAGGAGTATATCCCGTCTTTACAACCCAGCAAGGAGATCAGTTGCTCATGAAAGTTGCCATCTCATACGTGAGTATGAAACAAGCGGAGTTGAACCTCAATACCGAGTTGCCCCATTGGGATTTTAATGCAGTGGTTGAAGATTCCAAAAATCAATGGAATGATTACCTCAGTAGAATTGAAATTAAAGGGAACACCAAAGATCAGCAAATACGTTTTTACACCGACCTATGGCATGCCCTACAAGGGAGACGAATCATCAGTGATGTCGATGGTAAATACAGTGATATGACGGGCGAAAAACAAAGAATAGGTCAGATTCCTTTGGATGAAGAGGGAAAACCAAAATTCAACCATTACAATTCAGACTCATTTTGGGGAGCACAATGGACTTTAAATACCCTTTGGCATTTGGTTTATCCTAGAATTACAGAGGAGTTTATAAATTCTATGCTGCTCATGTATGACGATGGTGGCTTGATTCCTCGAGGACCATCGGGAGGAAATTATACCTATGTAATGACGGGTGCCTCTACAACTCCATTTATTGTAAGTGCGTATATGAAGGGCATCAGAGGGTTTGATGTTGCAAAAGCCTATGAAGGAATGCTTAAGAACGCATTGCCTGGAGGCATTATGAGTAAAGTAGGTTACGAACACTATACCAGTAAAGGGGGGGGAATAGAATATTATATCGATAGAGGCTATGTTCCTTTTCCTTTGTATGAAAAACAATATGGATTTCACCAATGCGGTCCAGGGGTAACCATGGAATACGCGTATCAAGATTGGACTTTAGCTCAGATGGCAAAGGCACTCAACAAAGAAAGTGACCATGAAATGCTGATCAAAAGAGCCGCCAACTATCGAAATATTTATGACGCAGAATCCGGTTGGATGAGGGGAAGAACAATGGATGGGAATTGGGTTGAACCCTTTGATCCTTTGGTTTATGAGAGTGACTATAAACATCCTTTAGGTTCAGGTTTTGTGGAAGCTACTGCTGCTGCTGCTACTTGGTTTGTACCACACGATTTAGCAGGATTAGCCGATTTGATGGGTGGCAAAGCCACAGCGGCAGACAGATTGAACCGATCATTTTTAATTGCAAAACAGCACGGATTTGTTGCCCATAACTATCGTGGGGATAACTATGTCTCCAGTTATCGCCGAAGAGCTTTCATCAATTATGGAAATCAGCCTTCTATGCAAACGGGATATATTTTTAACTATTTCGGTCGGCCTTGGCTTACTCAACAATGGGTGAGAGATGTTATTGAACAAGTGTACAGTGACAACGACCCTCAAAAGGGATACAGTGGAGATGAAGATCAAGGGCTGATGGGGGCACTGTCTGTATTGATGAAAATGGGTATTTTCGAAATGAAAGGTGGGGCCGACATTGACCCTACCTATGACGTATCAAGTCCTGTTTTCGATCAAATAACCATCCACTTGGACCAAGACTATTACTCCGGTGAAACGTTTACCATAGATGCTCACAATAACAGTCCTAAAAATAAGTACATTCAAAGTGTAAAACTCAACGGAATTCCTTTGAACCAATCGTGGTTTCATCACAAAGATTTAGTTAAGGGAGGATCTTTGGAGTTTGTTTTGGGGGAGGAGCCCAATTATGATTGGGCCACCGCTGAGGATACACTTCCTGCGAGTATGTCAGACCAATAAAAACAAATGTGTGGAAAGAAAGGTTGGATTTGGGATCATAGGAACAGGGAATATTGCAAAATTTCATGCAAACTGTATTGAAAAAATATCCAATGCCCAACTTTTAGGAGTGCTCAGTAAATCGGAGAATAGAGCGCAGCAGCTGGCCGATCATTTTCATTGCCCTGTTTTTTGGGAAATGGATCAATTATTAGCAGTGGCTGGAATCGAGGTGATTTGTATTTGCAATGAAAGTGGATTGCATGGGGCAACCATTGAACAAGTGGCAAAGGCCGGTAAAAACATATTGTGTGAAAAACCATTGGAGATCACCGTCCAAAAGATAGATCAGATCACTGAAGTGGTGAATCATAGTGGGGTGAAACTGGGTTGTGTATTTCAGAACCGTGAAAATCCCGAATACCAAAAACTTAAAGGGTATGTCCGAGAAGGCGTATTAGGAAAACTTCTGCTGTGTCAAACAGGCATCAACTGGTATCGTCCTCCAGGCTATTATGAAAATTCGTGGCGTGGCACTCATGTTATGGATGGAGGGGCTGCCTTCATCAACCAAGGGATACACACCATTGACCTGATGCTCGACCTCATGGGAGACTTAAGTGAAGTCAGTGGCTTTATTGATACCTTACATCACGCCATAGAAGGAGAAGACGTTGGAGTCGCTGCTTTAAAATTCAAAAGCGGTGCTTTGGGAACACTATCTTGTGGAACGGCATTATTCCCCGGTGAGCCGGAATATATAACACTTTACGGGTCCTCTGGGAATGTCTGTTTTAGAGGGGGTAAAATCGTTTCATCTTCAATTGATAGCATTCACCGAGAATTGAATGCGTTTCAAAACGAAACAGGCACTGGGGCTTCCGATCCTATGGCCATTAGCGATCAATTTCATATTGAGGTGATAAAGGATATGATCGATGCGGTAACCCATGATAAAGCGCCAATGGTCAATACAAACGAGGCGAAAAAATCAGTCGCGCTGATCAATGCCATTTATCAATCAAAAGGAAATCGAATAAAATTATCTTAAATGAAAAACTTCTTTCATAGTGTTTTTTTTAGAATATTAGTCATTTCTCTCTTCACCCTGGCTTGCCAATCTCCAGTGGAGCCATCGCCAAAGCCCAATGTAATTCTTATCATGGCTGACGATATAGGATTTGAGTGTTTGAGTATTAACGGGAGTACTTCCTACCGTACCCCTGTTCTGGATTCATTGGCTCAAAAGGGGATCAACTTTACCCAAGCCATATCACAACCCCTTTGTACCCCTTCTCGAGTGAAAATCATGACCGGCAAATTCAATTTTAAGAATTACGATTATTTCACTTACCTCAATCCAAAAGAAAAAACATTTGGAAACTTATTTAAAGAAAAGGGCTATAAAACCGCTATTGTGGGAAAATGGCAACTCAATGGTATAGAACACCAGTTGGATGGCTATGAAGACAATACAAGGCCTTATCACTTTGGTTTCGATGAGTACAGTTTGTGGCAATTGACCAAATCCAAAAAGTATGGAGAGCGTTTTGCCCATCCTTTAATTGAGCAAAATGGAGTGTTGTTGCCCAGAGATAAAGAGGCTTATGGACCCGATATTGTTTCGAATTATGCGATAGATTTTATAAAGAAAAACAAAGACCAGCCTTTTTTTATCTATTACCCCATGCTTTTGGTACACAGTCCATTTGTTCCAACCCCAGATTCTCCTGAGTGGCAATTTCCAGAGCTCAGATCTGAACAAGACAATCGGTTTTTTGTCGATATGGTCGAGTATATGGACAAGATCATTGGAAAAATTATCGAGGAATTAAAGGCTCAGGGCATTGTAGAGCAAACGTTGATCTTGTTTGTAGGGGACAATGGAACAAAAGACACTGTAATTTCTCAAACGCAGACCGGCCCAGTAAAAGGAGCAAAAGGTAACACCATTAGACATGGAAATCATGTCCCTATGCTTGCCAGTTGGCCAGATAAAATTAAAAAACCAATGATTTACAATGGTTTAATAAACTTCAGCGACTTCTACGCCACCTTCTCAGAAATTTTAGGGGTGCCCATTGAAGGGGATGGCATAAGCATGATGGATGTTTTTAATGGCGAAGTAACCAATGAGCGGAAAACCGCCACTACCTATTATGATCCCATGTGGTCACCCAATGTGACACAGTACAGAAATGTATATTCTCAAGACTCTCGATATAAACTGTATAAAGATGGGAAGTTTTTCGACATGGAAAATGATGTTCTTGAAACCCAACCTCTAAAAGACAAAGACTTAAATGAAAGTCAAATATCCATCAAAGCAAAATTAAAATCAGAATTGGCAAAATTCCCCGAACTTCCAAAAACCTCTTATGTTAGAGGAAAAAACAATTAAAGTGAGAGCTAGCGTATTTTTATGGATCATGATTCCGGTTTTTTTTTCATGTAAGCCAACCCCAGAAATGGCCGAAACGAAACCCAATATTGTTTTTATTGCTATAGATGATTTGAATGATTGGGTGGGCTTTTTGGGGCATCGTGCAGCCATTACGCCCCATATGGACCAGTTGGCTGAAAAGGGCTATTCATTTACCAACGCCCACTGCCCAGCTCCAGTTTGTGGTCCTTCGAGAACGGCAATTCTGAGTGGAATGCAACCCGTTACCTCAGGTATTTATGATAACAATGTAAAGTTCAGCAGGGACCTGCCCGAAGTGACTACTTTGCCAGAGCATTTTAGAAACCACGGTTATCAAGTCTTTGGAGTAGGCAAAATATTCCACGGTGGCGCTTCTAATGTGCCAAAATCTGCCTTTGATGAATATGGAGGAAAGAAGGGATCGGCAGCACCCTTTTCGACTTCGGACTTGGAAAACAGCAAACAAAACCCTTTTCACGAAGTGACCAAGTTGGGTAAAACGTTTAAACTTCCTCTCAATGGTATGCCCGCAGATCGCTATTGGAGCAAAGCTCATACCTTTGATTGGGGGGCAGTTGATTTACCCGACAGCCTTTTTTCTGACCGCATCAGTGTAGATTGGGCCATTGAAAAACTGGATCATATCGGGGAGAAGCCCTTTTTGTTAACTTTAGGATTTGAGCGACCCCACCAACCTCTTTTTAACCCCAAACGATTCCACGATTTATTTCCATTAGACAGTATTCGCTTGCCTGAGGTACCAGAGAACGATTTCGAAGATCTACCCTATCGTGCCAAGCAATTGGCCTTGTATCCCCTTACATCGGGCCGACATGAAACGGTCGTTCAATACGGGCAATGGGAAAATGCTGTGGCTTCATATTTGGCCTCTGTCTCATTTGTCGACGAACTGATTGGGGACTTGGTAAAAGCATTGGATCAGCGAAATTTGATGGAAAATACTTGGATCGTACTTTGGTCTGATCACGGCTGGCACTTGGGAGAAAAACAGCATTGGGGAAAAGCAACAGGTTGGTACAGAAGCACTCGGGTTCCTTTTTTAATCGTTCCCCCTCATGCAGCTAATGAAGATCAAAAGTCTGAAAATGTAGAGCATATGGTCAACCTCTTGGATTTGCCGCCTACTATGGCCGATATAGCGGGAATTCCTCATAAAAAAGAGTGGGAGGGAAGGAGTTTGATGCCCATCCTCAACCAACCCATAAATGACTGGGAAGAAGTAACCATCACCACCTTTTCGATTGGGTCCCACACCGTTACAACTCCAAATTGGCAATTGATTTCCTACTTTGACGGTAGTTTTGAATTGTATGATCTCATTCGTGATCCCGAACAATTTAAAAATATTGCTGAGCAATCCTCAAGTCTTCAAATCATCGACCAGTTAAAAAAACACATTCCAGAGGAGCCCAACTGGAAGTATTTTATTCGATATGGTGAGTATAAAATTTTAATCCATAAAAATGAAAGCATTCAGGTTTTTAATCTAATGTTGGAGGGCAGGAATGCTGAAGATATAGCCAAGGAGGTTCCCGATTTAGTGAAAAAGATCAGGGCTTCTATTAAAAACCATCCCCCGAAAAATAAGAAATTTTCGATCGAATTTATCCCATCAAATACCCACGAAAATGTTGAGGCTAATTGCATTGATGGAAATTTACACGGATCTCAAAAAACCTTTGAAAGCCAAGCTCTTTACAAGGAGTTTTATGCGAACAATGGGAGGCGTTCAACTCTTTTTGGGCAAAGGAAAGCCATTCAAAAAAATAAGTATAAAGAGGACCAAGGACCTATTGAAATACACAACTTGTCTTGCCATACTCCCGATACTTTTGACATCCGTCAGTCTCCTCCCCAATGGATAGAGAAAGCAAAAAAAATAATTAAATCGGCAAGTGATCCTTCAGATCATTATTTTTGGAAACATAAAGGCAGTGAAGCCTCTGATATTTACAACCAATCATGAAAATCAATGAAAATAAATAAATACGCATTCAAATTATTCTTTCTGATCATGAGTTGTACCCTCATGGCCCAACCTCAAAATAAGTCCATAGATGAGGTGGTTGATCTTATGGATCGGGTAATCCATTGGCAAAGTCAACAGACGGATCATGTCGAAAAATACACCCTGACCAATTGGCAATTTGCTACCTACTACATGGGGATGATGAAGGCTTTTAAAACGACAGGGAATACGGTTTATCAGGATTATTTGTATAAAATCGGAGAAGACCACAATTGGGAGACTATGCCCGATATGTATCATGCCGATAAGATTGCAATGGGACAAATTTATCTGGATCTCTACCAACAAAAGGGAGGAACGGAGTTGATTAAAAATCTCAAGTGGGTGTTGGATGCTAATCTGTTGAGAAATCAACCAAAGCCCGATGTACGGTACAAGGATAATCCCTATAAACACGAGTGGTGGAGCTGGTGCGATGCCTTGTTTATGGCCCCGCCAACTTTTGCCAAAATGTATCAAATTACGGGAGAGCAAAAGTATTTGGATTATGCGATTGATCATTGGCTGGTAAGCACCGATTATTTGTGGGATAAAGAAGAGCATTTGATCTATCGCGATGATCGATATTTTGATAAAAGAACCAAATCTGGAAAGAAAATCTTTTGGAGTCGAGGAAACGGATGGGTTTTTGGAGGATTGGTACACATGTTGGAAATGATTCCCGAAAATCACCCGAAGCGCCATTTGCTGGTCGATCAATTCCAAAAAATGTCACAACGTCTTTTGGATTTACAAGAGATGAGCAGCGATGGTTTGTGGCGAGCCAACCTTTTAGATCCCGGGATTTTCGCGTATCTCAATCGAGACGGAACTCAGTTTATTGAAACCGATAAAGCGGATATCCCAGAAAACAGCGGAAGTGCCTTTTTTTGTTATGGCTTTGTTTGGGGAATCAACAAGGGATTGCTGGATCCCGATTTGTATGAAAAGCCAATGGTTAAAGCTTGGAAAGAGTTGACCCAACACGTCAACAAAGAAGGACGATTGGGTTTTGTTCAGCCCGTAGGAAAAGATCCTAAACCCTATGGAGAGGATTCATGGCAAGAGTTTGGAACAGGAGCCTTCTTATTGGCTGCTTCGGAATACATCAACTATTTGAAAAATCCCATTAAAAAAAATCCCATCAGCTATCAAAAACAATCCCTTTTTTATGAAAATGATTTTTCATCAAAAAGCAATTTCAAAGATTGGGTCCTTGAAGGAGAGGCAAAGGTGGTGGTCAAAAACAATTGGATGGAAATGTATTCCCCCGATCAAAAATCCCATCATGTGTTTTGGTGCCCAGAGGAGTTGCCGGCCAATTTTATGGCAGAATGGGAATTGCAAAACCTCAATCCAGAGGCAGGACTCTGTATTGTGTTTTTTGCTGCGAAGGGATTAAATGGAAGGGATGTTATGCATCCTTCACAAAAAAAGAGAACAGGAGTTTTTAGTCAGTACACCAAAAGTGATCTCAATAATTACCATATATCCTACCATACCAATAACCCCAAAAAACCAAATCGTCCTTTTACTCATATTCGAAAAAATAAAGGTTTTGTAACGGTTCAATATGGAGAGCAAGGGATTCCAGCCTCTTCCACGGCGGTTCACAAAGTTCACTTGGTAAAAAAAGAAAATCATATCCGTATGACCATAGACGGGAGAGAGGTGATTAACTGGATCGATGACGGAATAAAAAATGGCCTTGCTTATGGTGAGGGAAAATTTGCATTTCGACAAATGCAATGGACCCATTTTAGATATAGGAATTTAAAAATTTGGAACATAAATTAAAGACAATGAAAACTATTTTATTAACCGTTTTGGCCCTTTTTTGTATCAACACAACAATGGTATATGGGCAAAAAAAACCAAATGTAATTATTATCTATACGGACGATCAGGCAACCCTCGATGTTAATGTTTTGGGGGCTAAAGATTTGGTAACCCCTCATATGGATCGGCTGATGTTGAGTGGTACTATTTTCACTCAATTTTACGCTTCACCCGTTTGTTCACCATCGCGTGCATCGTTACTGACGGGAAAAAACCCACAAAGAGCGGGAGTACCAGGAAATGCAGGGCAAGATTTGAGCAGAAATTCTGGGCTTCCGCCTTCGGAGTTCACCATGGCAGAAATGTTCAAAGAAAACGGATACGATACTTATCTGATCGGAAAATGGCACTTGGGTTACCAACCCGAAATGCGTCCCAATCAACAAGGTTTCGATTACAGTTTTGGTCATTTAGTGGGGTGTATTGACAACTACTCTCATTTTTATTATTGGGGAGGAGACAGCAATTATGTAGGAGGTCCGAATCGACATGACCTTTACCGAAATAATGAGGAGGTTTTTTTGGATGGACAATATTTTCCTGATCTGATGGTGCAAGAAGCTAAACAAGTAATTGAAAAGAAGTCTGAAGACCCCTTTTTTATTTTTTTCGCAATGAATACCCCTCATTATCCCTACCAGGGGTATGCCAAATGGATTGAATACTACCGCGAAAAGGGGGTCAAACATCCCAGAGATTTATACGCTGCATTTTTAACCACACAGGATGAAAAAATCGGAGAGTTGATCGGATTATTGGAAGAGCACGACCTGAGGGAAGATACGATCATTATTTTCCAATCGGATAATGGACATTCTACCGAAACTCGCGCGTATCATGGGGGAGGCTACACGGGCCCCTATCGAGGAGCCAAGCAGTGCTTGTTTGAAGGAGGAATTAGAGTTCCTGCGGCCATTTCTTGGCCGGGCAAAATACCTTCCAATCAATTCAGAGATCAAATGAGTGTGAATGTTGACTGGATGCCGACATTGATCGATTTATGCGGTTTTAAAACCGATACTTCCCAAATGGATGGAAAATCTCTAATGCCGATTATCAAAAATGAAAAAGCACCCTCCAACCATGAAAAGGGGTACTGTTGGGAATACGGAAGAGCGGGACAAGAATCCTGGGTAGCGCGAAAAGGAAAGTGGAAACTCTATGCCAACCCCTATGATACCAGCAGGAGAGAATATACTTATACCGAAAAATTTGTTCTTTTTGATTTGGAAAATGATCCAGGAGAATCGATTAATTTGTACCATAAGGATACAGCGGTAGTGAATGAACTTAAGAACTTATACAAGACATGGAAAAGCCAACAATGAAATTGAAAATTGTAACAGTATTGGCTTTGGCTCCCATCCTTTTGAGCGCTCAAACGCCTCAAAAAGAAACCCTTACAGCAGTGGGGGAACTTCCTCAGATGGTTTATCCCAAATACAGGCGGTGGATGTCGCCCGATAATGGAGAGGTGGCCACTTATACCAGTCCAAGTTTACAATGGCCCTCCAAAAGTTCACAGGTTTTTGAAGTGAGACTGGCTAAAGATGAAGACTTTACAAAAGAGCTCATTACCCTAAAAAATATTTCATTTTCAATGATTAACACTCATAATGAATTAACTCCTGGCGTTTGGTATTGGCAGTATAGGGCTCAAAATGAGGATTGGAGTAATCGGGCTTCCTTCACTGTAAATGATCATTCAATCGATTTTGTACCCCCCGCTTTCAAAACCCTTTTGGAGTCGATTCCAAAGCACCATCCAAGGGTGATGGTCAAAAAGGAAGAGTGGGACCGATTGCGATCCAAATCAATGTCTTACCAGGAACGCTCCCACATTATAGAAGAGGCAGATCGTATCATGGAGAGGAGAATTCCAAGTGAGCGAGACGCGACCATTCAATATGAAGGGAGAGACGAAAATGAAACCGAAAAAATAAAAAAAATATTCAGTCAAAAAGTGGGCGATGAGTTTGGTAACTCTTTAAAAACACTCACTCAGGCGTATGTGTTGACCCAAGAGCAAAAGTATTTTGATTCCGCAATACAATGGATGCGAGAGGCAATAAGCTGGGATCCAAAAGGATTGACCCGAATCAATGACTTTGGAGATGCGTTGATTATGGAGTCATTGGCCACAGCGGTCGATGTTTTTTGGGATCAAATCACTCCAAAAGATCGGGCAGATGTTCTCAATCACATCGTGGTCAGAGCCAATGGATTTTATGAGCATTGGTTGAATTATTTAGAAAACCGAAACTCTTCCATGCATGTTTGGCAACATATATTACACCGACTGTTCCTCACTTCAGTAGCCTTGATAAACGAAGTGCCTGATGCGACCCTTTGGCTGGAGTACATTTACGAATTATGGTTGGCACAACATCCTAAAATGGGAGAAGAAGACGGAGCTTGGTTTAATGGAACCGGCTATATAAGCATGAATGTAATGACTGTTTTGGACATTCCCATGAAATTGGGAGAGTTGACAGGGCAAAACTTTTTTGTGGCTCCCTGGTATGGCAACTTTATGAAGTGGCTCACCTATGCCTATCCTCCAGGAGCAACCAGCGATGGATTTTGTAATGATGGAAGAAAATGGCCCATGCCCACTATTGAGTATGCGGCCTTTACAGATGCCTTTGCTAGAGTCATCCGAGACCCACTGGGGGTTGAATATTCCAAGGCTGTATTGGCTGAATTGGATCAATTGGACGAGCCAATTATCGATTTGGATTACACTGGAGGACCCGTGGAAAAAGCCCGTTTAACCGATGATAAAGTCTATGCATGGTTTAGAATTTCAAAAGGCTATGATTTGTCTTTGCCATCGACCGATAATGCCGTAGAATTGACCGATGCGGAAATTTTTCCAGATGTGGGCGTAGCCTATATGAACTCAGACAGAACCGATATAAAAAACAACCTAAGAATATCGATCAAAAGCTCTCCAATGGGGCCTTTAGCCCATACCCATGCCGAGCAAAATACGTTCAATATAGCTTACCAAGGAAAAGGATTGTTTTACAACTCGGGTTACCGTCCGTGGATGAGCGCACCCCACACCACCGCTTGGTATAAACACACTCAGGGTCACAACGGTATTTTGGTCGATCAACAAGGACAGCCCTACGATGCAGGGGCCTACGGATTCTTGCCGAGATTCATTGAAGGAAAGCAGTTGACCTATGTGGTAGGCGATGCCTCTCATGCTTATGAAGCTCACGAATTGTCTGCAAAAAATCGAAAAGACAATACACCCAATGATATGGAAGTCAAATTTTTCAGAAGACACTATTTGTTGATCAAACCCAATCTTTTTATTGTTTACGATGAAATGGAGGCCCACAAACCTGTCGATTGGAGTTGGCTGGTGCATAACTACCACGGTCTCAAATTAGATGCAGAAAATAAGACGGTAGAAACAACTTATGACGACAGAGGGGGACGGGTTACTCTTTTTGGAGGAGCAGATTTGAATTATTCGGTTACCGATAAATTTTCAGTCGAACCTAAAAACTTTTTGAGAAAAAATGATGCGCAAGGTAACTTCCTTACCTACAACAACCACTGGCATTTCAAAGCAACAACCCAGGAGAAACATGATAAAATGCGGTTTTTGGCCATAATTCAAGTGAGTGATGATCTACGCTACAATTCTATAGCGGTCTCAAAAAATGTCGATCAATTTCAGGTGGACGGATGGACCATCAAGGCCAATTTGGATCCCACGACTCCAGGATGGATAACAGTAAAAAATAAAGATGAAACGGTACGGTTTTATTCTCATGTTCCGTCTGAGGGAGGAGCGACCAAGTTGATAGAATACCTGGAAGGAAAAGAATTCGTAAAAATCGTTAAGGATTCATACCCCAAGAGTATCATCAGTGCATCAAAAAGATATTAATCATGTTTTTAAAAAATACACATTTGTTTTCAATGCTCACCATAGCATTGTTCTCTGTGCTTCTCAGTTGTAAGGCGAATGATCAAAAAACTAATCCGCCCAATGTTTTAATGATCAGTATTGATGATTTAAACGATTGGATTGGAATTTTAGGGGTCCATCCAGACGCGAAAACCCCCAATATCGATCGATTGGCCAGCGAAGGGATTCTGTTTACCAATGCTCACTGCCAGGCGCCAATTTGTGGTCCCTCTCGCGCTTCTATCATGTCGGGACTCAGACCTTCTTCTACGGGGATTTACGGTCAGATTAAAGATCAACACCTTAGGAATGGGAGTTCAGTCATGGAGTCGGTTCGTTTTTTACCCCAATATTTTAAAGAACACGGATATAAAACGATTGGTGTGGGTAAGATTTTCCACAATCATGCTCCAGAGGGTGTTTTCGAAGTTTCAGGAGGAAGAGTGGGGGGGTTTGGCCCACTTCCAGAAAAAAGAATGAAGTGGAACAAAACAGGAACTTCAACCGATTGGGGACCTTATCCCGATCAAGACAGTTTAATGCACGATTTCTCTTACGCACAATGGACCGAAAAACAATTACAAGAAAAACACGACCGACCTTTTTTTATGGCCGTTGGATTTATTCGCCCTCATGTTCCCTGGTATGCCCCAAAAGAATGGTTTGATCTTTACCCAGCCGATCAAGTCACTCTTCCTTCGTATTGGCCAAACGATTTTGACGATTTGCCCGAAATTGCCAAAAGAATTGCCTTCAAAGGAATGATGCCAACTACTGATTGGGCCATCGAAAGTGGTGAATGGAAAAACATTGTTCAGGCTTATTTGGCCTGTGTTTCTTTTGTCGATCATCAAGTAGGAGTTGTTCTCGATGCATTGGAAAAGAGTAGTTATAAGAACAATACCATAGTGGTATTGTGGTCGGATCACGGATACGAATTGGGAGAAAAAGGATCTTTTGGCAAACAAACCCTTTGGAGCGAATCCACTCGAGTACCTTTGATTTTTAAACTCCCGGGTACGAAACAAAATAAGAAAATTGACCAAGCAGTAGAATTATTAGACATTTACCCCACACTAATAGATTTAACCGGTTTGGAGGAAAACCTTACCAATGAGGGCAAAAGTCTTGTGCCTCTTTTTGAGCAAAGGGGGGATCCCTCAGCGGTGGCCATTACTACCTATGGCAAAAACAATCACAGTTTGGTCAACAGCCATTACCGCTACATTCTATATGAAGATGGTGCAGAGGAGTTGTATGACCTAACCTCCGACCCAGGAGAACGAAATAATCTTTCTCAGTCTATCGAATTGGACGCTGTTAAAAAATCCATGCAAAACCACCTTCCAAAAATCAACCTGGATTGGAAAGAGGGAAGTTCTCACAACATCAATGAATATTTTATAGAAACTTCAAAACAAAAATGATGAAACCCAATTTTTTTCTTAAAAAACGGAGTAAAAATTTGTTGTTTTTATTACTGTTTCCCTTGGAGTTAATGGCTCAATTGGGCGATCCTCAAGGGCCTTATTTTGCTACTGGAATTCGAATCGGGGATGTCAGTCAAAACGAGGCAGTGATCTGGACGCGTTTGACCCAAAACCCAACAAGGGTAAGTGATGCTCCGCTTCCGATAGCCTTATATACCGATCCTGAAACAGGAGCCAAACACACAAGAAAGACCAGAGAAGATAAAAATGGAGTGGTTTATTTTCCCGAAGGATATAACATCAATACCATTGAAGGGGCAGTACCTGGAGCCGCCGGTTTGGTGAAGATAAAATACAAAAGCGCTGAATCCAAAGAATGGCAATCTACAACTTGGCAAGCGGTATCCCCTGAGGCGAATTTCAGCAGGAAATTTATATTATCCGACTTGAAGCCCGGATTGACCTACGAGCTTTTGGTTGAAGCAAGACCCGTTGAAGCCTCCAAAGTAAGTGCTCAATTAAAGGGAAAATTCAAAACGCCACCTGATGAAAAATCCTCTCGAAAAATTATTTTTGCCGCCAGTACCTGCCAAGGGTATCCAGACCGGGATCACCCGCAAGGCTTCAAAATCTACCCCTTTTTGGAGGGGCTTGACCTCGATTTTTTTGTCCACGCAGGGGATATTGTTTACTATGACAACTTAGCAAAAAATAAAGGTATGGCCCATTACCATTGGGATAGGATGTTCAGTTTGCCTACCAACAAGTCTTTTCATGCACAAGTGACAAGCTATTTTGAAAAAGACGATCATGACGCTTGGTTTAACGACAGCTATCGAGGGATTGAAACTTCTTTCATGGGCGAATTTACTTTTGATCAAGGATTAGAAGTTTTTCGTCAAGAGATGCCGATCAAAGACAAAACCTATAGAACCTTCAGATGGGGTAAAGACCTGCAGATTTGGTTGGTGGAAGGCAGGGATTATAGAAGTCCCAACACCCAGCCCGATGGGCCCGAGAAAACCATTTGGGGTAAAGAACAGATGGAGTGGTTTAAAAGTACAGTAACTGCTTCGGATGCGACCTTCAAATTACTGATAAGCCCCACTCCCATAATTGGTCCCGACCGAAGCACGAAAAAAGACAACCATTCCAACCAAGGTTTTTCCTATGAGGGAGAGCAGATTCGAGAATTTATGGCTTCCCAATCCAATATGTATGTCATTTGTGGGGACCGGCATTGGCAATATGTTTCGAAACACCCTAAATACGGAATTGTTGAGTTTTCGATTGGTCCCAACAGTAGGGATCATGCCGGGGGATGGAAACAAAACGATCTAAGGCCTGAACATTTGTATTTAAATGTGGTAGGGGGAACCATGACGGTAACCATAGACCCCCAGAAAAAAGGAAGTATTACGGTAATACATTATGATGTGGATGGAAATCCGCTGAATGAGTTTGTCGCCTATGCAGCATCCAAAAGGGGAGAACCCTAAACACTAAAAAAAAATAAAAAATATGACTTTTAAAAAACCGACTTTTCCGTTTGTGATATTATGGTTCACTTTGATTTTGGCATGTTCAACCAAAAAAGAAGTTCCAACCCCACATCCTAATATCATATATATTTTGGCCGATGACTTAGGGTATGGTGATTTGCGTATTTACAATGAAAATTCTAAAATCAAAACCCCTCATTTGGATCAAATGGCAAAGCAAGGAATGCGTTTTATGGACATGCATTCCACTTCTTCCGTTTGTACGCCCACCCGCTACAGCATACTCACTGGAGAATATGCTTGGCGAACCTCACTCAAGACAGGCGTGTTGTGGAGTTATGGTCCTTTGATGATCCCGGATCAAAAAGAAACGGTAGCCAAGCTGTTGAAAAGAAACCATTACCAAACTGCAGTGGTAGGCAAATGGCATTTGGGGCTGGATTGGCAACTAAAAACACCCTATCAAGAAAATCAAATCGTCAAAAACGAATGGGGTTTTATAACCGATTATAAGGAAGAAATTATTGATTTTTCCAAAAATCCTTTGAGAGGTCCTGCCAATGTCGGTTTCGATTACAGTTATATTCTTCCTGCTTCACTCGATATTCCTCCCTATGTGTATTTGGAAAACGGTACATTCACCCAACCGATTAATGCTTACACCGAGGGGAGTAACTTAGAGGGAGACAAGGATTACGATTTTTGGCGCCCAGGCCCCATGGCCGAAGCTTTTGATTTCTACAACGTATTGCCCACATTCATGGAAAAAGCCAAAGCTTTTATCGATCAAGCCCAAAAAAAAACAGCGCCTTTTTTTCTGTACCTTCCTCTTGCTGCTCCCCACACGCCATGGGTTCCCGAAACCCAAAGTCAAGGTAAGTCGGCCGCAGGTATGTACGGAGACTTTGTTGAAATGGTTGACGATCAGGTAGGACAATTACTCGAATATCTTGATGCACAGGGCATTTCTGATGAGACCTTGGTCATCTTCACCAGTGACAATGGCCCCTATTGGAAACCGCACCATATGGCCACCTATGGTCATCGGGCGGCTGCAGATTTAAGAGGAATGAAAGGAGACATCTACGAAGCGGGACATCGGGTTCCTTATATCGTTAAATGGCCCGGAAAAGTAAAACCTGGAAGTATAACACATCAAACGAATTCTTTGGCTCATTTTTATGCCACCTTAGCCGATATGTTTTCGACTCCTTCCAATGCTTTAGACAGTTACAGTATGTTGGGCGATCTGATGTCGGAGGAAGGTAAGATAGAGTCAAAACCTATTGTACACCACTCTTCCAGAGGACATTTTGCCCTTCGCTTTGGGGATTGGAAAATGATTGAAAAACTCGGTTCAGGGGGGTTTACGTCGCCCGTGAAACTTCCTACACCTGAGGGCGGACAACAAGAACGCCTTTTTAACCTTAAAGAGGATCCCTCTGAAAAAACAGATGTTTCACAAAAGTTTCCCGAACAACTCGAACTCATGAAACAAAAACTCGATTCGATCCAACAACTTAATTTAATTTCTGCACGATGAATTTTAAAAACACTTACCCGAGCTTCCTCTTGATGAATGCTTTGTTTGCCGTTATATCTTGTATATCCCCTGTACAGAGCACTCAAAAAGCACCCAATATTCTTATTGCAATTGCCGACGATCAATCCTATCCCCATACCGGGATTTATGGTTTTGCTGAAATCCAGACTCCTGGCTTTGATTTTGTAGCGCAAAACGGATCACTGTTCCACAACGCCTTTGTGGCGGCCCCTCAATGCAGTCCTTCAAGAGCGGCCATGCTGACGGGAAAAAACATTTGGGAACTCGAAGAGGCGGGTACTCATGCCAGTAATTTTCCCAAAAAGTTCAAGGTCTATACGGAAGTCTTGGCAGCGCAAGGATATTTTGTAGGGTATACCGGAAAACCATGGGGTCCAGGCAATTGGAAGATCAGTGGAAGAGAACAAAACCCAGTAGGAAAGGAGTTCAACCGCCATCAATTGGAGTCTCCTCCTACCAAAGGGATTAGGCCGAACAATTATGTCGAGAATTTCAGAGATTTTTACCGCCAAAAAGAGGAGGGAAGCCCTTTTGTTTTTTGGTATGGAGCGCATGAGCCGCATCGAGATTACGAATACGAAACAGGCGTCAAATCTGGAAAAAATATAGAAGCCGTAGAGGTTCCCAAATTCTTGCCCGATACCCCAGTAGTCCGCAACGATATCTTGGACTATATATTAGAAATTGAACACTTCGATAAACACCTTTATGAAATGATCCAATTTTTGAAAGAGAAAGGCGAATTGGAGAATACATTTATTTTGGTTACCGCCGACAATGGTATGCCTTTCCCCTATGCTAAGGCCAATCTTCAAGAATTTGGCACTCATGTTCCATTGGCCATTGCGATGCCCAATGGCGTTAAGGGAAAAACGGTAGATGATCCTGTAGGTTTGATCGATTTGGCGCCTACTTTGATGGAACTTGTGGGGTTGACCGACGCGATGAATACGACTGGGAAAAGTTTACTACCGGTTTTGACTCAAGAACAGCATCCTCTCCACCGACCCTATGTTCTCACCGGAAGGGAACGTCATACCCATGCCCGTCCCGACAATTTGGGGTATCCGGCCAGAGCAATCAGAACCCCACAGTTTTTGTATGTGCATCACTTCAAACCCGATCGTTGGCCTCAGGGAGATCCCGTTCCCAAAAACCCCGAGAATGATCAAAGAAACCTGGTAAAGGGCTTCAAAACTCTTTATCCTGGCTATCACGATGTAGATGCCTCTCCATCCAAGGACGTGGTTATGGCCATGAAAGATTCGCTGTATTTCGAATGGTCGTTTGCCAAAAGACCAGCAGAGCAATTGTACGACATCCAAAAAGATCCGTATTGTACTCAAAATGTGGCTTCACTGCCGGAGTACAAGGCCGCACTCAGCCAGCTCAAACAACAGCTCTTTAGGGACTTGGAGGAACAAGGAGATCCGCGGGTTAAGGATAGCTCTGTTTTTGACAGCTATCCTCGATATTCTTCGATGCGCAACTTTTCTGGATTCAACAAAAGTGGACAGTATAATCCGGCTTTTGCCCAATAGCCAGCATTCATCAATTCAGTAAGATAAAAAAAAACCTCCCACGGGAGGTTTTTTTTATGGGTTATTCCCTACAAACCCCTTTTGTATTTTTAACAATACTCAACAAAAAGTAAATATTGTTACGTTATTCTTAATATTTATTTACTATATGGCGGTGCTATTTTCGACATTGCTCCACAGGATATCGAATCTATGGTA
>ERZ887849.231-NODE-231-length-62327-cov-14.883640_pt1 | contig 62327 bp, 62 predicted proteins | sample MGYA00521267_ERZ887849 | MGnify/ENA primary metagenome ERZ887849 (study PRJEB32303, sample SAMEA104408601) | aquatic metagenome | biome: Brackish water; feature: Pelagic; material: water | place: Baltic Sea | collected 2014-06-06T16:11:00 | depth 2,863 m ... | reverse complement strand
GGTGCCAAAGTGCGCATAACATCGCTCGCATCAAGGCCATCAGCACTGACGATCGGCTCAAGTCGGGGGCCTTCTCCGGTTTCAAACCATAATTTCTGCCCCAGCGCTTGCGGGATCAACAAAATATCCGCGAATAAAATTGAGGCATCAAAGCCATAACGTCGAATAGGTTGCAGTGTCACTTCTTCTGCTAACTCTGGCGTGTAACAAAGATTGAGAAACCCACCGGCAGTTTCGCGTGTTGCGCGATACTCTGGAAGATAACGACCAGCTTGGCGCATCAACCAAATCGGTGGCACGTCTGGTACGGCTTGATGGGCAAAGAGCTGAAGCAGGGGTTTCATAGACATATTAAACTTTCACTGAACTATTCTATTTATATAGATAAATAATAGTAGTTGTTGTTGTGTCGCAAGCTTTCTGGGGATTATTCATTTGGCCTGCTTTTGCCCACAATCGTGGCCTGTGGACAGCTACTTGTGAACAATGAGGAAAACTCAAAATCATGCGCATCTTATAAACAATCAGCCAGAAAATCGCTGCGCATACTGACGCAAGCAGAGATGTGAATAATGTGAACAATGGGGATGAATTACCTCACTATATCGTCGGCGGCTTTGTCCCCGTTATTCTAAAGTGGTGGTGATGAGTTAATAACTCGCCTCAAACCAGCGTATGGAAAAACACCGATTGTGAACAAAAGGGCTTGGCTTGCTGTGGGGGGCGACTTATCCTCGCTATTAACATAATTCACATTTGTCTGGAGCCGACGTGAGCGTCACCTTTTTTCACCTACATATGATTTCTGACAGCACGGGTGAAACCGTTAACGCTCTGGCAAAAGCGGTCTGCGCACAATTTGTTGCCGCGCAAGCGGTTGAACATTCCTACGGTCTGGTGCGCGGTCAAAAGGCGCTGACGCGCGCCATTGACTCGATCACGGAGAATCCGGGGCCGGTGATGTATTCAATTTTGGATGTCGACTTACGCAGAAAACTGCAACAGGCTTGCGACCAGCTGAATATTCCTTGCATGTCGGTGCTCGACCCTTTCGTTGCGTCTTTGGGGGCTTATTTGAACGCTGAAATTAGCGGCAAACCGGGCGGGCAGCACGCTCTGGACACCGATTATTTTCGCCGCATTGCCGCGCTCAATTACACCATTCAACACGACGATGGCCAAAGCCAGGGCGATCTCGATGACGCTGACATTATTATAACCGGCGTCAGCCGCACCTCGAAAACCCCGACTTGTATGTATTTGGCCAATCGCGGCATTAAGGCGGCGAATGTGCCGCTGGTGCCGGGTGTTGCGCCGCCGCAAGAATTGCTCGATGCGCGGCGCCCGCTCATCGTTGGCCTGACCACCAGCACAGAGCGGTTGATGCAAGTGCGTAAAAACCGCTTGATGAGTTTGAACGAAGACGCCGAAACCGAATATGTTGATCCAGAGCTTATCAAAACCGAAACCGCTGATGCGCGCCGCTTGTTTGCGCGGCAAAAATGGCCGGTTTTGGACGTGACGCGGCGTTCTATCGAGGAGGTGGCCAGCGCCATTTTGAACCTCTACAATGACCATGAACCAAACCCTGAAATGCGTAAAAAGTAGACAATTATGAAGCTCTCAAAACCCCTCACGCTGGCGTCTAAAAGCGCCGTGCGCGCAACGATTTTAACGGGCGCTGGCTTGCAATTTGATGTGGCGCCATCGGGGGTGGATGAAGATGCGTTGAAGCAAAAACATTCCGGTGATCCGGCTGGGCTGGCCATTGGCTTGGCTGAAGCGAAGGCCCGCGCTGTGACCGTCGACGGGCTGGTGATTGGCGCAGATCAGTTGCTGTTATGCGAGGGGCGGCTGTTTGACAAGCCAGCATCGTTGGATGAGGCGCGTCACAATTTGCAGTTTTTCCGTGGCAAAAAACACCAGCTGATTGGTGGTGTTGTGGTTTTGGAGAATGGCGAAACCCTATGGCAGCACAGCGAGAGCGTAACCCTTAGCGTGCGCGATTTCAGCGACGCCTTTCTTGACACATACATAGAAGAGGCCGGTGACGCGATACTTGCCTCGGTCGGCTGCTATCAGCTTGAGGGCTTGGGGGCGCATTTGTTTGACGCGATTGAGGGCGATTATTTCTCAACCCTTGGCTTGCCGCTTCTGCCCCTACTGGCCGCTTTGCGTGTGCATGGTGGTCTAAGCCAATGAGCCAAGCCGACCCCCAAGAGCGCCAAAGGGCTGGCATTATTGGTTGGCCGGTAACCCATTCGCGCTCGCCGCTTATTCATAATGGCTGGATAGAGCAACTCGGCCTGTCGGCGCAATATGACCGCTGCCCAATATCACCCGAAGCGGATTTTCGCGGCGCCCTTGAGGCCATGGCGCGGGTTGGTTTTGTCGGCGCCAATGTCACCATTCCGCACAAGGAAACCGCTTTTGCCGCTGTCGACCGGTGCGATGCCGCCGCGGCTAAATTGGGCGCAGTGAACACACTCTTATTCGACAATGGCGAGATTATCGGCAGCAACACAGATGGCGCGGGCTTTGTCGCTGCCTTGGATGCCGCAGGCGACAATTGGCGCGGGAAACCGGCGACGGTTCTGGGGGCTGGCGGTGCAACCCGTGCGATTGTTGTTGCCTTGGCAGAAGCGGGCTCGCCGCACATCACCCTTGCCAATCGCACGCGGGCGCGGGCCGAACCTTTGGCGGCGCTTTTGGATGATAGTCCGGCGCAATGCACGATTGTTGATTGGGCGCAGCGCCATGATGGGCTCGCCGATAGCGGGCTTTTGGTTAATGCCACCAGCCTAGGCATGGGCGGCCACCCACCGCTTGACCTGTCGCTTGAGACATTGGCTTCTGGCGCCATGGTCAGCGACATTGTTTACACGCCGTTGCACACGCCCTTGCTGGAAATGGCGCGCGCGCGCGGATATATTGCAGTTGATGGTTTGGGCATGTTGATGCGCCAAGCCGCTTTGTCGTTTGAAACATGGTTTGGTGTCAGGCCGCCGGTCGACGACGCTTTGCGGGCGCGCCTGATGGCCGATTTGGGAGAAGAATAATGTTTTTAATTGGCTTAACCGGATCAATTGGCATGGGCAAAACACTGACCGCCAGCCTGTTTGAAGATGAAGGCGTGCCCCGCTATGACGCTGATGCGGCGGTTCATGCCTTATATGAGAAAGACGGTGCAGCAGTAGAGCCAATCGGCACGCTGTGCCCCAAGGCGATTGTTGATGGTGCGGTCGATCGGGCTATTCTAGGGCAAGTGGTCTTGAAAGATGCCGAAAAATTAAAACAGTTGGAAGCCATCGTGCACCCGTTGGCTGGTGCGTCGCAGATGCAGTTTCTCGAAGCGGAGGTACAAAAACAAACGCCATTTGTTTTGCTTGATATTCCGCTTTTATTTGAAACGGGCGGTGAGGGTTTCGTGGATTGCACGGTTGTCGTTAGCGCGCCGGCTGATGTGCAAAAGGCGCGGGTTCTGGCGCGCCCCGGCATGACCGAAGAGCGTTTTTATGACATTCTCGCCAAGCAAGTCCCTGACGCGGAAAAGCGCCAACGCGCTGACTTTATTGTGGACAGCTCGATATCGCCGGAAGACGCCCGCCGGCAGGTGCGCGATATTATGCAACAAGTGCAGGGCAGAGCCGGACAGGCTTATGAGGCGCGCAAAGCCCGCTATCAAGCGCGGAAGAAGGGATCATAAATTGCGTGAGATTGTTTTAGATACGGAAACCACCGGTTTTGATCCGGCCAGCGGCGACCGCATTGTCGAAATTGGCTGTATCGAACTGATCAACCGGCTGCCGACTGAAAACACTTTTCATGTTTATATCAATCCAGACCGCGACATGCCCGCTTCGGCAGAAAAAATCCACGGGCTGAGCGCCAAATTTCTCGCCGATAAGCCGCGTTTTGCCGATATTGCTGATGATTTCTTGGCCTTTATTGGCAATGACCCGCTGGTCATTCACAACGCTAATTTTGACATGAAATTTCTCAACGCCGAATTAGACAAAATCGGTAAGCCGGTGCTGCCCGATGCCCGCGCCGTTGATACATTGACCATGGCGCGCAATAAATACCCAGGCGCGCCCGCGAGCCTTGACGCGTTGTGCCGCCGGTTTGGGGTCGATAATTCTGGCCGCGACTTGCACGGCGCCCTGATTGACAGCGAGCTTTTAGCTGGCGTTTATTTAGAACTGACGGGCGGTCGGCAATCCGGTCTGGTGTTTCAATCCGCGGGCGCTGCGTCCCGTCAGGCTGAAACAACCGAGACCAGCCATGTGTTATCACCTCGCCAGCCGATGCGGCGGCGTCCGCAGGCGCTCGCGTCTCGTTTAAGCGAGGAAGAAAAGCGCGCCCACATGGTTTTTTTGCAAGACCTACCGCAGCGTGCGATTTGGCTAAAAGAAGACGGCCAAGAGGTTGATTAATTAATCTCTTTGTCGTCCATTTTGTTATCTGACGTCGCAGGCTGATTGTCGCCTTGATCATATAATTCTTTGAAGTCAATCGGATCGAGCATAATCGGTGGATAGCCGCCGTCGCGCGTTGCGTCGGCCAGCACGCGGCGGGCGAAGGGGAAAAGTTGGCGTGGCGCTTCAACCAATAGCGTCGAGCGCACTTCATCTTCCGGTGTGTTTATCAGGCGAAAAACCCCGCAATAATCTAGTTCAGCAATAAATTGCACATTGTCATCTTCGACCTTGGCCTCGATTTTGAATTTAAGGCTCACCTCATAGTCGGTATCCGAAAATTTGCGGGCGCCAACATTGGCGCTGACATTAACGCTTGGGCTATTGGCGGCTGCGAAATTTGGTGCACCGGGATTCTCAAAAGACAGGTCGCGCACATATTGCGCCAAAATCTGCATACCGGTTTGTTGGGTGCTCTCGTTTGCTGCTTCGACATTTTCTGTTTTTTTATTCGTCATGTTTAGCTCCTATAGATGCGTAATGGTGATGGATAACTTAAGGCCAAGCTCTTAACACTTGTTGAACGCGGGTGCAATTCATCGTCGCTGTTAATTGTTGCGCTCAATCGTCATCATTAATGGTGAAGTCGCCCTCTATAATGCCGTCGTCCTGCTCGCGCGGCGTGGGGCTTGTATTGGCCGTCATGCCGAAGCCGGCAAATAGCGCGGGAAGCAGCAAAACCAGCACCGTTTCAAAAATAAGACTGCGGATTGGCTGGAGCAATAAAACCAGACCTAGAGCATCTGTTAAAAACCCGGGGATGAGCAGCAAAAGACCTGCCAATAAAATGACGATACCGTTGCCAACCTCAGCCACGGGCGCGCGCCCCTCGGCTTGCGCCCGCTGAGCACTGGCCACCACCGTCACGCCCTGCCGCCGCATGATCGATAGGCCGAGCATGGCGCTGGCAATAATCAGCACAATTGTCAGCCCGGGGCCAATCATGCCGCCGACATAGATAAACAGGCTAATCTCGATAACCGGCAGAAGAATAAGGATGAGAAGAAAAAGGCCGCCCATAAGTCAGCTCCACTATTGTGCCTGCGTCACTGCGTAGCCTGACGAGGCTTTGCAATCTTTGTTAAAACTGGTCATAGTATCGGACTAAGCAGAGCGAAAGACAAGTGAGGTGCACCATCGATCCGTTAAATTTAATTTTGCTAATTATTGTCATTTTTGTCGGCATAAAATTGCGCAGCGTCTTGGGCATGCGCAATGACGAAGACGCGGGCAAGTCGCGCCGTGGCGCCTATGGGCTGAATCGCGAGGCATTGGGCAAGAAACAAAAAGCGGCTGTGTCGTCGGAAGCAAAATCGGCACCGGATTTGCGCCTCGTTGAAACTGAGCCGGTCGAAACTGAGACAGCCAAAACCGAGCCAGTCGAAGATTTGGTGCAAGACCTGAATGAGGGACGCGGGCTCGCGTTTTTTCAAGCGGCCGACCCTGAGTTTGACGCCGATCGCTTTGTCGATGGCGCGACGCGCGCCTATGAAATGATTTTGACAGCCTTTGCTGCAGAGCGGTTGGACGATGTGCGCGATTTTCTCGGCGCTGACGTCTATGCCGGCTTTGCCGGTGCGATAAGCACGCGCCAAGCCGAAGGCCAGCAGTTGGAAACGCAGATTACCCGCCTCGACCGTCCGGTGTTGGAAGACGCGCGTATTGAAAACGGCATTGTTCAGCTTGATGTCCGCTATCGGGCCGAGCTGATTTCTTATCTGCACACGGGCGCCACCCGCGATGATGCCGAACCGGTGGCAAGCGTTGATTTATGGACTTTCGAGCGGCCTCTTAAGAGTGCCAATCCGAATTGGCAACTGGTTGCGACCCAAGCAGGAGCGTAAAATGTCACGAGGTAAGGGGGAAGATGCTGATGATGCCGTGCTCTGGCAGAAAATAATCAGTCAGACGACCCCGCTCGATAAGCGTTATAAAAGTCGCCAAATTGCTAAAGCGGCCAAGCCAAAGGCGGCTAAAAAACACCGGGACGGCCATTCAGAAAAGCCTGTGCGGGGTGCCGCATCGCCGATCAATCAAGCGACCAAACCAATGGCCAAGCCAGCCCCTACTCTTCAGCCGGATGTGACGATAGAACATAAAGCCCGCCGCCGCCTCAGCCGGGGTCACCTAGAAATTGAGGCTCGGCTTGACTTGCACGGCATGACGGCGGCGCAAGCCAAGGCCGTTTTAACGCAATTTATTTATCACAGCGTTGGCCGAGGGCTGACTTGGGTGCTGGTGATTACCGGCAAGGGCGTCGCTGGTCAGGGGATTTTGCGCCGCGAATTGCCGCTGTGGTGCGCCCAGCCGCCACTGTCGCAAAGCATTGTGTCTTTCGGCCCCGCCGCCCCCAGCCATGGCGGCGATGGCGCGGTTTATATGAGATTGCGCAAACAGCGCCGCTAATGCTTTGAAATTGGCGCCGAATTTGATAGAAGGTGTGAAGTAAAGCGTATCACGTCCACAGGAGGAACCGGCACCATGTCCAAGCGAATAGCAACACGGGCGCGCCAAACAAAAGAAACGCAAATTTCGGTGAGCGTTGATCTTGATGGCACAGGCGAATATGACATTTCCACCGGCATCGGCTTTCTCGACCATATGCTTGAGCAATTGTCGCGCCACTCGCTGATTGATTTAACGGTTAAAGCCTCGGGCGACTTGCACATTGATTTTCACCACACAACGGAAGACACAGGCATTGTGCTGGGCGAAGCCGTGTGCGAAGCGCTCGGTGACTTCAAGGGTCTGACGCGCTATGGCAGCGCCACGATTCCGATGGATGAAACCTGCACCCGCGTATCGCTCGATGTGTCGCAGCGACCTTATTTGATTTGGAAAGTCAATTTCAGCAAGCCAAAATTGGGCGACATGGACACGGAATTGTTCAAAGAATGGTTCCAAGCCTTTGCGCAAGCGGCTGGCATTACTCTGCATGTTGAAAATCTCTATGGCGAAAATAATCACCATATTATCGAGAGCTGTTTCAAGGCTTTGGCGCGGGCTTTGCGTCAGGCCATTGAAATTGACCCGCGCAAGGCAGACGCCATTCCATCAACCAAAGGTGTTTTGGGCAGCTAAGCCCGGAGAGTGCCATCGTGAGCATCGCAATTATTGATTACGGGTCGGGCAATTTGCGTTCGGCGGAAAAGGCTTTCGCGCGTGTCGCTGCCGGTCTTTCCGGCGACCGTAAAGTCATCGTCACCGCCGCGCCAGAACAAGTGCTCAAGGCTGACCACATTGTTCTACCCGGGGTCGGGGCTTTTGGCGATTGCGCCGAAGGCTTGCGCGCCATTGATGGTATGGAAGAAGCGCTCAATCAACGGGTTCGCCAACAAGCCTATCCGTTTCTCGGCATTTGCGTTGGCATGCAATTAATCTGCGCCACCGGCCATGAGCGCGGCACCCATCGCGGGTTTGGTTGGGTCGACGGCGCGGTTGAGCCATTGGACGTGCCAAGCACGCTGAAAGTGCCGCATATGGGGTGGAATGATTTACACATCACCACTGACCATCCGGTGTTTGCCGGACTGCATGGGCAAGACGCCTATTTCGTGCATGGCTATGCGGCGCGGCCAAGCGCACAACATGTCATTGCCGCAACCACTGATTATGGCGGGCCCGTGGTCGCCGGTCTGGCTTGCGACACAATTTGTGGCACCCAATTCCACCCCGAGAAAAGCCAACAGACGGGGCTGCGTTTGATTGCCAATTTTCTGGAATGGAAACCATGATTTTATACCCTGCGATTGACCTCAAAGACGGCCAATGTGTGCGCCTTGAACAAGGTGACATGGATCGGGCGACGGTGTTTAACAACCAGCCAGCGGCGCAAGCGGCACAGTTTGAGGCGCAAGGGTTTTCGCATTTACACATTATTGATCTCGACGGCGCCTTTGCTGGCGCGCCAGTTAATCGCGCGGCCGTTGAAGACATTCTGGCGCGGTGCAAGCTGACCATTCAATTGGGCGGCGGCATTCGCGATATGGCGACCATCGAAAGCTGGTTGGCGGCTGGCGTGGATCGGGTGATTTTGGGCACGGCCGCCTTGCGCAATCCGCAATTGGTTTATGACGCCTGCAAAGCGTTTCCCGGCCATATTGCGGTCGGCGTCGACGCCCGCAAAGGCTTCGTCGCGGTTGAGGGCTGGGCTGAAGCGACAGAGATAAAAGCCGATGAGCTGACCCGTCAATTTGAAGACGCTGGCGTCGCCGCGGTGATTTACACCGACATTGACCGCGATGGCCTCCTTAAGGGCGTGAACATTGAGGCCACGGCGGCACTGGCGCGCGGCACGTCAATACCGATTATCGCCTCGGGTGGACTCGCCGGATTGGATGATTTGGTCGGCTTGCAAAAAGTTGAAAGCGACGGTGTGGTCGGCGCTATTTCGGGGCGCGCGCTGTATGACGGGCGGCTAGATGCGGCCGCAGCTTTGGCCATGGATGGTGTTGTCTAATGTTAAAAGTACGCATCATTCCCTGCCTTGACGTGCATGATGGGCGCGTCGTCAAAGGCGTGAATTTTGTTGATTTGGTCGACGCTGGCGATCCGGTCGCGGCGGCGCGGGCTTATGATGCTGCCGGAGCCGATGAGCTGTGTTTTCTCGACATCAGCGCCAGCCATGAGAACCGCGACACGCTGATTGGCGTGGTTCGCGAAACGGCTGAGCATTGTTTCATGCCGGTTACGGTCGGCGGCGGCGTGCGCAGTGAGGCCGATGTCCGTAAACTACTTCTGGCCGGTGCCGATAAAGTGTCGTTCAACACAACCGCTGTCCGCGACCCCGATGTCGTCGCGGCTTCAGCCGCCAAATTTGGCTCGCAATGTATCGTCGTGGCAATTGATGCCAAACAAACCGATGAGGGGCGTTGGGAAATATTTACCCATGGTGGCCGTGAGGCGACCGGCCTCGAAGCCATTGGTTTTGCCCAAGATATGGCGGCTCGCGGCGCCGGTGAAATTTTATTGACCTCAATGGATCGCGATGGCACCAAGTCAGGTTTCGATTTGGAGCTGACGCGACGCGTCGCCGATGCGGTGCCGATACCGGTGATAGCCTCGGGCGGCGTTGGCTGTCTTGAAGATTTGGTCAATGGTGTGCGTCAGGGGCACGCAAGCGCTGTTTTGGCGGCGTCTATTTTTCATTTTGGAACTTATACAATCGCCGAGGCCAAACAGGCCATGGCACAAGCAGGCTTGCCAGTTCGCCAATAAGCGGATACGGCTAGGGCTGAAAGGAATTCGTCGTGACCAAAACCTCGCAACTTGATGACTTATTCGCAGAGATTCTAACCCGTCGTGGCGCCTCGCCAGATGAGAGCTATTCGGCGCAACTGCTGGCCGATTTGCCGCGCGCAACGCGCAAATTAGGCGAGGAAGCAATCGAAACCATCACCGCGGCGCTGACCGAAGATGACGACGCGTTGATTGGTGAGGCCGCCGATGTGCTGTATCACCTTCTGGTTGTCTTGGCCGCGCGCGAGGTGACGCTGGATGCTGTCATGGATCAATTGGCGGCGCGTCGCGGACGCTCAGGCCTGGCTGAAAAAGCCGCGCGCGGAAAAGAATAAGCGCGTGTTCGGGGGAAGCTCAAAAGACATTTCGCCTTATCGCTCGTTCACGGCCGCGGAATGGGGCCGTTTGCGCAAAGACGCCGAATTAACGCTCACCGAATCCGAGCTAGAGAAATTGCGTGGCCGTGGCGAGACGGTCTCGCTCGACGAGGTTGAAGAAATTTATCTGCCGCTGTCGCGCCTACTCAATTTATATGTGGAGGCCTCGCAAAACCTTCATGGCGCGACCGATGCCTTTCTGGGGCGCGAAATTAAAGTGCCCTTTATTATTGGCGTCGCCGGCTCAGTGGCCGTGGGCAAAAGCACGACATCGCGGATTTTGCGCGACATGTTGGCCCGCTGGCCTTCGCACCCCAAGGTCGAGCTGATCACCACGGATGGCTTTCTCTTTCCCAATGCGACGCTTGAAGAACGCGGGCTTATGCAACGCAAGGGCTTTCCCGAAAGCTTTGACTTGCGCAGTATGCGGCGGTTTTTGTCCGAGGTGAAATCGGGCCAGTCAGAAGTCAGAGCGCCGGTCTACTCGCATGAAGCCTATGATATTCTCCCCGATGAAGACATTGTCGTCAGCCAACCCGACGTGCTGATCGTTGAGGGGCTGAATGTTTTGCAACCAGCTTCATTGGCCAAAGAAGGCAATGAGATTCCCTTTGTCTCTGATTATTTCGACTTTTCAATTTATATTGATGCCGAGGTCGAGACCATTGAAGAATGGTATATCGAACGTTTCATGTCCTTGCGCCATACCGCGTTCCGCGAACCGGGCGCGTATTTCCGTCGCTATGCCGACCTTGACGATGAGGCCGCGCGCGCCACCGCGCACGACATTTGGCGGCGCATTAATATGACCAATTTAATGGAAAATATTTTGCCGACACGCGGCCGCGCCGATTTGATTTTGCACAAAAGCAGCACCCACCAAATCGATCAGGTTTTATTGCGCAAAATCTAATCTCGAATAAAGTCTAAACCCTGCTCTGCCAGCAGCGCGCGCACGTCAGATTGTGGCCGCGGGCCAATATGGCGGATCACTTCACTGGCCGCCAGATTGCCTATATGTGCGGCTTCTTTCGGGCTGACCCCATTGTGCAAAGCGGCCAAAAAGCCGGCCGCATATTGATCGCCAGCGCCGGTCAAATCGACGACATCGGAAATCCGTTCGGCGGCAACAAGCTGGGCGCCATTGGCATCAACAATCAGCGCCCCCTCAGCCCCCAGCGTTACCGACAAAAGCACATCAGTGCCCTGCACTTTGGCCGCCAAACCGGCAGGGTCGCTGCAGCCAAACAGCGCCTCAGCCTCGACCTTATTGGCCAGAACAACATCAACCTGCCCGTCAAGCAGGGCAAGAAAATCAGCATGGTGACGTTCGACGCAAAACCCATCGGCCAGCGAAAAAGCTACCTTGCCACCTTGCGCGCGCACGGTTTGCGCCGCACTCAAAAATCCGTCGCGGGCTGATGGGCTGTCCCACACATAGCCTTCAGAAAACAATAGTCCGGTTTGGGCCAGCAAATCGCCGTCCATATCATCGCGCGCCGTCATCACAGACGCGCCCAGCACCGTATGCATGGTGCGTTCGGCGTCGGGGGTGATGAGCACCAGACAATGCCCCGTCGGATGCTGGCTGGCGTCGCATGGGGTTACCGGAAAACGGACATTTAAGGTTTCGAAGGCTTCGCTAAACACGCCGCCAAGCGCGTCATCTCCGGTCTTGCCGAGAAACCCTGCGGGTTGGCCAAGCGCCGCGATACCGGCCACCGTATTGGCGGCCGAGCCACCCGGGCGTTGACTGTGCACCTCGACCTCGGCTTGTAAGCGCATCGACTGCGCCGCATCAATCAGCGACATCGACGCTTTGGCGCTGCCCAATTCTTGTAATTGTGCGTCGCTTACATTGGCGAATAAATCGACAAGGGCGGCGCCCATTCCGGTTATCAGTGTGGCAGACATGGGGATTTCCTCTCGGGGTCAAACTTTGGTTTTGGCGCGGAAGCTGCATAAGTCAGCGACAGCGCATTCATAACATTTTGGTTTACGCGCGACACAAATATATCGGCCATGTAAAATCAGCCAATGATGGGCGTGGAGGCGATAGGGCTCGGGCACCCGTTTGTCGAGTTTTTTCTCCACCTCCAAAACAGTTTTGCCGGGCGCCAGACCGGTGCGATTGCCGAGCCGGAAAACATGCGTGTCGACAGCAAATGTCGCCTCGCCAAAAGCCTCATTCATCACCACATTAGCGGTCTTGCGGCCAACACCAGGCAGGCTCATCAAGGACTCGCGATCGCGCGGCACCACACCGTCAAATTGGTCGCGCAGAATTTCCGACAGGGCGAGAACATTCTTCGCTTTATTGCGATACAGGCCGATGGATTTAATTTCCTCGCGGATTTGGCTTTCGCCAAGCGCCGCCATTTTGCTTGCCGTGTCAGCCCGTTTGAACAGGTTCTCTGTGGCCTTATTAACCCCTTTATCGGTCGCTTGCGCGGACAGAACGACAGCCACTAACAATGTGAAATCATTGATAAAATTGAGTTCGGTTTGGGGTTCGCTGGCGGTTTGGGAGAGCCGTTCAAAGAATTTGAGAATATCTGCCTTTTTCATGCCCTATCCTAAGCCTCTCCGGCGCCAATGGCAACTCAGCGTATATGTCTTGGCGGCCTTGTTTTCTTTGTTTTTAGGCCTATTTTTCACTCATGATAACTGACATATACATTGATGAGGGACGGACCGATCGATCGGCGGGGCTTTCTTTTGTCCTGCGACCGAATGTGTCTTTGTCCGCTCGTGGCTTTTCAATTCTGATTATTTGTTTCGCCGCCGTCAGTCTGGTTGCTGGCGGTTTTTTCTGGGCGCTTGGCGCATGGCCAGTGTTTGGCTTTTTCGGCCTTGATGTGATTTTGCTTTATGTGTTTTTCAAACTGAATTACCGCCAAGCGCGACGACACGAAAAAATAGAACTCAACAATGATCGCCTGACGGTCACCCAAGTCAGCGCCAATGGTCGCGAGCGGTCATGGCATTTCAACCCTTATTGGGTGCGCCTGACGCTAGAGAATGAAGGCACGGAGGCCGATGAAATTGGTTCGCTGATTCTGTCGTCGCACGGCAAATATGTTTGTATTGGCGGATTTTTGTCGCCAGACGAACGCGCCGGTTTGGCCAACCAATTACGCAATGCGCTATCCAGCCACAAAGCGCCAGAGATGGTGCATTAGCCCCAGCGGCAATTAGGTAGCGAGAATTTCTTTACTGATGACCGCGCCATTGGCGTCGAGCTGATAGCAGTAAGGCTCGCCTGTGCCAATATTCACGTCAATAATCTCTTCGCGGGTCAAACCATCAAGCTGCATCACCAAAGCGCGCAATGAATTGCCATGAGCGGCGATGAGAATATTCTGTCCGGCTTTTATTTGCGGCATAATCTCCGCATCAAAATATGGCAAGACACGTTCGGCTGTATCCTTCAGGCTTTCGCCGCCGGGCGGTGGAATATCGAAAGAGCGGCGCCAAATATGCACTTGCCCCTCGCCCCATTTTTCGCGCGCATCATCTTTGTTGAGGCCGGATAAATCGCCATAATCGCGCTCGTTTAATGCCTCATGGCGGGTCACCGGCAGGTCGCTACGTTGCAATTCTTCCAACAGCAATGCGCAGGTTTTTTGTGCCCGCTGCAAATTAGATGTATAGCCAATGTCAAATTTCGCCTGCGCCGCCTTCAGCGCACGACCGGCGGCGCGGGCTTCTTCAATGCCCTTGGCGGTCAGATCCGGATCACGCCAGCCAGTGAACAGGTTTTTTTCATTCCACTCACTTTGCCCATGGCGCACGAGAACGAGTTGGCTCATTTTGATTTCCCCTTGAATATGGCGCGGCTATAGGCCGAGCACGTCTTGCATTGAATAGACGCCAGGCTTTTGCCCAGCCGCCCATTGCGCCGCCTTCAGCGCGCCACGGGCAAAAATATCGCGGTTTTCGGCGCGATGGGTCAGCCGAATTTGTTCGCCGTCACCGGCAAAAATAACCTCATGGTCGCCGACCACGCTGCCCCCGCGCAGGGCGCTAAAGCCAATTGCGCCGGCCTCGCGGGCGCCGGTTATGCCGTCGCGGCCAGATTGCATCTTGTCGCTCAAGGCAACTTTCCGCCCGCGCGCTGCGGCGTCGCCCAACAGCAAGGCCGTGCCCGAGGGTGCATCAACTTTATGGCGGTGGTGCATGTCGAAAATTTCAATGTCCCAATCATCACCGAGTGCGGCGGCCGCTTGCGTCACCAGCACCGACAAAAGATTAACGCCAAGGCTCATATTGCCGGATTTGACAATCGTCGCATGGCGGCCAGCTGCGGCAATGGCGTCTTCTTGCGCCGCATCAAAACCCGTGGTGCCAATAATATGCACAATGCGCGCTTGTGCCGCCGCCGCTGCCAGCTCCACACTGGCTTCCGGTGCGGTAAAATCAATCACCGCATTGGCATTGGCTAATAAGTCGAGATGATTGTCGCTGGCCTTGATGCCAAGCGGCGCCATGCCTGCCAGCGCGCCCAAATCGGCACCCAATGCGGTGCTTCCGGCTTGCTCCAAACCACCGACAAGGGTTAACCCGTTATCGGCCTGAATGAGTCTGATGAGGCTTTGCCCCATGCGACCCGCACATCCATTTACTACTAATCTCATGGCGCTAAATATAGCAGGGCGCCGGCCGCTTAGCTATTGGCTTTATTGCTTCTTGTGTCGAAATCTTTGACGTCGGGATAATTATTGTCGTCGAGGCTTCCGGTGAAGGCATCGAGCAAGGCTTGCTGTTTTTTGTTTAAGCCGCTGGGCACTTCAACGTCAATCTGCACATATAGATCGCCATGCGAACGCGAGCGCAATACCGGCATGCCTTTGCCGCGCAGGCGGAATTGCTGGCCTGATTGGGCGCCGCTTGGAATACTCAGCTTTACTCGCTTGCCATTGAGCAGCGGTACATTCAATGTGCCGCCGCGCGCGGCCAAGTCAAAAGCAATCGGAATGGCGCACAATAAATCGGCGCCGTCGCGTTGCAAATACGCATGCGGACGCACGTTAACAAATACATATAAATCGCCCGGCGTTGCTCCCGGCCCGCCGGCATTGCCTTCGCCAGTCAGGCGAATACGCGTGCCGTCTTCAACACCGGCTGGCACTGATACGGTCAGATTGCGCTGTTGCTGAGTGGTGCCGCGCCCATTGCAATCGCCGCACGGGTCTTGCGCAACCTGGCCGCGCCCTTGGCAATTATGGCAGGCCCGCTCGACCATGAAGAAACCCTGCTGCGCACGCACCTTGCCGTGGCCATTGCACACGCCGCAGGTGGTTGGGGCGCTGCCATCGCGCGCGCCCGAGCCCTTGCAGGTGCCGCAAGAACCGGCCCGCGTTAGATTGATTTGTTTTTCTGTGGCATTGAAGGCGTCTTCCAGTGTGATTTCAATTTCAATGCGTAAATCACCGCCACGACGCGCTTGCTGGCGTTGTTGCCGGCGCTGACCGCCGAAGAATTCTTCGAAGATATCGCCCATACCGCCGAAGTCGCCGCTAAAGCCGCCACCGCCGCGCTGGCCACCTCGGCCATTTTCAAAGGCAGCATGGCCATATTGGTCATAGGCGGCGCGGCTTTGGTCGTCTTTCAGCACCTCATAGGCCTCTGAGACTTCCTTGAACTTTTGTTCCGCCGCCGCATCACCCGGATTCACATCTGGGTGATATTTTTTGGCAAGCTTACGATAGGCCGATTTCAGCTCAGCCGCATTGGCCGAACGGTCAACGCCGAGCTGTTCATAAAAATCGGTTTTCGCCATGCGACGGCTCCTGTCTCAAACGGTCAGTGGGCAGTCGACTTACGAGGCCTTTTGATCGTCAGCGTCCTCATCGACAACTTCTTCATATTCAGCGTCGACAATATTATCATCGCCTTCACCGGCATCGGCGGCCGCTGCGGCTTCGCTTTCTGCTTGCTGGGCTTTGTAAATTGCTTCACCGATTTTCATCGCTGCCTGAGACAAGGCCTGTGCCTTCTCATTAATGGCGTCATTGTCTTCACCCTCAAGGGCGGTTTTCAACTCGGCAATGGCGGCTTCAGCGGCTTCTTTGTCGGCACCCTCAATCAGCTCTTCATTGTCAGCGATTGATTTCTCCGTTCCGTGAATAAGCCCTTCAGCATTATTGCGGATTTCCACAGCTTCGCGGCGCTGTTTATCGGCTTCCGCATTGGCTTCTGCGTCTTTGACCATTTGCTCAATGTCGTCATCAGACAGACCGCCAGAGGCTTCAATGCGAATGGCTTGCTCTTTGCCGGTCGCCTTATCGGCGGCTGACACATTGACCAGACCATTGGCATCAATGTCGAAAGTCACTTCAATTTGTGGCACGCCGCGCGGTGCTGGTGGAATGCCCTCAAGGTTGAACTGGCCGAGGTTTTTATTGTCTGCGGCCATTTCGCGTTCACCCTGGCACACAGAAATCGTCACCGCAGATTGATTGTCATCGGCGGTTGAAAAGACTTGTGACTTCTTGGTTGGGATTGTGGTGTTGCGGTCAATCAGGCGGGTAAACACGCCACCCAATGTTTCAATGCCCAGCGACAGCGGGGTCACATCGAGCAGCAACACATCTTTTACATCGCCTTGCAGCACGCCAGCTTGAATGGCAGCGCCCATGGCCACCACTTCGTCTGGGTTCACACTCATATTTGGTTCTTTGCCGAACACATCTTTCACAAATTCGCGAATGCGCGGCATGCGGGTTTGCCCGCCGACCAGCACCACTTCGTCAATTTCAGACAATTTAATGCCGGCATCTTTCAGCGCGTCTTCGCATGGCTTGCGGGTGCGCTGCACCAGCTTGTCAACCAGGGCTTCAAAAGCTGAGCGCGTCAGCTTCATATTCATGTGTTTTGGGCCGCTCGCATCTGCCGTGATGAATGGCAGGTTAATTTCCGTTGCGCTGGATGATGACAGCTCAATTTTGGCTTTCTCTGCCGCTTCTTTCAAACGTTGCAGGGCGAGCTTGTCGCCAGTCAGATCAACGCCATTTTCTTTTTTGAACTCGGCCGCCATATGCTCAACCAGCGCCATGTCAAAATCTTCACCGCCGAGGAAAGTATCACCATTGGTTGATTTCACTTCGAAAACACCGTCGCCAATCTCAAGAATTGAAACGTCAAATGTGCCGCCCCCCAAGTCGTAAACCGCAATAGTTTGGCCGTCATTCTTATCCAGACCATAGGCCAAAGAAGCCGCCGTTGGCTCATTGATAATGCGCAGCACTTCGAGGCCGGCAATTTTGCCGCCATCTTTTGTGGCTTGGCGCTGGGCGTCGTTAAAATAGGCCGGCACGGTAATCACCGCTTGGGTGACTTTCTCGCCGAGGTAATCTTCAGCGGTTTCTTTCATTTTTTGCAGAATAAAGGCCGAGATTTGCGATGGCGAATAGGTCTCGTCATTGGCTTTCACCCACGCGTCTCCACCTTCTGAGGCAACGATATTATACGGCACCATATCCATGTCTTTTTTGGTGGCGGGGTCGCTAAAGCGACGGCCAATCAGCCGTTTAATGGCAAAGAGTGTGTTTTCCGGATTGGTCACCGCCTGACGTTTGGCCGGTTGCCCAACCAGTTTTTCTCCGTCAGCTGTGAACGCCACCATTGATGGTGTTGTCCGCGCGCCCTCGGCGTTTTCGATAACCTTAGGCGTGCTGCCGTCCATAACGGCGACGCAACTATTTGTGGTGCCCAAGTCAATGCCAATTACTTTTCCCATTTTCTTCTCACTTTTCGTTTAATCTACAGGCGAGGTCGCCAATTCGTGTCTGGGCTTTATATAGGTAGCTAGGCGCGGTGCTACAAGGGTTGAGTGCAAAAGGATGAGAAAAAAATGAGCCACAACATATTGGGGGCTGGAACGCATTATTACCCTGAATATTGGGGGTCGGCGGCGCAAAACCAGATTTTGCAGGAAATCACCGAGGCCTTGGTCGTGGCGCCGCTGTTTCAACCGCGCATGCCGCGCAGCAATCAGCCATGGTCGATCCGTATGAGCAATATGGGGCCGCTTGGCTGGGTGTCGGATAAAAACGGCTATCGCTATCAGCCGAACCACCCTGAAACCAAGGCGCCATGGCCGGCGATACCGCAAAGCCTGCATGATTTATGGGCCGAGGTCAGCGGCTGTGCGGCGCCGCCTGAATGTTGTCTGATCAATTATTACGATAAGCCGCGTTCAAAAATGGGGCTGCACCAAGACCGCGATGAGGCGGCCTTTGAGGCGCCAGTGGTTTCTGTATCCTTGGGCGATAGCGCGGTTTTTCGCATGGGCGGGGCGCAGCGGCGCGGGCCAACACAATCTTTGAAACTGCATAGTGGCGATGTGTTTGTTTTTGGCGGTGCCGCGCGACTTAATTTTCACGGCCTCGACCGTGTGCTTCACGGCAGCAGCCAGCTTTTAACCCAGCATGATGCGTTCGCCGACGGCGGCCGCCTCAATTTGACCCTGCGGCGGGTGTCGCCGATTTAATTAATCTTTGGCAATGCCAACTTTGGCGGGGCGCAACAGACGCTCGGCCATGACATAGCCGATTTCAATGACCTCAATAATCGTGCCGGCCGCTTGCCCCGTGCCCGGGGCCTCAAACATGGCTTCGTGCTGGTTGGGGTCAAATTTTTCGCCCATAGGATTAATTGGCATGACTTTATGGCGTTGCAAGCTGGCTTGCAGATCGCGCTCGGTGGCCTCAACCCCTTCAAGCATGGCTTTGGCGGCGTCTGGTAAATCATCGGCCCCCAGATCAGCCGCCGCTTTCAGCGCGCGCTGCATATTATCAGCCACGCTCAGCATATCGCGGGCAAAACTCATGGCGCCAAATTTCAGCGCATCGCCACGGTCGCGTTCAGCGCGGCGGCGGGTGTTTTCCAATTCGGCAAGCGTGCGGAGCAATTGATCATTCAGAGCAGCAATTTGCTCTTCCGCTGTCGGCTCAGCCGGCGCCTCATCCACAGGAACTTCATCAACAGAAGCTTCGTTAACCGGTTCAGAGCCGCTGTCGGTCGGCGCGTCTGCGGCAGGGTTTTGGGTTTCGGGGTTGTTTGGTTCATTGGCCGAAGCGGTTTCAGCGGCTTCGGCAGATTTTTCATTTTCTTTGGTCATGAGGTTTTCCTAATCATCAATTTGCGGTGCGTCAAGCGAGCAATTTTGAAACCACTTGCGCTGTATGGTCGACCATCGGAATGAGGCGGGCGTAATTGGTACGGGTTGGCGCAATCACGCCGAGCACGCCGACCACTTGTTGGTCGCTATCTTTATAGGGGCTGATAATTACCGAGGAGCCGGACAGCGAAAACAGCGAGGTTTCAGCACCGATAAAAATCTTCACGCCATCGCCTTCTTCGGCTTGCGACAACAGGCTGATCATTTCCTTTTTGCGGTCAAGGTCTTCGAACAGAAGCCGAATGCGCTCCAAATCTTCTATGGCACTGAGGTTCTCGAGCAAATGGCTATGGCCGCGCACAAGAAGGTTTTTACCAAGTATTTCATTGCTTTGGCTCATTGATGATGGGCTATCGCCGCCCCATTGTGCCAGACCGGTTTCAACCAATTGCGCGGTTAGCTTGCCCAGCTCACTTTCCGCTGTGGCCATTTGCCGTTGCGTGTCGCGGCGCAATTCGCCCAACGACCGGCCCTTTAATTGCCCATTGAGATAATTGCTCGCCTCGGTCAAGGCGCTGGCCACCAGCCCCGGCGGGCGTTCGATCAACCGGTTTTCAACATGGTTGGATTGGTCGACCAGAATGACCAGAATTTTATCTTCGGCAATGGGCACAAATTCGACATGTTTAATGGCGCCAGCATTGTTCGGTGCCAGAACCAGACTGGCGCATTGGCTGAGCCCCGACAGGCCATCGACCGCCTGATGTAAAATATCTTCAAAGCTGCGCGTGCCGTCAATTTGCGGGGCAATCGCCTCGCGCTCCTTATCGTTTAATTCGCCGACTTGCAGCAGGCCATCAATAAAAATTCTTAATCCGGTCTGGGTTGGCATGCGGCCAGCAGAAACATGCGGCGCATAAAGCAGGCCATGCCCTTCCAGCTCAGCCATGGTGGCGCGAATAGAGGCCGGTGATAAATGCGTACGCAGGCTTTGCGATAGGCTTTGCGACCCAATCGGCGCGCCGGTCTCTAAATAGCTTTCGACAACATGACGAAAAATATGCCGCGCCCGCTCGGTTAAATGTGTCAGTTCACTCATGCAGACTATTTAGGCATTGGTGGCGGCATTTCCCAGCCCCCAAAGTAAAGAAATACAGATTTTGCCGATTAACGTCAGCCTAGCCTTGTTTGGCGGCCCGCATTTGGCTACACAGAAGTTGCAACTTCACCCCGACGCAAGGTTAGGAAACTTCATGACTGTCACCCGCCCCTCAGGCCGTTCGGCCAATCAGCTTCGCTCCATATCGATTGAAACCAATGTCTCTAAACATGCGGAAGGGTCGTGTCTGATTAAATTTGGCGACACGCATGTGTTGTGCACAGCCAGTCTTGAAGAACGCGTCCCGCCGTGGTTGCGTGGCAAAGGCGAAGGCTGGGTGACGGCTGAATATGGCATGTTGCCACGTTCAACCGGTGACCGTATGCGCCGCGAGGCCAATGCCGGCAAGCAGTCAGGCCGGACGCAGGAAATCCAGCGTCTCATCGGTCGGTCGCTGCGCGCCGTTGTTGATATGAAAAAACTTGGCGAAAACCAAATCAGTCTCGATTGCGATGTTATTCAGGCCGATGGCGGCACCCGCACCGCTTCCATTACCGGCGCTTGGGTGGCGCTTTATCAATGCGTCGCCATGATGCAAGAAAAAGGTAAAGTCGGCCCCGGCGTTATTTCTGATCATGTGGCCGCCCTGTCTTGCGGCATTTATCAGGGTCTGCCAGTCGCCGACCTTGATTATGACGAAGATAGTGTCGCCGATACCGACGGCAATTTTGTCATGACTGGCAGCGGATCAATCGTCGAAATTCAGGCCACCGCAGAAGGCGCGGCTTTTGGTGAAGATGAATTCGCCGCATTGATGCGTTTGGCCAAAGACGGCATTGCCGAGCTTGTCGCGCTCCAAAAACAAGCGGTTGGTGCCTAATGGCGGCGCGCAAATTCACTGATCATAAATTGGTGATTGCCTCGCACAATAAAGGCAAGCTGGTTGAGATTGCTGATTTGCTGACGGCTTTTGAGGTTGAGACGGTGGGGGCCGGCGCCCTTGGCTTGCCCGAACCGGAAGAAACCGGCAGCACTTTTATCGCCAATGCTGAACTCAAGGCCTTGGCCTCGGCCACCGCCTCGGGCTTGCCGGCGCTGGCTGATGACAGCGGCTTGGCGGTTGACGGGCTGGATGGCGCGCCGGGCATTTACTCGGCGCGTTGGGCGCAGACGGCCAGCGGCGATCGCGATTTTCAATTCGCCATGCATAAAGTGCATATGGCACTGGCGCAAAAACCAGATGCGCCGCGCACTGCATCCTTTATCTGCGCTTTGTCTTTGGCTTGGCCAGACGGCCACGTCGAGAATTTTGAGGGCAAAGTGTCGGGCACGTTAGTGTGGCCATTGCGCGGTCTCAATGGCTTTGGTTATGACCCAATGTTTCTGCCGCTTGGCGGTGACCAGACCTTCGGCGAAATGGATCCAGCCGCCAAACACGCGATATCGCATCGCGCGGATGCTTTCCAACAATTGGTTGAGCATTGTTTTGAAGCCTGATTTGCCACCGCTGAGCATTTATCTGCATTGGCCGTTTTGCGCCGCCATTTGCCCCTATTGCGATTTCAATGTGCATTTGATGCGCGATATGCAGCCGCAACAATGGCGCGCCGCCTATTTTGCCGAATTGCAATATGCGTTCAGCCAACGCCCACAAGGGCCGGTGCAAACAGTGTTTTTTGGTGGCGGCACGCCATCGCTGATGCCGGCCGATATGGTCGCCGATATTCTGTCTGAGATAAACCGCCTGTGGGGGCTGGCGCCGGATGCCGAAATTACCCTCGAAGCCAATCCCGTCAGTGCGCCGCAAGGCCATTTGGCTGATTTATCGGCGGCGGGCATCACCCGCTTATCGCTTGGCGTGCAATCCTTGGATGATGCGGCGCTGAAATTCCTTGGCCGCACGCATAGCGCGGCTGATGCGCTGGCGGCGTTTCGGCTGGCCCGCGAGGTGTTCGCGCATGTCTCGCTAGATTTGATTTATGCCCGTCCCGGCCAGAGCTTGGCGATGTGGCGCGATGAGTTGGCCTGCGTTCTGGCCGAAACGCCTGACCATGTTTCGCTTTATCAATTAACCATTGAGCCGGATACGCCGTTTCACCGACTGCACGCGGCCGGTCGGTTTGCCGTGCCCGATGAAGACAGCGCCGCCGACCTTTATGAGATGACGCAAGACATGTGCGCGGCGGCAGGTCTGCCCGCCTATGAAGTGTCAAATCACGCCCGCGATGGCCACGCTTGCCGCCATAATATAGCCAGCTGGCGTGGCGGTGATTACCTTGGCATTGGCCCCGGCGCGCATGGGCGGTTGAGCGATGGCCAAGCGCGGCGCGCGACCATAGCCTTGAAAGCGCCGCAAGCGTGGCTGGCGCAAGTCGAGGCGCAGGGGCACGGCTGGGCTGAAGATAAAGCTTTGGACGACGAAGAACGGCGCACCGAAATGCTTCTGCTGGGGCTGCGTTTGGTTGAGGGCGTCGCCCTGTCCGACATGGCCATTGGCGGCATTCAATTGCCGCCCGAGAGGCATTTGGCGCTGCAACAAGCCGGCATTTTATTGCCCAGCGACAGCCATTTGATTGCCAGCCCGCAAGGCCGTCTGGTGCTCGACAATCTTATCGCAGAATTATTGCCGTCCTAAATCGGTCAATGGAGCGGCAGCGTTTCCCTGCAGGCTGTCGGCCAACGCCAAAGCGGCGCGCAGACGCCGGTCATGTTCAACGAAACTGCGCGGCGCCGGACTGACAATACGCGGCGCACGTGCGGTGATTTCCTGCACCGCTAGACCACGGTCGTTGAGGCCATCAGCGGTCAACCGCACAATCCCATCAAGACCGGCAAAGCCATTCGGGTCGGTCAACAAGGCATAGCTAAAGGGTTGTTGTTGGTTAATGGTCGCCAGTTTAATGGCAAGGCTGACACTATCATAGGCGATGCTGGTCAGGCGCGGTGCCGGGCGCGCGAATAATTGTTCGTAACGCTTTTGGTAACCGGCCCATAATGTGCGATCGGGGGCGGCATACCAGCCGCCGTGCAGTGGCGGTTCTTGCGACAGGCTTGGGTCATCCCACAGACCGGTGCCGATAAATTTCACCAATTTCGGGTCAATGTCGAAATACGGTAAAAGCGGCGCTAGTTTGCGCAGTGCCAAGCCACCCTCGGGCACAAACACCACATCATAAGGAATTTCGCCCAAAGTCTCAGAGCGTTTCAGGCCTTCATAGGCCGACACCAGCTCGGGGGCGATGGTACGCAAGACAGAAAATAATTTATCGTCTGGCGTGTCAGCCGGTGCCAGCCGCCGCGCCTCCGCTGTCAGCCGCGCCAACTCGTCCGTGTGGGCTTGTTTGCGGCGGTCAAATTGCGCCAGCCGCCGCACCGGATCAAACATGCCCTTAGCATCTTCCGGATAGGCTTCGGCTTGCACCAATTCGCCGCCAAAGCGTTCAATGCGCTGGCGGACTTGTTGCAGCAGCAAATCGCCATAGGCTCCCTCAGGCACCAAAACGCCGAACCGCACAAGCCCTTGGGAAATCGTTTCGACGACCACGCGGTCAATATTTTGCTCCGGCATAAACCCTAGCAGCCAAATATTATCGGCCCGCACCGAGCGGTCATTCGAAAATGCCAAGGCCGACACCGTGCGGCCGGCCAGAACCGGCGCGACGGCTTTTGCCGAAGAGGAAAAAAGCGGGCCAATTAAAATATCGGCTTCGGCGGCAATCGCTTCCTTGGCGGCGCGGGCGGCGCCTTCTGGCGTGCCTTGTGTGTCGTGCAGGCGCAAAACAATTTTGCTTTGTCCGGCGTCGAACACGGCCAATTGCGCGGCATTGAACAAGTCTTCAGCCAGTGCGCGAATATTTTCTCGGCCATCGCTCATCGGCAATAACAGGCTGATTGTCACCGCTCCTGCGGGCCGCGCTGGCGGGGCGGGGAATTGGCTAACGTCGACGGGCATTGGTTCGACATAGGTTTGCGGCGCGCTGGGGCTGGCCAAGGGCGCCCGCGCCGCCTGATTTTGCGATGCAATTGGGGCGCCGCATGACAGCAAAACCAATGGCGTCAGTAGCGCCAGTGCGCGAAAAATACGGTGCAAGTGCAAGGCCACGTCAGACTCCTATTTGTCGCCAAATTATCTCTCCCTTGAGGATAAGTAAACCTGCCAGAAAAATAAGGCTGAAATGCGCCTTAGGGCTTGCCTAAAAGCAGAAACAGCCGTTTTCTATGGCTATGCGCAAAGCAGATGTTCAATCACAGGGCTTGCCCGCCGGCATTTATATTGTTGCCACGCCTTTGGGCAATGCGCGCGACATTACCTTGCGGGCGCTTGATATTCTGTCGAGCGTTGCGGTGATATATTGCGAAGACACGCGAACCAGCGGCAAGTTGATGACATTGCATAATATCACCACCCCGCGGCGCGCCTATCATGAGCATAATGCGCAGGAAATGCGGCCGAAGATTTTGCGGCAGTTGGACGAGGGGCAGGCCATTGCGCTGATTAGCGATGCTGGCACGCCGCTGATTTCCGATCCCGGCATGCCCTTGGTGCGCGCCGCCCGCGAAGCAGGCCATGAGGTGTTCGCTATTCCTGGCCCGTCGGCGCCGATTGCCGCCTTGAGCATTGCTGGCCTGCCGACCGATCAATTTAGTTTCTATGGTTTCTTGCCGCCGAAACAAGCGGCGCGGCAAAAGGCCTTGCAAAAATTAGCCGAGCGGGCTGGCACATTGGTGTTTTTTGAAAGCGCCAAACGTCTGGCCAAAACCTTGGCCGATGTCGCCACCATATTGGGCCAGCGCGATATTGTGGTGGCCCGCGAGATGACCAAGAAATTCGAGCAAATCATCACTGGTGACGCGGCGAGCTTGGCGGCGCAATTCGAAGCGCAACCGCCACGCGGTGAGATTGTCTTTCTCATCGGCCCGTCGACGCCAACCGCTGATGGCGCGGATCATACGGCGCAAATCGACGCCGCTCTGACCCGTGCGCTGGCACAAATGAGCCTGCGCGACGCGGTGCAACATGTCTGCGCCGAAACCGGGCTGAAACGAAAACAAGTATATGAACGGGCTTTACGGCTTAGCGAAAAATAAGACAGGTCTCAAATAATGGGCGCAAAAAATAACAAACAACGCCGCTATCGAGAAAAAACCGGACGCCGTTCAGAGGCGCTGGCCGCAATGTTTTTACGTCTCAAAGGCTATCGCATTTTGGCCCGCAATTTTCGCCATCGTCGTGGCGAGATTGACATTATTGCCATGCGGGCCCAGCTGCTGGTGTTTGTCGAAGTAAAGCAAAGAACCGGCGCGGCGGCCGACTTGGATGCGGTAACGCCGATGCAATGGCGGCGCATTGAGGCGGCGGCCAATGCCTTTGTCGGGCGACACCAAGAGCCGCGTAATTTGCCATGGCGGTTTGATTTTATCGGCTTTGGTCGCTGGGTTTGGCCGCGCCATAAAAAAGCCGTGTGGCGTTTCTAACATTTCGACATCTCAGCACTTGAGCAATTGTGCAATATCGGGGAAAGTGTCGCCAGTGAAAGTCGAAAGGACGCATGATGGTTTTGCGCGTGGCCCTGCAAATGGATCCGATTGGTGGCATTGATATTCGTGGCGACACGAGTTTTGCGCTGGCGCTGGAAGCGCAAAGACGCGGCCATGAGCTGTTTTATTATGAGCCCGACCGGCTGGCCATGCGCGACGGTCAGGTCAGCGCCGCCATTCAGCCGCTTCAAGTGGCCGATGTGGTGGGCGCGCACTATGAATTGGGCGCTGCCGAGCTGACCAATTTGCGCGATGTTGACGTGATTTTAATGCGCCAAGACCCGCCGTTTGACATGAATTATATTTCCGCGACGCATTTTCTCGAGCGCGTTCATCCGCACACTTTGGTGGTCAATGATCCGGCTTCGGTGCGCAATGCGCCGGAAAAAATCTTTCCGGTGGAATTCGCCGGCCTGTTGCCGCCAACTCTGATGACCCGCGACCGCGCCGCCCTCAATGGGTTTCGCGCCGAGTTTGGTGATGTCATTTTGAAACCGGTGTTCGGCAATGGCGGTGCTGGTATTTTTAGGGTGCGGGCGGAAGACGAAAATTTTGGTTCGCTGATTGATATGTTTCTGGCCAGCAGTCGCGAGCCGGTGATTGCACAACAATATTTGCCCGATGTGCGGGCTGGTGATAAGCGGGTGATTTTGGTCGAGGGTGAGGCCGTTGGTGCGTTGAACCGCGTGCCGGCCGCTGGTGATGCGCGCGCCAATGTGCATGTGGGCGGCACCCCTGAGGCGATTGGCCTGACCGACCGCGACCTTGAAATTGCCGCCACCATTGGCCCGCGCCTGCGCGAGCTGGGCATTGTTTTTGCCGGCATTGATATTATTGGCGCGCATTTGACCGAGATTAACGTCACCTCACCGACGTGCATCCGCGAGATCAAACAATTTGGTGGGCCGGATATTGCGGTGATGATTTGGGACGCAATTGAGGCGCGTCGCTCGTTAGTCGGCTAGTTTTGGTTGCAGGCGCGCCGGTTTCGCGCCAAGCTAGAAATAAGACCAAACGAAAACCAAGAATAAGAAAAGAACACCATGGTTGCCCATATTCAAACAATCGCTTTCAGCGGTGTCGATGCTCTGCCGGTCGATGTGCAAGTGCATTTGGCGCCGGGGCAAAACGCCTTCAATGTTGTTGGCCTGCCCGATAAATCGGTCGCCGAAAGCCGCGAGCGCGTGCGGGCGGCATTGGCCGCTATCGGCCTCGCCCTGCCCTATGACCGTATCACCATTAATTTATCACCGGCTGATATGCCCAAAGAGGGCAGTCACTATGATTTGCCAATTGCCCTTGGTTTGATTGTCGCCATGGGCGGCTTGGCGCAATCTGAAGTCGACGGCTTTGTGGTCATGGGTGAGCTTGGGCTTGATGGCGCCTGTATTGGTGTGCCCGGCGCTTTACCGGCGGCGATGACCGCCATGCAAAAACAGATGGGGCTGTTTTGTCCGGCCGCTTGTGGCGGGGCGGGGGCGGCGTGGTCGGGCCTGTGCCAACCCGGGCAAGCGGGCATTGTGGCGGCGCCGCATATTTTGCAGGCGGTCAATCATTTGCGCGGCACGCAGATTTTACCCCCGCCGCAAACCGAGCAACCGCAAAACCAGCCCGACTATCCGGACATGGCTGATATTCGCGGGCAGCACCAATCGCGTTTGGCCTTGGAGGTGACGGCGGCGGGTGGCCATAATTTTTTGATGAACGGCCCGCCGGGGGCTGGCAAATCTATGTTGGCGTCGCGCCTGCCCGGCCTGTTGCCGCCGCTGACGGCAGAAGAGCGGCTTGAGATCAGCATTATTGAAAGCCTGTCGAGCCGACGCGGCGGGGTGCGTATGGCGCATCAACGCCCGTTTCGCGCGCCCCATCATTCGGCCAGCATGGCCGCCTTGGTCGGCGGTGGGCGCAATGCCAAGCTGGGTGAAATTTCGCTGGCCCATTGCGGGGTTTTATTTCTCGATGAATTGCCTGAGTTTTCGCGTCAGGCGTTGGATGCGCTGCGCCAGCCGATTGAAACCGGCCGTGTGGAAGTGGCACGGGCCGAGGCGCATGTGCATTATCAGGCGCGCTTTCAACTGATCGCGGCCATGAATCCGTGTCGCTGTGGTCATGCGGATGACACCGAGCTGGCCTGTCATCGCCTGCCGACGTGCCGCAAGGAATATTTATCACGCCTATCGGGGCCGCTGCTCGACCGGTTTGACATTCGCATTAATGTGCCACCGGTGCGGCTTGACAAAATGATTACCGGTGAGGCTGGTGAGGCCAGCGCGCCAATTGCCGCGCGCGTGCTCGACGCGCGACAGCGGCAAATCGAGCGGCAAGACTGCCTCAATGCGCAACTCGATGGTGATCGGTTGCGGGCGCTGGCCAAGCCCGATGCGGCGGGTCAGAAAATTCTCGACCATTTAATTGACGACCGCCATATGACGGCGCGCGGGTTTAATCGGATTTTGCGCGTTGCTCTGACTTTGGCCGATTTGGCAGGCCGCCATGGGCCCGGCGAGAGTGATATCGCCACGGCCACAATATGGCGCCGTTTGGCCAGCGTTCAGGCCACTGCGTGACTAGATTTTTTCCAAGCCATAGGCGGCGATGGCGGCCATGTTCAACACTTCAGTGGCGGTCGCGCCGATACGGGCAATCTGTACCGGCTTTTCAAGGCCGATGAGAATGGGCCCGATCAATGTCGCACCGCCCAACTCTTCCAGCATTTTGGTAGAGATTGACGCCGAGTGAATGGCCGGCATGATGAGAATATTGGCTGGCTCTGTCAGGCGACAGAACGGATAACGCTTCATGGCTTCACGATTGAGCGCCACATCGGCCGCCATTTCGCCTTCATATTCAAAATCCACACCGCGTGAGTCGAGTATTTTAACGGCCTCGCGCACAAACACAGAGCGGTCGCCCTCCGGATGACCAAAGGTCGAATAAGCCAGCATGGCGACGCGTGGCTCATGGCCCAAAGCCCGTGCCGCCGCCGCGCTTTGGCAGGCAATATCAGCCAGTTCCTCGGCGCTCGGCATGTCGATGACATTTGTGTCGGCTACCAAAACCGTGCGGCCGCGCACCACCAGCATGGAAAGCCCCATGACCCGATGATTGGGCAGCGGATTGATGACCTGCGAGACCTCTTCAAGGGTGATGGAATAGCTGCGGGTCACGCCGGTGACCATGGCATCGGCATCGCCGCGTTCAATCGCACAAGCGCCAAAAATATTGCGGTCATTGCTGACCAGACGTTCGCAATCACGATGCAAGCGCCCGCGCCGTTGCAGTTTTTTAAACAAAAACTCTGAGTATTCTTGGATTTGTGGCGAGGTGCGCGTGTCGCGAATTTCAATATCGGTGCGCTCTTCCAGCCCAAGCTCAATCATATTGGCGCGCACAATATCTTCCGTGCCAACCAGAATCGGCTCGCCCAGACCGAGGTCTTTATAGGCAATGGCGGCACGAATAACTTGCTCTTGCTCGCCTTCGGCAAAAATCATCCGTTTGCCGTTTTGCTTCGACTTATTCATGATGATTTGCAGCGAGCTGGCGGTTGGGTCGAGGCGTGCTTTCAGCCGCTGGTGATAGGCTTCCATGTCAACAATCGGTGCGCGCGCCACGCCGCTATCCATCGCCGCGCGGGCCACAGCGGCAGGAATATCGCAAATCAAACGCGGGTCAAATGGCACGGGAATAATATAGCGCGGGCCAAAGCGTGGGCGCTCACCCTGATAGGCGGCGGCCACTTCATCGGGCACGTCTTCGCGCGCCAGCATGGCCAGCGCTTCGGCGCAGGCAATTTTCATTTCATCGTTAATGGTGCGGGCGCGCACATCGAGGGCGCCACGGAAAATATACGGGAAGCCCAAAACATTATTAACCTGATTGGGATAATCCGACCGACCCGTCGCCATAATCGCATCATCGCGAATGGCCGCCACTTCTTCCGGCGTGATTTCCGGATCTGGATTGGCCATGGCAAAAATAATTGGATTGTCGGCCATGCTGGCAATCATATCGGCATCGACCGCGCCTTTAACGGACAGCCCCAAAAACACGTCGGCGCCATTCATCGCGTCGGCCAATGTGCGGGCCTCCGTTTTGACGGCATGGGCCGATTTCCATTGGTTCATACCTTCTTTGCGGCCCTGATAAATAACGCCTTTGGTGTCGCACAAAACGGCGTTTTCCGCTGGCAGGCCCATGGCTTTAATAAGCTCAAGACAGGCAATACCGGCTGAGCCGGCGCCATTGACGGCAATTTTAACATCTTTGATATCGCGCCCCGTCAGGTGCAAGGCATTGATCAGGCCAGCGGCGCAAATAATCGCTGTGCCGTGCTGGTCGTCATGGAAAACCGGAATATCCATCATCTCGCGCAATTGCTGCTCGATAATGAAACAATCAGGCGCCTTAATATCTTCCAGATTAATGCCGCCAAAAGAGGGGCCTAAATATTTAACCGCATTGATAAACTCTGTTGGGTCTTCGGTATCAATCTCAAGGTCGATTGAATCGACGTCGGCGAAGCGTTTGAACAAAACCGCCTTGCCTTCCATAACCGGCTTAGAGGCCAGCGCCCCCAAATTACCTAGGCCAAGAATAGCTGTGCCATTGGAGATAACCGCGACCATATTGCCACGCGATGTGTAATCGTAAGAGGCGTCAGGGTTTTCGGCGATGACTTTCACCGGCACAGCAACCCCCGGCGAATAGGCAAGCGAAAGGTCGCGCTGGGTGGCCATTGGCTTGGTTGGGGTAATTTCCAACTTGCCGGGCTTTCCGCGCGTATGGAATCGCAGGGCTTCCTGATCGGTGAAGCTTTTCTCTTTGTCGCTCATAGACTTACCTCGTGGCCCGAGGGCCGGTTTTGGTTCACAGCTTTTGGTTCACAGGCCGGTCAAAACGAAGGCCCTGTTTCTCATTCTAGGCTCGCGCCCAGATTGGTTTCATGTTGTAGGGCTTTCATGGCCGGAAAACAAGAACAAGCGAAGCCAAAAACGTAAGAAAATTCAACACCTTTTTATGATTTCGCGCGTCTTAAGGCTTCTTTCCATCCAGCGCTCTGCTACAATGGCACCATGCAGCCCTCAAACACCGCCCCGCCCAATGCCAATGATGCGCCAAAACCGACGCCTATGATGGCGCAGTTTTTGGAAATAAAAGCTCATTATCCGGATGCTCTTTTATTCTACCGCATGGGCGATTTTTACGAATTATTCTTCGATGACGCGGTCGCCGCCGCCGCCGCTCTCGACATCACCCTGACCCATCGTGGCAAGCATTTGGGCGAAAACATCCCGATGTGCGGCGTGCCCTATCATGCTTCTGAGGGCTATCTGGAAAAGCTTATTCGCAAAGGGTTTCGCGTCGCCATTTGTGAGCAGACCGAAGACCCGGCGGAAGCCAAAAAGCGCGGCTCGAAATCTGTCGTGCGGCGCGAAGTGGTGCGCTTGGTGACACCGGGCACGCTCAGTGAAGAGGCGCTACTTGATGCGCGTGCGCATAATTATTTGGCCACCGCCACTATGGTTGGCGATGAGATGGCTGCCGCTTGGCTCGATATGTCGACCGGAGAATTTGGCGTCACTGCCACTCATGCGGCGGGGCTTGCGGCTCTGATGGCGCGTTTGGCGCCGCGCGAAATTTTGCAACCAAGCCATATGGAGCCACATTTTCACGAGATATTATCCATGCAAAACGCGGCGGTGATTGCGCCGGTGGAAGACATGTCCTCGCCCGCCGCCAGCCAGCTATTGCGCGATTATTATCAGGTGCAAAGCGCCGATGGTTTTGGCGATTTGGGGCGTGCCGAAGTTCTCGCCTGCGGTATTTTGTTGGCCTATATGCAGTGCACACAGCTCGAAAATATGCCACGCCTGTCGCCGCCATTGCTTGAGAACACCAGCGCTTTTATGGGCATTGATGCAGCGACGCGGGCCAATTTGGAACTTACCCGCACGCTGGCTGGCGACACCAAAGGCAGTCTGCTGCACACCATTGACCTGACGGTGACGGCGGCCGGTGGTCGGCTTTTGGGACAAAGATTATCGGCTCCGCTGACCGATGTGACGGCCATTGCCCAGCGTTTGGCCTCGGTGGCATTTTTCGTTGCCCAATCAAATCTGCGGCATGATTTACGCGCCAGTTTGAAAGCCGCTCCCGATATGGTGCGGGCGTTATCGCGCCTGGCCATGCAGCGCGGCGGCCCGCGCGATGTGCAGGCCATTGGGCGCGGGCTGGAAGCGGCGCGTCGCCTGCACGGCCTGCTGCTTGGCTTTGACGACATACCGGCTGAGCTGGCTCACTATATGGTGCAACTGGCGCATGATGTGGCGGCCATTGACCATTTGATTGAAACCCTGCAAGCGGCGGTGATTGAGCAACCGGCGATGCTGGCACGCGACGGCGGGTTTGTCCGCGAGGGCTATCATGCGGGCCTCGATCAGACGCGGCAAATGCGCGATGAAAGCCGTCGGGTGATTGCTGGGTTACAACAGAAATATGCTGACGAGACAGGCGTTAAAGCGCTGAAAATTAAATATAATGGTGTGCTTGGCTATCACATTGATGTGCCAGCCCAACATGGCGACACGCTGATGTCACCGCCGCATCAAGAGCGGTTTATTCACCGCCAAACGCTGGCCGGTGCGGTGCGGTTTTCGACGGCCGAATTGTCAGAATTGGCTGGCGAAATTAGCCGCGCTGGTGAAACCGCTTTGGCCTTGGAGCTGGAAATTTTTGACGCCCTCTGTCAGCAAATCGCGGCGGCCAGCAATACGATTAACGACTGCGCGGCGGCGCTGGCGGCGCTGGATGTCACCGCTGGGCTGGCCGAGTTGGTGATAGAACGCAATTGGGTGGCGCCGCTGGTTGACGATAGTCTGGTTTTTGAGGTGACGGCCGGTCGCCATCCGGTGGTGGAAGCGGCATTGCTCAGCCAACACAGCGGACGCTTTATCGCCAATGATTGCAGCCTAGACGCCACGGCCAAAACGGCGGCGCGGCTGACCTTGCTCACCGGCCCCAATATGGCGGGTAAGTCGACTTATTTGCGGCAGAATGCGTTGATCACGATTTTGGCGCAGATTGGCAGTTTTGTGCCGGCGCAAAAGGCGCATATTGGCTTGGTCGACCGCGTGTTCAGCCGCGTCGGCGCAGCCGATGATTTGGCGCGTGGGCGCTCAACTTTTATGGTCGAAATGGTCGAGACGGCCGCGATTTTGAACCAGGCTGGCCCGCGGGCGCTGGTTATTCTTGATGAGATTGGTCGCGGCACGGCGACCTATGACGGCTTGTCGATTGCTTGGGCGGCGGTTGAGTTTCTGCATGATGGGTCTGGCTGCCGTACGCTTTTTGCCACCCATTATCACGAGTTGACCGGTCTCGCCGCGCGTCTCGACGGGCTGTCCAATGCCTCGATGATGGTGCGCGAGCACGATGGTCAATTGGTGTTTCTGCATGAAGTCGGGCGCGGCGCGGCTGATCGTTCTTATGGCATTCACGTGGCCCAATTGGCCGGTCTTCCCGATGTGGTGATCGAGCGCGCCCGTGCAGTTCTGGCGGTTCTGGAAGAAAGCCGGGCGGCGCATGATATGGTGCCGGCCTTGGACGGTTTGCCATTATTTGCCTCTCAGGCTATCAGCGCACCGGACAGTGATCACTTGCGCGAGGCTTTGGCAACGGTCGAGCCAGACAGGCTAAGTCCGCGCGAGGCGTTGGATTGGCTCTACCGGTTGAAAGATCTTGTTTAGCTGTGTCGCACTTTCGCCTTTGTTTGTGATATAGATAAGTTACAACATCCTGTTTTGGAGTTAATTTATGGCCCGCGCCAAATCCGCTCACGCCGCGCTTGAAAAAAAGCTCTCGTCCCGTTCCGCGACCCAGCGTGAGGGCGATTTACTGGCCTGTCTGCGCCAAGCCTCTGCGCAGACTGATGGCGATGACAATCAAAAGCGATTGGCGGTGCTGGAGGCGTTGAAAAAATTTCTCGCCCAAGGTCGCGCCGAAGCCCGTGAAGGGCTTGAAAATAAAACCCTCAAGGGCGCGCAATGCGCCAAATATTTGTCAGCCTTGCAAGACGATTTATTGCGCGCTCTGGCGGCCTATATTGAAATGGATGTCTTATATTTGTCCAATCCGACCGAGGCTGAAAAGGTCACGGTTTTGGCTGTTGGCGGCTATGGCCGTGGCCGTTTAGCGCCCAGTTCGGATATCGATTTGCTATTCCTGCTGCCCTATAAGCGTAACGCCGCCTCTGAGAGCTTTGTCGAGCTGATGCTTTATATGCTTTGGGATTTGGGGCTGAAAGTTGGCCACGCGACGCGCACCATCGCTGATTGTCTGGCGCAGGCCGAGCAAGATTTCACCATTCGAACGGCAATGCTGGAAAAGCGTTTCCTGTGGGGCTCGGCCGCACTTTATCTTGAGTTCAAAGAAAAATTCGCCGACAAAATTGTCGCCAATAGCGCCCCTGAATTCGTCACAGCTAAACTGGCCGAGCGCGACGCGCGGCATTTGCGAGCCGGCCAATCGCGCTATTTGGTCGAGCCAAATTTGAAAGAAAGCAAGGGCGGTCTGCGCGATTTGAACACGTTGTTTTGGATTGCGCGCTATAGTTATCAGATTGACGAGCTCAATGAACTGGTCGCCTTAGATGTGTTGACGCCCGCCGAATTGCGGCTGTTCCGCCGCTGCGACCATTTTCTCTGGGAGGTGCGTTGTCATTTGCATTTCATGACGGGCCGCGCCGAAGAGCGTTTGAGCTTTGATGTTCAAAAGCCATTGTCGGCACATTTCGAACCCGATGACAGTGCCGGTATGAAGTCAGTGGAAAAATTCATGCGCCAGTATTTTCTGGTGGCCAAAAATGTTGGCGATTTGACGGCGATTTTTTGCGCCTCTCTGGAAGAGCAGCAGAAAAAACCGCCAAGCCGTGTGCGCCTACCGGCGATTTTTCGACGCAATAAAAAAGTCGAAGGGTTTTTATTTGGTGGTGGCCGTTTGACCATGACAGAGGAAGATTGTTTTGAGAAAGATCCGGTGAACCTTATTCGGGTTTTCCATTTGGCCGATAAATTTAATCTCAACATTCACCCCGACACCATGCGTGCGATTACCCGGGCGGTGAAATTCGTCAATAAAGATCTGCGCGCCAGTGAACAGGCCAATCATTTGTTTTTGGAAATTCTCACCTCGCGCAAAAATCCGGAGCGGACACTGCGGCGGATGAATGAAGCTGGCGTTCTGGGGCGTTTTATCCCTGACTTCGGGCGCATTGTGGCGCTCATGCAATTTAATATGTATCACCATTATACGGCTGATGAGCATTTGCTGCGGGCCATTGGCCTGTTGCGTGAAATTGAAAGTGGCGCCCAAGCGGACGCCCATCCGCTGGCCTATGAGCTGATGAAAACCGGCAAGGTCAACCGGCGGGTGTTATATTTGGCGACCTTGTTACACGATATCGCCAAGGGGCGGCCAGAAGACCATTCGGTTGCGGGTGCCCGCATTGCCCGCACATTGGGCCCACGGTTGGGATTCAGCAAAGCGGAGACGCGGCTCACCGAATGGCTGGTGCGCGAACATTTGGTGATGAGCGATGTCGCCCAAAGGCGCGATTTATCTGACCCGCGCACAGTCGAAGATTTCACAGCCAGCGTCGGCACCACGGAGCGGTTGGAACACTTGTTCATTCTGACCGAGGTCGACATTAAAGCTGTCGGCCCCGGCGTGTTCAACGGTTGGAAAGCACAGCTGTTGCGCGAACTTTATGATGGCGCCAAGGCGACGCTCAATGGCATGGGGTATGGCGCACAATTGGCCGAACGCGCCGATGCCGCCAAACAGGCGTTTGTCATGGCCCATGCAGGCGGCTGGTCGGCGCAAAAATATGACGCCTATGTGGCGCGCCACTTGCCAGCCTATTGGGCGAGTTTTCCGGTCGACTCTCAATTGCGCCACGCTGCCATGATTGACGATATGGGCACACAATCTTTCATGCTTGATGTTTCGCCCGACCCAATGCGCGATTGCTCGGAAGTCACATTTATCGCACAAGATCACCCCGGCCTGTTTGCTCGCATCACCGGTGCCTGTGCCGTGGCTGAGCTGAGTATTCTCGATGCTCGCATTTCCACCACGCAAGATGGCTTGGCGATTGATGCGCTGCATGTCAAAAGGCCGGACCGGTCGGGGCCATTGGAAGCGGCGCAGGTCGAGCGTTTCAAAAACACCCTGCTCGGGGTGATGGATGGCTCGATTGCACCGCCGGAGCATTTGGCGCAAGGCCGCCGCAACAAACAGATTGAAGCCTTTGACTTGGCGCCAGAGGTTGATGTGCGCAATGACCTGTCAGACGACGCCACCGTCATTGAAGTCAGCGGTCTGGATCGGCCCGGCCTTTTGTATGCGCTGGCCCGCACCCTTGTTGAAAAGAATGTCTCGGTTTCAGCCGCTCGTATTGCAACTTTTGGCGAGCGCGCCGTCGATGCGTTTTATGCTCATGATTTAACCGGCAGCAAAATTGCCAGCAAGGCCAAGCGCGAGGCTGTCACAGAGGCGCTTTTGCTGACCATTAGTGATCCGGTGAAATCTGCCAAGCCGCGTCGCTCATCGTCGGATGCGGCGCGGAAAGTGGGCTAGGTCATGAGCGCATCAGACAAGCCAGCGCCACGGCCACGATTACTGTCCACCGCCTTGATTGTTGGCCTATCAACCATGGCCAGCCGCATTACCGGCTTTGGGCGCGACATTTTTCTGGCTGCGCTTTTGGGATCTGGGCCGTTTAGTGAGATTTTCGTCATTGCCTTTCGGCTGCCCAACTTGTTTCGTCGCCTGTTCGCCGAGGGTGCCTTTAGCGCCGCCTTTGTTCCGTTATTTTCACAGCAAATAGAAAAAAACGGCACGCCGGCCGCCATTCAATTCGCCGCCCGTGTAGGTTCGGTTTTATTAACCGCCGTGATCGCTTTCACCCTCTTGGCGCAAATTTTCATGCCCGGTCTGGTGATGGCGATTGCCCAAGGCATGGTCGGCGCGCCGGAGAAATTCGATCTCGCTGTCTATTATGCGCGGATCAGTTTCCCCTATCTGATTTTCATGTCGCTGATGGCTTTGTTTGCTGCCATGTTAAACGCCACCGGACGGTTTTTCGCCGCCGCTTTCGCCCCCCTATTGCTGAATATTTTGCTGATTTTGGCGATGGCCATGGCGGTGGTTTTTCAGGGGCTGGCGATTGACTATATCATCTGGGGCATTGTGGTTTCCGGCTTTGCGCAACTGGCCTTTGTGGTGATTGCCGTGTGGCGCGCTGGCTTGGGCTTTCGCCTGACGTGGCCGCGTTGGACGGCGGATGTGAAAGCCGTGTTTGTGCTGGCCGTGCCGGGCATGTTGGCGGCTGGTATTGGACAGATCAATCTTTTGGTCGGCACGTCCATTGCTACGGCGCAAATTGGCGCTGTGGCTTGGCTATATTATGCTGACCGTCTGTATCAATTGCCAATGGGGGTGGTTGGCGTCGCCCTATCAGTGGCTTTGCTGCCAGATTTATCGCGCCGTTTGGCGGCTGGCGACACCAAGGGCGCTCATGATAGCCAAAATTTAGCGGTCTTGGCAGCCATGGGTCTGACCCTTCCGGCGGCCGCGGGTCTTTGGGTTTTGGCGGCGCCGATTGTTGGCATTTTATTCGAGCGCGGCGCGTTCTCGGCGGCCGATACAGTGGCGACGGCGCGCGCGGCGCAAGCGTTTTGCCTCGGCTTGCCGGCCTTTGTTCTGGTCAAAGCTCTGCAGCCGTCATTCTTTGCCCGTCAAAATACACGTGCGCCATTGATTGATGGGGCCATTGGCGTGGCCGTTAACATTGCCGTCTCGCTCACGCTATTCCCGATTTATGGTCACGTCGCCATTGCCTATGCCACCAGCCTTGCCGGTTGGGTGACCTTGCTTTTAATGCTGCTGCGCATGGCGCGTCAGTCGATTTGGACAATCGGCTTTGATGTGGCCCGCATGGCGGCAGCGCAATTGGCCGCAACCGCCTTAATGGTGGCGGCCCTCATGTGGGCCGGTCAGGCGATGGCGCCGCCCGTCAGCGGCCTTGGTTTGGGGCTGTGGGTGGCGGCGATGGTGATTGGCGGCGGCGCGGTTTTCTTTGCTGCCGCATGGCTGCTGGGCGGCATTAACAAACACCATTTGCACCGCTTGCGCAGGCGCTGATAATTGGCCATAAGAAAGCGGCAATAGGAGTAAGACATGACACAGGTAAAGGCTCGGGTTTTATCAGGTGTGCAGCCAACAGGTAATTTGCATTTGGGCAATTATCTTGGCGCCATCCGTAATTTCGTTGGTCTGCAACAGACCCATGACTGTCTTTATTGCGTGGTCGACATGCACGCCATTACGGTTTTTCAGGATCCGGTTGAGCTGGCCTCGAACACGCGCGAAGTCGCCGCCGCCTTCATTGCCGCCGGTGTTGACCCGAAAAATCATATTGTTTTCAATCAAGCGCAAGTGTCGCAACACGCCGAGTTGGCCTGGGTGCTTAATTGCGTGGCCCGCATGGGTTGGCTCAATCGGATGACTCAGTTCAAAGAAAAAGCCGGCAAGGATCGCGAAAAAGCCTCGGTTGGCCTCTATGTTTATCCCAATCTCATGGCCGCCGATATTCTGCTTTATAAAGCCACTCATGTGCCGGTTGGTGAAGACCAGAAACAGCATTTGGAATTGGCTCGCGACATTGCGCAAAAATTCAATAATGATTTTAACGCGCCGGCGTTTTTCCCCTTGCCTGAGCCAATTATTCAGGGGCCGGCGACGCGGGTCATGTCATTGCGCGATGGTAGCAAGAAAATGTCGAAATCTGATCCGTCAGATTTATCGCGTATTACCATGACCGATCAGGCTGATGATATTGCGCGCAAGATTCGCAAGGCCAAAACCGATCCGGAAGCCTTGCCCGAAACCGCCGATGATTTATCGGGACGGCCTGAGGCGGCCAATTTGCTCGGCTTGTTCGCGGCCCTGACCGACCAGCCATTAAGCACTGTCATTGGCCAATTTGCCGGTGCGCCCTTCTCGTCTTTGAAAGAGCAATTGGCCGAGGTGGCGATTGAAAAAATCGCCCCAATTGGCGCTGAGATGAAACGCCTGACCGATGATCCGGCGACGATTGACGCGATTTTGGCCGATGGCGCCGACCGCGCCCGCGCCATTGCTGAACCGATTATGGCTGAGGTGCGCAAGCGCGTTGGCTTTCTTGGCAATTAGACACTTGTTTGTCATAGGGCAAACATGGCAGCATGCTTTCCATGGATATAAACCAACATTTACAGCGTAAATTTCTGGTTGTCGTAGACGGCACGCCTGAGGCTCATGCGGCTTTGCGTTTTGCTGCCCGCCGCGCCCATGGCACTGGCGGCTCGGTGGCGCTTTTGCTGGTCATTGAGGCCGCCGGATTTGAACATTGGCTGGGCGTTGAAAGCTTGATGAAAGAAGAAGCGCAAGATGAGGCGGAGCGGATTTTGACCGAATGTTCGGGGCTGGTCGAATTGCTCGGCGGCCAAAAGCCGGTGACGCATATTCGTCACGGACATGTCAGTGAAGAAATTGCCAAGCTCATTGAGCAAGACCAAAGCATATCGACATTGGTGCTGGCGGCTGGTTCCGATCCAGCCGGCCCGGGGCCTCTGGTCGCGTCGATTGGCAGTGGCAAAGCCGCCATTCGTATTCCAGTGACCATTGTTCCGGGTCATTTGACCGATGATGAGATTGACGCACTGACCTAATAGGGCTGGCAATTCAGCCTAGGCATATCTATATAAAGGTCACGTCAAACAATGTCGCGCCGCGTCGTGACACGAGGAGATAGCCAATGTTTATTCAAACCGAAGACACGCCAAATCCGGCGACATTGAAATTTTTGCCGGGCCGCGCCGTTATGGACACGGCTCCGCCGGCTGATTTCCCAAATGTCGATGCCGCCCAAGCGTCGCCTTTGGCTGCCGCTTTGTTTGAAACCGAACATGTCGGTGCGGTATTTTTGGGCAGTGATTTTATCGCCGTGACCAAATCTGGTGGCGAGTGGCAGCATTTGAAGCCGTCATTGCTGAACACGATTATGGAGCATTTTGTTTCTGAGCGCCCGATCATGCACCCGGGCGCAACAACCCAAGCGGCCAGCGAAGACACCGGCGAAAATGCCGAGGTCATCGCGGCGATTAAAGAGATTCTTGAAACCCGCGTGCGTCCGGCGGTTGCCCAAGACGGCGGCGATATTGTTTTCCATGGGTTTGAAAATGGCGTGGTGTCTTTACATATGCGCGGCGCGTGCGCTGGCTGCCCCAGCGCCACAGCAACGCTGAAACATGGCATTGAAAACCTGCTCAAACATTTTGTGCCTTCAGTGACTGAAGTGCGCGCCGTTATGTAAGGAAGCCAGATGTCATCACCGCTAGACCAAGCCAGCCTCAATCAGCTTTTTGTCGAGGCCCGCTCGCATAATGATTTCCATGATAAGGCTGTGACGCCAGAGCAAATTACGGCGCTTTACGATTTGATGAAAATGGCGCCAACCAGTGCCAATTGCTCGCCGGCTCGGTTTGTCTTTGTCACCAGCGATGCCGGCAAAAAACGCCTGCTGCCGTTTTTGATGGAGAGCAATCAGCCGAAAACCCAAGCCGCACCAGTTTGCGTCATCATTGCGCATGACACAAAGTTCTACGATCTCATCCCGCAATTATTCCCGCATAACCCCGGCGCTCGTGAATGGTTTACCGGCAGCGAAGAATTCGCCGCGCAAACCGCCATGCGCAATGGCTCGCTACAGGGCGCTTATTTAATGTTGGCGGCCCGCGCTTTTGGTCTTGATGTCGGGCCCATGTCAGGCTTCGATGCGCAAGGCGTCGACCAAGAGTTCTTCCCTGACGGCCGTTTCAAAAGCAATTTCCTGTGCAACATCGGGCATGGCAATATGGACGCCGTCTTCGGCCGGTCGCCGCGCCTGACCTTTGATGAGGCTTGTCAGATTGTCTAATCAATCGTCCGGCCAGCCAGTTTTGCTGGCTTGCGACACAACGCAAGGTGCGTGTTCTGTGGCCCTGCGCAAAAATGGCGAGATTATCTCCGACTTACAAGAAATGACCCGAGGCCATGCTGAGGCTTTGCTGCCGATGATTGAGCGTGTGTGTGAGCAGGCACAGGTGCCGATGTCGCAGCTTCAACGACTGGCGGTCACCCATGGGCCGGGCACTTTTACCGGCGTTCGTGTTGGCCTGTCAGCCATGCGCGGCTTGGCACTGGCCCTTAATGTGCCGCTATGCGCCATTGGCACATTGCACGTTATGGCGGCGGCGGCGGCGGTGTCAGACCAGCCGCTGATTGTCGCCGTTGATGCCCGCCGCGACACCTATTACACGCAAGTTTTTGACGGCCAAAACCAGCCCCTCAGTGCCCCGCAAGCGTGTTCTTTGGCAGGTCTTGAAAGCCTCTTGCCCGACGCCGCCATCCGCGTTGCCGGCAGCGGGGCCAGTGCTTTATGCGCTACCGATGCGCAGCGTTTCAGCGCCTTGGATATCGCCGACCATCCGCACGCTGCCCATGTGCTGCGTTTGGCTGAGGCGTTGAGTGACGACATATGGGCCACCACCGGCCCGCATCACGAGCCGCTTTATTTGCGCCCGCCCGATGCCAGCCTGCCCAACCCCGACAAACAATTGCGCCGTCTAAGCGACGGTTAAGCGGGGTCAGTCGCGGTGAGCCTGATGACAGAAATTCAGCCCTTCGAAAATGCCGAGGCCTTGGCGGCTCTGCATCACCGCTGTTTTGATCGTCCATGGGCGGCTGAGAGTTTTGCCACCCTTCTGGCGCCAGATTGGCGTGTCGCTTTGGCGGCGCGTGGCGCTGATGGCGCCATAGCTGAATTGGACGGCTTTATCATGGTGCAGCATGTCGCCGATGAGGCCGAAATTTTAACTTTGGCCGTGGCACATCAAGCGCGCCGCACCGGCTTGGCCACACGCCTGCTATCTGCGGCCTCGCTGTGGCTGGCGGCTCGTGGCGTGCAGCACTGGCATTTAGAGGTGGCGGCTAACAATCAGCCGGCTTTGGCGCTTTATCGCCGTTTCGGATTTGTCGAAACCGGTCGCCGTCCAGCCTATTACGAAAACGTCGACGCGGTTCTTATGCAGCGTGATTTATCAAATCAGCTGTGATAGTTTAAGGCATGACAATGAACCAATCAGATATTGAAGCGGCGGCGGTTGCCGCTGGCATGCGAATGACCGAGCAGCGTCGGGTCATCGCCCGCGTCTTATCGGCGTCCGATGACCATCCGGATGTCGAGGAAGTCTATCGCCGGGCCTCGGCGCAAGATGAAGCCATTTCCATTGCCACCGTTTATCGCACTGTGCGGATGTTTGAGGAGGCCGGCATTTTGGAACGCCATGATTTCGGCGATGGTCGCTCGCGCTATGAGCCAGCCTCAGAAGACCACCACGACCATTTGATTGATATCCAGTCAGGTCGGGTGATTGAGTTTACCAATGAAGAGATTGAACGTTTGCAAACCGAAGTGGCACGCAAGCTCGGTTATCGGCTGGTTGACCATCGCCTTGAACTATATGCCGTGCCGTTAGACAAAGGTGACTAGCAACCCAAATGCTGCGTTTTATAAAAGTTTTCCTACGTTTTATTGTTTTCTTCGCGTTCACTTTGGCACTGGTGCCATTGCAGATTTTGTTCGTCTTTGTGCCGCGCCTGCGCGATGTCATTCCGATTTTTTACCATCGGGCAATGCTCAAACTGCTCGGCGTAAGAGTGCGCGTATGGGGCGCAGAACCGGTCAAGGGCGCACTGCTGGTGTGCAATCATTTGTCATGGTTTGATATTGTTTTAATTGGCTCAATCGTGCCGGTGTCGTTTGTAGCCAAAAAAGAAGTCAAAAGCTGGCCATTGTTTGGCCTTTTGGCGCAATTGCAGCGCACGGTTTTTGTCAATCGACGACCCGGCCGCCATACGGTGGCAACCAGCAATCAACTGGCCCGCCGCTTGGCCGCCAAAGATAGATTGGTGTTATTTCCCGAAGGCACCAGCACTGATGGCTTGCGCGTTTTACCCTTTAAATCATCTTTATTCGCCTCGGTTGAGCGGCAAGCCACGCCTGTGCAAGTGCAGCCAATGAGCCTAGCGTTCAGCGATGTGTGCAATATCGCCATGGGGCGACGCCAGCGTCAGTCCTATGCATGGGTCGGCGATGTCTCGTTTTTACCGCATTTATTATCGATTTTCGGCACCTCACCGCTGACCGTTGACATCATCTTTCACCCGCCCTTGGCTGAAGCCGATATGGTTGATCGCAAATCCATGGCGCGGGCCAGCGAACAAATGGTGCGCAATGGCCTTGACGATATTTTATGCCGACGTCTTGCCGTGAATGCGGAAACCCGCTAAGCCAAGCAAGATGACTGAGGAACAACAAACGCCGGCGACCAAGGTGGGCAACACGAAAACGTGTTACATCAAAACCTACGGCTGCCAGATGAACGTCTACGACAGCGAGCGCATGGCGGAAGCTTTGGTGCTGTCTGGTTATCAGCAAGTTGAAACCGCCGATGATGCCGATATGGTGATTTTAAACACCTGCCATATTCGTGAAAAAGCGGTGCAGAAAGTCTATTCCGATATTGGCCGCATCAAGCCCTTAAAGAAGAAGAAAACCGATATGATTATCGCCGTCGCGGGCTGTGTGGCGCAAGCTGAGGGGGCCGAGATTATCGCCCGCGCGCCGGTCGTCGACATGGTGTTTGGCCCACAAACCTTCCAACAATTGCCCGACATGCTGGACGAAGTTCAGGCACTGCGCGCCAAGGGCAAAAAATCACGTTTGGTGCGCACGGAATTTCCCGCAGCAGAAAAATTTACCGCCCTGAAATCCGTCACCCGTGCCCCCATCACTCGCAGCCCCAGCGCTTTTGTGACCGTACAAGAGGGGTGCGATAAATTCTGCACATTCTGCGTCGTGCCCTATACGCGCGGCGAGGAAGTTTCGCGGCCGACGGGTGATATTATCGCCGAGACACAGGCCTTGGTCGACCAAGGCGTTTGCGAGGTCACGCTTTTGGGGCAAAATGTCAACGCCTGGCAGGACCGCGAAAGCGGCTTGCGGCTGGATGGTTTGCTGACACAATTGGGCGCTATTAATGGCATTGAACGTCTGCGTTTCACCACCAGCCATCCGCGCGATATGGATGATGCCTTGATTGCGGCGCATGGCGACAACCTCAAGCTGATGCCATATTTGCATCTGCCGGTGCAGGCTGGCTCCGACGCTATTCTTACGGCGATGAACCGCAAACACAGCGCCGCTGAATATATTGATCTGGTCGCTCGCTTCCGCGCTGTGCGCCCCGATATTGCTTTATCGTCAGATTTTATTGTCGGCTTTCCGGGCGAGACCGACGCAGATTTTGACGCCACCATGGCGCTGATTGAGCAAGTCACCTATGCGCAGGCCTATTCGTTCAAATATTCGCCACGCCCGGGCACGCCTGCGGCAGACCATGAGATGCAAGTTGATGAGGCGGTTAAAACCGAACGCCTGCATCGCCTGCAAGCGCTTCTAAACGGTCAGCAGCGCGCTTTTAATGAAGCGCAAATAGGCAATGTGTTGCCGGTATTGTTCGACAAGCCGAGCAAGAAAAGCGGTCAAATGTCGGGGCGCAGCCCGTATTTGCAAACCGTGCACGTCACCATGGATGAGGCCATTATGGACTCGGTGCGAGGACGCATTTTGCCGGTCGCCATTACCGCCGCCCACAATAATAGTTTGAGCGGCCATCTCAGCGATGGCGATTAGGCATAAAGACGATTATTTGCAGCTTTTAAGGCTTGCCTAATGAGACAAATTTGCCGATAGTTTCCTTAGATGATGGTGATGATATCTATTCTTGGACATAGCGAGGTGGCATCTTGAGCCGCCCCATTGATCAAACGGTGACGGCCGGAAATAATACCGGCACCAAATTGGTTCTCGAATTTGACAATAATCGTCTGCTCCCAGAGCTTTACGGTGCTTATGGCGCGCATTTGACGCGCATCGAAGAGGCCTTGGATGTGTGCTTGGTCGATCGCGGCAATCAGGTTTTCGTGAGCGGTGAAGCGCAATCCTGCGTGCGCGCCGAATTGGTGTTGAACACACTTTACCATCACTTGCAGCGCGGCGTTGAAGTCACGCGTGGCGATGTTGACGGGGCTTTGCGCCTCAGCCTTGATTCATTGGTCGCAACACCGACCCCAACCGTAGGAAAAAATATGAGCAAAAGCCAAACGCCGTCAAAACCCAGCCGCCAATCTGGAGATTCATCCGGCGAAAAGGCAAATGTCAAACGCCTCGGCGATATGACAGCCATCCGCACACACCGACGCGAAGTGCTGCCGCGTTCGCCAATGCAGGCCGCCTATATTAACGCGCTGATGAACCGCGAACTGGTCGTCGGCACAGGCCCTGCGGGCACGGGCAAAACCTATTTGGCGGTCGCCGCCGCCGCCGCCATGTTGGTCGAGGGCAAAGTTGATCGCATTATTCTCTCGCGCCCTGCGGTTGAAGCTGGCGAAAGCCTCGGCTTTTTGCCGGGCGATATGCGCGACAAAGTCGACCCTTATTTGCGGCCGCTTTATGACGCGCTTTATGACATGTTGCCGGGCCCGCAAGTGGTGCGCTCTTTGGAGTCTGGCGAGATTGAGATAGCCCCATTGGCCTTCATGCGTGGTCGTACATTGAGCAATTCATTCGTCATCCTTGACGAGTCGCAAAACGCGACGCCGATGCAAATGAAAATGTTCTTAACCCGTATGGGTGAAAATTCGCGCATGGTCATTACCGGCGACCCTAGCCAGATTGACTTGCCGTTTGGTGCCAAATCCGGCCTCAAAGACGCGCTTGAGATTTTGCCGAAAGTGAAGGGTGTCGAAATTATCGAATTTGGCGAAGAAGATGTGGTGCGCCATGATATGGTGACACGCATCGTCAAAGCCTATAATAAACGAGACACGGTTTTGCCGGCACATAATCAGCGCCGCCATAAACCAGCCGCCCCGCAGTCTCCACCCGAGACCTCAAAAGAAGTTGAAAATGATGAAAAATAATAACCAACAATCCGCTGTGCTGGTTGATGAACCGGAGCCCGACAGTCCGACCGGTGATCTGACGATTGACACCAGTATTGTTGATAAGCGTTGGCAACCTTTGGTTGCTGAGTTGCAGGCGCACGGCCAATTTGTCTGGCAGGCGCTGGCGTTGCCGGCTTGCGAGCTCAGTCTTGTGCTGGATAATGACGCTGCCGTGCAGCAGTTGAACCATAGCTATCGAGATAAAAATAAGCCGACCAATGTTTTGTCTTTTCCGGCTTTGGACTTTGCCCAACCCGCGACGAGTGATGATTTTCCGTCGCCCCCGATTTTGCTCGGCGACATTATTATGGCCTATGAAACCCTTGCCCGTGAAGCCGACGAGGGCGCCATCAGCCTGACGGACCATGCGCGGCATTTATTGACCCACGGCCTTTTGCATTTGCTTGGCTATGACCATCAAGATGACGAACAAGCCAGCCATATGGAACAATTAGAAGTCCGTCTTTTGGCCCAATGCGGCATTGCCAATCCTTATCTTAATTCGACGACGGGAGACCTCTCATGAGTTCGTCAAGTTCTTCTAATAGCCCGTTTTGGGCCCGTTGGTGGGGCCAGATTTTTGGTTCCAGCGAAGGCGGCGTGCGCGAGAGCATTGAAGATGTTTTGGGCGATAACGCGGCCGATGGTGAAGATGGATTTTCCCGCGAAGAATTGCATATGTTGCGCAATTTATTGGGCTTTCGTGACGTGCGCATTGAAGATGTCATGGTGCCGCGCGCCGACATTGAAGCCACTGAAATTGATTACCTGCCGCCACAAGTGCTGGCGCAGTTTGCCGATTGCGGTCACTCGCGCATGCCGATTTATCGCGAGACATTGGACCAGCCGCTGGGCATGGTGCATGTGAAAGATTTAATGTCGGCCATGCATGAAACAACCGATATTAACGACATTGATATTAAAAGCCTTATTCGACCGGTGATTTTTGTCCCGCCTTCCATGCCGGCGCTTGATCTTTTGCTGAAAATGCAATCGACGCGCAGCCATATGGCTCTCGTCATTGATGAATATGGCGGCACCGATGGCTTGGTGACGATTGAAGATTTGATTGAAGAAATCGTCGGCGATATTGAAGACGAACACGATGAAGATGGCGCCAATTTATTGCGCCAAGAAAGCGCAGGCCATTGGCGCGCGCAAGCCCGTCTAACCATCGCCGAGCTGGAAGAGAAATTGGCTCTGCCGTTCTCCGATGATAGTGATTTTGAAGACATTGATACGCTCGGCGGTTTGGTGTTTGCCATTGCCGGACGGGTGCCCGAGCGCGGCGAAATGATCAGCTATCAGTTTGAAGATGAGAGCGAGGTTGAATTCGTTATTCGTGACGGCGACCCACGGCGGATTAAAATCGTCGACATTAAAAGCCGCCCCGCGCCGGAGCAGTGATGCAACGCTGGCGCCAGCTCAGCTTGCGGCACCCTTATTTCATGGCTTTGGCCTTGGGGTGTATCCTGCCGCTGGCCTATGCGCCGGTTAATCTTTTACCAATCTTCTATCTCAGTTTCGCCACGGTCTTTTATCTGGCCTTTGTCCATCGTCAATCGCTCAAGCAGTTGTTTCTGCTTGGCTGGCTGTTTGGCTTTGGCCAGTTTTTCACCGGGCTTTATTGGCTTGGCGAGGCGTTTTTGGTCGACGCAGAGACGTTTCTTTGGTTGCTTCCTTTCGCCGTGACGTTGCTTCCCGCCGGTTTGGCGCTGTTTTCCGGTGCCGCCTTTATCTTGTTTGGCCTCAGCTTCCGCGCCCTCAATGCGCGGTTCTCGCGCTTGCCGTCCTTGCTTTGGCTGGCGCTGCTTTGGGCCTTGGCAGAATATTGCCGATCGGTGCTTTTGACCGGCCTGCCATGGAACCTGCCAACTATGGCTTGGGGGAGTTGGCTATATCTTGCTCAACCGGCCAATGTCGTCGGTGTGCACGGCCTTGGCTTGCTGGCGCTCATCAGTGCCGCTGTTTTGGTCAGCCGTCAAAATTGGGCGCGGGTTTCCGGTGTTGTTTTGCTGGTCGCCAGCTTCGCCTATTCGGCTGTGGTTCTTAACCGTGAAGCCCCGCCTATGGATGGCGAGGCTATGCAGGTTTTAATTGTTCAGCCCAATCTCGACCAAGGTGAAAAATGGCAGCTCGACAAGCGCCAAGCGCACATAGATAAGATTTTCAAAATCACCCGCTCTGGTCTCGACGCGGCGCCGCAAACTCGTATCATCATATGGCCGGAAACCGCCATTCCGGCTTTGATTGATGAGGGCAATTGGTTTGGCGAGGCGTTGCGCCGCCAGCTAAAGAGCCAATCAACCTATCTGTTAACCGGCGCTCAGCGCCGACAGCTCCAAGGCGGAAAAACAGAGTTTTATAATTCAGCCATGTTATGGCGCGGCGATGGTCGCCTGATCCAGCGCGGCGACAAACACCATTTGGTGCCGTTTGGCGAATATTTGCCAATGCAGGCCTGGCTCGAATCCATTGGTTTGCAACAATTCACCAAATTGCGCGGTGGATATCGGGCGGGGCCGGCAGCGGCGCGCTTCAGCCAAGACGATTTGCCAACGCTGGCGCCGTTGATTTGCTATGAGGCGATTTTCCCATTGTTGGGCGCACAGCACCAGCGCCCCGCTTGGTTGGCTAATCTGACCAATGATGGTTGGTTTGGCAAAAGCCTCGGCCCGCACCAGCATTTAGCGCATGTGCGCTTGCGCGCCATTGAACAAGGCCTGCCATTGATACGCAGTGCCAACACCGGTGTTTCTGCGGCCTTTGATGCGCGCGGTCAGCTTTTGGCGGCGCTGCCTTTGGGTCAAGCTGGCACGCTGAGCGTAACCCTGCCACCGCCGCTGCCAGCAGGCCTTTATGCGCAGATTGGTGACGCAGGGTTTTTCACTCTTTGGTTGCTGCTGATGAGCCTGATGGCGGTGTTGTCGCGCTGGCACAGGATAAAATAAATCCATTGCGGTATATCCCCCGCTAACGCGTAATTTACCTGTTCTTGATAAAAATAATAAAAAGGGAACATGCCAATGCCAAGGAAGAAACAACATGAGATTGATGCCTATATTGGCGCCCGCGTGCGCTTGCGCCGCTTGATGCTGGAAATGAGTCAGGAGATGTTAGGCAATAAGTTGGGCCTGACATTCCAGCAAGTACAAAAATATGAAAGGGGCATTAACCGGATTTCGGCCAGTCGGCTTTTCGAGCTGGCCACGGCGCTCAAAGTGCCGGTGAGCTATTTCTATGATGGGCTGAAAACGGCTGGCTCGGGGGCGGAATATGGCGCCTTGCAGGAAAAAAACCCAATTGCCCCCTATCTTGATTTCGTTTCGAGCGGTGGAGGCGTGCAGCTCAACCAAGCTTACTTGCAGATAGATGATAATGAAACGCGGCGCAAACTTCTTGCCATGGTGGAAGACATTGCCCGGGTCGCAGGAGAAGATAAGTCCTAACTTGACCAAAACCGCCCCACCTGCGAAAACATCACCATCTTTAATTGTGGAGTGTGAGACATGCCGCGCCAATCGTATATTTTCACCAGTGAATCTGTGTCCGAAGGACATCCGGATAAGGTCTGTGATCGCATTTCCGATAGTGTTCTTGACGCTTTTTTAGCCCGTCAATCTGACGCCCGTGTGGCGGTGGAAACATTGACCACCACAAATTTGATCGTCTTGGCTGGCGAAGTGCGGCCTGATGGTTTGGTATCGGCTGACGAAATGGAAGCCATTGCCCGCGCTGCGGTGAAAGACATTGGCTATGAGCAAGATGGCTTCCACTGGAAAAATGCCGAGGTGCAAGTCCGTGTGCATGCCCAATCGGCGCATATTGCGCAAGGGGTTGATGCCGACGGCGGCAATAAAGATGAAGGGGCGGGCGACCAAGGCATTATGTTTGGCTATGCCTGTCGTGAGACCGAGCAGTTGATGCCGGCGCCGATTGCTTACGCGCACCAGATTTTGGCCGATATGGCTGCCGCCCGCCACAGTGGCGCGGTGCAAGGGTTTGGCCCGGACAGCAAAAGCCAGGTGTCTTTGCGCTATGAAAATGGTGTGCCGGTTGGCGCCAGTTCGATTGTTGTCTCAACCCAGCATGACGAGGGTCTGACGCAATCGGATGTTCGCGAAATGGTGCGCCCGTTTGTTGAAAATGTTTTGCCACAAGGTTGGATGTGCCCGGAAGATGCATTTTACGTCAACCCAACAGGCACTTTCGTCATTGGCGGGCCAGATGGCGATGCGGGCCTCACCGGCCGCAAAATTATTGTTGATACATATGGCGGCGCGGCGCCGCATGGTGGTGGCGCTTTCTCAGGCAAAGACCCAACCAAGGTTGACCGCTCAGCCGCCTATGCGTCACGCTATTTGGCAAAAAATGTCGTGTCGGCAGGCCTTGCTGATCGTTGCACCATTCAATTATCTTATGCCATTGGCGTGTCCCAGCCGCTGTCGATTTTGGTCGACACCCACGGCACCGGATCGGCTGATGAGGCGGCGCTGGAAAAAGTGCTTGGGCAAGTGATGGATCTCAGCCCGCGTGGCATTCGCGAACATTTGCAGTTAAACCAGCCAATCTATGCGCGCACCGCCGCTTATGGTCATTTCGGCCGCACGCCTGAATCTGATGGTGGGTTCTCATGGGAACGTACAGATTTGGCTGAGGCGATTAAAGCCGCCCTTTAAGTCATGGGCCAAACCGAAAGCCGGCGTTTTATCTATGGCCGTCGACAAGGGCATCGGTTGCACCCGCGTCAGGCCAGATTGGTTGACGATGTTTTGCCGACACTGCGCTTGGATTTAGCGCAAGCCAAAACGCTGGATAAATGTTTCGATCGCCCACGGCAAAGCTACGCGCTTGAGATTGGTTTTGGCGGCGGCGAACATTTAGCCGCCCGTGCCCAAGCCAATCCCGACACCGGCTATATTGGCTGCGAGCCTTTCATCAATGGGGTTGCCAAATTACTGCTGTCGATCAGCGAAGACGGCATTGACAATATCCGCATTCATGACGACGACGCGCGCGATGTGCTCGATGCGCTGCCCGATGGCGGCCTCGACACCGTATATTTATTATACCCCGACCCTTGGCATAAATTGCGCCACAATAAACGACGGTTTATCAGCCAGCAGAATGTGCAAGAGATTTTCCGCGTTTTGCGCCCCGGCGGGCAATTTTTGGTGGCCAGTGACATTGCGGATTATCTCGCTTGGACGTTGTCACATCTTAAACGCCATGGCGGATTTTCATGGACAGCCAACCACGCCAATGATTGGCTTCAGGCGCCACCGGCCTGGCCTGGCACCCGCTATGAGGCCAAAGCTATCGCCGCCGGTCGCCAACCCGGCTATTTGCAGTTTGAGCGCCGCGCCACCCCTGAGGCCGGTTATTTATAAGTCGCTCAAACAACACTTGCCGAAAGTGCGAAAAACGTTATAGTGCATCGCATTGGTGCTACTTTTTCAAAGTGGGATGCTCGAAAGAGCCCCGCTTTTTTTAGTGCCGAAACGTAATTGGTGGCCAACCGTAAGGTGGCCTTCGAGGTTTGATATGGACGATTTTGCGCATTTATTGGCGCCGGGGCCGGCACGGCCTTTGCTGAACATCATTCAGCCTGTAGTCGAAGACGCAGGGTTTCATTTGGTGCGCATTCGCATGACCGGCGAAGGCACGACGATGATCATGCAAGTGATGGCCGATAATGAACAAGGTGAGCTGCGCATTGAAGATTGCGAAGCCATCAGCCGCAGCCTGTCAGCGGTATTGGATGTCGAAAACCCAATTACCGCCGCCTATTCATTGGAGGTCTCGTCACCCGGTGCCGGTCGCCCTTTGACCCGTCCGATTGATTTCGAGCGCTGGGCCGGGCAGGAAGCGAAAATTGAACTATTGCACGCGATTGAAGGCCAACGTCGGTTTCGCGGGGTGATTGAAGGTTTTGAAGACGGCGAAGCGCGCCTTGAGATAACGCTCAAGGGGTTTGAGACGCCGCAGGTTTTAGGGTTTCAGTTGACCGATGTTGCTGATGCCCGATTGGTGCCGGATGATGCCGCTTTTGAAGCGTCTTTGAAGGCCAGTAAAGGCAAGAAATCGACGAAGTCAGAGTAAAATTAACGACCGCCGAACTATTCGGCATATATAACCCGCCCTCAGGGCAGCCATAGGCAGGAGATCATAATGGCCACAGGTATTAGTGCAAATAAACTTGAGTTGCTGCAAATCGCAGATGCCGTCGCACGCGAAAAAGGCATTGAAGTCGAGATTGTTTTATCGGCAATGGCTGACGCCATCCAGAAAGCCGCGAAAGCGCGCTATGGTGCGGAAAATGATATTCGCGTCGACATCAATCCGAAAACCGGCGAAACACGTTTGCTGCGCGCCGTTCAAGTGGTCGAATTGGTCGAGAATGATGATACGGAAATATCGCTTGCTATCGCCCAGCGCGAAAACCCTGAAGCGCAGATTGGTGACGAGATTATCGACGAACTGCCGCCGGTCGAATTTGGTCGCATCGCCACTCAGGCCGCGAAACAAGTGATTGTGCAACGCGTGCGGGAAGCCGAACGCGAGCAGCAATATGAAGAATTCAAAGATCGCGTTGGCGAAATCATCAATGGCGTTGTGAAGCGTGTTGAATATGGCAATGTGGTTCTCGATTTGGGTCGCGGGGAAGCCGTTGTGCGTCGCGATAATCTCATCCCACGCGAGGTTTTCCGTCCGGGCGATCGTATTCGCGCTTATATTCGTGACGTGCGTCGCGAGCAGCGCGGCCCGCAAATCATTCTGTCGCGAACAGATCCTGCCTTTATGGCCAAATTGTTCATGCAAGAAGTGCCGGAAGTCTATGATGGCGTGATTGAAATTCGGTCTGTCGCCCGTGACCCGGGCAGTCGTGCTAAAATCGGTGTGATTTCCAACGACCCGGGCATTGATCCGGTCGGTGCCTGCGTTGGTATGCGCGGCAGCCGTGTGCAAGCCGTGGTCAATGAGTTGCAAGGCGAAAAAGTCGACATTATTCCATGGTCGCCAGATGCCGCCGCCTTTATCGTCAACGCACTGGCGCCAGCCGAAGTTTCAAAAGTTGTGTTGGACGAAGACGTGCAGCGTATTGAAGTTGTGGTGCCGGACGAACAATTGAGCTTAGCCATTGGCCGTCGTGGTCAAAATGTGCGCTTGGCGTCACAATTGACTGGTTGGGACATTGATATCATGACCGAGGCGCAAGAAAGCGAGCGTCGTCAGGCCGAATTTAGCGAGCGTTCACAATTGTTTATGGAAGCGTTGGATGTTGATGAGATGATTGCCCAATTGTTGGCCTCAGAAGGTTTTGCGACAGTTGAAGAAGTCGCCTATGTGCCGCTTGAGGAAATCACTTATATCGAAGGCTTTGACGATGACACGGCGGATGAAATTCAAAACCGTGCGCGCGATCATTTGGACCGTGAAAATGCCGCGCTTGATGCTCAACGCAAGGAAATGGGCGTGGCCGATGATTTGGCTGAAATCGAGGGCCTGACTCCAGCTATGTTGGTGCGTTTGGGTGAAAATGATATTAAAACATTGGAAGATTTCGCTGGTTGCGTCACCGATGATTTGACCGGTTGGTTTGAAACAGTCGATCGTAAACGCGTGCGCCAAGATGGCATTCTCGACGGTTTTGATATAACCGCCGATGAAGCCGAGGCGATTATTATGCAGTCGCGGGTAAAAGTCGGCTGGGTAACGCAGGAAGAATTGGACGCGCAAGCGGCCGAGCAACAAGCAGCGCTTTTGGCTGAAGAAGAAGCCGAAGCCGAAGCTGAGGTGCCCGCAGTTTAGGGCAGCGTGAAGCGATGCAGCAGGAATGCCGGATTACCGGTCAACAGGCCGACGAGGCAGATATGCTGCGCTTTGTTATTTCGCCAGATGGGGTGGTAACACCTGATTTGGCAGAGAAACTACCCGGCGACGGGTTTTGGGTCATCAGCCAATATCAGGCGGTGGCGCAATTAAAAGAACAAGCCGATTTGTCGGTGCCCGATGATTTGGCAGCGCAAGTGGCGGTTCTTTTAGAGAAGCGGGTTTTGTCTCTTCTGGGACTGGCCCGCAAGGCAGGACGAATTGTGTTAGGGTTCACGAAAGTGGATGCGGCACTAAAAAACCGTCGGGTGGCCATGCTGTTGGCGGCTTCTGACGGGGCTGAAAATGGGCGCAAGCAAATGGCTGCGCGCGCCGATGCCCGCCATTTGGTGGTGCTAGAAGCATTTTCGGTGGAACAATTGTGCTTGGCTTTTGGCGGCACAAATGTGATACACGCAGCGGTTACCGATGCAGATTGGGCGCGCCGCATTCAACAGCAGGCAAACCGTTTTGTGGCCTATGTGGGTTCACAAAATGGGGGTAACAGGAGTGAGAGCGAATGAGTGATACAGATAAAGGCGATGATAGCGAAGGCGCTGGCCAACGCGGTAAGACCCTGAGCCTGAAACGGACTGTTGAATCTGGCCAAGTCCGCCAGAGCTTTTCGCATGGCCGTAGTAAATCTGTGCTGGTTGAAAAACGCCGCAAACGGATGGTCAAGCCAGGGGCTGCTCCTGAAGAACAAGAGACAATGGAAGAAGCGCCAGCCGCTCCCGCCGCCGCACCAAGCGCGGCGCCAGCCGCCACACCGGTTGAGACGAAAATTCCAGACGGCTTGTCAAAAGCTGAACATGAAAAACGTATGGCGGCGGTTGCCGACGCCAAAGTGCGTGCCGTTGAAGAGGCCAAACAGGCTGAGATTGACGCCAAAGCGCGGGCCGAAGAAGATGCCCATCTGGCCGAAGAACGTGCTCTGCAAGAAGCCGAAGAAGCGCGTCGCGCAGAAGCTCTCGCGCGCGAGAAAAAGAAGGCCGACAAGGCCAATCCAGCCGATGTGGCACCTGTGGCAAGCCCTGTCGCGCCGCGTCGCGAAGAAGTTAAAGAGCGTCCGGAAGCGGCCAAACGCCCACCCGATCGCCGGGCCGGCGAACGCCGCCGTCGCACCGGTAAGCTGACCATTAACGATGCTTTGAATGACGAAGAGCGGATGCGCTCATTGGCGTCTATCAAGCGGCGTCGTGAGCGCGACAAGCGCCAGTCGTCGTCTCAAGATTCGAGCGAAAAAGTATCGCGTATCGTGCAATTGCCAGAAACCATTACCATTCAGGAGCTGGCCAACCGCATGGCAGAGCGTGCCGTTGGCGTCATCAAAGTATTGATGCAGCAAGGCATGATGTTGAAAATCAACGATGTGATCGACGCTGATACGGCGCAGATTGTGGCCGAAGAATTTGGCCATACAGTGCGCCGCGTGTCGGAAAGCGATGTTGAAATCGGCGTTGTCGGTGACGATGATGCGGAAACAAATAAAACGCCACGGCCTCCGGTCGTAACGGTTATGGGTCACGTTGACCACGGTAAAACATCTTTGCTCGACGCCCTGCGTCAGGCCAAGGTTGCCGATGGTGAAGCCGGTGGCATTACCCAGCATATTGGCGCCTATCAAACGACGACCAAAAACGGCGATGTTATTGCCTTTATCGACACGCCAGGTCACGCCGCCTTTACCGCCATGCGGGCACGGGGTGCGCGGGTTACTGATATTGTGATTTTGGTGGTGGCCGCCGATGATGGGGTGATGCCGCAAACCATTGAGGCGATTAACCACGCCAAAGCCGCCGAAGCGCCGATCATTGTGGCGATCAATAAAATGGACAAGCCAGAAGCTGATCCTAATCGGGTGAAAAATGAAATGCTGCAGCATGAAATCATTTCCGAGGAAATGGGCGGCGACACGCAAATGATTGAAGTCTCGGCGCTCAGCGGTGCTGGCCTCGACGATCTATTGGAAGCGGTGGCGTTGCAAGCTGAGTTGATGGAACTGAAAGCCAATGCCAATCGCGAAGCCGAAGGCGTGGTGATTGAGGCCAAGCTCGATAAGGGCCGTGGGCCGGTGGCAACGGTTCTGGTGCAACGCGGTACATTGCGGGTCGGCGATATTTTTGTGGTCGGCAGTGAGTCGGGCCGCGTACGCGCCCTGATCAATGACCGTGGTGAGCAAATCAAAGAAGCTGGCCCATCTGTGCCGGTTGAAGTTTTAGGGGCCGGTGGCGCGCCGGGTGCGGGCACGATTTTCTCAGTTGTTGAGAATGAAGCACGGGCTCGTGAAGTTGCCGAATATCGCAGCCGTAAAGAACGCGAAGTCGCCAGTGCGGCAGGCCCACGTGCGGCCTCGCTCGACCAGATGATGACACAGCTGAAAGACTCCGAGATTCATGAAATGACCCTCGTCGTCAAAGGCGACGTGCAAGGTTCGGTTGAAGCGATTGCACAAGCGGCTGAAAAACTTGGCACGGATGAAGTCATCGCCCGCGCTGTTCATACCGGCGTTGGCGCGATTACCGAAAGCGATGTTACGCTGGCCTCAGCCTCAAATGCTGTGGTTGTTGGCTTTAATGTGCGCGCCAATGCGCAAGCCCGGGCCGCCGCCGAAGCGACCGGCACCGAAATTCGTTATTACAATGTGATTTATGATTTGGTTGATGATCTGAAAGCCGCCATGGCTGGTATGTTGTCACCTGATTTGCGCGAAACAGCTCTGGGCAAGGCCGAGGTTTTGGAAATCTTTGCCGTTGGCAAGGGCGACAAAGCGGCGGGTTGTCGGGTCTTGGAAGGTCTGGTGCGCCGTGGCGCCAAAGTCCGTCTCATTCGCGACGACATTGTTATTCATGAAGGCGAGTTGAGTTCTCTGCGACGCTTTAAGGATGAGGTCAAAGAGGTTGCTTCCGGACAAGAATGCGGTATGGCCTTTGAGAAATACACAGACCTTAAAGCCGGTGACATCATTGAATGTTACAGTGTCGAAGAAGTCGCCCGCACATTAGATAGCTAGTCGATATGGTCGCCGGATCTGGCAAGAAAAATATTGCGGGCAAGCCGCCGAGCCAGCGACAGCTGCGGGTCGGCGAAGTGCTACGCCATCGCCTCAGCGAGGTTTTGCATCGCGGCGATTTTGAAGCCAAAATATTGAAGCGCGCGGTCATTAGTGTCACCGAAGTGCGCATCAGTCCAGATTTGCGTCATGCGACGGCCTATATTATGCCGCTTGGGGGCGACAATCTCGACAAGATTGTTGATTTGTTAAACCTCGAAGTGCCGCGTTTGAAAAAGCACGCTCTCACCGGCATGCGCTTGAAATTCACGCCTGATATTAAATTCGCCGCTGATGCGAGTTTCGACCAAGCGGTTAAAATGGACGCGCTTTTGGCGTCGCAAAAAGTTACCCGCGACACCTCTGCCGATACCGCCGCTGATGCGGCTGCTGATACTCCCGTCGACGTTGAAGATGGTGCGTAATGGGGCGCCGCAAAAACGGTCGCGCGATTAGCGGTTGGGTCAATCTCGACAAACCGCTTGAGCTTGGTTCAACCCCTGCCGTCGCCATTATCCGGCGGCTTTTTAATGCCAATAAAGCCGGTCATGCCGGCACGCTTGATCCGCTGGCGACCGGCATTTTGCCAATTGCTTTGGGCGAAGCCACCAAGACGGTGAGCTTTATGCAAGATGCCGCCAAGCGGTATCAGGTGCGCATTGCTTGGGGGGCGGCGACCAATACAGATGACTTGGAAGGACAAGTGATTGCCACCAGCGACCAGCGGCCAACTGCGCAGCAGATTGCCGATGCGTTGGCTCATTTCACCGGCGTCATTGCGCAAGTGCCGCCGCAATTCTCAGCGATTTTGAAAAATGGTCAGCGCGCCTATGCCCTAGCGCGAGCTGGGGAAACCGTCGATTTGGCGGCTCGTCAGGTGCGTATTGACGAGATTAAGCTGGTCGATGCCAGCCAGAGCGACTATGCCACGCTCGATGTGGGATGCGGAAAAGGTGTCTATATACGCTCTCTCGCCCGCGATTTGGCTCAGTTTTTGGGCACTTGTGGCCATGTTGTCAGCCTGCGCCGGACGCAAGTTGGCGGCTTCAACGAAAAAAACGCAATAGGGCTGGAAAAACTTCGTCTTTTGGGCCATAGTGCGCCGGATTTGGCTGCTCTTGACGCTTGTCTGCTGCCTTTGACGACCGCGCTGGACGACATCTTGGCGTTGGCCGTTGACGACACACAAGCGTCACGCATAAAGCAGGGGCAAGCGATTTCGCCGCACCATCTCATCAACCCGCAAGGGAAGACGATGGATCAGGGGCAAATGGTTTATGTGCATTGCGCAGATTTACCGATTGCCATTTGTCAGGCCGATGCCCATGGGCTGCGTCCTGTGCGGGTTTTCAACCTCTAATCTGGCCTCGGGCCAAGAAGGAGCTATGATGTCGATTACAGCAGAGCGCAAAGAAGCGCTGATTAAAGAACATGCAATTGTGGCCGGTGACACAGGTTCACCGGAAGTGCAAATTGCCATTCTGACAGAACGTATCGCCAATTTGACCGACCACTTCAAAACCCATGCCAAGGATAATCATTCGCGGCGCGGTCTTTTGAAAATGGTTAGCCAACGTCGTCGTTTGCTTGACTATGTCAAGGGACGCGATGAGGAACGCTACCAAGGCATTATTAAACGGCTTGGTTTGCGGCGTTAAAATTTGGGGCTGGCTTCGCTTGGCGGGGCCAGCCCTCAAATATTGTTAAGCCCAATATGATCTGCACCGGCATGGGGTCGGGACAGAAACTTATGAGAATAGGCTTAGTCTTTCGACATATTCTCTGCATGGCCAGTCGGCAGCAATTGGGCTGCTCTGGCATGGTGCCCAAAGCTTGGAAACTATGGCGGCGGGCACCTTGATAGGAAAACGTATGTTTAAGATTACACGAGAAGAAATTGATTGGGGCGGACGGCCGCTCGTTTTAGAAACTGGGCGTATTGCACGCCAAGCCGATGGCGCCGTTTTGGCGACCTATGGCGAAACCAGCGTTTTGGCAACAGTTGTTGCTGACCGCAGTCCAAAACCAGGGTTGGACTTCTTTCCCCTGACAGTAAATTACCAAGAGAAAGCCTATGCAGCCGGTAAAGTACCTGGCGGCTATTTCAAACGCGAAGGGCGCCCGAGCGAAAAAGAGACATTGGTCTCACGGTTGATTGACCGTCCTATTCGCCCGCTTTTTGTTAAAGGCTTCAAAAATGAAACCCAAGTCATTGCCACTGTGATGAGCCATGACCTTGAAAATGATGCCGATATTGTTGCTTTGGTTGCTGTTTCAGCAGCTCTGACGATTTCGGGCATTCCTTTCCAAGGGCCAATTGGTGCAGCACGTGTCGGCTTTATCGATGGCGAATATGTGCTGAACCCAACCCTCGACCAAATGGCGGAAAGCGATTTGGATCTGGTGGTTGCCGGTACTGATGATGCCGTGTTGATGGTTGAGTCAGAAGCTAATGAGCTGCCAGAAGATGTGATGTTGGGTGCCGTGATGCATGGCCACAAAGGCTTCCAGCCAGTGATTGAGGCGTGTATTCGTATGGCTGAACAAGCGGCCAAAGAGCCACGCGTGGTGCCAGAATCTGATGACTCAGAGCTGAAAGCAAAAGTCGCTGATTTGGCTCAGGCTGGTTTGCAAGAAGCTTATCAGCAAGCTGACAAGCAAACGCGCCAAGCGGCGATTGCTGAATTACGCGACAAAGTAAATGCAGAATTGGTCAGCGAAGACGCATCACCTGATGAGCGTATTGCGGTGTCATCTGCCTTTAAATCAGTGGAAAGCAATATTGTGCGCGGTGGCATTCTCGACACATCGAAACGTATCGATGGTCGTGGACTTGCTGATGTGCGTCAGATTGTTGCCGAAGCCGGCGTATTGCCACGTACCCATGGTTCTGCCCTGTTCACCCGTGGTGAAACGCAGGCCTTGGTGGTTGCCACATTGGGCACTGGTGATGACGAGCAATTCGTCGACGCTTTGGAAGGCACTTATCGCGAAAACTTTATGCTGCATTACAATTTCCCACCTTACTCAGTCGGTGAGACGGGTCGTGTTGGCTTTACCGGTCGTCGTGAAATCGGCCATGGTAAATTGGCTTGGCGGTCGCTGAAAGCGATGTTGCCGAGCAAAGAAGAGTTCCCTTATACGTTGCGTCTGGTATCTGAAATTACCGAGTCCAATGGTTCGTCATCAATGGCCACAGTTTGTGGTTCATCATTGGCGATGATGGATGCTGGTGTGCCGTTGAAAAAACCGGTTGCTGGTATCGCCATGGGTCTGATCAAAGAAGGCGACCGTTTCGCTGTCTTGTCAGACATTCTCGGCGACGAAGATCACCTTGGTGATATGGACTTCAAAGTGGCGGGTACGGACACAGGCATTACCTCGCTGCAAATGGACATTAAAATCACCGGTATTACCGAAGAAATCATGCAGGTTGCATTGGACCAAGCCAAAGGCGGTCGGGCTCATATTCTTGGTGAAATGGCCAAGTCTTTGACCGAAGCGCGTTCGGAGATGGGCGAATATGCGCCGAAGATTGAAACCATTCAGGTGCCTCAGGATAAAATCCGCGAAGTCATCGGGACAGGCGGTAAAGTCATTCGTGAAATCGTTGAAGCAACGGGCGCCAAAATTGATATTGGCGATACCGGTTTGATCAAAGTCGCGTCATCAGATGGCGAAGCCATCCGTGCCGCTCTTGATTGGATTAATTCAATCGTTGCCGAGCCTGAAGTTGGTATGATTTATGAAGGCACTGTTGTGAAAACCATGGACTTTGGCGCTTTCGTCAATTTCTTTGGCAAGCGCGATGGCCTTGTGCATATTTCACAACTGGCGGATCGTCGGGTAGAGAACACCAATGATATCGTCAAAGAAGGCGATACAGTGAAGGTGAAATTGATGGGCTTTGATGATCGCGGCAAAGTGCGGTTGTCGATGAAAGTTGTCGATCAAGAAACCGGTGAAGACCTTGAGGGGAAAGCGAAAGAAGCGGAAGACGAATAGTCCCGCCTCTCTTAGCTGAGAGCATAAACCGCCGCGGGTTCGCCTGCGGCGGTTTTTTATTGTCTCAAGTTTGAAAAGGCACCGGCAGCCAATCTGGCGTTAGACCTTTTTCATCACCAGCGTGCCATTGGTGCCGCCAAAGCCGAAACTATTCGACATCACACAATTCAACCCAGCACCATCGCGGCGTTCGCGGATGATTGGCATATCGGCAAAATCTGGATCCAGTGTTTCAATATGCGCTGACGCGGCAATGAAATCATCTTGCATCATCAGCAAAGAATAAATCGCTTCTTGCACACCGGCCGCGCCCAGCGAGTGGCCGGTCAAAGATTTGGTGGCGCTGATTGGTGGGCAGTCGGCGCCAAACAATGTGCGTAGCGCTTCGATTTCCTTAATGTCGCCAACGGGCGTCGATGTGGCATGCGGGTTGATATAGTCAATCGGGCAATCAAGGTCTTTCATAGCCATTTGCATACAGCGAATGGCGCCCTCGCCTGAAGGTTGCACCATGTCATAGCCGTCCGAGGTGGCGCCATAACCGACCACTTCGGCATAGATTTTGGCGCCGCGTTTTTTCGCCCGTTCCATTTCTTCCAACACCACAACACCGGCGCCGCCTGCGATGACAAAGCCATCACGATTGGCGTCATAGGCGCGGCTGGCGACAGCTGGCGTGTCATTATACTTGCTCGACATGGCGCCCATGGCATCGAACAGAACCGATAGCGCCCAGTCTAATTCTTCGCCGCCACCAGCAAACATCACATCTTGTTTGCCCCATTGGATCATCTCCGAGGCATTGCCAATGCAATGGGTGGAGGTGGCGCAGGCTGATGAGATGGAATAATTAAGGCCTTTAATGGCGAACGGGGTCGCCAATGTGGCTGAATTGGTCGACGACATGCACTTTGGCACGGCGAACGGGCCAACCCGTTTCGGGCTGGCGTTGCGGGCTGTATCAGCGGCGGCAATTAAGGCTTTGGTCGACGGCCCGCCGGAGCCCATAATCAGTCCGGTCATTGGGTTGGACACATCATCGGGCGACAGGCCGGCATCGGCGATGGCTTGTTCCATCGCGGCAAAATTCCATGCCGCGCCATCACCCATAAAGCGGCGATTGCGCTTATCAATATTGGCGTCAATGTCGAAACTTGGGCGGCCAGCTATTTGGCTGCGAAAACCCAAATCAACCTGTTCATCAGAGCGGCTAATGCCAGAGCGCCCCTCGCGCAAACTGGCTGACACTTCAGCGGCATTATTGCCAATGCTCGAAATAATACCGATACCGGTAATGGCGACTCGCCGCATAACGTTCTCCGAAAATTGCTTACATTTGCTCTGGTTTGAATAGGCCGACGCGTAAATCTTCGGCCGTATAAATTAACTGATC
>ERZ887849.230-NODE-230-length-62382-cov-11.825806_pt1 | contig 62382 bp, 59 predicted proteins | sample MGYA00521267_ERZ887849 | MGnify/ENA primary metagenome ERZ887849 (study PRJEB32303, sample SAMEA104408601) | aquatic metagenome | biome: Brackish water; feature: Pelagic; material: water | place: Baltic Sea | collected 2014-06-06T16:11:00 | depth 2,863 m ... | reverse complement strand
GTCATTGGAATTGTCATTGGAATTGTCATTGGAATTGTCATTGGAAGTCGTAAAGAGCTCCTCCAAGGAAATACTCAGAATTTCAGTTTGAACGAGCCTTTGCTGATTAAGTAACTCGCTGGCGCGAATTTGCCAAGGCTGATTCCCTTCAACTGTTGAGGGCACCTCCAGCTCATGATTGATGAGTGCTTTGATCTCAATAAATCTGACATGGTGTAAATCACGGCTAAGGATGTAGTGGCCTTGAAGGGTTTGGGTAATGAGATTGGCCGCCATGAGTGAGTCGCGAATATGACGCCAGCTATCGCTATCTAGCCCATCGTTAATCACATTTCGATCGCCGAGTATCTTGAGCTCGCCCAGAGTCTGGCCTTCAAGCTGAGCTCGCCATAATAGGTATAGAACATCGAGCGCCTTTAGGAGGACTGGCCTCTCGGCTTGTGCCGCCGTCTGATAAGAGGCTTGACTGTGTACCAAAATAGCGCCGAGTAAAATAATGGTCCAGCTGATATAGAGCCAGAGTAGAAAGATCGGTACTGCGGCAAAGGCACCGTAAATGAGGGCATAACTGGAATTGGAAATTGCTGCAGTGAAAAGTGCTTTTGCCGCGGTAAATGTCAGGGCAACGAAGAGGCCGCCTATGAGGGCATGCCGAAAGGGTACGGCGCAGTTAGGGACCGCCATATACAATGCAGTGAGGCCCAGAATGCCGAGGCCAAAGGGCAATACAGACAATAAAACAGATGAGACACCTAGAACATCAATCCCTGCGAAAGCGTGTGCGGCAGCAAACAGATAGGCTTTAATACCTATGCCTAGGCCCAAGAGTATCGGCGCGAGGCTCAAGACAGCCCAGTAAAGAAGCAGGCTGGAAACCACGCCTCGATTTTTACGGTTGCGCCAAATGTTGTTAAAAGCACGCTCTACGTTGCGCAACATGAGCACGGCAGTGGTTGCCAAAATAGCGATACCGACCCCCGTGAGATTTTTGGCCTGCTGGGAAAAGCTAGCGAGATAGTCGGCGACGTCTTGAGAGGCCTCGGGGAGTAAGTTATCGACCAAAAATTGCTGCAGTTGGGCTTGAATGTCGGCTGCAGTGGGAACTGCCGTTGAAATGGCATAAGTCAGGGTTAAGAGTGGCACTAAAGCGAATAGGCTCATATAGACAAGAGCCGCAGCAATTTCAGAGCAGCGGTCATCCTGATATCGTTGATACAGGTAACGACACCGATCTATAGCGTTCTGTATTGCGGGGTGCTCTGTCATACTGTGAGCCCGTTTAGTTATTGTCAGGTTTATTGTCGCGGTAGAAGCCGTTCATTGAGTTTAACAGGATGGCTTCTCTGTTAAGACCGCTAACATCTACAACTAAGAATACTATGAAATCGATGTCCTATATTTTGGTGCTTTATTATTCCCGCGGTGGCAAGACCGCTGAAATGGCCTCTCGGATCGCACGAGGGGTGAGTCAGGTCTCAGGCATCGAAGCACGCCTGCGCACGGTGCCGTCGGTGGTAACCAGCATTGATGAGCGGGCCCCCGATATTCCTGATACCGGCCCCCTTTATTGTGAGGAGGATGATTTGCGATATTGCTCGGGCCTGATTTTGGGTAGCCCCACCCGCTTTGGCAATATGGCGGCACCACTAAAACACTATATTGATCAGACATCATCACTCTGGTTAAGCGGGGCCTTGATCAATAAGCCGGCAGCTGTTTTTACGTCGACGTCTAGCCTGCACGGTGGTCAGGAAAGTACGCTACTGAGCATGTTGCTCCCGCTCATGCACCACGGCATGATTTTGGCAGGGCTGCCCTACAGTGAATCGGGCCTTCGTCAAACAACCGGTGGCGGTACGCCATACGGTGCTAGTCACTGGGCTGGAGAGCATAACGAGCGCTCCTTAGATGAGCATGAGAGTGCCTTATGTCAGGCTTTGGGGGCTCGCGTGGCAACAATAGCACTCGCGACGGGAGCCGCATTATGACGGGGCGAGGTTCCAAGACGCGTCTACTTTGGTGGGCACTGTGGTTTTTTTGGTTGGCGGTGATGCTTCAGCAGATCGTGCTCGACGCGCGCTTTGGGGCGCCTATTCAGCTGCTAATCATACAAGTTTGCCCTCTGGCGGTGTTTATACCTTGGGTTGCCAAAGATAACTTACACGGTCTTATCTGGTTGACCTTTGTTTTACTCGGTTATTTTGTTTGGGCGGTGCAGACTGCCTTCGCACGACCTAATGATGCTGTGGCGCTGGCCGGGGTGTTTTTACAGGTCATCTTGTTTCTGGTGGCGGCGCTCTATATCCGTTTTCGAGGTCGAGAAATCAGGTCCCAACAACAGTCTAAAGTCATGGAGAAACAGTAATGGTGGTTTGGCGTGTGATTCGAGGTTTTTTTAAAGGGCTGTGGCGCGGTTTATCGCTCTTTAACAAGGTCATTATGACGCTCGTTCCCCTCGCGGTGACGCTATACCTTGTGGTGATAGTGGTGGTCGCTGTCAATCAGGTCGCACCTGAACCCATCCCCGAGCGAGCCGCGCTGTTGATTAATCCCAACGGGGCGCTGGTCGAAAACCCTTCACCCCTAGAGCCCATCGAAGCGTTAATGCAAGATGGCGGGAGTGAAGTGCTGGTTTTTCGAGTCAAAAAAGCCATAAAAGAAGCGGCTGAAGACGATCGTATTACCGCCTTGGTCCTCGACCTCGAAGCCCTAAACGGACCTTCAATTAGTCATGTGCAAGAGTTGAAGGCCGGGATTGAAGCTTTTCAGTCCTCGGGGAAACCGGTGATAGCCGTGGGCGATTACTATTCGCAATCACAGTATCTGCTCGCGTCCCAGGCTGATCACGTTTTATTGCACCCAGAGGGTGGTATCGAGGTTTCTGGGTTTGCGGTTTACCGAAATTATGTCCGCCAACTGCTAGACAACGTTTATTTGACGATGAACGTGTTTCGTGTAGGCGAAAGTAAGTCTGCCGTAGAGCCTTACCTCCGTGACGATATGTCCAATCTAGAGCGGGAGGTCGTTGGCCAATGGCTGGGCGATGTATGGCACGCCTATACGCGTTTAGTGGAGGAGCCCAGACAGATGGAGTCTGGGTTCATTGATCAGTTTATCAATGAGTTTGCAGATCGCTTAGAGATAGCTGGAGGCGACGCTGCCGCGCTGATGCTAGAGGCGGGATTTGTGGATGAGTTGGTAACCTACAGTCAAAGAGATGAGATGTTGGCAGACTGGGTCGGCGCGACAGATGACGATGGCCACTGGGTTTCGGTTTCTGCAGACGACTATTTGGCCGCCAGAGAGGCGGAGAACAGCACCGAAGAGACGAACCCGTATATCGCTGTGATTCCTATAGAAGGCGAACTTATTCCCGGAGAAAGTGGTCGTGGCTTTGCCGGCTCTGACACCGTGGTGGCACAACTAGAGCGAGCCCTTGAGCAACCGGATTTAAGCGCCGTGGTGCTGCGCATTAACTCTCCCGGCGGCAGTGTATTTGCCTCAGAGGTCATTCGTCAAAAAGTTCTGGAGTTAAAAACCCTTGGTCTGCCGATTGTGGCTTCCATGGGCTCAGTTGCAGCATCGGGCGGCTATTATATTGCAGCTGATGCTGACGAAGTTTGGGCACAGCCGAGTACGATTACGGGCAGTATCGGCGTATTTGCCGCGTTTCCGACGGCGGAAAAGCTGTATCAATGGGCCGGAATTACGCCTGACGGTGTGAGTACCTCCAGTCTCGCGACAGCTGCCAGATTAGACACCGGGGTGAGTGACACGGGGCGTCGAATCATCAATAGCATGATTAGCAACGTTTACGATGATTTTGTGACGCTGGTCGCTTCGGGACGAGGCAAAACTTGGGATGAAATTAATGCCGTGGCGGGTGGCCGAGTTTGGAGTGGTGAAGACGCCCTGGGGATTGGCTTAGTCGACAGTATGGGCGGTTTGCAAGCGGCCCTCCATGCGGCGGCAAGTCTCGCCGAGGTTGAAGATTTCGATACGCTTTATATTGGGACACCTATAAGCCCTGAGCAGCGGTTTTTTGAGCAGTTGGGCAGGGAGCTGGGACAGATAAGTCTGCCTGGCGGGTCCGTGCTTGGGCGCCTATCGCAGCAATTAGCACCTTATCTGCGTTTATCTGACAGCCTGCAAGATCCCGCTAATTTGTACCTGCGCTGCCTCGAGTGCGGTGGCTTTTGATGTTTGAAAAGGTCGATTTAGAGAATACGGCCACACCCGCAAGGTCGGCCGCGACGCTTATTGTCACTCGCGATGGAGCCACAGGGCTGGAGGTGTTGCTGTTGCGGCGAAACCCCGCGCTTAAAGTGATGGCAGGCGCCTGGGTTTTTCCCGGTGGCAAGGTCGATGCCGACGATCACGGTGACGATGCGCTTTCTCGCGCTAACAGCGCTGCCATCCGAGAACTGCATGAGGAGACAGGACTTGAGGTTGGGTCCGAACCCATTGTGCATTTCTCACGATGGCTGACTCCGGAAGTGGTTAAGCACCGGTTCGATACTTACTTTTTTTTAGCGCCACAAAGCGGCAATGCGTCGGTTGTGGTCGATGGCAGCGAAATCGTTGAATACCGCTGGGTAAAGCCCAATGACGCCGTAGTAGAACAGGCGGCAGGAAAGTTAAAGCTGCCGCCTCCAACTTTGGTGTCGCTGATTGACGTGGCCGAGCACGAGGGTCTAACCGACCTTGTAAACGCGGTTATGCGGCGACAGCCACCTTATTTTTTCCCCAGAATTGTCGAGCATGGAGAAGATCACGTGTTCCTGTATCCGGGCGATTCAGGCTATGAAACCTCTGACGTTGGCCATGTCGCAACCCGGCACCGCACAACAATGCATCAGGGGGTGTTCAGCTACCGACGGGATTTTGCTTGGCCTGATCGTCATTGACGAAGGCTATGGACCGCGCCTTTGTGGCCAACAATGTGCTGAGTTCGGCGAGAGGGCGATTATCGGCGGCGGCCATTTCTGCACCCTGATTGCGACTTGTTAATAGCGCTTCAGGGCTAATAAGTTCGCTGTCGAAGGAGCCGCTTAATGCGCTGATCACCGTCTCGGCAACAAGCGTCGCAGCACCAGGCTATTGTAATGTTTAGCGACGCCCCCAGGGGTAATCTAACGCCAATTGGCGCCGGGTAATTTGGCCTGGGTTGTGGCGACATTGCTGTCAAAAATATCTGCGACGGCGCGTTGGTGCCCGACCCCCCAGCGCCGAGATATCATGGTCACTGGGAACAGAAATACCTCGCTACTGCCATATTGCAATGCTCGGCTTCGTCCTGCTGGATCGCGGTAAACGATCCAATTCATGTTAAGCTCTGCCGCGAATAGATCACCCAGCACCACGCCAAGAGCTTGAAGCTGCAATGTGTCATCGGGGGCAATAAAGCCCAACTCAAGAATACGTTGCAATGTGGCCAGGTCTCGCTCGGGAATGCCCGTTAGTTGTTGGCCTAACTGGTTCGCTAGCGATTCGATTTTGGCACGCTGGGCGGCCATGAACTGCTGGTCAATGGGGCTTAGAGGTTCTAGGCGTCGGTCAATTGAGCTGGGCGAGATAATGGAACTCTGAGCCCAGCTTGGGGTCCCAGAAGTGATGGACAGCACCAGCCACAAAAGGGGCAGAACAATTCGCCTTAGTTTAAGTTGTATAGAAACTCTCGACGTGGATAATTGCGCAACCATGGTCAATGTAAAGTTCTCGATAACGCTCTTGGATGAATCGCTATGATAACCGGAAGTATCGTTGCCTTGGTAACGCCCATGCTGCCCGATGGTGCAATCGATAAAGAAGGCCTGGCGACACTGATTGAGTATCACATTCAGTCGGGCACTGCCGCGCTAGGTATTGCGGGTACCACGGGGGAAAGTGCAACCCTGACAATGGCGGAACATATCGACATTATTCAGTTTGCAGTGGAGCAGGCCGCGGGCAGAATTCCCGTAGTTGCAGGCACCGGTTCTAATTCTACCCATGAAGCCATTGAGTTAACCGTGGCCGCCGCTGCTGCCGGTGCCGAATATTCACTGCTGGTGACGCCTTATTACAACAAGCCTCCTCAAGAGGGGCTTTATCGGCACTTCTGCCAGGTTGCTGCCGCCGTCAACATTCCTATTATTCTTTACAACGTGCCATCGAGAACGGGTGTAGACCTCAGTAGTGAGACTGTCCTCAGGCTGAGTGAGGTAGGGAATATTGCCGGGCTCAAAGATGCCACCGGTGATGTTGAGCGCGGCGGTGCGTTAATAGCAAAGCTCCCGGACACCTTTGGGGTTTATTCGGGTGATGACGCAACAGCCCTCGATTTAATGTGCCGTGGTGGGCGTGGTAACGTTTCCGTAACCGCCAATGTCGCCGCGGCCAAAGTGGCAGAGGTTTGTCGTTTGGCGCTAACCGGCGATGAAGACGGGGCGCGTAAACTCAACGCAGAGCTTAGCGGCCTTAACGATGCCCTGTTTATTGAGGCGAATCCCATTCCGGTGAAATGGGCCATGGTAGAATTGGGGTTGGTTAAAGAAGGGATTCGACTGCCACTCGTGGCATTGTCGACAGCGCACCAAGAGACGGTTTTAGAAGCTATTCGGCAGGCGGGATTATAACAATGGAAAGGTATGGCTTTGTTCTAGTGCTATCTGCTTTGCTGCTTCAGGGCTGCAGCTGGATTTACGGGGAAGACGGTTTGTTTCCCGATAATACCGATCGTTATCAGGACGCCCCGGAGTTGGCGGTCATATCTGTGCCTCCTAAGGCTTCTGCTGACGTGCTCGATCCGACATACCCTATCCCTGATGTTAAGCAGAGTTTCTTGTTGGAAAGTGAGTTTGAGGTGCCCAGACCTACTCCGCTGACCGGTTCCAACCAATACGAAACGGTACGTATCCAGCGCCTAGCCGAGGAAAGCTGGGCCCTGGTGGCGGTCGCGCCCGGTCAGCTTTGGCCACAGGTGCGAGGGTTTCTTACCACCTCGGGTATCGCAGTGGCAGCCTCAGATGCTGAATCTGGATTGATTGATACTCAGTTTGTCACCCTACAAGACAGGCCATTACCCACGCGATTCCGCTTTAGGGTAGATACCGGGGTGCAGCGCAACACGTCTGAATTGCACGTGTTGCAACAGAATCAGTCGGGCAGCGATGTGGAGTGGCCTGCGGTATCTGATGATCTCGAGCTTGAATCTGAGATACTACGAAACATCGCTCAATTCATTGCCAATAGTGCCGAGGCGGCTCCAGTTTCAATGATGGCTGATCGAGCGATGGGTGACGAGGGGCGCGTCACGCTAGAAGACAGTGAAACCTCAACGCGGCTAATACTCCGTTTGCCGTTCAATCGTGCTTGGGCCTCTATGAATAAAGCCTTGCCCGAAGCAGGGTTTGCTATTGACGATAAAGATCGTACTGAAGGCGTCTTTTACCTGACTTTTATAGGCCCTCAGGAGGAAGACGAAAGCGGTTGGTTTGATTGGATGTGGGGCGGTGAAGATGCACACCCACTGGCCAATCAAAAATTTCTCGTCAAGATCGCCTCGGTGGAGGAGTCACGCATGGTGATCTCCCTGCTTGGGGAAGGTGGTGGCGCCGTGGAGCGTAGAGACCAGCAAGCGCTACTTACACTGATAAAAGGCACGATTAACTGATGCGATTTGCCTCCCTGGGCAGTGGTAGCCAGGGCAACGCGACTTTGGTGAGCGACGGAGAGACCCTCATCCTGGTGGACTGTGGTTTTCCTCGCAAGGAAACCGAACGTCGCCTGCAGCGATTAAACGTGGCAGCCGAAGACATAGACGCCGTTATCGTGACCCATGAGCATGGCGATCATATTGGTGGGGTGGCCAGCTTCTCCCGGCACTACAAAACCCCGGTCTATTTAACCCACGGTACTGCAAGCAGTGGTCGCACATCGGGTGTGTTTCAACAAACGCTGATCAATGCGGGCGACGATTTTACCGTGGGTAAACTTCATATATTGGCCGTTCCTGTGCCCCACGACGCACGTGAGCCGGTTCAATTTAAGTTTCAAGCATCGGGTAAGACACTGGGTCTTTTGACGGATTTAGGCAGTATCACTCCGCATCTTGTTGAGGCCTTTTCAGGTTGTGACGCCCTGCTCCTTGAATTTAACCACGACCTCGATTTGTTGATGCAGGGCGCTTATCCGGCTTCACTGAAGCGTCGTGTTGCTGGCGACTTTGGCCATTTAAATAACACTCAGGCGGGGGAGTTGTTGCAACGACTCGATAATCACCGGCTGAAAATTTTAGTGGCAGGGCATCTAAGCCTGAAAAATAACAGCAGGGAGCATGCATTGGCGGCTCTCGCTGTTGCGGCTGACCACCATGACGCTGAAATCCATCTTGCCTGTCAGGATTCAGGGTTCGATTGGTTATCGGTATCCGGTGGCGCAGATTTATCAAGGGTCGGTGCTTGATGCTTCCAACGCCGGTTACTCCACAGCCAGTCGTCAGGGCAGGCTCGGATAGCGGCTTCAGTCAGCTCGGCATAGCGCTCAAGGATCCAGGTTTCTTCGACTGAGGCTGGATCACGGGTAATTTCCACCAATTCAACTTCAAAGTGACCGCGTTTTATTCGCTGACATCGAGCAAAGGCCACCGGAAAACCGGTTGCTCGAGCTAAAGTTGCCGCGCCTGAAAAAAAAGCGGTTTCTCGATTGAGAAACTCGGTAATGTGAACCCGCTCTCGCAGCCCAGGTGATTGATCGGCAAGCATGTAAATTAAGCGTGGTGTACGTCGGTGTCGAATAATATTTCTCGCGGTGTCACGCATCTCTATTGCGGTAGCGCCAAAACGCTGTCGCGCCTGCAGGCTGAATTCATCAGCAGCCTGACTGTGTAGCCGCTTGTAAACGAAGGCCATGGGCATGTCGTACAGGGCTGCGGCACGGTGTAGCATCCATTCCCAATTGCCCTGATGGGCGAGCATGACAAACACGGATTGCTGTCCATTCTCGCTCAAATCTGCCAGCAATTCGGGATTAATAACCTTGATGCGCTGCTCAAAAAAGGCAAGCGGCTGCCGCGATCCTGCAATAATTTCAAAGGCGGTATCACACAGGTTTTGGTAAAAGTTTTTACGGGCTGCTTTAATGGTAGCGTCAGACCAATCGGGGAAGGCTTGTTCGAGGTTTTGTTTAACGTCTTTACGGCGATAGCGAAACACATGCTGCAGTAAAAAGGCCGCACAGGAAGACATGGCATAGAGCCACGCCAAGGGTAACCCTGCTAGGAGTTGGTAAAGCTTTCTAGTCATCGTTTGTCTCGGCAGCTGTCTGACAGTGATCGGGTAGTGTCAGATTGGCTACATAATCTAGCAAGCCAGAATTCGGGCATTGCAGCTTTGGATTATTGGTCAAGTCGAGTTGATAAAGCTTTCTGAGTTGTGCCAGGGGCACCGGATCAACAACGTCATTATTGTCCAGCCACAGGGACTCAATACTCGAAAGCTGGCCTAACTCCACGAGGTTGCGAATGCGATTATCAGAAAATTTTAACTGGGTGAGTCCCGCAAACTGACCGAGCCCGCCCAACGAGGCGATACCGGCATTGCTACAGTTTAGAGTCTTGAGCTCTAGGGCTGTTGATATGTTTTCATCGGCAATGCGCTGTTCGATACAGCGTTGCAACGCTTCATCAGCCACTTCAAAATCTGTAAATAGTCGGGCCGGGCCGTAGACCTGACGATCATTCAAGGTGACGTCATAATTTTGGCAGGCGGTGAGTAATAAACAAAGCGCGAAAACGCGATACATGGGCGACTCCTGACTGTGGCCAAGTATAATGCCAAGAACGAGAGTCGTGAGACACAGTTATGGTAGATAAATCTGGTCAATTACGTCGACGGCAGGGTGAGGCAGGCTCCCACAAAACCAGAATACTGCAACAATTAGAGCAATCGCTGCGTAAACACTGGCGTCTCGGTCAAAATATGGTGTTGTGCTGGGCTCCCGATCCTAAAGGCGTTCTGACCTTAATGGTTCCCCATTACTTTCTGGGCAATCTCACCGCTGGGGGGCAAGGTGGTGAGCTGGCCGAGAAAGAGCAATTTGTCAGTGCGGTGATCGGAGGCTCCTGTTTAAAAAGCCATGGCGAAATTTTTAGCATTGCCCAACGACTTGGCGTATCGCCCAGTTTTATCAAGTTAGATGGTGTTTTGGGTGAAGACCCGGAAATGCTGGCAGCTGCTGACGCTATTATTTCCAGCTACGGAATAAGTTACGTGGGTTCGCGGGCTGTGTTGCTCTTTGATATTGCTGAGTTCTCTCTCTACACCCCCTTCGAACAGGCTAGCCAACTCAATTCCCTGTCTTATTCAATGAACTCAGCGTACAACAAGCTGCAGCGTCAGGGGGTCGATGTCAACTTTGCCAGAACGACGACTGGTGATGGTTATTACGTTTGGAATCGTGACCAGGGCGCGTATCCCGATCTCGATATGCTGTCATTTTTGTTGCTCATATTAATCGATAATGCAGTAGCTCGAAGCCAAGCTTCGGGCAACACGGTGCCCGTCATTCGATCGGCTTTCCACATTGGTAGCCACTATGAGTTGTTTCAGGCTGAAGGCGTAAACCCCTCTGTTCTGAGTTACATCGTGGGGGATGTCACCATTACCTTGGCGAGAATGCTGGAGTCTGCTCAAGCAGGACAAATTGTTCTCGGTAATTTCCAAGCCCATCTACCGGAGCGCGATGGCTTGTGTGGTGCGCAGGAATTCGTAGTGCAGGCCATTGCTGAATTGAAGGAACTCGACAAACTGCGCATAGCCGGACAATCTCTGAACGATATCAGCGTTGTAACGCCTGAGCAGGGAGCCCTTCAGGTTCTTTCGATGGTGGACAAACACGGCATGACGTTAGAGGCGGTGAATCTGGAGCTAGACATTGAGTTGGCTGATGAGCGGCTGAGGCTGGGAGCGCGCCAAAGGTGAGTTCACCCCAGCCGATGTTAGAAGTTTGTACGGTTGTGCCCGCGGTTTCGGGCGCATGGCCTCTCGCACAGCGTCTTGCTGAGCAGCTGCACTGTCGTGCGGTGCGCCTTGCCACAGAGGTGAATTCACCCGTGGCGCTTTTTGTTGACCATGATGACTTGTGGCTTCAGCAGCAAGGCGTGGCGCAGGTTAGTCCTGTGCGCGTAGATTTTGCGTCACCCGGACTACAGCACCGGCGCAGAGGTGGGCAAAATGAGCTGTTGGGGCGCGCAGTGGGGGTTAAGGGCGGCGAGCGGCCAGCGGTGCTAGATGCAACAGCGGGACTGGGTCGCGACGCCTACGTGTTAGCCGATCTAGGTTGCTCGGTCACGTTAATTGAGCGATCAACCGTGCTGGCTTTAATGCTCGATCAAGCGCTGGCTAGGGCTTCGATTAGTGCTATTGCTTCCGTGCAGTTGGCGGCGTCTAGGATGCAGCTGCAGCCAGGCGATAGCCGTGACTACAAGACTTCAGAAGAAACGGTTATCTATTTGGACCCTATGTTCACCGATCGACGCGGCTCTGCTGCGGTAAAAAAAGATCTCAGTGTGCTGCAGGCGCTGCACGGCAGTGTCGACAATGAAGATGAGCCGCTGCTTGCCTGGGCACTAGAGCAACCCGTGCGTCGTGTCGTCGTGAAACGTCCAATGAAATCATTGCCATTGGGTCATCGAAAGCCATCACATGGCATTAAAGGAAAAGCTGTGCGATTTGATGTCTATGTACTTTAGGAGAATGCCATGTCTGCTTGCCATGTAACGGGTTGCGCGCAAGGGGGGATCAAGGTCTTAAGCTGCGCAGTCAGCGATGCCCTGAGTCAAGGTGATGCCTGTGATCAATTGCGACAAGCAGAACCACTAGAGACCCTGGTATTGCGTTGTCAGCCAAGTTCGTCACTCGTTGAGGGCTGCAGAGATGATGAAGTCGAAGCACTCCAGGCGTTTATTGAAGCGCCATGGATGTTGCTTCAGGCCGTACTGGGAATAGCCAGTCATGATGCTTTGAAGGTGACTTTAGAGCTGCCGCAGCCCACCACCGTTTTGACGAAGTCGGTGGGCGCGTTCTGGTCTTGTTGGCTGGAATCTCGAAATTTGCCGTTAGACTCCACCCAAACCGAGGTAGAGCTGCGCTTTATTGCTGAGTCGTCAGCAGGCGCGTCATGATGCCGTAGTAGATAGCAGTGAGGCGCGGAATATCACTGAGCAAAATGTGCTCGTCGATTTGATGGATCGAAGCGTTAATGGGCCCCAGTTCTACAATTTGGGTGCCGGTTTTGGCGATGAATCGGCCATCAGATGTTCCCCCACCCGTTGACAATGTTGGTGAGGTTCCGGTGATCGATTCAATGCTCGCAGTTACTGCATCCACCAAGGCGCCGGGAGTTGTCAGAAATGGCTCGCCGCTTAGCTGCCACTCAACATCAAAGTCGGCAACGTGCTCACCCAAGATCTGCTCGCAGCGGCTACGTATGGTCGTGGCGTCGGTCTCTGTTGAAAATCGTACATTAAACTGAGCTGTTAGAGACCCGGGAATGACGTTGGTAGCCCCTGTTCCCGCTTGAATATTGCCAAATTGCAGGCGAGTTGGCTCAAAGAAAGCGTTGCCTTCGTCCCAGGGCTCATTGGCAAGGGCATCAAGGGCTAAAAATGCGCGGTGGATGGGGTTGTCGGCGAATTGAGGGTAGGCAATGTGGCCTTGTTTTCCCCGTAGCGTGATGACCCCATTAATCGAACCCCGTCGTCCGTTTTTGATGACATCTCCCAGAGATGTTGAGCTCGAAGGCTCACCAACCACGCACCAATCGAGTCGCTCCCCTCGGGTGATTAATTCTTCAACGACTCTCACCGTTCCGTCTTTTGCGGGGCCTTCCTCGTCGGCGGTGATCAAAAACCCCAGTCTTCCAGAATGATCTCCATGCTTTTTGGCGAAAGCCTCTGCCGCAACCGTCATAGCGGCAAGGCTTGCTTTCATATCGGCGGCGCCGCGCCCATAAAGCACGCCATCTCGATCAGTTGGCACGAAAGGCGGTGTCGACCAGCCCGATTCGGGGCCTGATGGAACGACATCGGTGTGACCGGCGAAGACGAGGGTGGCTTCACCCTGGCCACGGGTTGCCCAAAAGTTGTCAACATTACCAAAGCGCATGGGTTCGCAGGCGAACCCCGCTGCCGTTAATCGCTGCATCATTATTGCTTGGCACCCTGCGTCATCGGGGGTGACAGAGGGGCATTCTATGAGTTGTCGGGTGAGGGCAACCGCAGCAGCTCCATACTCAGTTGTTGGCATGCAGGCTCTCATTAAGTTCTATAGCTGAGCGATTAGTGAGGCACTCTACCGTTCCCGAGGTGCTGTTACGTCTGAATAAAAGATCAGACTTTCCTGCGAGGTCCCGGGCGGACACGGTTTCCACGGGTTTGCGCGCGCCGTCTAGCAGCGTGACTTTGGTCCCTGCCGTTATGAAAAGCCCAGCTTCAATGGTGCAACGATCGCCTAAAGGAATTCCCAAGCCGGCGTTGGCACCAATCAGGCATTCTCGTCCCACTGAAATAATAATATTGCCGCCTCCTGAGAGGGTTCCCATGGTGGAGCAGCCTCCGCCCAGATCTGAGCCCGCGCCTACCCAGACGCCAGCTGAGATGCGTCCTTCGATCATTCCCGGGCCTTCTGTTCCGCCATTGAAATTAATAAATCCTTCGTGCATGACGGTGGTGCCTTCACCGAGGTAGGCGCCCAAGCGAACTCTGGCTGTATGGGCTATCCGTACCCCGCTGGGCACGACGTAATTGGTCATCTTGGGGAATTTATCAACGCTCGCGACTTCGAGGACCGCGCCTTTCAACCGCGCATCAAGTTGCCGCTGTGGCAGATCAACCAGGCATACCGCTCCCTGATCTGTCCACGCGACATTGGGCAATAACCCAAAGAGTCCTTCTAGGTCTGTGCCATGAGGTTCGACCTTTCGATGCGACAGCAAATGCAGCTTTAGGTAAGCATCTGCCACCGACGCTGGCGCCGTGTTATCAATCAGTGTGGTGGCCACAACCCGTCCTGTAGAGGCGCGCAGCTGGTCGGCCAGTTTGGCCTGCTCATCGGCACCAACAGCACTAAAGCCCTTGCTGAGCTCGGCGAGCTGGTCGCTGTCGAGGGGGCCCGACAACCCGCTCACCAGAGCGGCAAGCTCATCTCCAATGTTGCTCAGTGGGTTAGGGTAAAAGACGTCGAGTGTCTCGCCCGCGCTATTTTGGGTGGCAATACCCATTCCAAATCCATGCAAAACGCTCATGGTTGTCTCCTGTATGCGTTTAAAATTTTATCGTCCAAACCTTGTGGCATATTCTGCCGCGTTGAAGCCCACAGCCGTTTCGCCTTCATGCTCCAGAACAGGTCGTTTGATTAGGGTTGGGTGGGTCTGCAAAAGTGCCAGGGCATTTCCGTTCTCCGCCTCTAACCGGTCGTGCTCCGATAGGTTCTTCCAAGTCGTGCTACGCCTATTGAGCAATGCTTTCTCTCCCACGGCAGCGATCCATTGGTTTAACTGCAACGGTGTGGGAACTGTCTTTCTAAAATCAACAAATGTGTAGTCTAGGCCCTGAGACTCAAACCAGCGGCGCGCTTTTTTAATGGAATCACAATTGGGTATGCCGTAAATCACTGGGTTCATGGGTGCTCTTTAAATAATCAATCAGGGTGGCGATGCCATAAGCGTAGCAGAATCAGGGTTTACTTATCTTTTTTGGGTGCTTGCGAAGTGGGTAGCAGGTCGTACAGATTTCACAGATGCGACCGTCGCAGCCCCGGGCGGTGCAGAACTCGCGGCCATAAAAAATAATCTGTAGGTGGAGATCATTCCAGCGCGATTCCCGAAAAGCCCGCTTAAGATCTCGTTCGGTTTCCACCACATTTTTACCTCGGGTCAAACCCCAGCGCTGGGCAAGGCGATGAATATGCGTGTCCACAGGAAAGGCTGGATGGCCGAAGGCCTGTGCCATGACAACGCCAGCGGTTTTGTGACCCACTCCGGGCAAAGCTTCGAGTTCTGCAAAAGTGCGGGGTATCTGGCAGTCGTGCTGGGTTATCAAAAGTTGGCTTAGCCCCTTAATCGCTTTAGATTTTTGCGGAGACAGACCGCAGGGACGAATGATACTGCGAATAAAATCAACGGACAGATCAGCCATGGCCTCTGGCGTGTCGGCCGCTGCAAATAAAGCCGGCGTCACCTTATTAACGCGTTCATCGGTGCACTGTGCGCTGAGTAAGACGGCTATTAAAAGTGTAAAAGGGTCTTGATGATCTAGCGGTACAGGCGGTTTTGGGTACAGCTGGGCGAGACGCTTGTCGATAAAAGCAATACGCTCGTTTTTACTTAAGTTTTTCAATGAGGTTGATGACATCGTTTTACCACCCCTGCTCTAGGGCTTTTACTATTCGCTGTGCGGCCTCAATGCATGTCCCCTGCTCGGCAACCAGTGCCATGCGGACACGGTTTTCCCCTGGGTTTTCGCCATCGACCCATCGGCCCAGAAACTGCCCGGGGAGCACTGACACATTGCAGCGATTGAGTAACGCACAGGCAAACTCCAAATCGTCAACGGGTGTGCTGGGCCAGAGGTAAAAGCCCGCGTCAGGGGTTGTGACTTGTAGTTGTTGGGCTAAGATCGGCACCACGGCGTCAAATTTGGCGCGATAAGCGGCCCGATTCGCCACAACGTGGCTTTCATCACCCCAAGCTACGGTGCTGGCAACCTGATGATGAGGTGGCATAGCGCAGCCATGATAGGTTCGATAACGGGTAAATTTTTGAATAATGTCGGCATCTCCAGCGACAAAACCTGACCGTAGTCCGGGAAGATTGGAACGCTTAGATAAACTGTGAAAGCACAAGCAGTTAGTGAAATCGGCAAGTCCCATATTGGCTGCGGCAGATAGCAGGCCCACAGGGGGGTTATCTTCATTGGGATAGATTTCGCTGTAGCACTCGTCGCTCACAATGACGAAGTTATGCTCTTGTGCAAGGGTAATGAGGGTGCCTAATTCTCTCTCGGACATCACAGCCCCCGATGGATTACCGGGGTTGCAGATATACAGTAGCTCCAATTTTTGCCACTCATCGAGGGTTACGTTGGAGAAGTCGGGTTTAAATCCATTGCTGGCATGAGTTGGAACAAACCTGGGAGCCGTGCCGGCAAGCAGTGCCGCACCCTCGTAAATTTGGTAAAAAGGATTGGGACTCATAACCCTTCCTGGTGCACCGGGTGTTACCAAGGTTTGAGCGATCGCAAATAGCGCCTCCCGAGTCCCGTTTACCGGCAGCACCTGTCGGTCTGCATCAACATATGGCAGCTGAAAGCGCCCCTCGAGCCAGCGCGCGATGCTGGCTCTCAGTGCCGGTGAGCCCAGGGTAGAAGGATAATGATTAACTCCAGTTAAGGCTTGTGTCAGTGCCTCTGTGACCACGCTAGGGGGTGCATGTTGAGGCTCACCAATCGTCAGTGCTATCGCCGGTAAATCGGCGGCCGGGATGTCCTTAAATAATTGGCTCAGCCGCTGAAAAGGGTAGGGCTGTAGTGCCTCCAGACCGGGATTCATGAAGTGCTTTGCAGCTCGGTGTCCAGAGCGCGTTTAATAGCGTCCTCCAGAAGCTCCAACGTTTGGGCATCGCTAATACTGTTGCCGTCGCTGGTGGTGACAAAAAAGACGTCTTCCACGCGCTCACCCAGCGTCTGAATTTTTGCCGCCTGAAGCGATACATTTTGCGCCACGAATACGGCCCCAATGTTGGCCAGCAGCCCCGGGCGATCGGGTGTGGCAACCTCCAATACGGTCCAGCCTCGCCGCTCATCTTGGTGAACGGAGGTTTCGGTTGGAATGACGAAAGATTTTTGCCGGCGCGGGGTGTGTCGCGTTACGGTTCGAATTTCCTTTTGCGTGAGTGCAGCAGACAACCCCTCTCGAATGCCTGCTAGGGTGTTGAGGTCTCCCGAAACGGGGTTGCCATCGGCCTTCAATACGTAAAAGGTATCGAGGGTCGCACCGTCGCCCCCTAAATAAATTCTGGCGTCGTTGACACTCAGATCTAAAAATTCCAGCTGGGCACAAATGCGGGCAAAGAGGTCTGGACTGTCGGGTGCATGAACAAAAATTTGAGTGGCATTCGCGACGGTTGAATCACTGCTTTGCCTGACCAAGACGAGAGTTTGGTCTAGATCGCTGTGGTCTGCGATGGACTCGGTATGCCAGGCAATATCATCGGGTCGCTCTCGGAGAAAATAGTCATCACCTCTCAGCGCCCATATCGCCTCAACATCGGTTTTGATAAACCCTCTATCTTCCAGTATCTCCAATGCCGCTTGGCGAGTTGTATCGACCACGCTTTGACGATCTACCGGGTTTTCCAAACCACGGGTCAACGCTCTTCGTGTCTCGGTATAAGTTTGGCGAAGTAGGGTGCTTCGCCAAGCATTCCACAACTCCGGATTGGTACCGTGGATATCGGCTACGGTCAGGGTATACAAATAGTCGAGTCGCTCTTGAGTGGCCACGTGATTGGCGAAGCGGGCTATTTCATCAGGATCTGAAATGTCTTTTCGCTGCGAGAAAGAGCTCATCAGCAGATGGTTGCGCACTAGCCAAACGACGAGCTCCGTATCGATTTGACTGAGACCATGCCGTTCGCAAAAACCCTGTGTGTCCACGGCACCTAACTCCGAATGATCCCCGCCGCGGCCTTTACCAATATCGTGATAGAGAGCGGCAATATAGAGTAGCTCCGGTGCTCTAAGTCGTTGGGCAATGCGTGTTGAAACCGGGAATTTGTCGGTGTAATCGGCCCGCATAAATCGTCGGGTGTTAGCCAGGACCTCCAGCGTATGCGCCTCAACGGTGTAGGCATGAAAGAGATCAAATTGCATTTGCCCCACGATACGCCCAAATTCTGGAAGGTACCGGCCCAGCAAGCCGTGTCGTGCCATGCGACGTAATTGCAGGGTGACACCATGAGGTGAGCGAATAAGCTCCATGAATAACGCTTGATTGGTAGGGTCTGCTCTGAACACGGGGTCGATCAGGTCATGAGCGGCTCTTAAAAGCCGCCAGGTGCCGGGTGCGATACCGCTAATATCTGAGTCGTTGGCCAAGATAACGAAGACCCGAATCAGATTTGAGGGTTCTTTGATAAAAGTGTCATCTTGTCTTGCAGACAGTAGCCCGCCGATGACCTCGAAGTCATCACTGAGCAGGCGGGCTTTTTCGCGGTCATCGCTATGAAGGATCTGGCGCTCAAAAGCCTGCATTACAAGCTCACGAAGCTGCGCTAACGCTTGCGCCCAGCGATAGTAAACTTGCATAAATTGTTCGACCGCGAGCTTTTCACCGTCAACCATTTCCCACAGTTGGGCGAGCTTTTGTTGTTGTTCAAACAGTAGTCGGTCTTCTTCACGATCGTTTAGCGTGTGCAGGGCAAATCGGACCTGCCCAATAAAATTTTGACCGGCCTCCAGCATCCGTTGCTCATCAACATTGAGAAAGTCAGCTTCATTAAGGTCTTGCAGGGGTACATCGTAATGGCGCTTGGCAATCCAGCCTATGACCTGAATATCCCTTAGGCCGCCGGGGCCATTTTTAACGTGGGGTTCTAGGTTGCTTTCGGTGTTCCCAAAGTGGTCGTGGCGAGATTCTGTTTCCTCGAGCTTAGCCTTATAAAAGGCTTTGCTATCCCACATGCGTACTGGGTCAATATGACCTTTGAGTTGCGAAAACAGCTCGGCGCTTCCGGCGATACAGCGCGCCTCTAAAAGCGAGGTAAATATTGTCAGGTCTTCCCGCGCCAGGGTTTCACACTCATCAAGTGTCCTGACACTCGACCCCACTTTAAGGCCAATGTCCCACAAATTTCTGAGCAGTTCAGAGATTTGAGCGGCAGTCTCTTGGTCGGGGGAATGGGTGACGAGAATCAGTAAGTCAATATCGGAGAACGGGTACAGCTCGCCGCGGCCGTATCCGCCGACTGCGGCTAACGCCAAATCTGAGCGTTGATCTAAGTAAAATCGCCACAGGTGGGTCAGGACGTTATCCACCGCGTTTGAACGTGCAGATAGCAGTGGCCACACCGGCGTTGTTGGGTGGAAATTGCCCGCGATCTCTTCAGTGACCTGGGCTAGGTACCGCTGACAATCTTGGACGGGTTGGTCTGAATGGCTAATCGGGCTGGCCATAGATGGCATTCTTCGGTCTCAACTCAGCAGGGCAGGATTTCTGGGGTTCTTTTCGTAAACACCTCACAGCCGTCGGCGGTGACCGCTAGGGTGTGCTCCCACTGCGCCGAAAGCCTTCCATCGCGAGTGGTTACCGTCCAGCCATCCTTGGTGTTTAGTTTGGTATGTCGCTTTCCGGCGTTGATCATGGGCTCAATGGTGAAAGTCATGCCTTCGGTCAGAACTTCGCCCACGCCAGGCGAACCGTAGTGCAGTATTTGAGGTTCTTCGTGAAAAATTTTGCCAATGCCATGGCCACAGTACTCGCGGACTACTGAATAGTAATTTTTCTCGGCGTATTGTTGAATCACATGGCCGATATCACCCAAGGTTGTCCCCGGGCGCACAATCGCTAGGGCCTCATAAAGACATTCCTGGGTAATGCGCATTAGCCGTTCTGCGTGGGGTGCAACGTCACCGACTCCGACCATAATGCTGGTGTCACCATGCCAGCCATCTTTGATGACGGTAACGTCGATATTAATAATGTCACCATTGCGTAACTTTTTACTGTCAGAGGGAATTCCGTGACAAATGACATCGTTGACTGAGGTGCAAATTGACTTGGGAAAGCCGTGATAGTTTAACGGGGCAGGTATGGCCTGTTGAACATTAACGATATAGTCGTGACAAATGCGGTCTAGCTCGCCAGTGGTCATGCCCACTTTGACTAGAGGTTCTATCATTTCCAAAACTTCAGCAGCCAGACTGCCGGCAACGCGCATTCCTTGCAGCTCTTGGGGTGTTTTGGGAGTAACGGCCATGCGAGTTCACGTCTTCTGTCGGGTCGGAGGATCATTGTAACCAAAGGATGACCCAATGTCCTTTTCCCTTCTCCAATTGTTGAAATTATGGTATAACGCGCGCCTCGTTGGAATGAGTCCGGCGAGGCGTGAGCAGTAGCTCTCGTTTAAATTAAGAACTCACACCTCAAAAAATCTAGGCCGGGTGCCGTTATTCGGTTGGACCTAGTAGACGTGTGGCGATAAAAACCCAAACCTCAGGAAGGTAATTATGGCTCAGGTAAGCATGCGCGATCTGCTTCAAGCAGGCGCCCACTTCGGGCACCAGACCCGATTCTGGAACCCCAAAATGGATCAATTCATTTTTGGAGCACGCAACAAAATACACATTATTAATCTCGAGCACACAGTGCCCGCGTTTAACGAGGCGTTAAAGCAGGTCCAACGTCTTGCCAGCAATAAGAGCAATATTATGTTTGTGGGCACCAAGCGTGCCGCTGGAAAAGTCATCGAAGAGCAGGCAGCCCGCTGTGGCATGCCCTATGTCAGCCACCGCTGGTTAGGCGGCATGTTGACTAACTACAAAACAGTGCGATCTTCGATCAAGCGGTTGCGTGAGCTTGAAGATCAGGAAGCTGACGGTACTTTCGCCAAGCTCACCAAGAAAGAGGCGCTGATGCGAACGCGCTCGAAAGAGAAGCTAGATCGCTCGGTGGGTGGTATTAAAGACATGACTGGCTTGCCCGACGTTTTGTTTGTGATTGATGTCGATCATGAGCGGATTGCGATTACCGAGGCCAACAATCTGGGCATTCCGGTAATTGGCATTGTTGATACGAATAGCAATCCCGACGGCATTGACTACGTGATTCCCGGTAATGACGATGCGATTCGAGCTATCAGACTTTACGTAAAAGCGGTCGCTGATGCCGTCTTAGAGGGTAAGGCAGAGCGCGGTGAAGTGCCTGTGGCTGACGAGTTTGTTGAGGTGGAAGAGGCCCCAACAGATGCGACCGACTCGGCAGAAGCCGACGCCTGAGACTACGCCGCGCTTCGCGCGGCTTTTTTTTTATGGGTGGGGCCAAAGGCCCTACAGCTTATTAACGAAGCGTTTTCGGTAATGATAGCCGGAGGCGCGTAACGAGGAATTAAACATGTCAGCAGCATTGGTGAAGGAGCTACGAGAGCGCACAGGATTAGGGCTTCTCGAGTGCAAAAGAGCGCTTAAGGAAGCGTCTAACGATATTGATGCGGCGATAGAGGCTTTGCGTAAGTCCAGCGGCATGAAAGCGGCCAAGAAAGCGGGTCGCATCGCAGCGGATGGCGTTGTAACAACGCGTATTGCTGAAGACGGTAGCTACGGTGTTTTGGTTGAAGTGAATAGTGAGACTGATTTTGTTGCTCGAGACGAAAACTTTTTAAGCTTCGTCGGATCTGTGGCTGATGCGCTTTATGAAAGTCGCTCTGCCGATGTTGAGGCGCTGAAGTCGGGTGCTATTGAGCAGACACGCGAAGCTCTGGTGCAGAAAATCGGCGAAAATATTGGAGTTCGCAGGGCATCTTTGGTGACCGGTGAGCAGGGTGTCGTGGGCAGCTACGTGCACGGCAATAACAGAATTGCTGTGCTAGTAGAACTGCGCGGTGGTGATCAGGACCTCGCCCGTGATGTTGCGATGCACGTTGCGGCAGTTAATCCTCAGGTGGTCTCTCCCGCCGATATGCCCGAAGCACTCATTGAAAAAGAGCGCGATATCTTTACCGCACAGGCACAGGAGTCTGGCAAGCCGGCGGAAATTATTGAAAAGATGATTGGTGGGCGCATTAAAAAGTATCTCGCCGAGAACAGTCTTTCAGAGCAGGCTTTCGTTAAAGATCCCGACATGACGGTAGGACAGCTCGTGAAGGCGGCCGATGCTGAGGTGATCTCGTTTTCGCGTTTCGAAGTTGGCGAGGGTATCGAGGTAGATAAGGTTGACTTCGCTGACGAAGTGGCTGCTCAGCTGAAAGGGTGAATTTGCGTCGGCCTTGACAGTTAAGGGCCGCAACACGCCGACCAAACGACTTTTTGTTGGTCATAAGTCGCTTAGTGAGCATAGGTCGGGAACTTACGGCCTGACGTGCGACTCAAGTGTCCGGTAGGATAGGGACGTTTTGAGATAGGAGATGCCTGTGGCCAGCGAAAAAATAGTCAAACGTATTTTGCTCAAACTCAGTGGCGAGGCGCTCACGGGTGAAGAGGCTTTTGGGATAGACCCAAAAGTGCTGGATCAGCTTGCCCTCGAGGTGGGTCAGCTAGTCGGGATTGGCGTGCAGGTTGGCCTGGTGGTTGGTGGCGGTAATCTGTTTCGCGGCAAGGCGCTTCAGCAAGCAGGGCTAGACAGGGTGACCGGCGATCACATGGGCATGCTGGCTACTGTGATGAATGCCTTGGCGCTGCGGGATGCCCTCGAGCGTTCCAATATCGCAACCCAGGTTATGTCGGCCATTCCTATGAGCGGCGTCGTTGATCACTACGACCGTCGGAAGGCTATCCGCGCATTATCAAATGGCGATGTCGTTATCTTTACGGCGGGAACAGGTAACCCTTTCTTTACCACCGATTCAGCAGCGTGTTTGCGCGGCATTGAAATTAACGCCAACCTCGTTCTGAAAGCAACAAAGGTTGACGGCGTCTACAGCGCGGATCCCATGAAAGATGCAGCAGCGGAGCGCTTTGATCAGCTCACCTTTGACCAGGTCTTGGATCGTAAGTTGGAAGTGATGGATCTGACTGCAATCTGCTTGTGCCGGGATCACAATTTGCCCGTTCGCGTCTTCGATATGGCACAGCGTGGAGCCCTACTCAGTATTATTAGGGGTGGCTCAGAAGGGACTTTGATTAGCTGATAGGTGGTCTTGGCCGGTAGGCCGTTGGGAAACAGGAAATAAAATCATGATCGACGATATTCGCATTGAGACTGAAGAACGAATGGTGAAGGCCTTGGATGCTTTGGGCCAGCATTTTAATAAGATCCGCACAGGACGGGCTCATCCTAGTATTCTTGATGGCATTAAAGCTGAATATTATGGGTCACTCACTCCCTTGAATCAGCTGGCAAACATCACGGTCGAAGATGCTCGCACATTGGCGGTTAGTGCTTTTGATAAGAGCATGACCCCCACGATTGAAAAGGCCATTATGAAGTCTGACCTGGGCCTGAATCCTGCGACAGCGGGGGACGTTATGCGAATTCCTATGCCCATGCTCACAGAGGAAACGCGGCGTGGATTTATTAAACAAGCCAAGGCAGAGGCAGAGGCTGGACGGGTTTCCATTCGCAGTGCCCGGCGTGATGCGAATGCCATGCTTAAGGAGTTGCTGAAGGATAAAGAGATTTCCGAAGATGACGAGCGACGTGCTCAGGACGTCATTCAGAAATTGACGGACAACTTTGTTGCCAAGGTTGAAGCAGCTTTGGCCGCGAAAGAAACTGACCTGATGGAAATTTGAGAGAGTTTGCTGCCCAGGCGGTCACCACGCGATGAATAAACCCTTCGAATCCCAACTCACGAAATGGCGGCCAGAACCCCGCCATATTGCCATTATTATGGATGGTAATGGACGCTGGGCGAGTCGCCGCGGGCTTCCTGTACCTGCGGGACATCGGGCAGGGGTAGAGGCCGTTCGTGCAGCCTTAAGAACCTGCAAGCAGAAGGGCGTCGAGGTGCTGACCTTGTTTGCCTTCAGCAGCGAAAACTGGGGTAGGCCTGAAACGGAGGTCCGAGCTCTTATGGCGTTACTTTGCCATTATTTGCGTCGAGAGGTGGAGCAGTTGCAGCGTGACAACGTTCGCCTGCGCTTTATTGGTCGGCGCGATCGATTAAGCGTTCGTTTGCAGCGTTTAATGAGTCGAAGTGAGGGGGCAACCGCGGCTAATACCGGAGCCACTTTGGTGTTAGCCATCGACTATGGCGGCCAATGGGATGTGGTTGAGGCGGCCAAAAGGCTGGCGGGTGAGGTGGCTGCAGGGACCCTGTCTGCAGATGAGATTAACCCACAGCGGTTTGACCAAATGCTCTCGCTGGGGGATTTGCCGGCTCCAGACCTTTGTATCCGAACTGGTGGTGATGCGCGCATTTCTAATTTCATGCTTTGGCAGATGGCTTATACGGAGTTTTATTTTTGTGATGCGCTTTGGCCTGATTTTGATGAGGCAGCGCTAAGCCTTGCCATTGAAGACTTTCAGGGTCGAGAGCGTCGATTCGGTGGCCGTGGCGGGAACAATATTTTTAGTCAGTCATTGGATAAAATTGGGAGCGCCTGAGAGTGCTACGCCAAAGAGTGATAACCGGCGTGATCTTGGCAGTGGCTTTTCTGGTTGCCGTATTTTTATTGAATCTAGAGTCGCTGGCGCTGATTTTTGGGGCTGTTGCGACGGCAGGTACTTGGGAGTGGAGCGGACTTTCCGGCATCAAAGGGCCTGTGGTCCGCGGGGCTTATACCCTGCTCTATGTGGGCTGCCTGTTCGCGACGTGGTCGGTTTTTGCGATTGGCGAGGCACCCGTTCCTGAGGTGTTTCAGCCCTGGTTGGGTATTGCCTGTTTTTTCTGGTCGGTTGCCATGCTCATGGTGGAGAGCTATCCGGAGTCTTCATGGGTTTGGCGCAGCCAGTTCGGTCGTGCTGTTTTTGGCTTGTTTATTCTCACAACGACTTGGTTAGCTACAGTTTTCTTGCTCACCTTACCCAGCGGTAAGGTGTTGCTTGTTTTATTGGTGTTGGCCGTGGCTATGGCCGACATCGCTGCCTACTTCGCGGGTCGTCGTTGGGGCCATCACAAACTGGCCAGTAAGGTGAGCCCCGGTAAAACCTGGGAGGGATTTTTGGGGGGTGTTGCCTCGGTCGCGGTGCTTACTCTTATCATTGCGTATGGGTTACCCAACCACTTGGCACATCTTTCTTCGGTGACTTTGGTGCTTATGGGACTGGCGGTCGCGGGTGCATCAGTATTAGGAGATCTGACCGTGAGTATGGTGAAGCGCGAAAGTGGCGTTAAAGATTCTGGCACATTGCTGCCTGGCCATGGCGGTCTTCTGGACCGGATCGACGGATTGTGCGCTGCTGCGCCTGTTTTTGCGCTGGCATTGCTCCTTGCAGGCTACTGAGGTGAAACAGGTCGTTGTTTTAGGGGCCACGGGGTCTATTGGCCTAAGCACTTTAGACGTGCTTAAACGCCATGCCGATCGATTTAGCCTGCACACCATTACCGCCTATCGCTCCGTTGACAAAATGCTGGAACTGATTCTTGCTTATGAGCCCGTGCAAGCGATCATGGCATGCCCTGATGCGGCAGAGCAGTTAGCCTCCCGTTTACCTGCGGAGTCACCCACCCGAATACTGGGTGGCGAGCAGGCGCTAGTTGATGCCGCCTCAGACAGTGATGTCGACGTGGTGATGGCGGCCATTGTTGGCTTTGCCGGCCTGCGCCCCACGTTGGCGGCTGCTGAGCACGGCAAGCGACTGCTGTTAGCAAATAAAGAAGCTTTGGTCAGCGCCGGTCGTGTTTTTATGGAGGCCACGCGATCGGGTGGTGCCACGCTGCTGCCCATCGATAGTGAACATAATGCGATGTTTCAATGTATCCCGGCCAACAATCGGGGCCGCCCCGAAACTGCGGGGGTAGAGAAAATTTTACTGACCGCATCTGGAGGTCCTTTCAGAGGCCGTCCTCGCAGTGAGTTATTGGGTGTGACACCCGAGCAAGCCTGTGCCCATCCCAATTGGTCTATGGGTAGAAAAATTTCGGTAGACTCCGCCACGTTGCTTAACAAGGGGTTAGAGCTGGCAGAGGCGTGCTGGTTATTTGACTGTACTCCGGGTGATATCGATGTGGTTGTTCACCCCCAAAGTATTATTCATTCTTTGGTCCGTTACGACGATGGTTCTGTGCTCGCGCAGTTGGGTAATCCCGATATGCGGACCCCGATTGCCTATGGTCTATCGTGGCCGGAGCGCATCGATGCAGGGGTTGCGCCACTTGATCTGGTTAGCGTGGCTAAACTCGATTTCGAAGCTCCCGACTTAGAGGCTTTTCCCTGTCTGCGACTGGCGCAAGAGGCGATAACCCAACCGGGTGGTATGTGTATTCTCAATGCCGCGAATGAGATCGCCGTTGCCGCATTTTTGGCGGGGGGGCTGGGATTTACTGGTATTGATAACGTCATAGCGCATGCGCTTGAGAACGTTTCTGGCGATGAGCCAAATAACTTAGAGGCCGTTGAGGCGCTCGATGGTCGGGCCAGGGCGTGTGCTCAAGAGCGCATTGAACAACTCGAACACGACACGAGGGGTGTCTGAGGCTATGGATTTGGTGTGGACGGTTCTGACGGCACTCGTGACCCTAGGTATTTTAGTGGGGTTTCACGAATACGGTCACTTTTGGGTCGCGAGGCGTTGTGGCGTGAAGGTCTTACGATTTTCTATTGGTTTTGGTACGCCGCTATGGCGCACAGTAGACGCTGAGGGCACTGAATACACCGTGTCGGCAATTCCCTTGGGCGGTTATGTTCGAATGCTTGATGAGCGCGAGGGTGACGTTGATTCGAGTGAACTTCACCGTGCCTTTAATCGACAGTCCGTTTGGTCGCGTATTGCGATCGTCAGCGCCGGGCCTCTGGCCAATTTCCTACTGGCCATCTTCGTATTCTGGGTACTGTTTCTTAGCGGTGAAAAGGGCATGGTACCCATCGTTGATGCCATCGAGCCCGATTCACCCGCTTACTTTGCGGGTATTGAAGTGGGTCAAGAAATTACCAGTATCGATGGTAGATCTACGCCTACCATCAATGCGCTGAGCTTTCGCTTACTGGAGCGTTTGGGTGACTCAGGGGTCATTGAGTTAGGCGCTCGTTATCCAGGCTCAGAGGTTCAGTACAGCTCAAATGCCCCGATTGACCGCTGGCTGGTGGGTGTTGAAGCCCCTAATCCCATTGCTGGAATGGGTATTTCCCTGGCTTTTCCCCCAGTGCTGCCCATTGTCGAGGAGACCGTCGAAGATTCCCCTGCTGCGGCAGCCGGGTTTCTTCCTGGCGATCGTATTGTTTCCGCCGACAACGAAGTGATGGCGACCTGGTCGGACTGGGTTGACTATGTGCGTAGCAAGCCCGGGCAATCCATGGCGGTGGTTGTAGAGCGTGACAAATTGAGCCTGAACCTCACGCTGACACCGGTGGAAAAATTAGTGAACGGAGAGGCGATTGGTAGTGTCGGCATGGCTGTTCGTGCACCTGAGATTCCTGATGAAAGCTTGCGCGTGTTTGACAGAGGGCCCATTGAGGCACTTTTAGCCGCTTTGCAGCGTACTTTTGATCTGATTGTGTTTACATTTGAGTCGATTTTAAAGATGCTGCAGGGCCTAATATCGACGGCGAATTTATCGGGTCCCATCACCATCGCACAGGTTGCTGCGTCGTCAGCAGAGTCAGGCTGGCAGTCGTGGTTGGGTTTTCTGGCGCTGTTAAGTATTTCACTAGGCGCGTTAAATTTATTACCTATTCCTATTCTTGATGGTGGGCATTTGTTGTTTTACACCATTGAAGCGCTCACTGGACGGGCGGTCCCCGAGCGCATTCAAGGATGGGGGTATCAAATGGGTCTAATAATGGTGATGAGTCTCATGGCCTTTGCCCTGTATAATGATTTTAGTCGGCTATAAATCAGTGGTTGTTTGGTCGGTTTGCTGGTTGCCTTGTCGCGTCGATCTCTTAGGTCGGCGTGGTCACTGATGGCGTTTAGGCGCAATGGTTTTGTGGGAGAGAGCATCTTTTGATGTGTTTCGCTGAAAGTAAAAATGAAGTGATGCGTTTTTTACCGGCGCTATTTATAGCGTTAGTAACATTACTACCCGGAACGGCACAGGCGCAGTCCGAGGCGTTTAACATTAGCGATATTCGGGTTGAAGGCTTGCAGCGAATATCTCCCGGGAGCGTTTTTGCGGCACTGCCGATAGGCGTTGGCGATGTGGCAGACACTTATGCGATTAGAGCATCGGCCAAAAATCTCTTTGCGACGGGCAATTTTGACGATATCTCGATAGGCCGCGATGGTTCTGTGCTGGTGGTTACGGTTGCCGAGCGTCCCAGTATCAGCGAGATTACGATCGACGGCAATAAGGCCATTGAGACTGAGGCACTGCTGGACGGCTTGAAAGGTGCCGGCCTCTCGGTGGGCAATGTATTCCAGCGTTCAACTCTAGAGGGAATGCAGCTTGAATTGCAGCGGCAGTATGTACTGCAAGGGCGCTACGATGCTCGAATCGAGGCCGAGGTTATCCCTGAGCCACGAAATCGCGTTTCGATTGCTATCGACGTCAATGAGGGCACGGTTGCCTCGATTAAGCACATCAATGTCGTGGGCAATACGATCTACACCGATGAGCAACTTCGAGATATTTTTGAATTAAAGACGACGGGTTGGCTCTCTTTTTTCACCAGTGATGATAAGTACTCCAAAGAGAAACTCACTTCAGACTTCGAAGCGTTGAGTTCTTATTACCTTGATCGTGGGTATCTGGAGTTCAATATTGATTCCACGCAGATCGCTATTTCACCGGGCATGGAAGCGGTCTACATCACGGCCAATGTCACTGAGGGCGAAAAATTTACGGTCAGTGAAGTGGGGCTCTCTGGTGACCTTGTCCTCCCTGAAGATGATCTCAGGCGCTTTTTACTGGTGCAGCCGGGCCAAGTTTATTCTCAAACTTTGATCACGACGACCGAGGAGTATTTAACCCGGCGCCTTGGGAATGAGGGATACAATTTTGCCACTGTCACAGGCATTCCCGAGGTTGAGGAAGGCAGCAACGTTAAGATCAAATTTTTTGTCGATCCGGGTAAACGAACCTACGTTCGACGGATTGATTTTAGCGGTAACCTCGACACCTCCGACGATGTCTTGCGTCGAGAAATGCGACAAATGGAGTCTGCGCCGGCGTCGGCCTCTGCCATCGAACAGGGCCGAATTCGTCTACAACGCTTGGGCTTTTTCAAAACGGTGGAAGTCGAAACTGATGAGGTCGCTGGATATGACGACCTTATCGATGTCGAATACACGGTGACAGAACAATCATTTGGCTCTATTGGTGGCAGCATCGGGTACGCTCAAGATGCAGGTTTGATCCTGGGCCTAAATCTCCAGCAAAATAATTTTTTGGGCACGGGTCGGCGAGTCGGTGTAAACCTCAACTCATCCCGGTACCAGGACGTCATCAGTCTTAATTATACGAATCCCTATTTTACCGAAGATGGCGTCAGTCGCGGGTTCAGCGTGTTTTATCGTAAGACCGACCTCTCGGAAATTAACGTGGCTAGCTATACCACCGACACGGTGGGTGCCACTATGAATTTTGGATATCCCATTAGTGAAACCCAGCGATTAGGCTTTTCCTTTGGCGTCACTGATACCAAGATCACCGCCGGGCAGTACGCCGTTCAGGAAATAAAATCGAGCCCGCGCCTCGAGCCTGAAGTCGAAAATTGGTATGAAAGTACGCTGCAGGCCGATGGCACCTATGCGGCTGCCGAAGTGTTACGCCCCATAGCGGAGTTGCCTATCACCGCGCTAACCATTCCAGAGCAGCTCGGATTTTTAGATCTCAACGGTGATGAGTATCTGAACTTCAGTGTGACGGGGTCTTGGCTGCAGTCGACCCTAAACCGCGGACAACTGGCAACCCGGGGAGTGTCTCAGTCTGTGGCCCTTGAGGTCGCGGTGCCGCTGTCTGATTTGGAATTTTATAAGCTGACCTACCGGGGTGAAATTTACCTGCCAGTTTACCAAGAGTTTGTTCTGCATTTACGAGGAGAACTGGGTTACGGCGGGGGTTATGGTGACACCACCGAGCTGCCCTTCTACGAGCACTTCTTCGCTGGGGGCTTTGGTTCGGTTCGCGGCTTCGAGGCGAACACCCTGGGTCCTCGCAGCACGCCACCGCTGATATACAATTCAAACAGCCCCATTACCCAGATCGATGAAAACGGCAATCCCACCCAAGTCGGCGGGCCAAGTGGGCGAGGTTTTGGCTATGTGGTTGACCCTCGAACGGGCAAGCTTATCGTGCAGCCTATCTCAACGAGGCCCGATCCATTTGGTGGCAACGTATTGGCCGAAGGCAGCGCTGAGTTGCTGTTTCCCATGCCATTTATCAAGGATCGGAGCTCACTTCGTTCGGCATTCTTCTTTGATGTGGGTAACGTTTTCAACACCAACTGCCGCGGCAACCAGATTAACTGTTTTGATGTCGATGCCGGTGAGCTGCGTTATTCTGTCGGTATCGGTGTGACTTGGCTGTCGGGTTTTGGCCCACTGACATTTAGCTTGGCTAAACCGCTTAATGCCAGCGAGATCGATGAGCGCGAAGTATTCCAGTTTACGCTGGGTAGAAGTTTCTAATTAAAAAACTCTGTTAAGGGAGATTGTTGTGAAACCATTCAATAAAATATTGGTGTCTGCGGCACTACTGATCCTACCTACGCTGGCAATGGCGCAAGGTAAAATCGCGGTTGTCAATTTAGAGGAAGCTATTCTGCAGACCGATTTGGCACAGCAGCGGTTAGCTGAGTTTGAAAAAAACGAAGATTTCACCAGCGACAAGAATGAGTTTGAAAACCTCCGAGAGGAACTCGATAAGCTGGTGCAAGAGTTTCAGCGTGATCAGGCGGCAATGAGCGAAGACCAGATGGTCGCTGCCCGGCAAAAGATTTCCAGCAAAAATTCAGATCTTGAATACGTCGCTAAAAAGCTGCAAACCCTGCAGCAGCAAAATGCCCAGCGCGTTTTCCAAGAACTTGCTCCCAAGGCTCGAGAGGTTCTTCGAGATATTATTACGACGGAACAAATTGGCTTGCTGCTGCAACAGCAAACGGTCATACACGCCGACCTCGGCTACAGTATTACCGCTAAGGTCACAGACAAGCTCAATCAGTTGCCCGCTGAAGAGTGAAGTTAGCTCCTTTTGCTGAAGCTGGGTGACATTGCGAAACGACTGAATCTCGAGCTCCTCGGGGAGCCCGAACTTCAAATTTCGGGTATCGCGCCATTAACAACTGCAGTGCCCACAGAGCTGAGCTTTGTGGCTAAAAAAACCAACTTGGCACAGGCCCAAGCAAGCAAAGCGGGGGCGCTTATTTTGCGTCCCGAATGGGCTGAAGACTGGTCGGGTGCGGCACTGCTAAGCGAAAATCCTTACTTAAGCTTCGCGCAAGTAAGCCACTTGTTTGATGATCGACCGAACGTGCCTGCAGGGGTTCATGAAAGCGCCGTGGTTCATGAGACTGCTGTTCTTGGTGCGGGCGTTAGCGTGGGTCCTCACGCCGTTATTGAGCAGGGCGTCGTGATTGGCGAAGGCACGACTATAGGGGCTGGTGTTTATATAGGGCATCACACTCAGGTCGGAAGCCAGACGCGGCTTTATCCGAACACGGTTTTATATCACCGCGTTGAGATTGGCGATCACTGTATTATTCATAGCAATACAACCATCGGAGCCGATGGCTTTGGATTTGCGCCCTCTGCCGATGGCTGGACGAAAATCGTGCAGCGAGGCGGTGTTCGCATTGGTGACCGTGTAGAAATTGGAGCCGGCACCACTATTGATCGAGGTGCCCTTGAAGACACCGTGATAGCAGATAATGTCATCTTGGATAATCAGGTGCACATTGCGCACAACGTCAAAGTCGGCGAGCGCACGGCTTTTGCGGCCTGCGGTGGTGTTGGGGGTAGTACGGTTATTGGTGCAGATTGTACTTTCGCCGGCATGGTCGGTATTGGTGATCATCTTACGATCGCCGACAATGTGCATGTCAACGGTCAGGGCAGGGTCAGTAAATCTTTAGAAGAGCCGGGCTTATATGCCTCTGGAACACCGATACAAGCCTATCGGGACTGGAGTAAAAATGCCGTGCGATTCGAGCAATTGGCAAAGATTGCTCGCCGCATAACGGCTATGGAAAAGCAGTTGTCAAATATGAATCAAGTCGAGGGGGAAGGGTCATGATTATGGATATCGCTGCTATCAGGGAGCATCTCCCTCATCGCTATCCATTTTTGCTGGTAGACCGCGTTGTTAGCCTTGAGCTTGGTGAATCAATTCACGCTTATAAAAATCTCAGTATTAATGAACCTTATTTCGACGGCCATTTTCCTGATCAACCGGTGTTTCCCGGCGTATTGCTGGTTGAGGCAATGGCCCAAGCCGCGGGGATATTAGGTTTTAAAACAATGGGTAAGACACCCAAAGATGGTTCGCTTTATTACTTGGTTGGGGTGGACAAGCTGCGGTTCAAGCGCCCTTGTGTTCCCGGGGATCGGGTCGATTTATATGCGAATATTGTCAGCGAGCGACGAGGTATTTGGAAGTTTGACGTGCGCTCCGAAGTCGAGGGAGCGATTTGTGCCTCGGCGACTATACTCTGTGCAGATCGCTAGGTTGTGATTCACCCCACTGCCATTATCGATCCGCAAGCCGAAATTTCGGACAGCGCAACTATTGGACCTTATGTAGTTATTGGCCCCGAGGTCATTATTGGCCCTGAAACGATCGTAGAACCCCATGTGGTTATTCGTGGCCCCACAACGATTGGCGCTAGGAATCATATTTATCAGTTTAGTACTGTGGGAGAAGCTACTCCCGATCTGAAATATCACGATGAGCCAACGAAACTAGTGATTGGTAATGACAACATCATTCGCGAGAACGTGACTATTCACCGAGGGACTGTGCAGGATCGCGGGGTCACCCAATTGGGCGACAACAACCTGATCATGGCGTACGTTCACGTTGGTCACGATAGTGTGGTCGGCAACAATACGATCCTCGTTAATAATACGGCTCTGGCCGGGCACGTCGTGGTGGGTGATTGGGCCATTCTCAGTGGCTACACGTTGGTGCACCAGTTTTGCAAAATTGGCGCCCACAGTTTTAGTGGTATGGGTACTGCGATCGGTAAAGACGTGCCTGCATTTGTGACCGTCGCTGGCAGTCCAGCAGAGGCTAAAACCATTAATTCCGAGGGTTTGCGCAGGCGCGGCTTCAGTAGCCATACCCTGGCAGAGTTACGACGGGCCTATAAAATCATCTACCGACAGGGGTTAACCCTTGATAGCGCAGTGCAGCGTTTAGAGGGCATGGTCAAAGAAACCCCAGAGTTGCAGATGCTGGTGGACAGTTTAGTCAATTCAGAGCGTGGCATCGTCCGCTGATCGGGGGCGATGATGTTATGCGTCTCGGTGTTCTAGCGGGGGAGGCTTCTGGAGATATCTTAGGGGCGTCTGTGGCGGCGGAACTGCGGCGGCGCCACACGCAGCTGGAGCTGAGGGGCATTGGTGGTACCGGGCTTGCTGAGCAAGGTTTAGCCTCCCTGCATCCCATGGATCGTCTGTCAGTTTTTGGTATCGTCGATCCGCTCAAACGCCTTCCCGAGCTACTGAAGGTCAGACGTCAGGCCTTCCATCAGCAGCTAGATTGGCGCCCTGATTGTTTCCTTGGCATCGACAGCCCTGACTTCAATCTGACCGTAGAGGCACGATTGCGTGCTCAAGGTCTGACGACAGCGCATTTGGTCAGCCCTTCTGTATGGGCTTGGCGCCCGGGACGTATTCGTAAAATTGCAACAGCGGTGGATCTGATGCTGTGTTTATTGCCTTTCGAAACTCGCTTCTATGAGGAGGCAGGTGTCCCTGCTGTTTGCGTCGGGCACCCGCTAATTGAGGAATTGGCCGAGCTGCCGAGTAAAGCGATACTGCGAAACAAATTTAGTGTGCCAGATGAGGCTAAGGTTTTGGCCGTGCTGCCGGGTAGTCGGGCGGGTGAAGTGGCGGCGCTGATGGCGATATATGGGCAGACTATGGCCGGTCTTGCGTCACAGAATAAAAGCCTTCGTTTTCTGATACCGGCGGCAAACAACGATCGAAGACGACAAATTGAAGCGGTCTTAGAACCGCTTGAACTTCCCGTAACGGTTATCTCTGGCCAGGGTCGAGAGGCTATGCTGGCCAGTGATGCGGTACTGTTAGCCTCAGGAACCGCAACCTTAGAGGCCATGCTGCTGCGCCGACCCATGGTGGTTGCGTATCGCATGCCATGGTTATCCTGGCAAATCCTATCGCGCCTAGCGATTACTCGATTTGTCGGTTTGCCCAATGTCCTCGCAGATCGCGAGGTGGTGCCCGAGTTGCTTCAGGACGCCGCGTCCCCCGAACAGTTGGTGCGGCAGGTAGAGTATGTGTTGGAGCGTGGCGGTGAGCAGCAGGTCCCCGTTTTTGACGAGCTGGCCGCGCAAATTGGCGGTGGCTTTGCAGTCCGCACGGCGGATGCTCTCGATAGCCTAGTGGTATCAAAGCGTGCCTGAGGTATTGGCTTCTCCCGAGACCCATGGCAGCTACCAATGGGTTGCGGGGGTCGACGAGGTGGGGAGAGGTCCCTTGGCGGGCGATGTCGTGGCAGCCGCTGTCATTTTTGGCGATACCGTTCCAGAGGGGGTAACCGACTCGAAAAAATTAACGGCACCACGACGCGAGCGCTTAGCGGTCGCGATTAAGTCTAGTGCCCGTGCCTGGTGTATTGCTAGGGCGTCGGTCGCCGAAATCGACTCCCTGAATATTTTACAGGCATCGTTATTGGCAATGCATCGAGCAGTAGAGGGTTTGTCATTGTCGCCCGACTTAGTTCTGGTCGATGGCAATCGTCTACCCGTTTGGAACTACGAGGCTAGACCTATCATTGGCGGTGATGCCTTGGAAGTCACTATTGGCGCGGCATCGATCTTGGCGAAGGTGCAACGAGATGCTGAAATGGTGGCTTTGGATGAGGAGTATCCGGGTTATGGATTTGCGCGCCACAAAGGTTATCCCACACGAGAGCATTTGGCTGCTCTGGCAAGCTTAGGTGTGACGCCATGGCACAGAAAAAGCTTTGCCCCCGTAAAACGCTTGCTTAGTTAGGCCAGTGTCCTATAGCGTTTACCTATGAAGGAATTTGTACACTTACGTTTGCATACCGAGTTTTCCTTGATCGATGGACTGGTCAGGATTCCTGCGCTTATGGGCGAGGTCGCTGCGCAAGGTATGCCGGCGGTGGCGGTGACAGACGCGACCAACTTTTACGGGTTGATTAAGGCCTACAAGGCCGCCCAGCGGGCGGGATTGAAATTAATTGTTGGTGTGGATTTGTGGGTGGAGGACGCTGACGATCGCGACCGGCCCAAACCTTTATCGCTGTTGGCCATGAATGAGCAGGGCTACCAGAACCTGACGCTGCTGATTTCTAGGGCATGGCGTGAGGGGCAATATCACGGATCTCCCCGCATAGAGCGGGATTGGCTGGATACCCATGCCGAAGGTGTATTGGCGCTGTCCGGTGGCTGTCAGGGAGAATTTGGCCAGCTGCTCATTAATGGTCATGACGCTGAGGCTCGAGCCTCGCTGCAGCGCTGGATGACGACGTTCCCGGATCGATTTTATATTGAGCTGCATCGTACGGGCCGTCTCGGAGAAGAAGATTATCTACATGCTGCCGTAGACCTGGCCGCAGAGATGGCATGCCCGGTTGTGGCTACTAATGATGTGCGCTTTATCGGCACGGACGAGTTTGAGGCCCATGAAGCCCGGGTGTGCATCGGCTACGGTCGCACTCTCGACGACCCTCGTAGGCCTAAACTCTATTCTGATCAGCAGTACCTGCGGTCTCCAGAAGAGATGGCTGAGTTGTTCAGTGATCTGCCTGAAGCCCTTGCCAATACGGTTGAAATTGCTAGGCGCTGCTCGGTCACCATACCTTTGGGTAAACCTAGTCTTCCCGACTTTCCTGTGCCCGAAGGCACCACGATCGAAGGTTTTTTGAGTCAGCTGTCTCATGAAGGCCTAAGCCGCCGCCTTGAGCAACTGCAAGTGTCTAACCCCGAAACGGTCTCCGAGTATCGACAGCGGCTTGACTTCGAGCTGGGGGTGATCAATGAAATGGGATTCCCGGGCTACTTTCTGGTGGTGATGGATTTCATACGCTGGGGCAAGCAGCAGGGCATTCCTGTGGGCCCGGGCCGTGGCTCTGGAGCGGGCTCTCTAGTCGCCTACGTTTTAGAGATTACTGACCTTGATCCTCTCGCTTACGATTTACTATTTGAGCGGTTTTTGAACCCCCAGCGTGTATCGATGCCGGATTTCGATGTTGATTTCTGCATGGATCGTCGCGACGAGGTGATCGAGTATGTGGCAGATACCTATGGTAGGGAGGCGGTTTCTCAAATCATAACCTTTGGAACTATGGCCGCAAAGGCAGTGGTCCGAGATGTGGCCCGGGTGCAGGATAAGCCCTATGGACTGGCCGATAAAATGTCCAAGCTCATCCCTTTTGAGGTGGGCATCACGTTAGAGAAAGCCCTTGAGCAGGAAGAGGTCTTAGCCCAGCTACTGAAAGATGATGGCTCGGCTCAGGAAATCTGGGACATGGCAGTCCAGCTGGAGGGTGTGACCCGAAATGTGGGTAAACATGCGGGGGGCGTGGTGATCGCGCCGTCTCGGCTGACCGATTTCTCGCCGCTTTATTGCGATGAAGAGGGCGGAGGCCTCGTTACCCAGTACGACAAGAATGATGTGGAGGAAGCTGGGCTCGTAAAGTTTGATTTCCTGGGTCTTCGTACTCTGACGATCATCGATTGGGCGGTTGCCATGATCAACAAAGCCCAGGCCTATGATCAGGGCAAAACTCTAGATATTGCTGACATTCCCCTCGATGATGCAAAGGTATTTACCCTGCTGAAATCTGCAGAAACAACGGCGGTATTTCAGCTCGAATCTAGGGGTATGAAAGATCTCATCAAGCGCCTTCAACCGGATTCCTTTGAAGATATTATTGCGCTGGTTGCGCTGTTTAGACCGGGCCCTTTGCAATCTGGAATGGTTGATAATTTCATTAACCGTAAGCACGGTCGCGAGGCCTTGGCTTATCCAGATGCGTCTTATCAACACAGTTCATTGCAGCCTATATTAGAGCCAACCTACGGTATTATTTTGTATCAGGAGCAAGTGATGCAGATAGCCCAGGAATTGGCCGGTTACACCCTTGGGGGCGCCGACCTGCTGCGGCGTGCTATGGGTAAGAAAAAACCCGAGGAGATGGCCAAGCAACGGTCAGTCTTTGAGGAAGGGGCCAGTGCCAAAGGCATTGATCCCAACTTGGCGATGAAAATCTTCGATTTGGTGGAGAAATTTGCCGGTTACGGTTTCAACAAATCACACTCAGCGGCTTACGCGCTGGTCTCTTACCAAACGGCTTGGTTAAAGACGCATTTTCCCGCGGAATTCATGGCGGCGGTCATGAGCTCGGAACTCGATAACACCGACAAGCTCTTAACCTTGCGAGACGAGTGCAAGTCGATGGCGGTGCCTTTGCGTCTGCCCGCAGTGAATGAGGGGACTTACCTATTTACCGTCAATGCAGAGAATGAAATTGTTTATGGTTTGGGCGCCATTAAGGGCTTGGGTGAGGGTCCCGTTGAAAACCTATTAGAGGCTCGGGTTTCTGGGGGCGCGTTTAACGATCTCTTTGACCTTTGCTCGCGCACAGATCCCCGTAAAGTTAATCGCAGGGCCCTAGAGGCCCTCATTAAAAGTGGTGCTCTCGATAGCTTTGGTGCTGAGCGATGGATTCAGCTAGCCGCCCTAGACGATGCACTTCGCGCCGCCGAGCAGGCAGTGGCTAATGATGAGGCGGGCATGACCGATCTTTTTGGCACGGTAGCCCCTACTGCTGACGGTGACCCATATGCGGAGCATCGGGAGGTTCGCCCTTGGACATTAAAAGAAATTCTTAACGGCGAGAAAGATAGTGTGGGTAGTTTCCTCAGTGGGCACCCCATACAGGAGTATGAAACCGAAGTCCGCAAGTTTGCGCCACGCCGTTTGCGCGACCTGCAACCAGACAGCAACACCACCATTGCAGGGTTAATTGTCGATATAAGGACGATAAAAACCCAAAGAGGTGTGATGGCAGTCTTAAAATTGGACGATAACACGGGCCAAATCGAGTCAACAGTCTATGCAGAGGCGTACACTGAGCACAGGGAGTTATTGGTTAAAGACCGTATTGTGCTTCTTAGTGGCCGTATTCAGAGCGATGAATATTCCGGTGGATTGTCGATGCGTGCCCGGGAGATCCGTTCTCTGGAGCAAGCGCGACTTTCCCGAGTTCGCGAAATACGCTTAGAGGTTTTTGATGGCGGCTTAGATCAAAAATTGCGGAAACTCATTAAGGAGGCATTGTTAACATCGGGTGGAGGTGACTGTCCGGTCACAGTTGATTATTTTCAACCGAAAGGATCTGCTCGCGTAGTGCTGGGCGACCAGTGGCGAGTTAACCCGAGTGATGATCTGTTAGAGCGTCTAAGGGGAACTGTTGGAGGGGAACATGTGGAAATTGTTTACGAGCGGTAAAAGGTTTTTTGTGGCGGTTATGTCAGGGTTGTTGCTTGGGTGCGAATTCGCACCCGAGTGTACCTTCGAGGATGCCGAGGGAAAGACTGGGCGTGTCGACCAAGCTTACACTGCGGGATGCTTGGTGCTCTATGACAAAGAGGTCTTGTTGGTGGAAGCCATGGGTAAGTGGGGTCCACCGGGAGGTACGGTGAGATCAGGGGAGTCGTCACAGTGCGGTGCGGAGCGGGAAACCTGGGAAGAGACCAATGTCGCTGTGTCAGTTCAGGGTACTGCCGCTGTTTTTCAAAATGGTTTTCATTTGTATTGGTGCTCACCGGTGGGCAAGCCAGACCCAAAGGTTCGAGCCCCCCTTGAGGTTAGCAACGTCGACTTTTTCTCCACCGAGGAATTTGCAAATGTAAGGTGGCGCTATCCTGACCAAGCCAAAGATTTTAGCCGCATGGTAAACAAGAGACTGAGGCGTTAAAAATATGTCCAATGATGCTATTGAAGCGGCGGTATTCCGACGTTTGCTCGCCCATTTAGATGGGCGTAAAGATGTTCAAAATATAGAACTCATGACCCTGGCGGGCTTTTGTAGAAATTGCCTGTCTAAATGGTATGTGGCGGAAGCTGCGGAGCAGGGTGAGTCGGTAGCGCTCGACGATGCCCGAGAGCGGGTTTATGGCATGCCCTATAGTGACTGGAAATCTCAGTACCAGACGGAGGCAACCGCGGAACAGATGGCTGCCTTTGACGCGGCTAATGCCTCAAAGTAACTGTGCGATAACTTCTTCAACCGAGATTACGTCAGCATATTTGGCATTCATGTCGTATAAATTGGCATCATGAGCAGCGGGGTCTCGGTCACCCACGGCTTCTCTGGGCACTGCGACGCGATAGCCATTTTGTAGTCCATCGACCACAGTGGCACGAACGCAGCCGCTGGTTGTCAGACCGGTCACTACAAGGGAGTCGGCATTAACTTCTGCGAGTTGCGCGCCAAGGTTTGTACCGTGGAAAGAACTGGCATGTGTTTTTTCAATGACAATATCAGATTCAGCTATCGGTAACCGGGCGTCAAACGCAACCCAGGGTGATTCCGGTGTTAGTAAATTCAGCGCGGGCAGGCGATCTCTAAAAACCCGAGCCTCCTGTTCATGCCTAAAGATGACGGTGGTCAAGAATACCGGTAGCCCACGTTGGTGAAACGCCTTCATTAAAGCGATATTGGCGGTGACGACGCTATCAGCGCCGCTGCCCAGGGGACACTCTGGATTGGTAAAGCCGTTTACGATGTCCACAACAACAAGTGCCGGGCGGTCTCCCAATCCCAGTGTTTCTCGGTGCAAAGCCGTAGTGGTTGTCAATGGTAGTTCCTTTTTAAAACGCCGAAGACTGAGGTACGGCCTCGATGGGTCGTTGGGCGATACTGTACCTTGCCGCCGATAAATTTTCATGCAACGGTTCTACAATTCGACGCGAACATCACCGTCAGGTTGGTGTGGGCAGGGCCATAAGCGTCCACAATGTGGAACTTTTCGTATAACGACTGTTACTCTAGGGCAGTTCTGCAGATATTGAAGCCGACAAGGCCTTCATCGGTGCTGTTTTAAAGTTCAAAGCTTTGAGCGCTGTGCTATGGCTATGAGAGAGGGGTCATCATGACCAACCAGATTGTGATCAAGGAAGTGGCGCCTAGAGATGGCTTACAGGCTCAGCCACAACATTTAACGTTAGAACAGCGTCAACGCTTGATAGAAAGTCTTGCAGTGACCGGCGTGCCGGAACTCGAGATCGGAAGTTTTGTCTCTCCTAAAGCTGTCCCTCAAATGGCGGGAACCGAAGTCTTGGCCGGGCAGTTACCAACAGCAGACCTGGCTTACTCCGTGCTCGTGCCCAATATGAAGGGCTATGAACTCGCATTAGCCGCCGGTATGCGAACCTATGCCATTGCAATTTCTGCGACTGAAGAAATGAATCAGAACAATATTAAGAAGAGTCTCGAAGAGACGTTCTTAATGGCTGAGGATATTCTGGAACGTGCTCGAGGCGACGGCGTCGACATTCATGTTTATCTGGCGGTCTCGTTTGTCTGCCCCTACGAGGGCCCCGTGGCGCCCGAAACTGTTTTGGCACAAGCGGAGCGCCTGATGGGTTTTAACCCGGCTCGGTTGATGATTGCGGATACCATTGGCGCTGCCCACCCCAAGCAGGTGAACGACCTTATGACGACCTTGGTGTCGCGCTATGGCCATCAAGATCTTGGCTGTCATTTCCACGATACTCGCGCACTGGCTATCGCTAACGTATATGCGGCAATCGAGGCAGGCGTTCGTCAATTCGATAGTTCCGCTGGTGGGTTGGGTGGCTGTCCCTTTGCACCGGGGGCGAAGGGAAATGTGGCCACTGAAGATGTCGCTTTACTGTGCGAGTCGATGGGCTATGAGACCGGTATTCATATGCCAAAGTTATTGGAGTCTGTGGCCCTGTTGAGTGAGTTCATCGGCTCACCACAGGGTGGTCGCAGCCATTACTGGCTCAGTCGCGAATCGGCCTAACGCGGTCCCATGAATGTTTCCGAGGCCATTGAGGGCCGTCAAAGTATTCGAGCTTTCGATGCCAATCGTGAAGTGACGGACGCGGTTGTGACTTCGATCCTGACGACAGCGGGCCGAGCGCCCTCGGGCTCTAATATTCAGCCTTGGCATGTCTATGTCGTAACGGGATCCGCCCAACATCGAATTACCGAGGTGTGCACAGCACGTTATTTATCGGGTGACGAAGGCGAGTCGGAGTATCATTATTACCCTCAAAATTGGCGGCAGCCTTATATTGGCCGGCGGCGACAAACGGGTTTTGGCTTGTATGGGCTGTTAGGTATCGACAAGGCAGATACAGCGGCAGTTCAGGGCTATCGCGTGACCAACTACGAGTTTTTTGGCGCTCCTATGGGGCTTTTCTTTACCATAGATCGCGATATGGAATTGGGTAGTTGGCTAGATTACGGCATGTTCCTTCAGAGCATTATGCTCAGTGCTCGGGACGCAGGGCTAGAAACCTGCGCCCAGGCCGCTTTTTGTCCCTATTACGATTCCGTGATGCCCCTGTTAGGCGCGCCAGACGAACAAATGCTCGTCTGTGGAATGTCACTGGGTTATCCGCTAACAGAGGCAGTGGTTAACAATTACCGCACCGAGCGCTTGCAGGCTGAGGCGTTCACGACTTTTCTGAGTGATTAGCGCTACTGGGTTCTAGCAACCATCTGTTTGGCGATGATCATACGCTGTATTTCGTTGGTGCCTTCCCCGATACAAAGCAGTGGGGCGTCACGGTAGAAGCGTTCGATTTCATACTCGGGCGAGTAGCTGTAGCCGCCAAAGACCCGCATAGCATCCAAGCTATTTTGTACGGCTGATTCTGAGGCAAAGAACTTAGCTTGTCCCGCCTCAAGATCACAGCGCTCACCCTGGTCGAATTTATTGGCTGCTTGCCGCACCAACAATTCAGCCGCGGCCGCACGGGTCGACATTTCTGCAAGCTTCAATTGAATGGCTTGATGTTCAGCAATGGGTTTGCCAAAGGTTTTGCGCTCCATGGCATAACGTAAGGCCATATCAGTAGCGCCTTTTGCCATGCCGGCGCCTCGGGCGGCAATGTTAATGCGCCCCAGCTCCAGTCCGCCAGCGACCTGTTGAAAGCCTCGACCCTCTTCGCCCCCAATTAAATTGTCAGCTGAGACGTGGAAATCGTCGAAAATTAACTCGGCACTGTCGATAGCTCGATAACCCAGCTTTTTGAGCTTCTTACCGACAGTAAATCCTTCGCCTTTTTCACACAGAAATAGAGACATACCGCGATGCCTGGGTTCTATATCGGAATTGGTCTTTGTCAGTACTGCCAGGCAGTTACCGTTGATGCCATTAGAGATCCACGTCTTCGTGCCGTTTAAAATGTAATGGTCACCTTGTCGTTTAGCCTGCAGTCGAATGCTTTGTAGATCAGAGCCCGCGTCGGGTTCTGTTAGGCCAATGCCGCCTCTTAATTCACCCGAGGCAAAGCGCGGCAAAAAATATTCCTTTTGCGCTTCTGTGCCTCCACGCTCTACGCAGTTGGCCATGATCAGATGCGAGTTAAAAATGCCCGAGGGTGCCATCCACACTTCACAAATGCGGGAGACAATTTTGGCATAAGTCGTCGCACTCAACCCAAGACCACCATACTGTTCAGAAATGGTGGCGCCAAAAAGACCCAGCGCTTTCATTTGTTCAACCAGGTCACTGGGGTACTCATCGGCCTGATCAAACTCTCGAGCTATAGGCCTTAACTCCCTCTCAACCCATTTATCGATGGTGGCTAGGATTTGCTGTTCCGTCTCGTGTTCTGTGGTCATGCTAACTCCGAATGGGGGAATAATTTAGGCAGCGGTTTTAAGGCTTTTTGGGTACGAGCATCTGACGTTCGAAGACACATACTTCCACGTCATGCTGATTAATACCGCGTGTCAGTACCGTAACGATGCCAGCGTTGGGACGAGACTTGGACTCGCGTTTCCCCAGTACTTCGGTGTTGGCATAGAGGGTATCCCCGGGGAATACAGGCTTGGTCAGCTTGATGTCTTTCCAGCCTAGGTTCGCAATAGCCTTGGCGCTGACATCAGAGACACTCATGCCGACCACAATAGCCACCGTCAGGGGGCTGGCAACTAGAGGTTTTCCAAATTCGGTAGCAGCGGCGTATTCCTCGTCGAAATGCAGAGGATGGGTATTCATTGTTAGCAAAGTAAACCAGGCATTATCTTGCTGGGATATGGTTCGACCCGGGAGATGATGATAGATATCGCCCTCTTTAAAATCATCAAAATACCGCCCCGGCATGGCGGCATAACGGTCCATTACTGATTGATCACTCACCTCAATGGGCTCCTTCTAAGCTGTTTTACGATCTTTTTGGGGTTTGCGGGTACTTCGGCCCCACAGCGCATGAAAAACTCGTTAAAATGTTCGGACATTTCCCCAGAGTAGCAAGATTCGGCATGTCGCCCAATCCATTAAGCGTAAAAATAAAAAAAGAGCTTCCGTTGTATCGGCAAATTTCCAATGCCCTGCTGTTTGGAATCAGAGACGGACTCTTTCCTGTGGGCACACTATTGCCCGGAGAACTCGAGCTAATAGAGCGTTTTGGTAGTAGCCGTCATACTGTTCGAGAGGCGCTTCGTGTTCTGGAAGATATGGGTATTGTTAAGCGCCAGCGTGGCCGCGGTACTTTGGTGATTTCTACCGAGGCAAGGCCCGCTTTTGTGCAGGCAGTGCGTGACCCCGCAGAACTGTTCACGTATCCCGAGAACAGTGCATTCCGTGTGCTCGCGGAAGGGCATGTTGGGGACGGCGATCATTGGCCAGTGAAAATTGGCGAAGGGGTCGACGAAAACTGGGCGCGTATCGCAGGCCTAAGAACCCTACACGACGGCAGTCCTTTTTGTTGGACAGACATTTATGTACTCCCAGATTATGCCTCGATTGCCCAGCAACTTGGCCGAACCACACGTCCGGTTTACGAACAGATTGCTGAGACTTTCGGCGAGACTGTGCAGCGTATCAGTGTAGAGATTTGTGCGGGTAGCCTTGTGGGCAGCCGCGCGAAAGCGCTTGAGGTCGAAGAGGGCACGCCCTCTTTGGTGTTGTATAGGCGGTATTGCGGTAATGGTAATCGCTTGTTCGAAGTTTCAGTGACCGAGCATCCGGCAGAGAGTTTCAGCTACTCATTAGAATTTAATCGCGGTTGGCAAGCTGCTGAACACTGGTCCTGGAGTAAATAGGTATGTCCCAAAGAGAATTGGCTGCTATTCGCAGTTTTATGTTTACCCCGGCAAATCATCCTCGCCGGGTTGAAAAGGTTTTTCAGATAGGTGCCGATGCGGTCATATTAGACTTAGAGGATGCCGTTGCAGTGGCTGGAAAAGTGGCTGCGCGCGACGATGTTGTGGCTGCATTTTCTGCGGCTCAACACGACTGTCTGCATTACGTGCGGATTAATAGCATTGATACCGAGTACTGGCGTAGCGATATAGTAGCGACTGTGGGCGCCTGGCTTGACGGTGTCGTGGTACCCAAGGTGGAATCAGCGGCGGCCCTACTTGAGGTCGAGGCCGCTATTGCCGAGGCAGAAGCCCAAGCAGGCCTCGAAGTGGGCGGCCTCGATATTTTGCCGATTATTGAAACGGCACGAGGTGTTGAAACCGCGGCAGAGATAGCAACCGCAGGCTCCAGAATACGCCGCCTCGCTTTTGGCGGGGGTGATTACACCCTAGACCTCGATTACGAGTGGAGCGCAGATGAAGACGTTTTGGCCTATGCGCGAGCGCGCTTGTCCCATGCTTCTCGCCTGGGCGGGCTGCAGCCGCCGATCGATACCGTGGTACTTCAGATAAAAGATGACGCGCGCTTTGTCGCGTCTGCACAGCGTGGTCGCAAGTTTGGTTTTGGGGGAAAACTGTGCATCCATCCCAGTCAAATCCCGCTAACAAATGCAACCTTCTCACCCTCACCTGAGGAAATCGCTCACGCCAAAGCGGTGGTAGCGGCATTTGAGGCGGCTGAAGCAAGCGGTTCAGCATCGATTCAGCTCGATGGCTACTTTATTGACTATCCTATCGTCTACAAAAGCCAGCGAATTCTTGCCCTCGCAGCCTTGCTGGAGCAGCGAGAGGTTTCTTAAGCCGCCGGCGTCGCCTATAATGTCCGGACATTTAAGGAGGCGCAGTGACTAATACAACAACCCATCAAGATTCCTTGACGCGGCGCATCGCCGTGTCCTCCTTGGCTCTGAAAGTGGCAGACATTGCACCAGAAGCACTGACGTATACCAAGAGCTGTCTTGCGGATGCCATCGGCATAGGGTTTGCCTCGCACTATTATGATTTTGCCGAGCGAACGGTGGCCGGGGTTCGTACCTTGGCCAGCCCCGGCGCCGGCGTTGTGATCGGGTTGCAAGATACTTTGGCCCCTCGAGACGCAGCGCTCTTAAACGGCACCCTGATTCATGGCCTTGATTTTGACGATACCCATTTGGCTTCGGTTGTACATTGTTCGGCTAGTGCGCTGCCAACAGCGTTAGCGTTAGCGTCGGAAAGGTCGGTCTCGGGCACAGACTTGTTGCTGGCGTGCATTATTGCTACCGAGGTCGATGCACGATTGGGCAGCGCAGCGGGTGGCACATTCCAGCAGCTTGGATTTCATCCAACGGGTGTTGTGGGTATTTTTGGAGCAACGGTTGCTGCAGTGCGTTTGTTGGGTGGCACCGTCGAAGAAGCCATACGCGCTCAGGGAATTGCCCTGAGTATGGCCGGGGGAAGTATGGCCTTCCTCGATACGGGTACTTGGACTAAAAGATTACATCCGGGGTGGGCCGCACAATCGGCGCTGGCGGCGGCCAAGTTGGCTCTAGCGGGATTTGAGGCGCCACCGGAGGCCTATGCAGGACGCTATGGGTTTTATGCGCTGTTCACGCAAAATGCCGATAACGTGAACAACGTTGACTGGTCGAGGGCCTATCTAGATCTTGCGATGAACTCTGTGGCTATAAAGCCTTACCCGATCTGCCACTTCAACCATGCCTCGGTAGACGCCGCGTTACATTTGCGTGCTAAGCACGGGCTGCGTTCAGACCAAATTGAGTCAATAACGATTGGGTTACATGAGCGTCAGTTTGCGGTAGTGGTTGAACCCGTAGCGCGTAAACAGCGGCCCGAAAGTGAATATGAGGCTAAGTTCAGTGTCGCCTATGCGGTCGCTACCGCCTTGGTTCGTGGCCAGTTAGGGCTTCGTGAGCTTGAGCTAGAAAGCCGAACTGATGAAGCTATTCTTGCACTAACCCCGCGTATCCATTGCGTACACGACGATCGCTCTAACTACCCAAAGACCTTTTCCGGCGGCGTTATTATCAAGATGCGCGATGGTACGGTCTATGAGCATTTCGATACGGTTAATCGGGGTGCAGAAGGTCGCTTATTAAGTGTGGATGATGTGAAGACCAAGTTTGTTCAAAACTGCCGTTTGGTGCTTTCTGAAGCGCGTACAGAAGCAGTTTGGGAAGCTATTATGGACGTCGACAAGCAAGATGATTGTTCGGCGCTTTTAGACGCCCTTAAAGGGCTGGGTGATCCGATTTCGATTGCGGATCGCAACAAAGCAGTATCGAGGAGTGCAACATGCTGATGAAGTCAGGCGGAAAGATTATGAGTGCCGAAGAGTACCGCGATAGCCTGCGGAGTTACTCGCCGACGGTATATGTCGATGGTGATCTTATAGAGAGCGTTGCGGATGAACCAAGATTAGCGCCAGGAATTCGTGCGGTGGGCGTCACCTACGATTTTGCTCAAAAGCCCGAATTTGGTGGGGTCATGCTGGCTGACCAAGCGAGCTCAGGCAAGACCGTTAACCGCATGCTGCATATTAACCGGCACTCCGAAGATTTGTTGAGCAAACTCGAGGCTGTGCGTCTTTTGTGCCGTGAAAGCGGGTGTGCCCAGCGTTACCTGACCCACGATGCGCTCAACGCAATCTATCAGTCTACCTGGCGCATGGCCGACGCGAAGGCTGGTAGTGAGTACCACGGGCGCTTCCTCGATTATTTGCACGATATTCAAGATCGGGATCTTACCCTTGGTGTCGCCATGACCGATGCTAAGGGAGAGCGCAGCAAGCGGCCCCATGCGCAGTCTAATCCAGATGCTTATGTGCATATCAGTGAGCGTAGAGCCGATGGCATTGTTTTGTCCGGTACGAAAGCGATTGTCACCGGCGGCCCCTACATGCACGAACTGTTGGTCATGCCTTGTCGGACCATGGTGGCGGGCGACACAGACTTTGCGGTTTGCTGTGCTGTTCCTATCGACGCCAAGGGTTTGACCGTGGTTGCCCGTCCAGCAGGGCGTCCGGGCCAGGCTGCGGCTAAGTTCAGCGCACAGTACGGACAGAGTACAGCGGTCTGTCATTTCTCCGACGTTTTTGTGCCTTGGGACCGTGTTTTCATGGATGGGGAATGGGATGAGACCGAGCACCTGGTAACCTCTTATGCCAATCATCACCGCCACAGCTGCATTGGTGCCAGAGCGGGATTTGGCGACCTACTCATAGGGGCCGGCGCGCTCATGACCGATGCCAATGGTCTCGATATGGACGACGTCTCGCATTTGCGGGAGACCATGGTTGAGCTGATCAAAATTGTTGAAGGCTTTTACGCTTGTGGTGTCGCGGCATCTGTTTATGGCATTCAGGACCCCTGTGGTTCTTGGATGCCTGAGCCGGTGTTTTCCAATATCGGCAAGTTATTGTTGGCGACACAGATTTACGACATGCATCGCACTGCCCATGAAGTATCGGGTGGTTTGATTGTGGCGTTACCGGGCCCAGATGAAGACCATAATCCGGCGACGGCGGGGGATTTGGCGGCGGTGCTGTCAGCGCGCCCCGATGTGCCCTACGATAAGCGTATGGAGGTGTCGCGCTTTATCGAAGACTTGACGGCGTCTTCAACGGGCGGCTGGTATTCAGTAATCAGCCTCCACGGAGGCGGCTCGCCCCAAGCGATGAAGCGTGAAATCTACAGGCGCTACCCCGTTGAGGAAAGAAAAGCCTTGGTAGAACGTCTGCTTGATCGCGGCGTGGCTGAAACAGGTAGCACCGGCGCACCAGATCGCCAGAAGCAGCCGGGCCAATGCTGTGCAACCGGTTGCGAGGTACCCGAAGCCGCAAAATCTTCAGAGCAAGAGCCTGGCAACTAAAAAGTTAATGGCTTACGACATTCGAGACCCGGCTCTCGAATGTCGCGTTTAACGCCCTCCTGATTGCGCGCCGACCCGCGTTGCTGTAACCCAAGCCCTATACGGGGACCGCTAACTCAGCTGGGGGCAAAATCGTCGTGCGCTTCATGAGTCGGTCGTGATTTTGATCAAAGGGGTCACGCCGGTGCATGGTGCAGGCGTTGTCCCAAAGCAGTGCATCACCGGGCTGCCAAGCGTGTGAATACACATAGCGGGGCTGTATCGTCCACTCAAAGAGATAATCAAGCATGGCGCGACTGTCTGCCGCGTCCCACCCAACTATCTCGGTGGTCATGCCAGGACACAGGTAGAGCGCCTTTTCCCCGGTTATGGGGTGGCTTCTCACAATGGGATGATCGAGATCAGGCGATCGTTTCTTTTGCTCCTTGCTAGTGGGCACGCTGTACGCACTGTTGAACGCTTCGTAGGATTGCACCGCTCGCACGCCGTCGAGTCGCCCCTTAACCTCCTCAGGCAGCTCGCTGTAGGCCGTTGTCATGTCAGCAAATTCGGTGTTGCCTCCGCTTGGCGGCAAAGTATGGGCCATTAGCAGTGAGCCCACGGCAGGGCGGGGTAAGTAAATTTGGTCGTAGTGCCAGCCAACTTCCGTGTCGGCAAGAATGCCTACTTTTTTTCCGTTGTTTTGCATATTGGAGACATACAACACCTCGGGAAAATCGGAAGACAGGTATTCGGTGCGAACGTGAATCTCTAAGTCACCAAAAACACGGCTGAAGTCCACTAGCGTTTCTTCATCGAGATTCTGGTTTCTGAATAAAAGCAGCTTGTGCTTTGCCCAGATCGACTTTATGGCCAAGTTGTCCTCGGAAGAAGTTGTCGAGGAAATTGTGTACCCTGAAACTTCGGCACCGAAGGTGAGTGCCAGAGGCCGTGTGTCCTGCATAACGTTGCCTATATCCACAAAAAAATCAATTGTACGGACATTTGTTGCGGAATCAAACTCGAGTTTCAGGTTTTGGCTTTTTGGTACGCACTGCGCCACTCCAGTAAAGCAACGCTTAGCACGACTAAAATTGTCCCTAACAGCTGCAGCACCGACAGTTGTTCGTCATAGATCACGTAAGCCATGAAAGCGGTCGCAGGCGGCCCGACGGTACTCAACAGGGCGCCCCGGGATGCTCCAATCCGTCGTATCCCCTCGGCTACGCAGAATAAGGGCAGTACCGTTGCAAAGACCACAAGTCCCAGCATAATCAATAAACTGCTCCCCGGTAGTTCAATATTGAGCCATCCCATGACTAGACCATGATGAATAAAAAAGGCCGTGCCTGCGGCGGTCATGGCAGTAAGGGTAAAGGTGGCAGAACTCATGCTCCGGGTCAGCGCGCCATTGGCCATGAAGTAGCAGGCAATGGTGACCGAGCAAAAAAGCACCCAGAAAACCCCCTCCCATTGGTCAGAGGAGAGTGGGGCATCGGCCGCGCCCGTGACCAGCAAAACGCCCAGTGAGGTCGTTGCAAGGGCGAGCATTGTCGATTTTGAGGGAATGGCCCTTGCCGTTATGGCTGAAAAAAATACGACCATTGCGGGATACGAAAATAAGAGTGCACGTTCCACGTTTGCCTGAATCAGCGTCAGGGCATAAAAATTGGCCAGTGCGCCAAAGTAATAGCACCAAAGCCCCGCGCTAGCAGCAGCAGTTAACTGTAACGCTGTAGGCTTGGGGCTGGGTTTGCTCTTAAACCGCCGGGCACTGAGGACCGCGACTAAAATGAAACCGGGTATCGCCAAGACCGAACGTATCGCGGCAACATCATGATAGGTCATGCCCTGGGCATATAGCGCTTTGGCAAAAAGGCCTTTCGCAGCTAGGAGAACAGCACCTAAGGCAACGAGAAGAGCACCGATGAGTCCGCTGCGCGGATCTGTTGTAATTAGTGGGCCCCTTGCTGAAGCTCGGTGAGAACTTCATCGGTTGTCAGTACGCGGGCCCACAGCCTTTTCAGCATAGTCAGGGTGGCGGTTTGCATATCATCGCTGTCTGTTCCTGTGCCATCACTGACCACCACCACCCGATACTGCAGGTCGCAGGCTTCCATGGAGGTCATGGCAACGCAGTTGTTGGTGGACACGCCCACGGTCACCACGGTTTTAATGCCTTTTGCGCGCAGGGTGGTATCGAGCCCGGTTGAACGAAAGGCGCCTTGGGTGGTTTTGTTGAGCACCAATTCACCTGGAAGTGGTTGCAATGCGGCCACAATCTCGTGTTCTTTTTGGCCAGCTATATTGTTGGTGGCGCGAATAATCGGCGCCATATGTGCTGGGGCGTCGCTCGCATCGGGAGCATTGGCACCGTAGGTAATATAAATCACTTCAGAACCCGATTCTCGGAAGCCGGCTAATAGCTTTTGAATGTTAGGGATTAACAGTTGGTTAATGCGATTAAAGCGATAGGCGGCACCCTCAAATTCATTGCGTTCGCTGAGGAGCTTGCCCAGCCCCATCTCGGGGTTACCGGTAGCGTTTTGCATGTCAATGACGATTAATGCTGTCTCACTCGGTGAAATCGCAAAATTTTGGCTGAAGGCATCGACGAATCCCGGCTGTTGCTCACTCATTTTCAGTGCTCTCTTGAAATGTTCGTACATTTTACGCCATATTGTGACTCCACCCAAAACGATACTCTTAGCGTCGAGGTTTATAGCGATGGATCAGTTTGAACGCGCAGGTTACGGCCAGCGAAATATTGGTTTTGGCGCCAGACCTGCTTTATTGATGGTTGATTTCCAACTGGGGTTTACTGATGGGGTAAGTCCCATTGGCCGCAGCGAGCATATTCAAAGTGCCGTCGACAATACCCGTACGTTGCTGCTCGCATGCAAAGCCAAACAGATACCTGTGGCTTCCTGTCGTGTGTCTTGGGGTGGCCCCGATGAAATGACGCATTGGAAAATCGAAACGCTGTTCGACGGGAGTTTTTATCACGGTCACCGATGCACTGAGCTAGATCCACGGATTGCCGATCCCGACTATGTGTTTGAATTTATAAAAACTGCACCGTCCATTTTTTATGAAACGCCGCTGAAGCCCTGGCTTGTCACCCATGGTATCGACACCACGATTGTTACTGGATGCACGACCTCAGGCTGCGTTAGAGCGTCTGTAGTGGACAGTTTTTCGGCGGGTTATCGCACCATTGTGCCGGCGGATTGCTGCGGCGATCAGGATGCCGAGGCCCATGCCAGTAACCTTCGCGATGTGGGCCGGCGCTACGCCGATGTTGTCGACTTACAAACGGTTCTTAACCACATTAACGCTTCCTAATTTTATAGATTACCCAAGGAGATTACGCCATGCCTGTGGCTCACATTAACGGACACAATATGTATTACGAAGTCCATGGCGAAGGCCCACCTGCCGTTTACATTGGCGGATGGGATACTTTTTGCCACGGTCGCAGCCATTTTTTGGCGCGGGGTATGACCGACAATTACAGCACCTTGATCATTGACTACCGAGGCATTGGCGAATCAGACGATGATTTATCAATGACGCCCTCCACGGAGCTATTTGCCGATGACATCGCGGCACTGCTTGATCACCTCAACATGAAGTCGGTTTACTTCGTGGGTCTTGTCGGCATGGGCGCGTGCATCGGGCAGTGGGTGGCTTTTAAGCGGCCCGATCTGGTGCGCTGCATGGTCAATATGGGCTGTTGGACATGGGCCGACCCCATGTTGTCAGACCAGCTGCAATCCTTCGGTGATATTCATGAGCACGCCGGATTCGCCGCGTTTCAGGCCATGGTGGCTTCGTACTCTTTTCGACCCGATTACTACAACGTGAACCGGGAAAAGCTGTTGGGGCCGGGTGGCGTCTGGGGTAGTTTAGAAGGCCGATTACCGGCCCACCTTCGTTTTATTCAAGCCTGCCGGGGTCACGATATACGCCCACATCTAAAAGATATTGCCGCGCCGACTTTGGTTCTACATGCTGGCCAAGACATTATCACTGGCCCTCGCACAACCATGCCTTTGGAAGAGGGGCTGCCCAATAGCACGGGGGTAATGATGGAAGAGGTAGCCCATGTGGTCGCAGGTAAGGACGAAAAAATTGCCTTCTGCGATATTCTTTTCGATTTTCTGCAAAAACACTGAGCTCAGGGCGCCTAACTCGGTTTTACTGGCATGGGGCTAGGTGCTCTCTAGCGCTATCGTGAGGTCTGGGGCAAAAAGCCGGCCTCCACAAAGCACTAGTTACCCGCCGCCTTTGGGTTGAGGAGCACCTCTTGGTGGAGGCAACCTAAAGGGCACTTACGGGGTGGTACCGTTTGATCTGACCGCGGTGTTTGAGGGCTTGTTGAGCGGTGTAGTATCGCTATGACACCGAGGCTCGTGCATTAATTTGGCTTAGCTGTCGAAATCTTGATCAGCGCTAGGCTTTAATGTGTTGGCCCCTAAATAGCACCGGAGGCTTTAAGGTCTGCGAGATCATCGCGCCCCAACTCGTCACCCAATATGGCTTGATTATCGGCGCCCAAACCGTTGCCGCATCGCGTTAACAGGCGCTCACCATCTATTTTGATAGGGTTACTTAGCGCGCGATACTCATCAACAACGCGATGGGGAACCGTTTGTATCATGCCCGTCGCCTGAACAAAGGGATTTTCCAGAGCTTCAGGCAGGGTATTGACCGGTGCGACAGGAATTTTTGTTTGAAGCAAGTCAAACCAATGTTCTGTGGTTTGCTTTGTCAAAATCGTGTCTAGCACTTCGGTTAACTCTGCGCGGTTTTCCGCGCGGGCGGCCATCGTAGCAAACCGCGCGTCGTCGGCGAGCTCAGGGTGGCCGATATTGTCGATCAAGAGCTCCCAGAATTTTTGTGTCATACACATCAAGAAAATCCAGCCATCTTGGGTGCGGTAGAGCTGAACCGGGGTGTTGTAGGGGTGCGCTGAACGCGCCACGCGGCTCGTTTCAATGCCGTGGTTCATGTACCAGGTACCCGGGTAGGTGAGTTGGTGTAGGGCCACATCAAAGAGCGTGACATCAACATCGCGGCCACCGTGCTTGCTGCGACCGAGCAATGCCGAGACACAGCCAAGTGCCGCGACAACGCCGGTCATGAAGTCGATCATGGATAAGCCAAACCGGGCAGGGGGTGACTCGGGCTCTCCTGTTAGCCCTAGAAATCCGCACTCCGCCTGCATCAGGTAATCGTATCCCGGCCATTCAGCGCGATCGTTATCGCGACCATAAGCGGAGATGTGCGTACAGATGATGTCTGGCTTTATCGCTTTCAGGGTGTCGTAGTCGAGGCCCAACTTGGCCGGTTGGCTGCCCCTAAGATTATTCCAGACAACGTCGGCAGTTCGAACCAGGTCCTCGAAAATAGCGCGACCTTCTGGGCTTTTAAGATTCACCGTAACGCTGCGTTTGGACAGGTTAAACGCCTGAAAATACGCGCTGTCGTCATCGGCTAAGGTGACGGCACCGGACTGACGAGACGGATCGCCTCCAGTGGCTCGATTTTCCACTTTAATAACGTCTGCACCGAGCTCTGCCAGGTACATGGAGCCGTAGGGGCCGGCGCCAAATTGTTCGATTGCTATAACTCGGATGCCGTCTAGAGGTTTGTCCATTTTCGACTCTTAAGTGTTCAGGTGTATTGGTCGCCGTATCTTGCACGCTCTCGCAGATTGGTGCATGGTGCAGTGTAACGGTTATGCGCAACAAATGTCCGGTCAATTCAATAATTGCCGTCAAGCCATGGCCAACTATTCTAAAAATCAGTCAGGAGGCCTGACATGACTTATCGCCTAGGTGTCGATGTTGGTGGCACATTTACCGACCTTATCCTCGTCAATGAATCCAGTGGGGATATCCACACCGCCAAGGTTCCCAGCACCCCCGACGACTCATCGGTGGGGGTCATGAACGGTGTGGAACGTGTTTGTGGCAACGCAGGCATTGATCCCTCCGAAATCTCTCAAGTTATGCACGGGACGACGGTCGCTACCAATACAGTGCTTACCGGTTCGGGCTCTAAGGTGGGCCTCGTGACAACCCGTGGGTACAAGCAGGTATTACAGATAGCACGCTCTTATGTTCCCGGAGGCTTAGGTGGCTGGGTGATTTACAACAAGAGCGACCCGTTGGCACCTCTGGCTTGCACCATAGAGGCCGATGAGCGCATGGGTGCAGACGGTAAAGTGGTGCGGGGCCTAGACGCTAAAGCCCTTGAGAAAGCGATGGAGCAACTCAAAGAAGAAAATATCGAAGCCCTCACGGTCTCTTTGATTAACTCCTATGCCAACCCCAAGCATGAGAAGGCGGTTGAAAAGGTGGCGCGTAAAGCACTACCGGGCGTGCCGATTTCACTGTCTTCTTCTGTCGTGCCGGAAATGCAGGAGTACGAGCGAACGATTACCACGGTTGCCAACTCTTACGTGCGTCCTAAGGTGGCCGAGTACGTCAAAAATCTTGAGAAGAAACTCAAGAAGGGCAACAAGAATATCCAGCTCAATATTCTCCGTTCTGACGGGGGTATGGCATCGGCCAAGTTAGCGCAGCAGTTACCGGTGAACTTGCTCATGAGCGGCCCTGCGGGTGGGGTGTCTGGAGCGGTTTGGGTAGCCAAACAAGCCGGTTTTGAAAATCTTCTGACCTTTGACATGGGTGGAACGTCCACTGATGTGGCGCTGGTACAGGATGGTAAGGCGCACCTTCGTCGTGAGACTACCGTGGGCGATGTTACTGTGCGGGCTTCATCGGTTGATGTGCGAACCGTCGGTGCGGGTGGCGGTTCTATTGCCCACGTTCCCGAACTGACTGGAGCGCTTCGCGTGGGTCCGGAAAGTGCCGGTGCGCAGCCCGGCCCTGCGGCTTACAACAAAGGGGGAGACCTCCCCACCGTTACCGACGCCAACGTGGTGTTGGGCTACCTTCCCAGTGAAGTCCGCTTGGGTGGTGATATGGAAATACGCAAAGACCTGGCTGAGAAAGCGATTAAGCCCGTTGCCAAGGCGCTAGGTATTTCAGTTAAGCGTGCTGCGGCCGGCATTATTGATATCGTGAACGAGAATATGTACGGCGCCTTACGGCTCGTGTCTGTTGAGCAGGGCTTCGATCCGCGAGACTTCGCATTGATCGGTTTCGGTGGCGCGGGACCTCTTCATGCCAACGCCTTAGGACGACTGATGAACAGCTGGCCTGTCATCATTCCACCCGGCCCTGGAGTGCTGTGTGCCTACGGCGATGCTACAACTCGAGTGCGGGACGAGGCTTCGCGAACTTACATCCGACGTTTTGCCGATACAACAACCGCAGACCTCGCCAAGATTTACGAAGAGCTCGCAGCGAAGGCGCTAAAGACCTTGGCTCAGCAAGGTGTTCCTGACAAAGAGTGCAGCGTTTCCTGCCAGGCCGATATTCGCTACCAAGGGCAGGGTTTGCAGCTGACCGTAGACTTTGATTTGAAGGCGTTGAAGAAAGGCGACCTCGCCATTATCGGCGACCCCTTTGATGAGATGCACAAACAGCTATTCACTTTCGCGCTGGACTCCGATAAAGAAATTGTGAACTTGCGAGCGGTTGCTCAGGGCAAAAGCGCGGAAATAGAAGCCCGTAAACTGCCTAAATCCGGTTCACGCACCGCGGTAAATGCCGCGAAGCTTGGCAATACCACGGTGTTTATGGATGGCAAAGATATGGAAGCAACGCTATACCAACGCGATAAGCTCAAAGCGGGCAACAAAATACAGGGCCCCGCGGTTGTGCTCGAAATGGATTCCACGACGGTCATTCTTGCGGGTCATACCGGCAACGTCGACGAGTTCGGCAATATCTTGATTGCACCGACTTCATAAGGGAGACGAACAATGCCTGCAACAATAGTAGAGACGAACAAAGACAAATTTTCCCTTATCGATATCGACCCGATTACCCTCGATATTATTGAAAATGCCATGATGAATGCGCGTCATGAGATGGATGCGGTGCTGTTTCGCACGGCCATGTCACCGGGCATCCGGGAACAGCACGATGAGTTTCCCATGATTGCGAATCTCGAGGGCAAGATGGTAGTGGGTCAGTTTGGAAGCTTTATTCATGGCTTCAAAGAGGCCTATAACGGCACCATTGAAGAGGGCGACCTCTTTCTGACGACAGACCCATACGCCTGCAACGGCGCAATTAGCCACATCAATGACTGGTTGCTGCTGCGTCCGATCTTTAAGGATGGTCGATTAATCGCCTATGCCGCCATGTTCGGGCATATGACCGATGTGGGCGGTAAGGTTCCCGGAAGTCTGCCGACAGACGCCCGGGAAATTTTTGAGGAAGGTATTCGCATCCCTCCTACTAAAATTTACAAAAATGATGAACTGCAAACTGATTTATTGGAGCTCATCCTTCACAACTGTCGTATGCCCAATTGGAACCGCAGCGATTTTAACGCCCTAGTTGCGGCTATCCGTACGGCCGAGAAGCGTGTCATTGAAATGGCAGGTCGATTTGGCGACGACGTTTTTTATTCGGCGCTCGATGAGTTGCTCGCGCGAAACAAGCGCGCGATGGGCAAGCTTATTAAAAACACCGTGCCCGAAAAGAAGCAGTTTTTTGAAGACTACATTTGTGACGATGGTCTGGGTATGGGGCCGTATAAAATCAAGTGCGCCATGTGGCGAGAAAAAGACAAGGTGATTTTCGATTTTGAAGGGACCGACCCCCAATCGATCAGTTCCATCAACTTCTACCTGAACGAAGAAATGTTCAAGATGTTCTGTGGGGTTTACATGATTATGGTGTTCGATCCCCAGATTATGTTTAACGACGGCTTCTACGACCTTATGGAAGTCAAGATTCCCCACGGCACGTTGCTCAAGCCCCAAGAGCCTGCAGCGTTGTCGTGTCGAACCCACGCCTTGGGCCGAATCTTCGATGTCCTGGGGGGGCTGCTAGGGCAGGGCGACCCCGATTTTCTTGCCGGCGCAGGGTTTTCAGACAGCCCACACTTTATGTATTCGGGCTACGATAAAAATGGCGAGTGGTATCAGCTTTACTCAATCGGTTTTGGTGGCGTTCCTGGCAAGCCTTCTGGTGATGGCCCAGACGGCCATTCGCTCTGGCCAAGTTTTACCAACGTGCCTAATGAGTTCCTCGAGAGCTACTTCCCCTTGCGCATTGAAACCTACGAAACGATTACCGACAGTGGCGGTGCTGGCTATAACCGAGGCGGTAATGGCCTGCGTATGGGCTACTGCTTCTTAGAACCGGGCACTATTTCGATACACGACGATCGATGGCTGACCTATCCCTGGGGCGTTAACGGTGGCGAGCCGGGCAGGCGCTCAGAGAAAATACTGGTTCGGACAGACGGTTCACAGGAGCGTTTGCCCAGCAAGTGTGATCGGATTGAGGTGGGGTCTGGAGATATTCTTTACTTCAACACATGGGGCGGGGGCGGCTGCGGAGACCCACTCAAACGTGAAGTGGAACGGGTGGAGTTCGATGTGCGGGCTGGGCTCGTATCCATGGACGGTGCCAAGCGTTACGGCGTGGTCATGAATGCCGATCGTCGTGTGAACCTTAAGCGCACGGAAACCCTGCGGGCACGTATGGCGCAGAAGCGCGGTAAAGTTCCCATGTTTGATCGCGGTGGCGATATTGAAACGCTGAAAAAGCGCTGTTTGAAAGAAACAGGACTTCAGCCCCCCAGGCAGCCTGAATTTCAGACTTGGGCACTTAAACTGCTTGAGGGTGGTAAGGACAAAGCGGCGGCTAGTGGCAGCGTGAAGGTGAAGCGCGCCGCGGGCAAAAAAGCCGTTAAGAAATCCGTTAAGAAGGCGGTGCCAAAACCCAAGGCGAAAGCAAAGGCAAAAGCAAAGGCTAAGACTAAGACCGTAAAGAAAACAGCCTGAAACCGGAGCCGCAGGGGGCATTGGCCCCCTGTTTCCAGAGATGAAGGAGCGCTCTACATGAAGTTTGGTGTATTCCTGCCCAATGGCAGTAACGGTTATATTCCTTCTGCGGGTAGCCCGGTTTATCAGCCGACCTATCAGCACAATCTCGACATATCCCTCGCGGCCGAAAAACACGGCTTAGACTTTGTCTTATCAATGATGAAGTTCCGTGGGTTTGGTGGTGAGACCGGTTATTGGGACAGTTGCCTAGAGTCCTTTACGCTCATGGCCGGCTTGGCCGCTGCCACCGAAACCATTGGTTTATTTCCTTCCATATCGATCCTGAGTCAACACCCCGCAGTGGTGGCTCGCATGGTGGCGACCATCGATGATATTAGCGACGGTCGCTGTGGTCTTAATATTGTGACCGGGTGGAATCGCCCTGAGTATGCCCAGATGGGCATGTGGCCCGGTGATGAGCACTACCAGCGTCGCTATGACTACGCGGGAGAATATGTGCAAATTTTGCAGGCCCTCTGGCGTGATGGGCGTGCCACTTGGGAAGGCGAATACTTTCAGCTGGATGACTGTTCCGTATTACCCCAACCCAAACGCGATATTCCACTGGTCTGTGCAGGGCAGTCCCCCGCCGGTCGACAGTTCGTAGCCCAATACGCCGATCATCAGTTTGTGCTAACGAGTGAAGATAATCTGGTCACCTCGGTAAAAGATATTCGTGCCAAGGCACATAGCACCGGGCGTGATGTGGGAATTTATGCGCTGTTCCACCTCATTGTGGCCGATACCGACGAGCAAGCCCGAGCGGAAGTTGACGCTATTATCGAGGGTGCAGATCAGGGGGCTATCAGCAATATTCTTGCCAGCGCTGATTTAGATACCAATACTGGGGGCACCTCAGATCAGCTCAAGGCGGCACTCAACCAAAGTGTTGAGGCCGGTAACATGGCGTTTATGGGTATTCCCGTTATCTATGGCTCAGCCAGTACGGTGGTGAACCGTATAGAAGGCATTGTTGAGCGCACGGGTATAGACGGCATGCTCTTTAGCTGGCCAGATTTTGTTGGGGGTATTGAACGTTTTGGCTCTGAGGTACTGCCTGCGCTCAAGCTCTGAAGCTGGCTGTGGGCTTACGGGCTTACCCGTCGTTTTCTACCTGAGACACCACGGCGCTGTAGTCGCTGTCTTCTTTGGCGTCTAGATCTTCGATTTCGCCGACAATAATGCGGGTCACCTCTTTGAAAATCGTTTGATGACGCGCTGCTCGAGCTTCCATATCAGCATCTGAGAGTGCGTATTGCTCGATGTCCTCACTGGAGAACAAGCCCTTGGCTTTTGCTACGCGCTCTAAGGTGTCCAGCCGGTCACGGGTTACCGATAACTCACCGGTGAGGGCCATAACCATAGAGAGCAGGCGATCAACGTCGGGGTCTGAGAAGTAGTAAGGACGCTTGCCTTTGGCTTTTCGCTGCAGCGTAACCTCGGGTTCCTCTTGGCTCATTTTTGGCACCCGTATACAAACCAGACACCGCCGCCTCCAAAATCACCACCCTGAAAGGTGTTGGTGCGCTTGGTTTCCTGAAAAGCACTGGGGACCATGATTTGAAGGGGCTTGTGGTTTTGAAAACCGGAATCTTTAGCCAGGGCTTCAAGGTCTAGCAAATGACTCTTTCGCCAAAAGGGTTCGTTGTTGTTTTCACTGTCCCAGTCAAAGAGAAAGGTGTCGAAGGGCTCCATACCTTCATAGGGCGGCGTCTCTACGTGCAACATCATGCCCCCGGGTTTGAGCACTCGGTGGCATTCGCGAATAATATTTTTAATGGCAGCTGAGGATGTCTCGTGTAGCAGAATGTGTGAGACCACCAAGTCGAAAGAGTTGTCTTCAAAGTCGATGGTTTCGGCATTTTGCTGAGAAAAATGAACCGGCAAGCCCATTGATGACGCTCGGGCATGGGCATAGCGCAGCATGGGCGCGGCAACGTCAATGGCATGAACTTCTGCGTCTTCAAAGCCGCTAACGTAGGGTAGGGTGCTGTGGCCTACGGCACAGCCCATATCGAGAATTCGAGTAGGTTTGAATTCGGGGTGTTGCTGCTTGAGCCAGGCCACGGTGCTGTCACCCATGTCGGCGTTATTGACGCCCATTTGCCCCATAGCATAAATGTAGACTGCACGGTCGTAAATGGCACCCTGAGCAACATCGTTTTCTATGTACTCGGTGTGATAACCCCCGGGCTGGCAGTGGATATCAACGGCAGTGTGATAAGCCGGAATCTGCAAATCTGGGTTTAGCCGCAGGCTGCCTACCGCGGGTGATTGAGCGGCCTGCGTCGCCAATTCTTGAATGGCGCGTTGTACTGGAATTTGTGCCGAAGACCACATCATTTCTTGGCTGGTCCGCAACAGTGAACTCCAGGCTTGATAGTGGGAGTCTTGCTTCATTACCTGCCCCACTTCCTGAATGGTTTCAGGCTCACGTTGGTGCTCGGCAACAAATTTACCCTTGGCGCGCTTCTCGTAGACGGTCTTTAGGCCGGGGTGCAAGTCAGTGACCAAGTGCTCTTTAAAAGAGCGCACAAAATGCTGTCGTGCAAGTTCATCATGGCTGGTGGCGGGGAGGGCGTCGTGGACTTGTTGTTCTTTGTAGGCGTTCGACATAGCAGCGATCCTGTATGTTTACTGGAGAATAACCTGGCCGTTGAATATAGCCTAGTGCCGCCGTGCCGCCAATGGCTGGATTGTCGATGGTTCGCCGGGGGCCAACAATGGGCAGCAGGGCGCCATACTAAAGGGGGATGGTTGCCCTTTCCGATTTGAAAGTGCATCTTTGGGTTTTGCATAAGCCACTTTTTGGGAGACTGGAATATGAGTGAGTCAGTAGCGTTGGTGACGGGAGCGGGTATTGGTCTGGGGCGGGCAACGGCCTTGGCTTTGGCCGATGCGGGTTATCGCGTCATTGTGACTGATGTACTGCTAAGCGAGGGACAGGCAGTCGCCGATGAGATTACCGCCCGGGGTGGTCAGGCAGAATTTCACGGTCTTGATGTCACCGACACACAAGCCGCGAACGCCGTTGTAAGCGCTGTAGAGGCACGGTGGGGTGCATTGAGTGCTCTGGTGCTCAATGCCGGTATTGCTCGCACACTGCCACTGAGCGCCCTTGAGGACGAGGCTTGGGATGAAACCATGAATGTAAACCTCAAGGGCATGATGCGGGTGATGCGCGCCGCCATACCGGGCATGCAAAAGGCAGGCAGTGGGTCAATTGTCTGTTTGTCTTCGATTGTGGGAGCGGTGTTGGGCTGGTCGGAGCATATTCCCTACGTGGCCAGTAAGGGCGGTGTTATGGGGCTGGTGCGCTCGGCGGCATTAGAATTCGCGCCCAATGGCATTCGGGTCAATGGTATTGCCCCTGGGGTCATTCGCTCTGCGCAAACCCTTGATCCGATTAATTCCCTCGGTGAAGAGGGGCTGGCAGCTTTTGCCGAGAGTGTCCCTCTGGGGCGCGTGGGTAACCCAGAAGATATTGCCGATGTTGCCGTGTTCCTGTTGTCCGATAAAGCGCGCTATTTGACGGGACAAATCATTCCGGTGGATGGTGGAACTACGATAAGTCTGTAGCTGCTTTTTTTTAGCGGCGAAACGCTCCCGTAAGGCGTGCAGCCTCTATTTCTGGATTACAGAGAGCGGTATACCCTGGCACGAAACTATACAGAATCATTAGAAAGTGACCCTGGGTTAAATCGCTAGGCAAAAAAAAGGCAGGGTAGTCACCCTGCCTTTTTTTGTTTCGGCGTTTAGAAGCTGTACTGCACCTCTACACCCGCACGTCGCTGTGTGCCGGGGCTGACAAAACCGCCGCCGAATTCGGGGGCCAAAATCACCTCCGCCACAAACTGCTCATCGGTAAGGTTGCGTGCGAAAGCCATAATGCTCCACTTCTCGCCGCGTAATCCGACGCGAAGATTCGCTAGACCATAGCCATCGACCTGTGTTCCGCCTTGTCCGGTTTCTGGGTCCTGTCCGTAGTTCGCAGGTGGCCCACCAAACAACGTCGCTGGAACGACATCGTCCTGAACGGTGTGATACCAAGTGTCCCCTTGGTAGGAGTACTCAAGTCGGCTGAACAGCTCGAAACGGCCCAAAGGCAATGAGTATTGAATCGCCGCGTTGGCGGTGAACTCTGGGTTGTTGGGCACATCGTTGCCGGCGGTGTAAGGACGCAGGGCATTGACATCGATTTC